>OCZT010006360.1_pt1 | contig 11691 bp, 11 predicted proteins | sample 1539031 | NCBI WGS metagenome assembly OCZT01 (sample SAMEA3539308, study PRJEB22396) | soil metagenome | biome: tundra; feature: field; material: soil | place: USA | collected 2010-05 | depth 0.15 m
ATACGAGATATTGGCGTGACTGGAGTTCAGACGTGTACTCTTCCGATCTGCATGAAGTCCGCCCGGCTGACCGGCTTCGCCAGCAGCGTGAGCACCGTCCGGTTTTCAATTTCGCTGAAAAACAGTTGCGCCGTGGCCGTGATGGTCAGCGCCGCGCCAAAGAACGCCATCGCGCCGAAGCCGAAGTCCGAGAGAAATTTCAGCTCCGGCGTGCCGAAGTTGAAGTCGCGGAACCACTGGGCGCCCGCCACGAGCGCCACCGCCAGCAGCAGCAAAAAGTTGAAGAGCTTTTGCCGCGCCGCCTCCAGCAGCGTATTGCCCGCAATCAGCCGGATGCGCCCGGGGGAAAGCGCGCCCGGCTTCATCGGCCGTCCTCCCGCCCGGCCGGCCCGCGGCCCACCCGCTCGAGAAAAATCCGATCGAGCCGCGCGCGCGGCTGCTCCACCGCCTCGAGCACCCGCCCGCGCGCCGTGAGCCACGCTCGCAACTCCGCGAGCTCCGCATCCGGCAATTTTTCGACGACGAGCGTCTGCCGGTCCGCGCGGCCAACGAGATCGCGCACCGCACCCTCGAGTAGCAGCCGCCCGCGATCGAGGATCGCCACGCGATCGCAGATGTCCTCGATTTGACCGAGCAGGTGCGAGGTGATGAGCACGGTTTTCCCGCGCGCCTTCAGTTGCAGGATGATTTCCGAAATGGCCGCGGCACCGGCTGGATCGACGCCCGCCGTCGGTTCGTCGAGAATGACGAGCCGCGGATCGTGCACCAGCGCCTGCGCGAGTCCGATGCGTTGCAACATGCCTTTCGAGTAGGTGCCCACGCGCCGATCCGCCGCGTCGCTCATGCCGGCGAGTGCGATCACGTCGGCCACCCGGCCCGCGAGTGCCGGGCCGCCGAGTCCACAGATCCGCGCGTAGAACGCCACGAGTTCGCGGCCTGTCAGGTGGCGGTAGAAATACGGCGACTCCGGCAGGTAGCCGACCTGGCTGCGCGCCGCCATCCGTCTGGGCGCCAGGCCGAAGATCGTCGCCGTGCCCGCCGTCGGTTCGAGCAAACCAAGGACGATCTTGATGGTTGTGCTCTTGCCGGAACCATTCGGCCCGAGCAGCCCGAACACCTGCCCCGCCGCGATCCGCAGGTCCAGCCGATCGACGGCGCGAAGTTTCACGCCCCGCAGCCCAATCGAAAAATCCTTCACGAGCCCGCACAGTTCGATTGCAGGCGCGGCGGCGGACGTGGAGGTCTGGGCGGCGTCGGCCATGGGCGTTATTTGATCGCGAAGCCGGCGAACTGCGGCGGCCGCGTCTGCGCGGTGCGCTCCGTCTTGCGAATGAGCCCGTGCAGCCGCTCCTCGACTGCGGCAATGAAGGCTGCGACGTCGCGTTCACGGCCCTCGGCCTCGATTTGCACGCGTCCATCGGGCAGGTTCGTGACGAACCCCGCGACTTCAAACTCCCTGGCAACCTGCAACGCTGAGTATCGAAAGCCCACACCTTGCACGTGGCCGGTGAAAACAACTGTCTCGTGATGCACGTCTGCCATTCGGAATGCGACGGTAGCGACGGGAACGGCGGCGGTTCAACTCGCAAAAAACACCCGCGGGCGGCGCACGGAATTTTATTTGCATTTCGCGACGCCGCGCGCTGAGTTTCGCCCCCACGAATGAGCAACTTCGATTCTGACGGCAGCCCGGAGAGCGAATGGGACGACCGCGGGGATCTCGCCTGGAACGAATTTGACTGGGAACGCTACCTCCGCGAGCAAGACGAAGCCATTCACCGCTATCTCCGATTTTACGAGGCTGCCGCCAACAGCATCAACCGCATCGACGCCGTCGCGGAAAAAATGGGCTGGGGGCAGGATGAGTGGAACGATGATGAGGCCGCGGACGCCGCGCCACGTGAGAAGGACGACGCCTTTTTTACCGACGACGACGTCTACACCCTGCACAAGAATCCGATTTTCATTGCGACAAAGGCCATCTATCTGGGTCTGCGCCGCGATTGGGAAACCTTGGCGGTCAACAGCGCAAAGGTGCCGCAACCGCTCGCCGTCGCCTTTCTGGCCTCGCTCCAGCGCGGCGAAGAACAGGCGACGCAGGCCATCCATGCGCTGGATTACGGCGACTACGCGATGGCGGTCAGCCTGTTCAAGCGCGCCCTGAGCGCACTCAATGGCTCGCTCGCCTTGCTCAACTCCGACGAGGTGCTGCTGCGCGAGGCCCTGGTCACGTGGCGCGCCCAGGCGCAACCGCGGCTCTTCGATATGCGCGAAATCTGGCTGCGGGTGATCGCCGAGTGCCGCGACGAGTTCGAGCGGCCGGTGGACGAGGAGAATTGAACCGCTGCTACGCGCGAGCAGCGGCGCGGTCGCAAAATCCGCCTTGCGCTTTCGCATGTGCGCGTTTGCCTCGCAGGCCTGAATCGGAGAGATGCCTGAGTGGCCGAAAGGGGCGGTTTGCTAAACCGTTGAAGGGGTTTAAATCCCTTCCGAGGGTTCGAATCCCTCTCTCTCCGCCAGTTTTTTTGATGGGTAAATTGCGGCAATTGCCTGTTCGCCGGATAATCACGGAACCCCTGCGGGACAAATGGGATGGCGATGAGCCTCACCCTTTCGCCATCTGATGCACCCTACCCCGCACGCCTAATTCGGCCTCAGCATTGCCCGCCATGGCTTTTACCGGCACCGGCTTGTTGGCGTTCCCTAACTGTGGTCGGTCTTGAATAACCGGCCATGTCGGACCCGCTTCCAAAAATCAGGATCGCGGTCCCCCCAATAATCCAAAGCCGCGCCGGTAATCAGCATGACAAAAAACGTGCCGAAGAGGATCACCAAATCCCAAGTGACTAGGTCGCGGACAGAAGGAAGCAGGAGAAGAGAGGCGGCAATGATGCCGAAGAGCAGCGCTAGAAGAGAGATTGGGTGCTTCATGATTTATTTGCTCCTTTTTTTGCAGAGCCGTTGAGGACTCGACACCTCTAATATAGCATAGCTCCCTCATCGCCGCGGCGGGGGAATGGAATCAATAGATATGCTCATCATCTTCATGACACTCACAACACCAAGGCACTTCCTCTCCTGGCGCATCCGGCACCAGCCTCTTTGAAGCCTACGTTCTGCCCGAAGCTATCTTGGAGCCGGCGTCTTTGTTTCCCGCTTATGGGAAACTCAGATTCCGCAAACGGAAACACCGCCGACCCATACCACATCCGAGATAATTTCTAATCGTTGGCTCGCAGTGGATTCGGCATAATCGTCACTCGCGGCACACTCGCTGCTAAACTCTTGTCGCGCACCTGCGCATCCCCACAACCACGATGAAAACGCTCCCAATCGTCCCGCTGTTGTTTTACTGCCTGCCGCTATTCTCATCGCACGCTTGCGAAGTGTCTGGTTCCTCGCTCGCCGCCGTTTCCGCCGATCCCATGACTTCGGCTCGGTCCGCCCCGCGCTGCAAAATCGAATCGGCGGCGAAGCCGAATCCCGTCGCACCATCTTCATCTCGCCCTGCCGCACCGAAGCACCCGCGCCCCGGCTATCTCTTCATGTGAATTCGATCCCCGCGATCACCCCGCTATGATTTCCCTCCGCCACGTCGACCGCGTCTATCCGCTGAAAGGCGGCCCTTACTACGCGCTTCGCAACATCAACCTCGAGGTGCAGGAGGGCGACTTCCTCTCGATCATGGGTCCGTCGGGCTCGGGCAAATCGACCCTGCTCCACATCCTCGGGCTCCACGACGCCGCCTGGGACGGCGAATATTTTCTCCTCGGCCAGCCCGTGCACACCCTCGAGAAGAAAAAGCGCTTCGCGCTGCAAAAACAACACCTCGGCTTCGTCTTCCAAAGCTACCACCTGCTCGACGATCTCACCGTTTACGAGAACCTCGAGATTCCGCTCTCGTATCGCGACACGCCGAAAAAAGATCGCGAGAGCATCGTCTGCGACGCGCTCGATCGTTTTCACATCGTCGGAAAGAAAGATCTCTATCCCTCGCAGCTCTCCGGTGGCCAGCAGCAACTCGTCGGAGTCGCGCGCGCCCTCATTGCCAAACCCGCGCTCCTTCTTGCCGACGAACCGACCGGCAACCTCCACTCCGATCAAGGTCACGAAATCATGGAGCTGTTTAAGAAACTCAACCACGACGACGGCGTGACCATCATCCAAGTCACCCATTCCAACGACAACGCCGCCTACGGTTCCCGCATTATCCGCCTTGCCGATGGCATGATGCTGAAATGAACGCGCGCCGCACTGGTTAATTTCCGATTTATTGATGATGTTCCATCTCCGCCATTATCCCACCGGTGCGCTGGTCTCGGTCGTTGCCTTCGCCTTTGTCTCTCTGGCCGGGGCCACTCCGCTCACGCTCGACGACGCCATCCGGCTCGCGCTGCAAAAAAATCCGCGCGTGCAGGTGAGCGCCTTCTCACGCGACATCGCTCGCGCCGGCGTCCTCCAGCAGCTCGGCCATTTCGATCCTGCGCTCACCTTCCGCCGCACCTACAGTCAGGACGACCTCCCGATTTCCTCCGGCCCCATCGTCACGCAGTTCACGCAGACCGACGATTACAGCCTCTCGCTCGACGGCATCATGCCATGGGGCCTCACCTACAGCCTCGGCGGCACCGCCGAAAACCTGCGCGGCACTTTCAACCACTTCACCGACAGCTACGCGACTTTCGGCGGCGTCACGGTCACGCAGCCTTTGCTCCGCAGCTTCGGCCTCGGCGCCAACCTCGCCGGCCTCCGCGTGGCCAAGGCCGATCGCGCCATCTCCGACTGGGAGCACAAGCAGACCGTAATCGACACCGTCACGAATGTCGTCTTCGCCTACAACAACGTCCTGCTGGCGCGGGAGAATTTCCGCATTGCGCAGTTCTCGCGCGATCTCGCCGCACAGCTCCTCGACGAAAACGAAAAGCGCAACCGCGTCGGCGCGCTCTCCGACGCCGACGTCACGCAGGCCCGCGCCCGCGTCGCCAACCGCGAGGAATCGATCCTCTTCGCGGAGCGAGCCGTGCGCGACGCGGAGAACCAGCTGCGCGCGCTCGTGGGCGAAATGAGTTTTTCCCCGGACGGCCCCCCGCTTGAACTCGCGCCGTTGCCACCCACCACGCCACTTACCGTCGCGCCCGCCGATGATTTGAAGCAGGCCTACGCGCAACGCCCCGACTATCAGGCCGCGCGCTTCGGCCTCACCAAGTTCCGCGCCGGCGACGCGCTCGCGCGGAACCAGCTCCTCCCGCGCGTTGATTTCGTCGGCAGCTACGGCTACAATGGACTAGATCCCAATTTTGCTGCGAGCCGCCGCCAGGTCGCCAGCGAAGATCGCCGCGCGTATTCCGCGGGCGTCGTCGTGAGCGTGCCGCTCACCTTTGCCGAGGGCCGCGGCCGCGCGCGTGCCGCCCGCCTCACGCTGCGCCAGTCCGAGGCGGATCTCGTGCGGCTCGAGCAGGACATTGCGATCAGCGTGACTGCCGCCGCCGGACAGATTGAGACGACCCACCAGCGCGTCGCGGCGACGCGCACCGCATTCGAACTCGCCAAGCAGGCGCTCGACGCCGAGCAGAAACGTTTCCGCGCCGGCACGAGCCGCACGCTGGACGTGCTGCAACTGCAAGAGCAGCTCGCATCGGTTGAGGGAAGCCAGGTGCGCGCCCTCGCCGACGAACGTCGCGCGCTCGCCAGCTACGAGCGGGAACTCGGTGCGACGCTCGAGCGGCACGAGATCACCATTCGTTGAGCCGCAGTTCGATCGCTCCACCGCTCGTGGCGCACCATCGCCGGCTGCCGCGGCAGGTTTCCTCACATATGGTCGCGGTCATCCGGCACGCTCTGCACTCGAGCAGATCCCATCGACATCTAGTGCGGCGCCACCTGTGAGAGCGTCCTCACAACAGAGTTTCTGTAAACTACAACCACGACCCCGAACCACTTTGGCTGCATCATATCGCCGCGCCGGCGCGGGCCAGGCCCGGCCGCACGTGCGTTCGGCTTCGTGAGATCTATTTGAAGTTTCCGGTCAATGGCCTCCGCGGCCGCACTATATGTCCCATTCGCGGGAAACGTTTTTCCCAAACGCCGCACAACCACGCCGACGGTTTTCCCAACGAAAATCTTCATCTGCAAAGCCATCAATCATTTGTGCGCGAAGTGGGCCGGTGGCACGCATGTTGCAAGATGTGACCCAATTCCCACATCTATGAAAAACTCCATCAATGCTCTCTCACTCGTTCTTGCCGCCGGGTTTCCCGTCGCGTTCATCATGGAACTTGCCGGCACTCGCCTGCCTGCCATCGTCGACGCTGCGCACCTCTTCGGTGCCTTCATGTTCACTTTCCTCCTCAATATCGCGTTCACCGACTACGCATGTGCTCTGCAGCCGCTGCTCGCCAATCCTGATACGCGCGTCGCGCCGCCGTCGTGCCCCGCGGCGAAAAACGCGCTGCGCCTCGCGGCCTGAGTGGGCCGTCCGCCCGCGCTTACGTCTCCGTCCATGCCCGAAACACGTCTGCACCGCATCCTGATCGCCGACGATCAGCCCGACGTGCTTGAGGCTTTGCGGCTGCTGTTAAAGGGTGAAGGCTACGCGACGGAAGTGGTGAAGTCTCCCGCCGCCGTCATCAAGGCCGTCGAGGCGCGCGACTTTTCGCTCGTGCTCATGGACCTCAATTACACACGCGACACCACGAGTGGCCAGGAGGGACTCGAGCTGCTGCAAAAACTTCAGGCCATCGACGCCTCGCTGCCTATCGTCGTGATGACCGCGTGGGCGAGCGTTGACGTCGCGGTTGAGGCCATGCGCCGCGGCGCGCGCGACTTCGTGACGAAGCCGTGGGACAACCCGCGCCTGCTCGCGATCGTCCGCAATCAAGTTGATCTCGGCAGCGCCGTCCGCGCCTATCGCCGACTCGAACAGGAAAACCAGCTCCTCCGTGCCGGCGGCAAGTCGGGCCCGAACCTCATCGCGCAATCGCCCGCCATGCGCCCCGTGCTTGAAATGATCGCGCGCGTCGGCCCATCGGATGCGAACGTCCTCATCACCGGCGAAAACGGCACCGGCAAAGGGCTCGTCGCGCAGGCGCTGCACGCCGTTTCGACGCGCGCGGGAAAACCTTTCATCTCCGTCAACATGGGCGGCCTTCCCGAGGGCGTGTTTGAGAGCGAACTTTTCGGCCACGTGCGCGGCGCGTTCACCGACGCGAAGGCCGACCGGGCCGGTCGCTTCGAACTGGCCGACACCGGCACGCTCTTCCTCGACGAAATCGGCAACATCCCCCTCAGCCAGCAGGCGAAAATCCTGCGCACGATTGAGACGGGCGAGTTCGAGCGCGTCGGTTCCTCGCGCACCTTCCGCGCCAACGTCCGTCTCATCTCCGCCACCAACTCTGATCTCCAGGCCGAAGTCACCGCCGGAAAATTCCGCCAGGATCTGCTGTTCCGGCTCAATACGATCCAGCTCCACCTCCCGCCACTGCGCGAGCGCCGCGAGGACACTGAGCTACTCGCGCAGCATTTTCTGAAACAGCACGTCGCCCGCTATCGCAAGGCGATCACCGGGTTTGACGAGTCCGCGCTCGCCGCGATGCGCGGTTACGCCTGGCCCGGCAACGTCCGCGAACTCGATCACGCAGTTGAGCGCGGCGTGTTGATGGCGCCTGGAAAAGTAATCCGGGCGCCCGATCTCGGCCTCGCCGCCAGTCAGGCCGCACCGCGCCTCGAGGAAATGAGCATCGAGGAAGTCGAGGCGTTCCTGATTAAGAAGACCCTCGCCCGCTGCAACGGCAACGCCCGCCAGGCCGCCGAGGAACTCGGCCTCAGCCGCAGCGCATTTTATCGGCGCTTGGAAAAATACGGTTTGTAGTCCAGCACTCGCTGGCCCGCGCTCCGCGACCGCGCCTATCCATGGCCAAGCAACGCCTCAGCCACGACCAACTTGTCTTTGCTTACGCACTCCTTGCCGGGCTGCCGGCGGTCGTCACCACACTCTACATCATTTGGCTCGGCGATGGCTGGGACGCCAAGAAGCAATGGACGTTCACGCTCGTCATCGTTTCGTGCTGGCTCGGGTTTGCCGGCGCGGCGCGCGGCCTCGTGATCCGGCCGTTGCAAACGATGGCCAACCTGCTCTCGGCGCTCCGCGAGGGCGATTTTGCCGTCCGGGCGCGCGGCGCACAGCGCGACGAACCGCTGGGCGACGTGCTGTTCGAAATCAACACGCTCAGCCGCACGCTCCAGGATCAACGCCTCAGCGCCCTCGAGGCGACCGCGCTGCTCCGCACGGTGATGGAGGAAATCAACATCGCGATCTTCGCGTTTGACGCCGACAAGAAGCTCCGCCTTGCCAACCACGCCGCGCAATTACTCCTCGCCAGACCCGCCGAACGCATCCTGGGCCGCGACGCGACGGAACTTGGCCTCGCCGACTGCCTCGAGGGCGAACCCGCGCGCATGCTCAACCTCGCCTTCCCCGGCAGCTCCGGCCGCTGGGGCATGCGCCGCAGCCCGTTTCGCGAGGGTGGCCGGCCACACCACCTCGTCGTCATCGCCGATCTCTCGCGGCAGTTGCGCGCGGAGGAACTGCAGGCTTGGCAGCGGCTCGTCCGCGTGCTCGGCCACGAACTCAACAACTCCCTCGCCCCGATTAAATCCATCGCCGGCAGCCTCGGCACCGCACTCAAGCGCAAGCCGCGCGCGCCCGATTGGGAGGAGGATCTGCGCGCCGGACTCGATATCATCGCCGCGCGCGCCGAGGGACTCGCGCGCTTTATGGCCGCCTACGCCCGGCTCGCGCGTCTGCCGCAGCCCACGCTGGCACCGTGCGAAATTGCGCCGCTCGTCCAACGCGTCGTCGCACTCGAAACGCGGCTGCCCGTGCAGAATCTCGGTGGCGCCGCACTTACCCTTGCCTGCGATGCCGCGCAAATCGAGCAAGTGTTGATCAACCTCCTCAAGAACGCCGTCGAGGCCGCGCTCGACCAGCGCGCCGCCGGCCGCTCCGACGCCAGCGTGCGACTCGCGTGGTCGAAGCGTGCCGGCGCCATCGAAATCATCATCGACGACGACGGCTCCGGCGTCGCGAACGCGACCAATCTGTTCGTGCCCTTTTTCACGACCAAGCCGGAGGGCAGTGGCATCGGTCTGGTGCTCTGCCGCCAGATCGCCGAAAACCACGGCGGCTCGCTCACGCTCGTCAACCGCGACGACTCCGGCGGCTGCGTCGCGACGCTTCGGTTGCCGGCGTAAGCGCGGCGCGTAAATTATCCTAATGTTATGCATAGTTTCGCCATAATAGCTTTTCGAGCAGTTCGCGATGCCGGCTGAATCTGCGCTTCGACGAGGCCAGCGGGGTAAAGCACACGTGGAGTCGTGTCCATCGCGTAGCGCGAAATCAAAAAGTCGCACTCGTGTTAATCAGCCCATTCTATCGAGGCGGCTACACGTTCTCGAATAGTCTTAAGCTGCTGAAATCCACTGTTTCTAAAACGCCCCCCAGTTCGGGATGAACACGCTACCCGCGGAAGCGTCGTCTTTCAAGCCGTGCCAATAACGGTCGGTATTGGGACAGTCTCAGCCAACCGCACCAGCGAAGATTTTGACTTCCCGGTTCACGGGTGATCTGACGGCGGTGCGGGCGTTGCTCGACGACAAAGCGCCATGAAACCAAACCGAAGCGATCAAGAGGACATGTCACCCTGCCCATTCGGAAGGCGTGGGTGAAGGCTGCGTCGCGGTGGGCGAGAGCGTGCCGCTACAAACGTGCAGGCAGGTGCGTGGGTTCCCGCAACCGGAGCGGCAGTTGCGGCAACGTGACGATGCGCGTCTCGGTCGTGGCCCCGATCGTGGAGACCACCTGGAAAAGTTCGGTCAGGTTCCCCGGCCAACGATAGGCCGTCATCGCCGCCATCGCTTCGGCGGCGAACTCGATCACGTTGGCGTTGAAATGGGGGTTCGCCGCGCGGGAGAGGCCGGTTTTCACCAGAAGCGGAATGTCCTCAGCGCGTTCGCGCAGCGCGGGCATCCGGATCGGCAGCGACGCGACGCGATAAAAAAGTTCGTCATAGAATTTTCCCTCTTCGACAAGCTTCTCGAGATCCTCGCTGGTGGTGCAGACGAGTCGAAAGCCATGGGCGGAATTGCGGAGCACGCTGACCAGCTCTTTTTGCACCGGCTTCGACAGACATTGCAGGTGCTGGAGCAAGAGCGTGCCACCCTTGGCCTGCGTGACCCAAGCACCTCCCTGGCCGTTCTGGCCGAGCAATCCCTCCCGAAAACTTGCTTCCGGACAGAGCGAACAGTCGATGCGGACAAAGTTCGCATTGGTCGCACCGCTCGCGCCGTGCAAGACCTCCGCCACGAGACTCTTGCCCGTGCCGTTCTCGCCGATCAACAGCAGCGGCGCGCGGAGGGCCGTAAGCTTCTTCAGGTGCGCGATCAGCTTCGTCATCAGCACGCTCCGGCCGATTATCCGGCGCTCAATCTCCGGTGTCGACCCTTCCGCCGCAGTGCCCACCGGCGGTCGTTGCACCTGGAATTTCCTGAACTCCAGACCGCGGCGGAGCGAGTCAACGAGGTCAGGGACGGGAAACGGCTTTTGCAGGTAGTCGAAGGCCCCGTATTTCAGCGCCTGCACCGCGGTCTCCAACGTGGCATAGGACGTTATGATGATGACGACCACGGTCGGATCATAAAGCTTGAGCTGCCGGAGCAGCGCGATGCCGTCCATCTTTTCCATCCGGATGTCAGTCAACACCAGGTCGAATTCCTCTGTCTTGTAACGCCTCAGCGCCTCTTCGCCATCGGAGGCGAAGGAGACCACATAACCCGTGGCCTGAAGGACGGTCCTCAGCATGTCATGGATGGGAACGTCGTCTTCGACAATGAGGACGAAGGGCATTTCCACCGATTGTGAATGCCACCCAGCATCCTCTGCAAGCACGTGTTGGCCCTAGCGACGCGAGGGTGGCGCCACGAGAGGCTGATGTCTCCAATTTTCAAGATGAAGCACGGGATCTGGCGGACATGGTGCTGAAAGATCATCTGACCTGCCTGGAACTCGCGGCAAAACTGCGGGCCGAAAACCCAAGCCTCTGGGGTGATTTGCACCAGCGGGCACAAACGCAAGGACATGAAACGGTTTCCCGAACTCACCGGAGGCTACCTTTACCTCCCAAAGCCCTGCCGGCCCCAAACTCTATTGACCGCGGTGCGAGCCTTGCTCGACGAGAAACAGCCTTGAAGAAATTGGGCACCGCGAAAATCGCTGTCTACAAAACCAACCTTTTCGGCACGCCAGGTTTTGACGGCTCAAGCTTTAGGGGGCATGCCCGTAAAATCACGCCAAAGGGAATCCAAGTTGGGAGACACAAATCGCTACTTGTCGCGGCTAATTGGTTCGCGTCCCATTCGTGGGACGCCGCAATCCCGCCTTCGATGCCCGGAGCCCGCTCGCGTTTCGTGCTGAAAATTTTTTCCGGCTGCCAGCCAGCGTTTTAGCCACCCGCGGGGCCAGCGGGCACAGGCGCTGCAAAGAGAGGCCAACCAACATGGATATTCCGCGCCCCGATCAAACCAAGGCCAAGCGCAAGAAACGCATTCTCTACGGCGCGGTCATCGTCGTCGTGCTCGCCGGCATCACGGTTTTGCTTGCGCGGCTCAAGCCCGCTGCGCCCACCGTCGAGCGCAACC
>OCZT010006361.1_pt1 | contig 11690 bp, 9 predicted proteins | sample 1539031 | NCBI WGS metagenome assembly OCZT01 (sample SAMEA3539308, study PRJEB22396) | soil metagenome | biome: tundra; feature: field; material: soil | place: USA | collected 2010-05 | depth 0.15 m
CGGGAGACGGGAAGATTCGCTCGTCCCTGCGCGCGCGCCGCGATATCCGCGCACGGTTCGCCGAGTGGGGCGCGCACGGCCGCGACGCACGGCGACCGCTCGTCTGGCTCCACGCGCCATCGGTCGGGGAGGGGCTGCAGGCGAGGCCGGTCGTCGCGCGCCTGCGCAAGCGCCGGCCGGACGTTCAGATCGCCTACACCTTCTTTTCGCCCTCGGCCGAGCTGTTCGCGCGAGGACTCGGCGCGGACTATTGCGACTACCTCCCGTTCGACACCGTCGCGGACGCCGAGGCCACGCTCGACGCGCTCCGACCCGCCGCGCTCGTGTTCGGCAAGCTCGACGTCTGGCCGGTGCTTGTGGAACGCGCCGCCCGTCGCGGCGTGAGACTTGGGCTGATCTCGGCCACGCTCGCCGCGACCTCCGCGAGGAGCTCCATCGTCGGCGCGATGCTGCTGCGCGACGCCTACCGCGCGCTCGACGCGGTGGGCGCCATTTCTCCGGACGATGCCGTACGCCTCCAGGCGCTCGGCGTGCGCGGCGACCGCATGACCGTCACTGGCGACGCGCGGTACGACGAGGCGTGGGCGCGCGCCCAGGCCGCGGAGTCCCGACGGGCGCTGCTCGATCCACTGCGGAGCGAACGTCCGACGCTCGTCGCGGGCTCGACCTGGCCGGCGGACGAGGCGTCGCTGCTCGACGCGTGGCGACTCGTGCGCGAGCGCGTGCCGTCGGCGCGGCTGGTGATCGCCCCGCACGAGCCGGCACCCGCTGCGCTGGAGGCGATCGCTCGCTGGGCGGCGCAGTCCGGCGTGCGCTGTGCGAGGCTCGGCACACCAGCCGCCGCGACCGCCGACCTCGTGCTGGTCGATCGCGTCGGCGTGCTCGGCGATCTGTACGCGCTCGCCGGGGTCGCGTATGTCGGAGGAGGATTCCACGCAGCCGGCCTGCACTCGGTTATCGAACCCGCGGCGTTCGGCGTGCCCGTGCTGTTCGGGCCACGGCACGCCGCGAGCCGCGACGCGGCGCTCCTGCTCGAGTGCGGTGGCGGATTCAGCGCGGCGTCAGCGACCGAAATGGCGATGCGAATAGTCGCGTTGTTCGCGGAATCCGCTACGCGCACTACCGCGGGAGATCACGCGCGTGCGCTCGTACGCGGGGGCCTCGGTGCGGCCGATCGATCGGCGGACCTCGTGGAGCGACTGATCGCCGGCGCGCGCTAAGGCTCACCGCCCGCGCGGACCGCTTCGTCGTGCGTCCCGCGAGGATTGCTCGCTACATCCACGGTTGGGAGAGCTGCCACGCGTATTGCTGGAGCGCCGGCAACGCTTCGGGATGGATCGCGGCCTCGCCCAGCCTGCCGCTCAACCGCCGCATCTCGGGGTTGCCGCCGTTGAGCTGGTCGAGGCGCCGGAACGTGGCGACCGCCTCGGCCTGGTGGCCGGCCGAGAGATACGCCACGGCAAGCACCACGAGGTGGTCCAGCGTGGGGAACCGCTCGGCCACGGACTGGAGGTGCGGGATGGCGCGCTCGTACTCGCCGAGCCGCATCAACACGAGCCCCAGCGCGCGTTCCGCGAGCACCGCACCCGAGCCGCGCGCCACCTGAAGCTCACGCTCGAGCAACGGTTCGGCGCGATCGAAGCGGCCCTCCTTCGTCAGCACGGCCGCGTACTCCAAGCATCCGAAGTGGCATGTGGAGTCGTGGGCCATCGCTCTCGCGAAGAGCGAATCGGCTTCCGCGAGTCTTGGCGGCGATGATTTGTAGAGCGCCCAGCCCAGGTTGCCGAGCGCTCGTGGATTGTCGGGCACTGCCGCGACCGCGCTTCGCCAAAGCAACTCGTTGCTGGAGTACGCGTGGCTGCGCACGCCGGTGCCTATCGCAAGCAGCAGGGCGAGGCCGCACGCTCCCGCCGCGAGTCGCCTTGCCGCGATCCTCGGGGCCAGGCGCCGCCGCACCCACTCAGTCCCGACCACCGCCGGAACGAGCACGGCGGCGAGCGCGAGATAGATACGCCGCTCCGCGGCCACCTCGGAGGCGACCGGCACGATGCTCGACGAGGGCGCTAGCAGCATAAAGAAAATGCTCCCCGTGAACGCCAACCAACCCCAGCGCGACACGCGCGTCCAAGCCCAGAGCGTACCGAGGCCGAGCGCCGTGAGGAGCAATGCGCCGGGAACGCCACGCGCGCCATGGATCGTCCTGAAACCGTAGTCAATCGCCAAGGGACTCGGCCACGCCACGAGGCGAAGGTAGTGCGCGACGGCCCAACACTGCGTGTACAGGTACTCATACCACTGGATGCTCACGCCGAATCCCGCGGTGTCGCCGCGTGCGCCGGCCTCGAACAGAGCGAACGCCCCGAGCACCACGGCCCAGAGCGCGGCGTAGAGCCATCCGCGCCCGTTCCTCGGCTGCAGCATCGCTCGCCATGAACGCTGCCGGAACGCGCGGTCGTAAAGCATGACCGCGAGCGGTGCGGAGATCAGGATCTCCTTGCTCAGCATCCCGAGCAGGCACGCGACGACCGCGAGCGCGTACCAGTACAGGCGCGTCGACGCCGCCGCATCCCACGCGCGCGCCGATGCGTAGAGCGTCACGAGGTAGAACAGCGACGCCATCGCCTCGGAGCGCTGCACGATGTAGTTGATGACCTCGCTCTGGATCGGGTGCAGCAGCCAGAGTCCGCACACGACGCCCGCGAGAGAATCCGCGATCGCACGCCATTCCTGTGGGATGGCGCGCTCGCGCATGGCGCGTCGCAGGAAACCGAAGAGCAGCGCGCCGGTGAGCAAGTGCACGAGCAGGTTGAACAGGCGGTAGCCCACCGCCTTGTGCGGCCCGTCGGGGTCGCGACGCTGGTCCACGCCAAACGCCTCGTTCAGCGCGAAGTTCGCAGCCAGCGTGGTGAGAACGACGGGACGGCCAGCCGTCGGCGCTCCCGCCGGCGCTTGCCACGTCGCACTCGCGCCGATGGTGTCCTCGTCGTCCATGACGAACGGACCGGCGAGCGCAGGGACGTACGCCAGCACCATCGCGACAACGAGTGCGAGCACGAGCCAACGGCCGCCGCGCGGCAACGCGAGTGTCGCGGCCCTGGGCTTCTCGGCCGGCTGCGCTTGTCTCTGCCTCGCACGGCGCGCTCTTCGAGAAGTCATGGTGCCGAACGCTAACCGCCGTGGACCGCTAGAACTTCTTTAGCCCCTTCGGCGTCCACGCCACCGAGAATCCGATCGCATTGGTGGAGCCGACGTACGACGTCCCGCCCAGCAGTCCCGCGAGGCGAACCGCGACCTGCGGCGTGATCTCGTAGTTCACACCGACATCCACGTCGACGTCGAGCTTCGTGGTGGTTCCGCCACACCCGCCGCAGTGGTCGATCGAAAGCCGCGGATGCACGTACGGCGTCAGCTGCATGTCGTTGTCGAGCGTGAACGTGTGGCCGGCCACCGCGCCGAACGGAAGGCGCACCACGTTGAATCCGTTCCCGGAAGAGAATCCCGCGCCCCCCGTGAGCGCGATGTCGAACGGCACGTCGGCGCTCGAGCGCAGCCACTGCCACGCCAGCCCGCCGCCGAGAAGCAGCCGGGTGTTCCCGCTTCCCTTCGGTGCCGCGAGCCCGCCATCGAGCGAGAACTGCCAGTCCTCGTCCAGTCCCTCACGCCATTGAAAGACCAGCGAAGTGCCCGCGTTCCCGGCTGTCGCAGCGGCGAAGTTGTATTCGCGGTCGACGATCCGGGGGGTTTGGAGCGCCGGATAGTTGTAGGTCTGCGCGGCGAGGGACGAGGCGGTCAGAGCGGTCAGCAGGACGAGCTTCAGTGAGCGCATGAGGATCGGATCGGGGTTTGAAGGGTTCACTGCTTGGACGATTCAGCGGGGGTGGGGGTCATTGGGGAGAGACCCGCGGGCGAGGCCAGGTTCCGATCCGATCAGCGTGAACGACGAGTTAACACGTTTTTCGTTGGTTGGTGAACCGAAGTAGAAAATTGGCCCGGACTTCGAGCGCGTCACGCGGCTCGTTGTTCGGGCCAATTATTTACCTCAGTTAACCAACCAACAAAGAACGGGTTAACTCGTCGTGAATTCTCTTCCAGCTAGATCCTGCTCGCCCGCTCCGTCACCACTCTCACCTGATTGTCCACCACCTGCACGAACCCGCCCGACACCGTGAATGCCGGCCCGTCGCCCACACGCAGCGTCCCGGTTCCCAACAGGGTCACCATCGGCGCGTGACCGGTCAGGATCCCGACCTCGCCGTCGAACGCCGGCGCGATCACGGACTGCGCGTCGCCCTCGAAGAGCATCGCTTCCGGCGAGATGACCGAGACGTGAAGCATGGATACCTCGCTCAGCTCTGGTACTTCTTGGCGTTCTCGACCACGTCGTCGATGCCGCCGGCCATGAAGAACGCCTGCTCCGGCAGGTGATCGAACTCGCCGGCCACGAGGCGCTCGAAGCTCGAAATGGTTTCCTCGAGCTTCACGTACTTGCCCGGGATGCCCGTGAACTGCTCGGCCACCGCGAACGGCTGCGACATGAAGCGCTGAATGCGCCGTGCGCGTCCGACAATTTTCTTGTCGTCTTCGCTGAGCTCGTCCATGCCGAGAATCGCGATGATGTCCTGCAGTTCCTTGTAGCGCTGCAGGATGCGCTGTGTTGCCGTCGCCGCAGCGTAGTGGCGCGCGCCGAGGAACTGCGGGTCGAGAATACGCGAGGCTGAGTCGAGCGGATCGACGGCGGGATAGATGCCGAGCTCCGTGATCGCGCGCGAGAGCACGACGGTCGCGTCGAGGTGCGCGAACGCCGTCGCCGGCGCCGGGTCGGTGATGTCGTCGGCGGGCACGTAGATCGCCTGCACCGACGTGATCGAGCCGTTGCGCGTCGAGGTGATGCGCTCCTGCAGGTCGCCCATCTCCGTCGCAAGCGTCGGCTGGTAGCCCACCGCGCTCGGCATGCGACCGAGCAGCGCCGACACTTCCGAGCCCGCCTGTGTGAAGCGGAAGATGTTGTCGATGAACACGAGCACGTCGGCGTTTTCGCGATCGCGGAAGTATTCGGCAACCGTGATCCCGGAGAGGCCCACGCGGAGGCGCGCGCCCGGCGGCTCGTTCATCTGGCCGTAGATGAGCGCCGTCGAGGCGAGCACGCCCGATTCCTTCATCTCGAGATAAAGATCGTTTCCTTCGCGCGTCCGCTCACCCACGCCGCAGAACACGGATTTGCCGCCGTGCCCCTTCTGCACGTTGTTGATGAGCTCCATGATGACGACCGTCTTGCCCACGCCGGCGCCGCCGAAGAGCCCGACCTTTCCGCCCTTCACGAACGGCGCGATCAGGTCGATGACCTTGATGCCCGTCTCGAAGACTTCCGTCTTGGGCTCGAGGTTCACGAAATCGGGGCGCTTGCGGTGGATCGGCCAGCGCTCGGCGGTCGCGGGGATCGGCGCGCCGTTGTCCACAGGCTCGCCGAGCACATTGAGGATCCGGCCCAGGGCCGCTGCGCCCACGGGCACCGTGATCGCGGATCCGGTGTCGACCGCATCCATGCCGCGCACGACGCCGTCGGTGGAGCTCATGGCGACGGTGCGCACCTGGTTGCGGCCGATGTGCTGCTGCACCTCGACGATCACGCGGATCGGAGTGCCGGCATCGGTCGTGCCCTTGATCTCGAGCGCGTTGTAGATCTCGGGGAGGTGCTCGGCCATGAACTGAACGTCCAGTACCGGGCCGATTACCTGGACGATCTTACCAACGTTTGTTGCTGTGACTGTAGTCATAAAAAGCGAGTAATCGGTAATTGGTGGTTGGTCGTTGGTACTTGGCCCTTACATCTCGGTCGTCCGCACGTTGGTTGGCCAAATACCAAGAACCAATGACTAACGACCGATTACCCGCAGTTTGCCGTTCCTATTCGAGTGCTGCAGCCCCGCCCACGATCTCCGCGATCTCCTGCGTGATGTTCGCCTGCCGCGCCCGGTTGTACGTGCGGCGCAAAAGGTTGAGCATTTCGCCGGCGTTGTCCGTCGCGGCCTTCATCGCCGTGCGGCGCGCGGCCTGCTCCGCCGCGACCGTCTCGACGAGCGCCTTGTACACCGCGTTGCGCACGTACGCCGGCAACAGTTCGCTGAGAATCGCGCCCGCGTCCGGAAAGAGCAGAAAATTCTTCTGGCCCGCCGCGCTCGCGGGCGGTGCGACCGGGAGCACGCGCTCGGCCACCGGCGGCGACGAGAGCGCAGACTTGTACTGGGCGCACACCACGTAGACGGCGTCGATCTCGCCCTTCGCGTACTGCGTCATGAGCGCATCCACCAGCGAGGCGGCGTCCGCGGCCGTCGGCTTGTCGCCGATGTCGGTGCGCGACGTCGCCATCGCGCGCGCGACATACCGGAAATAGCCGCCGCCCTTGCGGCCGCTCACGTGCAACTCGACGGTCGTGCCTGCGCCCTCGAGTCGCGCGATGAGCGCGCGCGCTTCCTTGATGAGGTTCGCGTTGAACCCGCCGGCCATGCCGCGGTTCGACGTGAGCAGGAGCACCGCGGCGTTCTTCACGACCTTCGGCTGGCGAAGGAGCGGGAAGTCACCCTCGAGGTCCTTGCTGTACAGGCTCGAGATGACGTCCGCGAGGGCGCGCGCGTACGGACGCGCCGCGATCACGCGGTCCTGTGACCGCTTCATTTTCGAGGTCGCGATCATTTCCAGCGTGCGCGTGATCTTGCGCGTGTTCTCGACGGACTTGATGCGTCCTTTTAACTCGCTGCCCTTGGCCATGTGCTAGGCGATGCTCTTCTTGTACTGCTCGATTCCGCGCTTCAGCTCCGCCTCGGTCGCGTCGGAAATCTTCTTTTCGTTTCTGATATTGTCGCCGACCTGCGGGAACTGCGCCTTCATGTACTCGTGGAAGCCCTTCTCCCAGGCGCGCACCTTCTCCGTGGCCACGTCGTCGATGAATCCGTTCGTGACGGCATAGAGGATCATCACCTGATCTTCCATCGCCATCGGCGCGTACTGGCCCTGCTTCAAGGCCTCCACGGTGCGCGCGCCGCGCTCCAGCTGGCGCTTGGTGGCGGCGTCGAGGTCCGACGCGAACGCTGAGAACGCCTCGAGCTCGCGGTACTGCGCGAGGTCGAGGCGGAGACGGCCGGCCACGCCCTTCATCGCCTTCGTCTGCGCCGAACCGCCCACGCGGGACACGGAGATGCCGACGTTGACCGCGGGCCTCACACCGGAATAGAAGAGGTCGGCCTCGAGGAAGATCTGCCCGTCGGTGATCGAGATGACGTTCGTCGGGATGTAGGCCGAGACGTCGCCGGCCTGCGTCTCGATGATCGGCAGCGCGGTCATCGACCCGCCGGCCTTGAAGATCGTCTTGCCGTCCACGATCGACGGATCCTCGGAGAGCTTCGCCGCGCGCTCCAGCAGGCGCGAGTGGAGGTAGAATACGTCGCCGGGGAACGCCTCGCGGCCCGGCGGGCGGCGAAGCACGAGCGAGAGCTGGCGGTAGGCGGCGGCCTGCTTGGAGAGGTCGTCGTACACGGCGAGCGTCGACATCCCTTCGTTGTACATGAAGTATTCGGCCATCGCGGCGCCCGTGTACGGCGCGATGTACTGCATCGGCGCCGGATCGCTGGCCGAGGCGCAGACGACGATCGAGTACTCCATCGCGCCCGACGCCTTGAGTTTCTCGACGACGCTCGCGACCGTGGACGCCTTCTGACCGATCCCGACGTAGACGCAGATGACGCCGGTGCCCTTCTGGTTGATGATCGTGTCGATGGCGATGGCGGTCTTGCCGGTGCCGCGGTCGCCAATGATGAGTTCGCGCTGGCCGCGTCCGATCGGGATCATCGAGTCGATGGCCTTGATGCCCGTCTGCAGCGGTTCCTTGACGGGCTGGCGGACGATGATCCCCGGGGCCTCGCTCTCGACCTTGCGCGTGTTCGTCGCGTTGATGGGCCCGAGCCCGTCTATCGGACGGCCCAACGAGTCCACCACCCGCCCGATGAGTTCGTGTCCGACCGGCACTTCGAGCACCCTGGAGGTGCGGCGGACTTCGTCGCCTTCCTTGAGGCGGAGGTAGTCGCCCAGGATGACGGCGCCAATGTTGTCCTCTTCGAGGTTGAGGGCGAGGGCGGTGATCTTCTCGCCGGTCTCGGAGGAGGTGACCTCGAGCATTTCGCCGGCCATCGCTTTCTGGAGGCCGTAGATGCGGGCGACGCCGTCCTTGACTTCGAGGACGGTCCCGACTTCCTCGACGTCGAGAGAGCTGAGATCAGCGGCTTCGATTTCTCGAAGGAGGATGTCCTTGATCTCGCCGGGGCGGAGGCTGGTCTGGGAGGCCATTTAATAGGAAAGTGGGCGGGGAAATTGGGTAGCTTGTGAAAAATATCACAAGAAGACGAGACATGCAACTGTAGGGAATGTGATGACCGCTGCGGGGGCGAACTCTACAAACGAGTTAAGTGGTTCTTGGTTGGTTGGTTAACAGAGGTTCATAGTCCACATGCGGCGCGAATCGACGAGGCCCAACACCCGGACCAAGAACCAATTAACCAAGGGACCAATAACCAGGACACTCGCAGTTAAGATTTCGCCGGACCAACGACCGGCCGTCGTCCTAGCCCTTCCTGCTTCGCCCTCGCCCCTGCCTGAACCGCTCGATGAGGTCGCCCGTCCGCAGCCGCGCCAGCGATGCCGACCTCGCCCCGACGATCCGCTGTGCCGTGCTCGTGAGGTGCGACGGGCTCGCGAACTCCAGCACCCGCGCCACTTCGGTCACGTCGTACCCGGGATTCTTGGCCAGCTCCGCCGCGGCGATCAGCCGCACCAGATCGATGATCCGCTTGAGGTTCGGAGAACCCGCGGCCGCGAAGCTCCGGCTCAGGTGCTCCCGCGTCACATTCAACTGCGCCGCGACGAGCTCGGTTCGCACCGTGCGCCCGCCGTACGCCACGATCGCGCGCCAGGCGCGCTCCTGGATCTGGTTGTCGAGGCCGAGCGCCAGGTATGCGTCGTGCAAAGCCGCGCCGAACCGCGTCGTGAAACTCTGCGGCAAGACGAGGTCGCGCACGACGCCGTCGTCCATCCCTTCGACAAGCACGTCGGCGAACTCCTCGTCCACGCAGCGGGCGAGCACCGCGGTGTCGGCGACGCGCATCGGGCTGAGCGCGAAGAAGGGCACGCTCGGGTAGTCGCGCGCGAGCGCCGCCGCCTTCCACGTCTCCTCGGTCGGATGCGCGACGTCCACGATCGCGGCGTCGACGAGGGACTTCTTGAATGCAGCCCTGAACTCGCCGACGGTCCTCGCGAGCGCGAGTTTGCCGCGGCGCCGCGGGAAGGCATGCTTGAGGACGTCGCGCGCCCGTTCGCGCGACGCGAACGCGAGCACATGCGGAGCGATGGGATACGCGATGGCGGGCGAGGCCACGTCAGGATACCGGCCGCTCGGCGGCCTGCGAGCCGGCGTCGCCTGTCGACCGCGCACCGTTGGCGGTGAGCAACGCTCGCGCACGCGCCAGCACGTCGCGGGCGTTCGAGTACGAGAGCAGCCGGGTGGCTTCATCGTACCGCGCCCACCGGCAGGCGGTGATCCCCTCGGCACGCTGGGGCTTGGTTGCGGCGTCGGCCGATTCGATCAGGTAGAAGTGGCAGACTTTGTGGATCAGCCGACCGCGAAAGTGGAAGTGCCAGTCGATCGTCTCGATGGGCTCGCGCAGCTCGAGCCTGGCGAGCCCCGTCTCCTCGCCGACCTCCCGGACGGCGGCGGCTGCGGGATGCTCGCCATCCTCGAGATGTCCCTTGGGGAATCCCCAGTTCCGGTAGCTGTCCCGGATCAGCAGGTAGAGCGGCTCCGTGCCTTCGTTGCGAAAGACCACCCCGCCCGCGGAGGTCTCGTCGCGCGGCTTGCGGGCGCGCCCCTTGGCGGGCCGCTTCTTTCGCTGGGTCACACGCCGGCGCCGACGGGCTGGTGGTGCAGCGTCGCGCGTCCTTCGATGAACTGCCGCACCACCGGGTCCTGCGTCTGCTTGATTTCGTCGATCGTGCCGACTTGGCGGACCTTCCCCTCGTACAGCATCGCGATGCGCGTGCCGACGATGTAGGCGCTGTGCATGTCGTGCGTGATGACGATGCTGGTGACGCCGAGCTGCTTCTGCATGCGCACCATCAGCTCGTCGATGACCGCCGCCGTGACGGGATCGAGGCCAGTGGTCGGCTCGTCGTAGAGCATGTACTTCGGCTTGTGGGCGATGGCGCGCGCGATGCCGACGCGCTTGCGCATTCCGCCCGAGAGCTCGATGGGAAGCGTGTCGCCCGCGTCGGGAAGGTCCACGAGTTCCAGCGCCTGCTGGACGCGTGCGGCGATCTCCTTGGGGGTGAAAGTCCCGATCTTCACGAGCCCCATGGAGACGTTCTCGTTGACCGTGAGCGAGTCGAACAGCGCGGAGAACTGGAAGACGTAGCCGATGTGGGAACGGAGCGCGTAGAGTTCGCGCCGCTTCAGCTTGGGCACCTCGAGGCCGTCGACGAAGACGGTGCCCTTGTCTGGCTCGAGCAGTCCGACGATGTGCTTGATGGCGACGCTCTTTCCCGTGCCCGAGTATCCGATGATGACCATCGTCTCGCCCTCTTTGACTTCGAGCGAGAATCCCGAGAGCACGACCTTCGGGCCGAAGGATTTGTAGATGTTCTCGATGGAGATCATGCTGGAATATGCACCAAAGGGCGTAAGACGGCAGACCGAAGACGGAAGACCGAAGACGAACGGCTACATGCGAAGCGGCCCGAGGAGTTCCCCGGGCCGCTCGGTCTTCGGTCTTCGGTCTTCGGTCTTCGGTCTTCGGTCTTCGGTCTTCGGTCTTGGGTCTTGGGTCAGGCAGCGAAGCTGCCGAGCGCCCGCCCCACGTCTCCCTCGCGCAGACGCTTCAGCGCGCGATCGCGCAACTGCCGCACCCGTTCGCGCGTGACGCCGAGCATCGCGCCGATCTCCTCGAGCGTGTGCTCGCGCCCGCCCTCGAGACCGAAGTAGAGGCGAAGGACCTTGGCGTCGCGCGGGGGGAGCGTGTTGAGCGCCTGTTCGATCTCGTCGGTGAGGAAGCGGTTCATCGCCTCTTCTTCGGCGTCGGGCATTTCGTCGGCGACGAAGCGCTCGATGAGCGAGCGGTCACCGTCGGGATCCATCGGCGCGTCGAGGCGCACGTCGCCGGTGTTGAGCGCGGCGAGCGACTGCACGACGTCCACGGAGAGGCCGGTGAGCGCCGCCAATTCCTCGGGGGTCGGCTCGCGGCGCATCTTCTGCCGCAGGATCTCGCTCGCCTTGATGATGCGCGAGAGGTCGGCCGTGCGGTTGAGGGGAACGCGCACCGTGCGCCCCTGTCGCGCGAGCGACGAGAGGATCGCCTGGCGGATCCACCACACGGCGTAGGAGATGAACTTCACCCCCTGGTCCGGATCGAATTTGCGCGCTGCGGTGAGCAACCCGACGTTGCCCTCGCCGATGAGATCGATAAGCGGCAGCCCCCGGTTCTGGTACTTTTTTGCGACCGAGATCACGAAGCGCAGGTTGCGCTTGACCAGCTCCTGGAGCGCGTCGGGATCGCCGGCGCGGATGCGCCGGGCGACCTCGATCTCCTCGGTGCCCTTCAGCAGCGGGTAGGTGCTGACCTCGTAGAGGTACTGGTCGAGAATGTCGCGCTCGG
>OCZT010006363.1_pt1 | contig 11690 bp, 12 predicted proteins | sample 1539031 | NCBI WGS metagenome assembly OCZT01 (sample SAMEA3539308, study PRJEB22396) | soil metagenome | biome: tundra; feature: field; material: soil | place: USA | collected 2010-05 | depth 0.15 m
TCCTTGGCGATGAAGCCGAAAATCAGCGCGATGGTGAGTTGTTCGTTGATGCCGACTGGCGCGAAGAACGGGTGCAGCGCGCCACCTATCATGCCCGCCCAGGTGTCTGCGCTGGCGGGGGCGGCGGACAGCGGCAGGTGGGTGAGCAGCCAGACCAGTACCACGCCGGCGACGATGAATTTGGTGGCGCGCCGCAGGAAGTGGCGCACTTCCAGCCAGCCGCGCAGCACCATCTGGCGTAAGGTGGGGAAGCGGTAGGGCGGCAGTTCCAGCACGAACGGTTCGTTGTTCTTGAATCGGTTTTTGAAGATCAGTGCGGTGAGTATTGCGCTGGCGAAGCTGAACAGGTACAGGCTGAACAGCACGACAGGTGCGGCCTTAGTCGAGAACAGCGCGGCGGTGAAGAAGATGAATACTTGCAGGCGTGCCGAGCACAGCGAGAACGGGATCACCAGCATGGTGAGCAGGCGCATGGCGCGCGAGCGCATCACGCGCGTGCCCATCAGCGCGGGGACGTTGCAGCCGAAGCCCATCAGCAGCATTACGAAGCCGCGTCCGTCCAGTCCCAAGCGCGCCATCAGCGCATCCATCAAAAACGCGGCGCGCGACAGATAGCCGCTGTCTTCCACCATCGCCATGAACAGGAAGAACAGCACGATGATCGGCACGAATGCGGCGACGGTGGCCACGCCGTTATAGATGCCGTCCAGCAGCAAACCTTGCACGGCTTGCGGCAGGCCGCTCAGTAGCGGCACGAGTGCGGTCTCGCGCAGCCAGGTGAACAGTTCCGCGATGCCGGTTTGCAGCGGTTGGCCGAAAATGAAAATGCCCTGGAACAGCAAGTACATGACGGCGAAGAAGATCGGCAGCCCCAGCCACGGATGCAGTATGACGCTATCCAGTTTTTCGGTGAGGTTGTCCGACATCCGCGCGGGGACTTGCACGGTGTGCTTCAGCACGTGCGCCATTTCTGCTTCGAGATGCCCGTCTTGCTCCAACTGGCTGCGCAGATGTTCCGCCATGCCGGGCGTGGGGTAGCGGAGAGCCTTGGTGATGGCTTGCAGGGCTTCGGGATAGCCGCTGCCATATTTTGCGCTGAGCAGAAAAATAGGCACTTCCAGCAGCCTGGACATTTTTGCCACATCGACGCTGATACCGAATTTCTTCGCTTCGTCCGCCATGTTGAGGATTACCACCAGGTTGATGTTGAGTTGCTTGAGTTGCAGCAGCAAGCTCATCTGGCGTTCGATCTGCGTGGTGTTGAGGATGACCAGCGCGAGGTCGGGGACGTTGTCGTGCAGGAAGTGACGCACCACTTGCTCGTCGTCGGAAAAGCCGTGCAGGTCATAGATGCCGGGCAGGTCGATGATCTCCACCATGTCTGATCCGAGCAAAATCTTGCCGCTGAGCAATTCGACGGTGATGCCCGGCCAGTTGCCGACGCGCGCCGCGCCGCCGGTCATGCGATTGAACAGCGTGGATTTGCCGGTGTTGGGCATGCCGAGCAGGGCGATTCGCTTCAAGATTTTGCCACGCTGATCTTTGCCGCCTCACTGCGCCGCAGCAGGATGTCAGTGGTGCCGATGCGCACTTGCAAGGGGCCGGAGAAGCTGGCTTTGCGTATCAGCTCAATTTTTTTCCCGTTGCGAAAGCCCAGGGCGAGCAGGCGCAGGTGCAACGCTTCTTCGGCGTTTATTGCGACGATGGTGGCGGTGTCGCCGGTATGCAGCGCGGCAAGGGTTGTTGCGGGCATGATGATGACTGATTCAAGAGTGCGGGCATTATTCCACTTCGTGCGGTTTTTGTCGCGCAGCCCGTTGGGATGCGGTCTTAATTGCGGTAGAATGCGACCTTTATTTTTTCGGCAAACACTTCAAATGATCCAAGGCAGTATTGTTGCGATCGTCACCCCGATGCATGAGGACAGCAGCCTCGACTTGGTGGCGTTCCGTGCGTTGATCGATTTTCACATTGCGCAGGGCACGGATGGCATCGTGGTGGTCGGCACGACCGGCGAATCGCCTACCGTGGATGTGGAAGAGCATGAGTTGTTGATCGCCGAGGCGGTGAAGCATGCCGCCAAGCGCATTCCCATCATCGCCGGAACCGGCGCGAACTCCACCAGGGAAGCTATCGAGCTGGCCGCTTTTTCGAAAAAGGCCGGCGCGGATGCTTCGCTGACGGTGGTGCCTTATTACAACAAGCCGACCCAGGAAGGTTTGTATCTGCATTTCAAGGCCATTGCGGAAGCTGTGGACATGCCGCACATTCTGTACAACGTGCCGGGGCGCACCGTGGCCGACATGAGCAACGACACGGTGTTGCGGCTGGCGCAGATTTCCAATATTGTTGGCATCAAGGACGCGACCGGCGACATCGAGCGCGGCAGCGATCTGTTACAGCGCGCACCCAAGGATTTTGCAATTTACAGCGGCGACGATGCCAGCACGCTGGCGTTGATGCTGCTCGGTGCGCACGGCACGATCTCGGTGACGGCGAACGTCGCGCCCAGGCTGATGCACGAGATGTATGCCGCCGCGCTGAACGGCGAGGTCGCCAAGGCGCGCGAAATAAATTTCCGGCTGCTCGGCTTGCATTGCAACCTGTTCGTCGAAGCCAACCCGATTCCGGTGAAGTGGGCGGTGGCGCGCATGGGCAAGATGAAAAACACGTTGCGTTTGCCGCTCACTCCTTTGTCGCAATCCGCACACGCGGTGGTCGAGGCCGCGATGCGCCAGGCCGGTGTGCTTTAGGGTTCCCTTGAACTAACTATGTTGTATAGCCGGAGAGAAACAATGAAAGTTTTGCAGATTGGGATTTCCAGTGCGGTGCTGGTTTCGTTGTTAAGTTGTAGCACGCTCGGAGCCGACGGCAAGCGCATCGATTATGGCGCCGCTGCGGTGCAAGTGCCATCGCTGGAAGTGCCGCCGGATCTGACCACGCCCGGCGGCGAAGAACGCTACAAGGTGCCACAGGGCCAAGGTGAAGCCGTTGCGACTTATTCCGATTACAGCAAGGGTGGTACCAAGGGCCGCACTGCCAGTGCGGTATTGCCGGAAGTGCAAGGCGTGCATATGGAGCGCAACATTGCTCAGCGTTGGCTGGTGATTAACGACAAGGCAGAAAACGTTTGGCCTGTGGTCAAGGCGTTCTGGCAGGAAATCGGACTGACCATAAGCAGCGAAGACCATGCGGCAGGTGTGATGGAAACCGATTGGGCAGAAAATCGCGCCAAGATTCCGCAGGGCGGTTCCCACAATGAGTTTAACCAGGAGTTCAGCAATGCCTATTCAGCCGGTGAGCGCGATCAATATCGTACGCGTCTGGAGCGCAGCAAGGACGGTGTGAGTACCGAGGTGTATATCACCCATCGCGGCATCAAGGAGGAGTTTTCTGCAACCAAGGGCACCTCGCAGTGGGTAGCACGCGCAAATGATCCGGAGCTGGAGGCGATCATGTTGCAACGTCTGATGGTGCGTTTCGGTGCCAGCGAAGCTAAAGCGGCCAGCGCGGTGGCGGCGGTCAGTTCGGTGGTGGCGACCAGCGCGGTAGCAGCGGCCAGCGCAGCAATGATCAACGCGCCCGAACCGGTTGGGATGGCCAGCTTGCGAGAAATTTCTGGTGGCAGCACCATCATCGTGGTGAACGATGCGTTCGACAGGTCATGGCGCAAAGTGGGATTGGCTATCGAAAGCGCGGGTCTGGCGGTGGAAGACAAGGATCGCGAAAAGGGCACCTACTTCTTGCGTCCCGTTAAGCTCGAAAGCAGTTGGCTGGATAAGTTGAAGTTCTGGAAGAGCAACGAGGATACCACCAGGCACTATCGCGTGAATGTCAAGGATGGCGGAACATCGTGTGAAGTGTCCATCGTCGATCAGGATGGCGCAAGCAACAAGGTAAGCAAACAGATGCTTGAGGCGATCTACAAGAACATAAATCAGCAGTAATGTGAACCGCTAATGTCCATGCGTTTCTCGTCTTTGGGCAGCGGCAGCGAAGGCAACGCGCTGCTGGTTGCGGTCGGCCAGACGCAAGTACTGATGGACTGTGGTTTTGGACTGCATGACACCCTCTCGCGTCTGGCGCGTCTGGGCGTGTCTCCCGAGCAGTTGAGCGGCATCGTCGTCACCCATGAGCACGGCGATCACATCAGCGGCGTGGCGCGGCTGGCACGCAAATACAATCTGCCGGTTTGGCTCACACACGGCACGCTGCGCAGTACGGAAAACATTTGTCCGGCGGGTGCCCGGACAAATGTTTTTCGTAGCACCCGTCAGGCGAAAGACTTTGCCGGCATTGCCAACATCCATGAAATCGATCCCCAGCTGGCGTTCGTCATTGGCGACATTGAAATCATTCCCTATCCCGTTCCGCACGATGCTGCCGAGCCGGTGCAATTCGTCTTCAGCGATGGCGCGCGGCGGCTGGGCGTATTGACCGATACCGGATGCAGTACGGCGCATATCGAACAGATGCTGAGCGGTTGCCACGCTCTGGTGTTGGAGTGCAATCACGATATTGAAATGTTGATGAACGGTGATTACCCGTACAGCCTGAAGCAGCGTGTGGGTGGTCGTTTCGGACATCTGAACAATCAGGAATCTGCCGGCATTTTAGCCAGGCTGGATGTGAGTCGGTTGCAACACTTGATCGCCGCGCATCTCAGCCGCAGGAACAACACGCCGGAACTTGCCGTGCGAGCGTTGAGTGTCGCGGCCATGTGTGAAGAAAGTTGGGTGGGCGTGGCAACGCAGGAAGATGGGTTTGACTGGCGCGAAATTACCTGAAGATTGGGACGATGGAAATAAAGATGAAAATAAAAAAGCCGACTTGCGTCCTAGCCGTTGGCGAAAGGTGTGGATATGTTTGCAAGAACGCTTGACTAAACAATGGATTGCAAGCGTTTTTATCTGGGGATTTTTTTACGCCTACAGAGAGGCCAGCAGGAACCAAGCCCCATGCGGCTTCCGGACGAATCCGTCGTTTTTTTCAACACCTTTCGCCAACGGCTAGACTTGCGTCGGCTTTTTTATTGCCTGAAGAGCGGCGGCTTACTTCTTCATTGCGTCAGCGTCGGCAGGAGCAGAAGCGGCAGCAGCGACAGGTGCAGAGGCAGAGGCAGCATCTGGTGCAGCGACAGGAGCCGGAGCAGCAGGGGTAACAACAACTGCAACAGCAGGAGCTTCAGCAGCCTTTTGGCCGCAGGCGGTCAAAGCAAGAGCCAGCAGAGCAGTAACAAGAGCAATACGTTTCATTTCGTGTTCCTTGAGAGTTTGAAGTTGAAATACACAAATTTCCCTGATTTCTAAATGAAGCCAAAATCAAAGGCGGCGCATTCTATCAGTTAAACAAAGGAAATCCAGCGAATCTTCAGCTTTCTTTGCTATAACCCCAGCTTGGTAGAGGATATGGCTTGATGGGAAGCTGCCCACATCTCCATAAAGCGCGATTCCAGTGTGCGCGCCTTTTCCGGATCATGCTGTGCCAAAATGCCGCGAGGATCGTCGAAGTGGAAGCGGCGCACATAATTTGTCTCGTCCGCGACCGAAAACGGCTCGGTGATGTGCTGCAGATTTTTGGGTGTCTGATGGATGAACATGCTGGTGCCGAATTGGTCCAGCAGCAGCATCATGCGCGGGCACAGAGTGGATAAATAGTGCGTGTCATGGGCCAGTACGAACAGCTGATGGGCAGGGTTGGCGAGTAAAAAATTGCGCAGTGTTGTATACCGCGCTTCGGTGTTAAATCCCAAACCATCGAAATCTTTATCGAACAGATACAGGTTGCGCTGCGCCAGTTTGCACAACGTGTCGAGCGCGGCGATGTAGTCCACAATGCCGTCCAGCTGGGTGTGTTGCAACACATCGTCACTCATGATTCATCCCTGAAGTTCAGACGGGAGAAATATAACCGTCCAGATACCATTGGTAAAGCAGTTCGATCAACTCAGCCGAACAGTCCTTCAAGGCTGGTGATTCGCGTTCATCCGCCAGTGTGCGCAGCAGGGGATAGTCGTGTTCATTCACTTGGTGTTCTTCGCCGTTCATAAAGATCCAGCTGGCATGACACAGCATCTGGCTCTTCAAGTCGAGCTTTACACCCTGCTTTTGTATCGCTTGCCTGAATTTCGCCAGGCTCAACGGCCGTTCCGGCGCGTCGAAGAAAATGTGCGGCTTGGGTTCGCTCAAATAGCAGCCGAGAAAATTCGCGATGTCTTCCTTGTCCCAGCGCACTTGCTTGATGGCTTGTTCCGCCTGATGCAACATCGCCGCACTGATTTCGGAAGGATGTTTCTGCGTCTTCAGATCGGGATCGGCGTACATGCCGTCCACTGCTATCCTGTCTTGCAAATACACCAGAAATTGTTCGGCCAGTTCCTGATAGGCGGGCGTGCGGAAGCCGATGGAATAGGTCATGCAGTCGTCTTCGGCGATGCCGTTGTGAGCATAGTGCGGCGGCAGATACAGCATGTCACCGGCTTCCAGCACCCATTCCTGCTCGACTTTGAAATCGCGCAGGATGCGCAGCGGTGCTCCTTCTATCAGGCTGCGATCCGCTTGCGCGGAAATCTGCCAGCGGCGATACCCCGAACCTTGCAGCAAAAATACGTCGTAGGAGTCAAAGTGCGGCCCAACCCCACCGCCTTTTGGCGCATAGCTCACCATCAAATCGTCCAGCCGCGCGTGGGGAATGAAAGCAAAATGTTTGATCAGCGCGGCTGCTTCAGGAAGATAATGATTCACGCCCTGCACCAGCACCGTCCACTTGACCTTGCCAAGGTTATCCAGGTCTTCCGGTTCAAACGGCGCTTGCCGCAATTCAAATTTTCCGCGTCGTTGCGTCACCAGGCGTGCCTGTACGTCTTCTGTGCAGGCCAGAGCTATCAATTGCTGCGGGTCGATCAAGCCATTGAATTGCGGGAAGGCCTGGCGAATCAGCAAGGGCTTTTTCTGCCAATAATCGCGCAGGAATTCGTTAACGGTCAGCCCGCCGAGCAGGGAAGGTTTGTTTTTCATTGCGCAGATTATAGCTGTCCAATGTCCGATATGGGCATGACGAAAATTTTTTTATAACGTGACCGAAAAGTGTTTAAAATGCGGCACTGGGGGAAACATCAATGCTATTTTTACAGCTTACTACCGGAATAGAAGCACCGCACTTCGAGTTGCCGGATTCCGATATGCAGACTTTCAGTCTCGCGTCACAACAAGGCAAGAAAAATGTCGTGCTGTATTTTTATCCCAGGGACGACACGCCTGGCTGCACCATGGAAGCCAATGAGTTCAGCGAACTGGAACATGAGTTCAGCAAGCTGGACACTATCGTGATCGGTATCAGCCGCGATGATTGTTTAAGCCATGCATCGTTTCGCGACAAGTATGGCCTGTCGGTATTGCTGCTCTCCGATCCCGATGCGCGTGTCTGCAAACGCTATGGTGTGATGTATGAAAAAGAAGTGGATGGGCAAAAAAAATTGTCTATCAAACGCTCCACGTTCGTGATCGATCAACACGGCAAGTTGCGCCATGTCATGTACGGCGTGCAGGCACACGGACATGCGCAGGAAATTCTTAATTTGATAAAGGAGCTGAAATGAAAATCGTCAAAGACACGGTTGTTTCGCTTAACTACGAATTGTTCGACTCGACTGGCGAATTGCTGGAAAGAGTCGAAGAACAGATCAGCTACTTGCATGGCGGCTACGATGGCATTTTTCCGCTGGTCGAAGAAGCGCTGCACGGCAAAAGCGTCGGCGAGAAATGCAGCGTCACCATGCAGCCCGATGACGCTTTCGGCGAATACGACCACAATCTGGTCGAAGTCGAGCCGCGCAGCTCATTCCCGAAGGAAGTCACCGTCGGAATGCAATTCGAAGGCGCACCCGAAGCTTCCGACGATGATGATTTCTTGCTCTTCACCGTGGTGGAAGTGACCGACGACGAAGTGACGGTGGACGGCAATCACCCGCTGGCCGGCAAAACGCTGACTTTCAATTGCACCGTCACCGGTGTGCGCAAGGCTACCGCAGAGGAGTTGGAGCATGGGCATGTGCATGAAGAAGGCACCACTCACCTCCACTAAAAGACCTCTGTACAACTACTTCGCTCGCTGATACGGCGTTAAAAAATGGCTCAAAATCCTCATGTGCTAAATGCACATTCCGGTTGTTCGCCATTTTTTACCTTGTCTCAGCTTCGCTCGCTACGTTGTGCAGAGGTCTTTGGGCTGGGTGGGGCGCGCTCTAAGCACCACCTTACAAATTAAGTCTCTCAGCCAACCAATTCGCTACTTGCTCACCACCTTCTGGAATGACCGGATCAGGTCGTGGTGCATTCCAGATTTCTTCAAGCACTTCAGCAATCCTTCCCTGTTCCAATGCCTGCCGCGAGACTTCGCGGCACAGGCCGTGTTGTTGCAGCCATGCAATCAAGGCGGGCGATTCCGGCCAGTCGGCGCGGCTGACGTAGAGCACCGGCACACCGCTGCATGCCGCCTCGACGAAGCTGCCGTAACCGGGTTTGCAGATCAGCGCGTCGCTGCTGGCGAGCAGGTCGCTGAAACTCATCCGGGTGCCCGGACAAAAGTTTTTCGTCTGCAATGTTTCAAGGATGATGGCATCGGGATGGTCGACCTGCCAGCTTTGCTGCACCAGCCAGCGCACGCCGTCTATCCTCGGCCATTCTTCTACAGGCAAGCGGCTGGCGATACCGCCCAGGCTGATCAGCACCAGCTTTTCGTCGGTGGATAGTTTGAGGCGCTGGTTGAGTTCAGCGCGCCGGTTCGTGCCGATCGCGGCGATGGGTGAGACGGAAATGAGGTTGGGCAGGCTGGTCATGGACATGCCCGGCGTGGCGCGCAGGAAAGCATCGGCGTTGGCGTAACAGTCATGTATCTGCGCAGCGATTGTTTCATAAGCCGTTCGTGCTAAGCCTGCGGAAGGGTCATCGGATAAAACATCAACCGTTCCCCCTGAACCTGTCGAAGGGTCGCTGCGTAGCGGCGGGGGATTTATCGGCGTACCCCTTGCGGGTGCTGTCGAAGGGTCTGCACGAACGGAATCTGAGGCATCGCCGCAGTAGTGGCGATAGATGTCCGCCCAGTTCAGCGAACACAGCGCGGCATTCGGAATGCCTGCCCGCTGCGCGCCCGCCAGCGGCAGATAGCCGACGTTGGAAAATACAAAGTCCGCCTTGAGTTCGCGCAACATGGTCGCTTCGACAGCGATTCGTTCATTCCATTTTGTATGAAATTCGCGGTAGGCGGCGCAACTCTCCAGCACGCGCACATCCAGCGCCGAGGACATCACCATGCCGATGTCGCTCTCGCCGGGCAGATGGGTGAAAGGCGCATGGATGCGTGAACCCAGATGTTCGGCTGGGACGGTAGAGCGCACCGTGATGCGCAACTGCGGCATCCGTTCATGCAGCCGATTCAGTATCGGCGCGGTCTGCGCGACATGGCCGAAGCCGTGGCCGGAGATGGAAACGACGAGGTGAGGCAGGTTGTGCATAAAAATAGCTGAAAGAGTTTGGCGCGATTATTTCACATTTGTCTCGATGACTACTGCCAAGTAACCTTTAATCATCTACGCGAGCAGGACAAACGCTCTCGTTGCAAGATGTTGCGCTGCAAGCCAAAAATCGCGAGAATAGGCGTTATGGAGAAAACAGTAAAAACTCGCGCATTCCCTGACGGCAAAAAGAGCGCCGCTTCGCAAAGCAATCTTACGGGAGCCCAGGAGAAAACTCTTGAGCTCGCAAAGAAGAATGCCCAGCTTGAAGAAGTGAAGAGCAAGTTGCTCGAACATTTAAAAACAATCGAGCAGCTACGCGAAAGCATTAAACAGGAACAGGCAAAAGCGGCCAAGATGGTAACGAAGACGGCAGGGTTGGAAGCCAAAGTAAAAGAATTGTCTGAAATGCTCAGCAAGATTTCAGGTATTGCCGCTGCGGGGAAAGCTGGTTAGCAACGCCGAATACAAACAATTCACTTTGGTATGTTTGAATCATTGTCAGAGTTGCTCAAGTACCAAGACATCGCCCGCGAATAACACCTCATGTATCGAGGCATTTTCGAGATCGTTAGCTTTCCAATACTTCCGGGCATATTCTCGTAGTAAGTTATGCTCGATGCTATCACTCACGAGATGATCTGGGTTCGTACGATGCATAATTCCTGTTAGAGAAACCTTAAATATTGTTTTGTCACCTGAATGAAGTTTGCTCAATCAGTACGGGATATCTTTTTCCTCGCAAACCCAGATACATTGCATCCGTGAAGGAAGGGTTGGAAAATCATTCCGCCTGATTTCATCAAAAATCGTCTCACGAATAAAAGTACCCATATCTTTGATGGCCTTTGCCGCTTGCTCTAGGCATATAGGAAAGAGTTCGCGTTGCCTTTCGAAGGGAAGTTTCAGGAATGTATTAATTGCACTAGACATGGGGATGGTTGGTCCATTCTCGTAATGTATTCCTATTCTCGCCGTATCGTAATACTCGATAAATTCATTTAGCTCGGTGTTTCCAACCTTGAATCTTGCCCCGGGAGCCCAAAGTTTGTCATGCTTTCCACCAGTCTTGTGAATATGATAGAAAACGTCATTATTGGTTTGCATTCTAATCAGCCTCTCAAAACGCGAGGGTCAAAGTAAATAATATCGCTCCAAGTGCTATACCAAGTTCCTCAGTTGATACAGCTTCTCCAGCGCTTCCTTCGGACTCAATTCATCCGGCTGTAATTCGCGCAGCGTCTTCAACACCGGATGCTCCTCCGGTTCCGGCATCTCCGGTTTCTTGTCGAACAGGTCGCCCTGCGGATTCTGCGCCGCGCTGTTCTGTTCCAGCTTGAGCAGTTGTTTCTTCGCGGCACGGATGACGTCGTTGGGCACACCCGCGAGGGCGGCGACTTGCAGGCCGTAGCTCTGGCTGGCTGCGCCTTCGTTGACGCTGTGCAGGAACACGATGCTGTGCTGGTGCTCGATGGCGGCGAGGTGGACGTTGGACAGTTGCGTGAACTCTTCCGACAGTCGCGTCAGTTCGAAATAATGCGTGGCGAATAGTGTGTAGCTGCGGTTGCTTTCCAGCAGGTGGCGCGCGATCGCGTAGGCGAGGGCGAGGCCGTCAAAGGTGGAGGTGCCACGCCCGATCTCGTCCACCAGCACCAGACTTTTTTCCGTGGCGTTGTGCAGGATGTTGGCGGCCTCGGTCATCTCGACCATGAAGGTGGAACGTCCGCTGGCGAGATCATCCGACGCGCCAATGCGCGTGAAGATCTGGTCGATCTCGCCGAGCACGGCTCCCTGTGCAGGAACGAAACTGCCGCAGTGCGCGAGCAGCGCGATCAATGCGACCTGGCGCATGTAAGTGGATTTACCGCCCATGTTCGGGCCAGTGATCAGCAGCATGCGCCGTGCCTCGTTCAGCGTGGTGTCGTTGGGCGTGAATTGTTCGACTTGTTCTTCCACCACTGGGTGCCGTCCCTGCGTGATGCTGATCTGCGGCTCGCCGGAAAATTGTGGTGCGCTGAAATTCAGTGTGGCGGCACGCTCGGCAAAAGTGGCGAGCACGTCGAGTTCGGCGATCGCGGCGGCGATGCGTTGCAATGCGGCGATGTGCGGCGCGAGCTGGTCCAGCAGTTGTTCGTAGAGGAATTTCTCGCGCGCCAGTGCGCGCTCGTTGGCGGACAGT
>OCZT010006364.1_pt1 | contig 11689 bp, 7 predicted proteins | sample 1539031 | NCBI WGS metagenome assembly OCZT01 (sample SAMEA3539308, study PRJEB22396) | soil metagenome | biome: tundra; feature: field; material: soil | place: USA | collected 2010-05 | depth 0.15 m
CCGGTACATTTACAAGCCTTGAAATATCTGCAATTTTCTCCCTTATATCGAAGTTTTTAGTGCACTCCACCTTACATGAATTGCACTCTTTGCAAGGATTATCATTTGTTCCGAGTTCACTTAACAGAGAGTGAGCCATGGACAGGTTTGAATAACCATATGCATACATGTAAGCTCTCATCAGATCAGGTACAGGAAGGTTCAATGGACAGTCATTAAGACATTTTGTACAACCGGTACAATAAAGCCCTTTTTCAGCGCTTGCAATCAAAAGATCATTCTTTTCCTGATCAGTAATTGAAATATCTGACAGAAGTTTTACATTCAGACCCAGCTGATCAAAGTCGGTCATACCGGGAATTGCAGTAGTCACATCTGTATTTGACAGGACCCATTTTATAGCTGCAGAAGAATTAATAGGTTTAGTTTTTTCTTTATCAAGAAATCCTCCTCCTGCAATTGTCTTCATTGCAACTATACCTATTCCGGCCTGATTAGCCTTTTTAATGGCGCTATTCAATTCCTTGATATAAGTCTGTTTAAAATTATATGCAGTCAGAATTACATCCCATGTATCCATAGATGCCGCAGCATCTATGACAACCGGTTCATTAGCATGTGTTGAGAAACCTATAAACTTTATTTTGCCTTCTTTTTTGAGACCCTTAACTGTCTTTATAATTGGCTTATACTCAAGCATTTCTGGATTCCTGACATCATGAATATACAGAATATCAACATAATCCATCTTTAACCGAGAAAGACTTGTATTGAATTTTGAAAGGAAATCTTCAGCAGTTGTCTGATCAGAAGGTTTGCCTCCCATATCAACACCGATTGGTTTAACTTTTGTAGCAAGGTAAAATGAGTTTCTGGGATAATCTTTGAGGAGATTACCGAGCATTATCTCATTGTTCCCATTTTGATACCCATTAGCAGTATCAAAAAGTTTAATTCCATTATCGTAAGCAGCTTTGCAGAGATTAGGATTATCAGCTCTCATTACTCCAAAACTTATTACAGGAATTTTCATCCCTGTTTTCCCCAGCGTCCTTGAGATAATATCCTTCTGTTGATTTGATGTTTGAGCTGATACTAAAGAAGGAGATAATGCCACGATTCCTGCAGCCCCTGCAATACCTGTTCTGAGAAAACCTCTTCTGTTAATATTTTTCATCATTTATATGTTTTTTTATTGATATTATCTAACCAGATCCACAATCCGGAAACCGGTTTAAGATAATTCATTTATTTCAGGCTTCTGATCCGTACTTCAATCCCGGAATCTTTTAATAATTTAACAATTTCATTAGTGTCTGTCTCCCCAAAATGATAAGGATAAAGGATTTTAGGCTTAAAAGCCAGAGCGGCATCGGCAACCATTGCAGGAGTCATGGTATAAGGAAGATTCATCGGGAGGAAAGCAACATCTATATTCCTGAGTGATTTCATCTCCGGAGTGTTTTCAGTGTCTCCGGCGATGTAAAATCTTTTCCCGCCGATTGTCAGGATATATCCTAACCCGATGCCTTTCGGATGAAAAGGATGGCCCGGCGTGCTTTCATTCACAATATTATATGCAGGAACTGCTTCTATAATTATGTTATTTATCTCCTGTCTGTCATCAGCTTTCATAGCCATTCCCCACGGAATTTTTTGAGTGGAGTTCTGGTTACAGAACAACAATGTTTCCGGCTTCTTAAGATCTGCAATTAACTTTACATCCAGATGATCCCCGTGTTCATGAGTAACCAGAATAAGATCAGCTTTAGGTAGGAAATCATAGTTCCCTGAACTCCTGACAGGATCTATATAAATGACAAAACCGTTTACTTTAAACATCAGCGATCCATGTCCGATAAAATGCATCTCAACTACTCCTGCCGAGGTGACAATCTTATCAAATTCAGGGGGCTCCTGAGAGAATACCGGAATGATCATTACAGTAAATATTATAGTCAGAAAAGCTTTTTTTAGTAAGGTTAAGGAACACTTATTCATTTTATTAATTTTTAGTTTGACAATATACAAAGATTTGAAATAAATTATTAATTATTAACTTTTTGAAAAAATATTTCAGAAACAAAAATACCATTAAAAAAGGATATTCTGAATTATCTTTATTTAACGATTCGATTAGGGATTCATCATTCCGCTACATTCGGAATTGACAGTTTATTTTAGTATAGTAAGGATAGAAGTTGCGATTCACTCAGACGAATCGCAACTTCTACTCCCGTCACCCTGTATTTATCCAGTCATTCCGGGCGACAGGAAGGAATCTCCTGTTAATAGTCGATGCTTACTTTAAATTTTAATTAAATTTATTATCCTCACATTCAATATATCTTGAATTTTTAATAACTTGCCAGCAGAATTTAGGTCATTGTGTCAATTAATTAAAATTGATGCGTTTAGGGAAAGATAAACAGGCTATTATACTAGCAGTTTTTCTGGTTTTTACAGTATCAGCCAGCGGACAGACAGGAATAAGTTACAAATTCCATCTTGATGGTAATTTGCAGAAAAGTGATGTCATAATTGGCAATAAATCTATTATTATAAACTATTCAATCTCAGAGCTCAACATTGAAAGCTTAACCAATTCTGCCGGTTCATTTTATCGTATATCTATTCCGGGCCACATTTCATCGGCTGTTCCCGGGAAACCGGATCTACCGGTTTTCAGCCGGCTGATCACAATTCCGGAAGGATCAGGATTCAAGATAAAAATTTCAGACGTCAGATCTGAAAAGATTAAGCCGTCGGGTAAAAAGATAGAGGGTCTTCTTTTCCCTGCTCAGGAAAGTGAAACCAAGGAATTTCAGCAAACAAAACCCGGGTTTAAAATTGACAAAACAGCTTATGCCACAAGAGGAATCATTCCCGGTGACACAGTACGAATTGAACCTTTAGGCATTGCCAGGAATAATAAACTTGCCAACCTCTATATATCGCCGGTAAGATATAACCCACATTCAAATTCAATGGAGGTTATTACATCTATGAGAATTGAGATAACATTTTCAAATTCCATCAATCTCACATCAAAATCTCTTTCCTCACAATCAGCAGTATTCAAAGAATATCTTGATAAAGGGGTACTAAATTACAATCCTGATCAGGTAGTACCCGGCTACTCTGATCAACCTGTCAAAATGATAATAATAACAGATACTGCATTCAAAAAACAGCTTGAGCCATTTATCAGATGGAAAACTCAGAAAGGTTTTAAACTAACAATCCTATATAAAGGAGCCGGACTGGCTGGTAATGATTATATCCATATAAAGCAGACACTGACCAATATTTATAATGCTTCATCTGCAACCGGCCATCCGCCAGAATATCTGCTTATTATCGGAGACGTCAACAGAGTTCCTTATTATGGATCAGGGGGTTCCGGAAATATCACAGATATGTACTATGGTGAATTTGATGGAAACGGCGATTATATTCCGGAAATGTTTATTGGCCGATTACCCGTTGCCGATACTACAGAACTAAAAACTGCCATCACCAAAATTATCCAGTATGAAAAGTTTCAGTTTGCAGATACAAATAAATTTTATTCCCGGGCAATCGTCAGTGCAGGTTACGATGCTGGCTACGCCAGTTATATGAATGGACAGATAAAATATGCAATTACAAATTATCTCACAAAAGCGAATAGAATCGATGAATTTCACTTTAACTATCCGCAATCCTACACTGCGAAGGATTCAATTATAGAACTTATAAATAAGGGAGTTTCATTCATTAATTATACCGGGCACGGTGAAGAAGATGGATGGTTACATGTTAATATTAAAACACCTGATATTCCATTATTTCAGAATAAGAACATGTATCCGTTTGTAATAAGTAATGCCTGCAGGACAGCCCAGTTTAACCTGGCGTCTGCTTTTGGAACCAGGATGTTACTTACAGCTGGAAAAGGTGCAATCGGGTTCATTGGATGTTCAAACGACTCATATTGGGATGAAGATTTTTACTGGGCTGTTGGCCCGGGAACTATTTCTGGTGATCCTACCTATGAAGGATCAGGTCTCGGAGCTTATGACAGATTGTTTCATACCCATGGTGAATCTCCTTCTGACTGGTACTATACAATGGGTCAGATTAATTATGCAGGAAATCTGGCTGTCAGTGCAAGCACTTCTCCAAGGAAGCAGTATTACTGGGAGACATATAATCTTATAGGGGACCCAAGTGTTACTCCAATTCTGGGAAAACCTCAATCCTTTAATGTTTCATTACCCGATACTCTTCCAAACGGTATTAAATCGCTCTCCTTAAGCGTTGATCCTTTTGCATATGTAGCTGTATCACATTTTGATACGCTCTGGGATGCCTCATTTGCCAGTAATTCAGGAACTGTTACTCTTAATCTACCTGGCATTTCTAATGATTCCTGTCTGGTTGTAATTTCAGGTCAGAACAAGATTCCTGTAATAAAGACTATCCATTTCTCAAATATCCATAAAGAGTTTATTAATCTTACAGCCAGTTCTATAAACGATAGTCAGGGAAATAACAATAACCTGGCCGATTTTGGAGAATCATTTTACCTGAAACTTAAAATAAGTAATCTGGGGTTAACTGATTCACATAATCTATATGCAAAAATCTCATCTACCTCCAATTGGGTAACAATTACGAGCGATTCAGTGTCAATAGGAACTTTGTTGGCAAGATCTGATACTGTTCTTTCAAATAATCTGGGCGTTTCCATTTCCAATGACGTACCGGATATGGGAGTAGTCACTTTTAAGCTTCTTTTAAAGGACCAGCTGTCTGAAAAACAGTACTCGATTGATATCTGTATCCATGCTCCGGAACTTCAGATTATTAACTGTCTCATGGATGATAAAATAGAAGGGAATGGCGATGATATACCTGATCCGGGAGAAACATTCAGACTTGTATTCAAAGTTCAAAACCAGGGTAGCAGCAACATAGAGGGACAATTTAACATTTCAAGTCAGGATGGCAACCTTTCCATTGTGGAACCGAGCATTAAGTCGGGTGTATTGAAATTCGGACAAGTTACCGACATACCTATAGTGGTAAAACTGTCTGAAACAATTCCCACCGGCACCCTGATTTCAGTCTCGGCAATACTCGATTGTAGTCCATATATTGTTAATAAGGATTTCTCCTTCAGAGTAGGAAAAATACGGGAGAGTTTTGAAGCATCATCTTTTAATGTTTTTCCATGGATTAATTTGAGTTCAATCCCATGGATTATTACTTCAGCAACTTCTTACGATGGCAGTATTTCTGCCAGATCAGGAGCGATCGGCAATAGTGGATCAACATCCCTGGCTATCAGGACAATTTATGCAAAGGATGATTCAGTTAAATTCTTTTACAAAGTTTCTTCAGAACCAAACTATGATTTCCTTTCATTCAAGCTAAATGATGTGGAGATCTTCAAAAAATCAGGAGAAATTCCCTGGACAATGAGGACAGTTGCTGTGCCGGCAGGGCTCAATAAAATGGAATGGATCTACAAAAAAGATAATTCTGTTTCACAAGGATCAGATTGTGCATGGATTGACATGATTGATTTTGCTCAGTCAAGTACTGTAAGGTATATACAAAGAGATCTTAAGGTTGCGAGAATTGTAACGCCTGACAGTACTAAGCAGTATGGTCAGGAAGATATTACGGTAAAAGTTCTGAATGTTGGAAAAGATACTTTAAATGGATTTAATCTGGCGTATGAAATAAACAACCATTTTCCTCCTGTGAAACAATTTTTTAATAACAAAGTCATTCCTTATGGTGATTCAGTAACGGTGTCATTCAGGACAAAGGCTGATCTGTCAAAATATGGTATATATAATATTGTTACTTACGGATTTGATAACAACGACGACTGTATATTTAATGACACACTGACTGCCAATATTGAGAACACCAGAATCAGTGAGACATTAGGTGTTTACCCGAATCCTTTCACTGACAAGCTTACAATTACTGTTAACTCACAGACTGACGACAAGCTTCAGATATCTATTTCCAACATATCCGGAGTAAAATTATATGATATTAAAAAAGAAATTATAAGCGGAAATAATTCATTTACAATTAGTGATTTCAATCTGATCCCGTCACTCTATTATCTCAATATACACGGAACGACAATTAATAAAACAATACCTGTTATGAAAATCGGCAGGTAGCTTATCAATATAACGTTTAAAAAAGATGACTGGCAGTAATCAATAACTTAAAAACCTAAATCGCTTGAAAATCAAGGGAATTATATATATGGTTCCCAAAACTCATATACAAAAACTATTTTAATATGTTAACCACAATACCTACGCATGAGATGGCTTTCAATTTGTTTAAAGAATACAACAAGTCGGAAAGCCTCATGAAGCATGCACTATCTGTAGAAGGTGTAATGAGGTATATGGCTAAGAAATATGGAGAGGATGAAGAGAAATGGGGAATAATCGGGTTGGTTCACGATCTTGATTATGAGATGTATCCGGATCAGCACTGCATAATGACTGAAAAAATTTTAAAAGAGAATAACTGGCCTGAAGAATATATCAGAGCGGTATTGAGCCATGGCTGGGGTCTGGCTTCTGATATAAAACCAATTTCGTTACTTGAAAGAACAATCTATGCTATAGATGAGTTGACTGGACTTGTTGCTACCAGTGCGCTTGTAAGACCTTCAAAAAGCGTTTTGGATATGGAAACACGATCGGTAAAGAAAAAATGGAATGACAAAAAGTTTGCTGCCGGAGTGGACCGTTCAGTTATTGAAAAAGGAGCTGAAATGCTTGGAGTGAATCTCGATGATCTGATTACAGATTGTATAATGGGGATGAGGACGGTTGCAAAAGAGATTGGGTTGCAAGGTATTATACCATTATAAAAAAGGCCGGATCAATTGACCCGGCCTTCTTAAATATATCATAGAGTATTGATTTTAAGTTTAATATTTCTGAACCATACATCACTGCCATGGTCCTGAAGTCCTATGTAACCTTCTTTTGCAGGATTAGCAAACCATTCAAAATCTTTAAATTTCGAATTGGCTATCATCTTTTTCCAATCCTCTGTCCAGAGATGGTATTCAACAACATTTGCACCATTCTGCGAATATACGACTGTTCCCTGGTAGACAAGAATATGAACATGGTTCCATTCACCGACAGGTTTTGTGTTTTGAGGTTTTGCGGGAATAAGGTCGTAGAGTGACCCGGCCATACGGTCTCCATTAACACCCAGTTTGGCATCAGGATGTTTGTCATTATCCAGAAGCTGCATCTCAGGAGCTGATTTCCAGATGGGTTCATTTGGTATCTCCTGTGCCAGAATAAAAATACCACTGTTTCCACCTTCGCTGATCTTCCATTCGAGGTCGAGTTCGAAATTGCTAAGTTTCTTGTCATAGATAATATCACCACCATTGCCTGCTTCACCGGTTCCGGAACCGATACAATGAAGTGTACCATCAACAACGTTCCATCCTGCCTCAGGAAATGCAGGTTTGTCATAGCCGCGCCATCCGGTTGTTGTTTTACCATCGAAAATGGAGACAAAGCCTTCGTCTGAAGATGCTTTTTTAGCACTTCCTTTTGATCCACATGATGTTGCAAGTCCAAGAACGAGAACACATGATAAAATAATGTTTATTAGCTTCATAATAGGTAATATATTTAAAGTTAAAAGTCACAGATAAGTTATACCTGTGACTTAATTAAATTATGCAGGCATATCAGGTAAAATAAAACCTTTGCGGTATGTATGCTTAATCATTTCAGATGCGAACTGTTTTGCGGGCATTGGCTCAGTCCACTTTCTGTCAAATTTAGGATCTCCGTTAGTGATTGTAAAGTTATCTGAAATACAGATTTTTACATTATCAGTATCTCCGATATTCGTGAATTCCATTTTTTCACCGTTCCATTCAAGTTCCTTGTTAAGTCCCTGAAGTCTGACAGCAAGAACGCCCATTACAACCATTTCATTAAATGGTCCTGCTTCTGAGAAGTCTGATTTCGTTTTAACCCTTGTGTCTGCATTTTCTTTGCAAGCACGTACCCAGTCCATTTCATGGCCACCGTCCATTGCTTTCTCTATTCTTCTCTCTGTCTTAGGAACTACAGGTTTCCTTCCTGATAACAGCCATGGCCTTACGCCGTAGCAACCGCAGATAAGAGTGTCTTTTGAACCGTGGAAGATTACTCCGCCACCAGAATCATTCATATCTTTTCCGGCAGGCCAGCCTGCTGGTTTAGGAGGCTCGAGACCACCGTCATACCATGTTACCTGAACTTCAGGATACTTAATTTTTGCTCCTTTTGGCGCAACTCTTTCGGGGTATGTAAGAGTAACCATCTGAGCATTGGGTGCGCAGTCGGTCAGCAAAAGTGTAGAACTTCCCTGAGCTTTGATCGGGTATTGTAATTTAAGGCTTTTAAATACCGGGTGCATAATATGGCAAGCCATATCACCAAGAGCGCCAGTTCCAAAATCCCACCAGCCTCTCCAGTTCCATGGCGTATAGACGCTGCTATATGGACGCATTTTTGTAGGGCCGATAAAAAGATCCCAGTTAAGTGTATCAGGTACCCACTCCCCTTTTGGAACGTTTAGTCCCTGCGGCCAGATAGGACGGTCGGTAAATGCTTCAACTTTTTTTACATCACCAATCTCGCCAGCCTGTATCCATTCAATGGTCTGGTTTACACCTTCATCAGATGAACCCTGGTTCCCCATCTGTGTGGCAACTTTATATTTTGCTGCCATTTTTGTTAATAACCTTGATTCATAAACAGTATGTGTCAAAGGTTTCTGGCAATAAACATGTTTTCCCAGCTGGATTGCGTTTGATGCTACAACTGCATGCGAATGGTCGGCTGTTGCAACAATAACAGCATCAATAGATTTGCCCATTTCATCGTACATCTTTCGCCAATCCCAATAGGCTTTTGCATTTGGATTTGCAGAGAATACTCTTTTAGCATATCCCCAGTCAACATCGCAAAGAGCGACAATATTTTCAGTTGGGGCAACATGCATCAGATTTGAATTACCCATACCGCCAATACCAACGACAGCAATATTCAGCTTGTCGCTGGGAGCCTTGCGGCCCAAGCCACTAACGACTGAGCTCGGAAGTATAGTCAGACCTGCAGCAACAGCACCGGTCGTTCCAAGAAACGTTCGGCGTGTAATGTTTTTTGAATTTTCTTTCATTTCAGGTAAATTAAAATTTATAATCGATCCATAAAATTAATTATTTTTATTAAGTCAGACATATGATATGTCATATTTAAAAACATATTCAAAAATCTACAATTCTCTGATCCATATGTTTCTATATCCAACCGGATTTCCATGATCTTGTAATTCTATACTGCCGGGACCATGTTTCTTGATAAAATATTCAGGCATACCTATATATTCTGTCGGACCTCTTAAGACTACATTATTCTGAACCAAAACTCCGTTTTGAAGTACAGTTACCTTTGGAGGTGTAACATAAGTTATAGAGTCATTTCCAAAAGTTGGAGCTGTATAAATAATGTCATATGTCTGCCATTCACCTGGTTTTTTGCATACGTTTACCAGAGGTGCATATTGTTTATAAATAGCTGCAGCCTGACCATTACGATATGTACGGTTATTGTAACTATCAAGAACCTGTACCTCATAAAGTTCCTGTAAAAACACACCACTGTTACCTCTGCCCTGACTTTCGCCGGTTACTTCAGAGGGTGTTTTCCATTCTATATGTAACTGAAAATTTCCAAATTTACGTTTGCTTTTGATGAATCCGGCTCCCTTTTGACTGATCAGAGCTCCATCTTTAACAATCCACTTTGAAGGATTTCCCTGGAGGTCGGTCCATTCCGAATTCAACTCAGTTCCACTAAACAAAATTATAGCATCTGAAGGTGCATCAGAATTTGTGACTCCGGACTGAATTATTTTTACTTCAGGCTCCCATATCTCAGTCATCCCCGGGGTCATTTTCTCAAGTTCAGGAAACTTTGTGGAAGCAGGTTTTGTTGTCTGCGGTGTCTGCCCCAAAACATAGACACTGGTGATCAACATTGAACTGATAATCAATAGTTTTCTCATTTTTTTATTATAATTAAATTAATTAATAGGTACGCACACCTGAAGAACAAATTATTTGTGCCGTTGTTTAACACAAATATAATGCGGTATTTTCTAAAAACCTAATGATATATTCCTCCTTATTAAAATGTGATATTTGCCACATCGTTTGAAATTCCTCATTCCGTTCCGCTCAATTCAAAATAACAATTTAAGAGTGTTCAAGGGATTAAGGTAACATCAGGTTGAGATTTCTCATTACGAGCGTCAGCAAGGAATCTGCGTATTAATATTAAAAAGACTTTCAGGCCTGACAATTTTAATTTTGTTTGAATGAAAATCAGATTATTTAAACTACTTTAGCGAAAGGGACAAAAAAAGGAGATAGAGAAAATGCATAAAGGACAGATAACAATAAAGGATATTGCAAAAGAACTGGGGATTTCTCCATCAACTGTATCAAAAGCTCTGAAAGGGCATCGTGACATCAGTAGTTCAACAAAACAGTCAGTGAGGAAACTTGCTGAGAAATGGAACTATAAACCTGACCAGATTGCTTTAAGTCTGAAAAGTGGCTTGAGCAAAACAATCGGAGTTATTGTTCCTGAAATAGTCCACTATTTTTTTTCGACGGTGATCAGTGGTATTGAAGATCTGGCGTATGATTCGGGATATCATGTAATGTTTTGTCTGTCAAGTGAATTATATGCCAGGGAGGTAAAGGCGGTTGAGACACTGCTCGCAAGCCGGGTTGATGGATTTCTTGTATCAATGTCGAAGATGACGGATAATTTTGACCATTTCAGAAAAATACAGGAGAATGATATCCCTCTGGTTTTTTTTGACAGAATCTGTGAGGATATTGATACCGACAGGGTTATTGTCGATGATGAGAAAGGAGCCTATGAAGCTGTCAGCCATCTCATTGCAATAGGTTGTAAAAATATTATTCATCTTTCCGGACCGCCAAACCTTTTAATAGGAAAAAACCGGGAAAATGGCTATCTCAGAGCGCTGAGAGATCATAATATTCCAGTTGACAGAAACAATGTCATAAGATGCGACTCCAGAGAGGATGCAGAATTAGTCGTCCCTGGATTATTAAAAAGAGGTGTCAGCCCTGACGGTTTTTTTGCTGTTAACGATATGACGGCTGCGGCAACAATGAAAGTTATAATAAATATGGGATTTCGTATTCCTGAAGATATTGCGGTTGTGGGATTTACAGGTGAATTGATTTCCGAAATTACAAATCCGACTCTCACTTCAGTCGCCCAGCATGGGTATCAGATCGGGAAAGAAGCAGTAAGATTATTGATTGACCGCCTCGAGAAGAAGCATGATCTCCCGTTTCAGACAAAAATTATTAAAACTGAACTTATTGTAAAAGGATCCACACTACGGAAAGGTTGAGAATAAGAAAATTTAATGAATATCTGGAATCCTCAATAAAACCTGAATAATTCGTTAACAGTAAAGTGTATGATTAATAGAGATTCTTCACTGTCGTTCGGAATGATATGATTCATATTATCCGATATTATGGAGGAAGATTAATCGCTAACGCTCGGAATGACATCAGGATTAAGAA
>OCZT010006365.1_pt1 | contig 11689 bp, 9 predicted proteins | sample 1539031 | NCBI WGS metagenome assembly OCZT01 (sample SAMEA3539308, study PRJEB22396) | soil metagenome | biome: tundra; feature: field; material: soil | place: USA | collected 2010-05 | depth 0.15 m
CGCGAACATGGCCCAGATCCTTCTGCTGGAACTGGTTGGCCGTGGACCGGACAAGCCCGACAACGTCGTTGTCGTTGGGGACGACGACCAATCCATCTACCGCTTCCGGGGCGCGAGCTACGCGGCCTTCTCCCAGTTCAGGGACCGCTTCAGCGAACCGCCGGCCTGGGCGCCGGAGCGTGGCCGCGGGGAGGTTGGCTCTCTCCCGCTCCTGGAGAACCGTCGATCCAGCGCCAATATCCTCGCGGCGGCCAATGCCCTGATCGAGCACAACGAGGTCCGTCTCAAAGCCGGCCAGCCACTCCGGCCGACCAAAGAGGCAGGGGTTCCGGTCGAGCTCATCTATGCCCGCGACGAGGCGGACGAGGCCGACATCGTCGTAGAGCGCCTTCGTTCAGCCTTCGATTCGCTTCCTGCGCGCCTTCCGACATCCGGCGGCGCCGATCGCCCGAAACGCTGGAGCGACCTCGCCGTTCTGTATCGGCGCCACCGTCACCGTGAGGCGATAGCCGAGCGCCTGAGGCGAGCGGACATTCCATACACGGTCGTTGGCGGCGCCGGGCTCTTCTCGCTGCCGGAGATCCGCGATCTCGAGGCGGCGCTTCGCGTATGTGCCAACCCCAACGACTCGGTGGCCTTCACTCGATTGCTGACCGCCGGGCCCTGGCGGCTCGATGCGCCCGAGATCCTGCGCCTCGCGCGCGACGCATCATGGGACCGTCGGCCGGTATTTGAAGCCGCGACGGTCCTCCGAACGGCGGCCGCCGTCAGCACGCCCTCCGACCGGCCCGACGCCGAAAGGCTCGAGCGAGCCGAAGCCTCGCTCCGCGCGAAGCTCGAACTTCTGTTCGGCTGCATCGGCGACCTCGTGCCACGTGGGCCTCGAGACGGGCCGTTCACGATCCTCGATGAGTATCTGGTCCGGACCAAGCTCCTCGCCGACCTTCTAGCGGTCGAGACCCCTGAGGCGCAGCGGACGTTTCTCGCAGTCGCCCGTTTCATGCGTTTCACGGCCGATTGGCAACGCGAGCATCCGAAGGCGAGCCTGCTTGATTTCGTCGCTTATCTCGACCTCTTCCAGGAGGCCGGAGGTGACATCGAAGCCGACATGTCCCGCGATGTCGAGACCGATGGCATACAGCTCATGACGGTCTACCAGGCTAAGGGCCTCGAATACGAAGTCGTGGTGGTGCCCCGGCTGGTCGAGGGCCAGTTCCCGGACACCCGCGAAGAGGACCTCCTGATCCCGATCGAGCTGCTGCGTCAGCGCCCGCCGGACGAGTTCGCGATTGCTGAAGAGCGGCGCCTTTGCTTCGTCGCCATGACAAGAGCGCGGAGCCGACTCGTGCTCACGTCGGTCGATTCGCCCGCCGCCAAGGCGCAGCCGAGCAGATTTGCCGGGGAGGTCGCGACCGAACCTGGCGTTCTCGTCACGAGGCACGAAGCCCCGGACGAACCCGTGTCCGGCGAGAAAGCGCCGGACGGATTGACGGCTACGGACGTGGCCGTGGCCACTACCGTTTCGCTCGAGCGGCTGATGCCGGTGCCGGAGGCTTTCGAACGCCGCTATTCGCTGCGACGAAGGGCAGTCGAGATCATCGGTGCGCTCGAAACCCTCGGCGCCGGCGATCCCGAAGCCGCCGCCGCGCTTACGGCGGAGCTCGTGAAGGTCGCGGCCGATGCGGCCGGCATGGCCAGCAATGATCGAAGTGCGGGCCTCGATCCGGTCACGCTTCGGGTCGTCAGCCGCCACTCGCCGGCCGGTTCGAGTCTGCTGGAATTGGCGTCGCTGCCCAAGGCGTTTAGCCATTCGCAGTTCCGTGCATACGGCGAATGCCCGCTCGGTTATGCGCTGGCAAATGTATATCGAGTCCCGACCGACGAGCGAAATGACTACTTCGAGTTCGGCTCGGCGATCCACGGCGCGTTCGAGACGTTCACGATCGCTCGCCGAGAGGCCCGCGCGGCGGGGCTACCGGATCCGGACTTCGACGCCCTCAAGTCCGCCTTCGATGACACCTTCAAGCCGGCGGCTTTCCCCGACACAGAGGCCGCCCAGCACTACCGCGACCGATCCGGGCCGGCGCTGCGCCGCTTCTTCGACCGCGAGTTGGCGTCGGCGAGCGAGGCGCTCCTGTTTGAGGCTCGCTTCCTGCTCGAACTCGACCCGGGAGATGGGAGCGAACCGGTCCGAGTAACAGGCTTCATCGATAGGATCGACCGCCTCCCGGACGGCTCGATCGAGGTCATCGATTACAAGACCGGCAAGGCCAAGAGCCAGCGCGATGTCGACGATGACGACCAGTTATCCATGTATGCCCTGGCGCTCCGGGAAGGCGCGGTCCTTGATCCCGCGACCGGCCAACCGTTGCCCGCACCGTCAAGGCTGACGCTCTACTTCACCGAATCGGACCTGGCGCGCTCGACGACGCGCACAGACGAGCAGCTCGACGACTTCCGGACCCGCACGCTGGAGATCGTCCGCCGAATGCGCTCGGGCGACTTTGCGGCCAACCCCGAATACCGCCGCTGCTCTTGGTGCGACTGGCGCCGGTTGTGCGCGAGCCGGTGGGGTGAGGCCTGATGCAAACCGTTCGCGAACATGAGGAGGTGATCTGATGACCGAAAAGGAAATGACATTGGAGGAGGCGCTGGCCGGCGCTCGAGATGCGGACAGATTGACGCGGATCCAGTGGCGCGACCGGATTGCTGCCCATGGTGCGGCCGGCATCGACGCAGTCTTCGAGTGGGCCGGCGATGCGGAGTTCGGGGCGTTTGCGGTTCGGGTCATCGAGGTGGCCGGTAAGCAGGGCTCCTTGGACGAGGCGCTCGAAGCTCTGGCCGCAATTCGATCCATCGGTGTGACCGACGCTGTGCGTGACGACGCGAATGAGGCAATCTCAAGGCTTCGCCCGGGTTCTGGTCGGTATGACACCCGGAAGGCCGTGCGCATCCCGGCAGACGCAGGTCTCGACTGGCCCGGCTTCTTGCCGGGTGATTTTGGAAACGTCGCCGGGACCACCTGGCGTCGGCGAAGGGATCAGGCTGCGCTGGTGCCGTTGCTGCTGCGGCCGCTCCAGGAAGTCGATGCCGATTTCACGTCCTATCCGATATACAGGCTGCCCCACGTTCACTTGGCGCTGCGCGAACGCTACGAACAGGGAGCCGAGCACGAGCAGGGCTGGCGGGCGTCCAAGCTCATCGTGTATGCATCCGGAGATGGGAATGGCGTGAACCCGCATGTGGCGGTGGGTTTCTACGTTGAGAAGGGAACCGGCGCCGACAAGTTCGGACCCATCGACCGGGCGTTGTGGGACTGGCCTCGATTCCTGGATGTTCTGGAAGATCCGCGGCGGCGTGAGTCGCTGGAGCGAGCGTTGGAGCTCCACCCGCTCACGATTGGCAGTTACATCGGCACCAGCTTCGACGGCACGACCGGAGTTGGGTTCTTGGCTCAAATGGAAGACGGCGAACTCGTCATGCGGACAAAGGCGGCGCCGGATGAAGTCTGCGGGCGTGGCCTCGATGATCTAGCCGCCTATCTGCGTGCTCTACCGGCGGGTGAATGGCACGACCTCCATATCTGGCGCGAATGGCCGGCGCAGGAGGCCGAGGACGGGGCGCAGCCATTCGCGGTGGAAGAGATGCTCCCGGTGTTGCTGGATCTCGCGGATGTCTATCTGGCCGTTGTGGGGCCGGCGTAGAGCCCTGGGCCCTGACGAATCGCGATGATCCGGTCAGCGGCGCCCGGGCTGTCCAGGGAGCACGCCGGCGCGCCCCGCCTCAAGGCCTGCGGCGTAACCGCGCTTCCAACCAGACGTCCACGCCCACCGCGTGAATATCGCGAAGAACACGGCGATGAAGATCGCCCAAGTCTGGACCGGGTCCTGCACCATCGCCTCCTCAAGGCTCCGTGTCAGTCACTCCGATTACGCGTCGCCGCCTACGGACGCCAGGATAGGACGAACGCCGCCTGTTCCGGAGTCTCGATCGAGCCGTGGCGGCTGGCCCTGGTCAGAGTGATGGCTTCCGCGCCGTTCAGGCCAGCTTCGCGGAGGAGGCAAGCAACCACGGTTCCGGTCCGTCCGAGTCCACCTCGACAAGCTACGACCGCATGCTGGCCGGCATGGATGCGGGCGGAGATATCGCCGAGAAGCCGTTGGAATGAGACGACATCCGTTGGGACTCCCTGGTCGACGATCGGAAAGCGGATGAGATCGATCCCATGAGCCGCCATGACGCTGGCGATGTCGGGTACGCCGCAGGCGGCGAGTTCATGGTCCTCCACGAGGAGCAGGAACGTGTCCGTCTTCCACTTGTCCCGCAAGCAGGACACATCGGCTGCTAGATCCCGCCAGTGCAGCCCAGCCTGTCCGCTGTCGTGCTTGCCGGGCAGGAACGTCATACCTAGATGGCCTGGGATGCCTGCGAGGCTCGGCACCAGAGAGAAGTCCACGGCTTTCACGCGAAGCGGATCTGTCACCGACGTCCGACTTCCGGCAGGCGCCGCGCTCGCGGTCGGCGTGGGCGCCGGTGCCTTCTTGGCACCGCAGAGCCTTCCAATCAATGGCTCGACGATCGCCTTTCCTCGCATCTTCTCTAGCCAGTGCGGAGGGATACCGCTTCGCCCGAATCGGATACCGGCAAGCCCACCGGCGATCGCCGCCGTGGTGTCAGTGTCCCGTCCGTATCGCACCGCGCGCTCGATTGCCTCCCGGTACGAAGACGCATCGGCGAGAGCGTCCCATGCTGACCAGAACGAGTCGACGACGTAGCCTCGACCCGAACGACCCGTCCACGCCTCAAGATCATTGAGCGCGTCGAGTCGGACCGGGTAGTCCGCACTCTGGTGGTAGGCGTCGCGGAGTTGCCCTTGGGCGTAGACCAGAGACTCGACGCGGGACTGCCCGCCCAGCAGGTTTCTGGCGACCAGGACGTAGAGTGCGCACGCGGCCTGCGAGAGCGGGTGCCCATGGGTGATTGCGGAACTGCGGTGTGCCTGGTCGACGAGTTCTTCAGTGGCGAGTTCGTGCCCGACGAGTGCAAGCGGGAGGATCCGCATGAGCGAGCCGTTGCCGTTGTCGGAGACCGCGGTGCCACCGGCGGATTCTGGATCAACCCCGGAGCGGAGCCGCGAGAGGGCGGCTGACGTGGCGTTGCCGATGTCGAACCGCCCGTCACCATCGGGCGTGTACGCCTTGGCATCGTCCCACGCAAGAAAGCGGGCCGCCTGGTTGCTTGTGTCGAAGACTGGTTCGCCCGGCTTGCGGCCCCGAGTAAGCGAGTCGAGGAGAGCGAGCATCAGGGCGCCGTCGTCGCTCCATGTCCCAGGTGGCTGGTGGTGCGAACCCGCAGATCCGAAGTGGACAGATGTGATCTGGGCGGGTTCCTTGAACTCGTAGGGCACCCCGACGGCGTCCCCGATGAGATGGCCCCAGACTCCACCAGCAAGGCGATCCACGATGTCCATCAATCGTTCGCTCCCCGTGCTCGCGATCGGCTAGCAGCGACCTGCTGGTCGCGCACCGGCTTCGGCTCGTGAAGAGTGCTCATCCCGGCGCCGGAAGCCTACACCGTCGATCCGCATCCGCGATTTCCATCTCGACGGCCGACAAGTCTCTGCCTGAGATGAGGCTCCCCAAGACAGTTCAGGACGTCGAGGTACCCCCGGGCACCGAGAGCGCAAGGTAGAAGGTCGAACTCAAGGCGGCTGTAGCGAAGTCCGAAAGCTGGTTCGCCGGTATCGCGACGACCACGCTGCCGAGCTTCGGAGGCACCGCGGCGATCCCGGAACCCGACTGAGCCTGGGTGAAAGTCAGCCCGTTTGGCGTGCGAAGAGCCAGGATCGTCAGGTTCGTCCCGAGGACGGTCGACGTCGGAGCCGGAGAGGCCGCAACGCCGTTCTTGAGCGTGTTCGGCACGCCGACGACGGTGACCTTGGCGCCCGGTGACAGTGCACCCCCTACCGCCTGCGATGGATCGGAAATGGGGATAGCGAAGGCGACGTAGCCCGGGTCCAGCGCGGCGCCGAAGCCGAATTGCTGTTGACCCGGCGTCCGATCGAGGGCCCGCTTGTCGATCTCCTGACCGGCTCGACCGTATTGCGCAGATAATGGGCTTCTAGAGTTGATTGGTGTTCCGCGTATGTGCTATGTTCCACGACAAGTTCCGCGTATTGATTAGTTCCACTACTAAGGAAACATCATAGTAATCGGAACACTATCTGGCTAGAATAGGGAAAGAACTGCCAATGAGTCTTTCCTCAAGTGGTTTCAAAACGAGAGCACCGTTGAACTGATGTCAACGACAGAACGCGAACTGATAACCAATCTGGCCACACGGCTGCGCCAGAGGCTGCCCCGCACCTGGAGCATCGAGGCAGACGAGTGGGAAGCCGCTGATCCCTCTCTCCAGATGCGCTGGCTCAAGCCCGACTACCGTCTCACGATCTCTACCGCTCAGGGCCGACCGATCCGGCTGGCCGTGGAAGTCAAGCCGAGCGTTTCTCCGAAGCAGGCGTTCGAGGTGGCCTCCTCGTTGAGCTCGCTGCTCCGTACGCCCGAAGCGGACGGCGTTCTCCTCTTGACGTCGTTCCTCTCGCCGCGTGCACGAGAGCTCCTCGCGGAGACATCCGTGTCATACGCCGATGACACCGGCAACGTTCGTATTGCCGTCGACGATCCGCCTCTGTTCATCGAGACATCCGGCCTCGACAGGCTCCCAGTACAGACGGGCGCCTACGCCAGGTCGCCAATCCGGGGGGAGTACGAGGGCCCATACCGAAGCGATCGCCGCCCGTTGCAGTCCTTCAAAGGACCAGGAGCGGCCCTGGGCATCCGCGCCCTCGTCGACTTTCGGCCGCCCTATGGCCTGCGGGAGCTTGCGGAGCGGGCGGGCGTTTCGCTCGGCACGCTTTCCCGAGTCCTTGAGTTCGCCGAAAGCGAGGCGCTCATCGAACGGGAACCTCGCGGGCCAATCGTGGGGGTCGATTGGGAGCAATTCCTGCGACGTTGGGCAAAGGACTACTCACTCCTGGGTTCAAACCGCACTCGGATCTTCCTCGAGCCCCGAGGCGTGGACGCCCTGCTACCCAGGCTCCGGGCCTATACCGGCCAATACGCGCTAAGCGGCTCCCTCGCCGCTCATACCGTCGCCCCCGAGGCGCCGGCGGCGCTCGCCGTGGTCTACGTCTCCTCACTGGAGGCTGCACTGGACCTGGGACTGCGCGAAACCGAGTCAGGAGGCAACGTCTTGCTAGTCCAACCGTTTCCTTCGGCGCAGGGGACGCAATCCTTGTCCCCGTTCCTACGCACCAGGTCAATCGACGGCCTCGAATACGTCGCCCTGGCTCAGGCGGTCGTCGATCTTCTGACGAGTCCGGGCCGTGGACCGGCAGAGGCCGAGGCGCTGCTCAAGTGGATGGAGGCAAACGAAGATGCTTGGCGGATCGCCTAATCCTCTGTACGTCGAGTCTCGAGCTGCGCTGCTGGACGTCCTGGAGGCCCTGGGCCCGCATGCCGATCACGTCGTGCTTGTTGGCGCTCAGGCTGTCTACCTTCGGTGCGATGCCATCAGCCTAGCTATCGCACCTTTCACGAAAGACGCGGACATTGCCCTCATCCCGCCGCTCGGCACCGAGCCCGCCCTCGAGGACGCGATGCGGGCCGCTGGACTCGAGCAGCGCGGCGACGAGCCTGGCATCTGGGTTCGTGAGGGCGCCGAGGTAGATCTCTTGGTGCCGACTGGCCTCGCCGATCCGGCCGGTCGCCGCGGAGCCCGGCTTGACGGTCACAGCCCGACGGCGGCTCGCAAGGTCATGGGGCTCGAGGGCGCAGCCGTCGACGCGGACCCAATGCGCATCTCTGCGCTGGCGCCAGGCGATAGACGCTCCGCGGTAATCCGCGTGGCCGGTCCTGCCGCGCTACTGGTGGCCAAGGTGCACAAAGTGGCCGAGAAGTCGCCGTCCCCGGCGCTGCGAAAAGATGCCTACGACGTCTACCGCCTGCTCGTCGCAACCGAGACCGATGAGCTGGCCCGACGAGTTGTGAAGTTGCGGGCCAGTCCACTGAGTGCGGCCGTTACCGACATTGCCCTTACCCACCTCGCGCGGCTGTTTGGCGAGCTAGCCTCTCCTGGATCGCTGATGGCAGGGGCCGCCGAGGAGGGCGTGGGCAACCCGGCAAACGTGGCGGCGTCGGTCAGCGCCCTGACAGCCGATCTTCTCGACGCGCTGCGCTAGAGGGAGGTTGCTCAGAGCGGGCCAGCCCATTCACAGGGCTTGACCGGTGAGCGACGACCCGCGGAGGTCCCAATAGGACCGATGAGGTGTCGAAGGTGGGCCAGAGATCTCCGATCCGGCGCCCCTGATGGGTCGCAGCCGATTTCTTCCCAGGCTCCCGCTGACCCCAGAGCGGCGGACGTGTTGTGGGAGGGTGGTCAGGCGAGGATCGGGATCGCCCGGAGCCGTGTGTGGGCGCCAGTGAAGCCGATCGCCCATGGCCAGCGAGTTGGCAGATGGAGCGCTATCCGGCGAGCCGAGCGGGTGAGCCGACCTGACAGACTGAACAGCCGGCGACGAAGCGTCTTTGTCGTGACGATCCCCGCACCGAGGCCGATCCGGGCGGTCCAGCGAGCGAGGTTGTGGGCCATCACCTGCACCGCGAGCCAGGCGGCGTTGGCGGCGAACTTGCCCGAGGGCAGGTGATTGAGTCCCACCCCGTACTTGAGATCCCGGATCGCGTTCTCGATCTCGGCATGGCGCCGATGGTCGGCTTCGAGTTCGAGAGTCTCGCCATCACGGTCGGTGATGAAGGCGTGGTAGTCGTAGATGGCAAAGAGGGCGAGCTGGGACCCAGGTATCGGGGGCACCCGGCGGACGATGAGCCGGAAGCTCTTCGCATCTTTCTTGTCCGCGAACGGGGTGTACGTCGTCTCGGCCACGTCGGCACCGCCGTCGATCCAGTACGGGATCGGGGCCCAGTCGGCCTCGGGGATGGCCTCGATGAGCCGACGCACATTCGGTTGCTGGCGGATCGTGATGGAGAAACGGACGCGAAGCTTCCGGCAGGCCGCGACGACGTCGTGGACATAGAAGCCACTGTCGGCTCGCATCGTGAGCTGTCCGGCGGCTCCTGCGTGCCTGGTCCGGCCGATTGTCTCGGTCAGGAAGTGGGCGGCGCCCCGAGCCGTTTTGGCCCGGCCCTCGCGCAGGCGGGCCATCAGGACGTCGCCGGTGCCGGCAGCGACAGCGAGGAGGGGATGATAACCGCGCACCTTGGTATACCCGTGGTGGCGCGCACCCTCCTTGGCGAGGCCGTATGTCTCGCAGATCGTCGAGTCGAGATCGATCGTAAACGGCTCGGCTTGCGGTCCGGCCCCGGCTCCCCAGGCCCGAGCCAACAGTTCCCGACTGACCGCATCGAGCTGACGGGCATGGCCCCAAGCAAAGCTGCGCAGGAACGTGCCCAGAGTCGAGGGAGCCTTGAGGGCAAAGCCGAGGACTCCCTCGGTCCCGCCGGCTCGGAGCACGTCTGTGTCGTCGATACAGTCGCCGCCCGCGAGCGCCGACATGACGAGGCACAGGAGTTTGTCCCCGACGTTCGCCCGACCGACCGCGCGGCCGAGGTGGAGATGGCTCTCGACCAGCCGTTTCAGACCCAGCTGGTGGGCCCGGGTGGCCGGCAAAAGAAGCCCGGCGTCGGCCACCAACGATCGTCGTCGAAGGCCGTGTCAACGCGGTCCAGGCTGTGCGAAGATCGCATCTATTGGGTGCTCCCTTTGCTGGGTGTGATGGGTGTTCTCAACGCCATTTTCCCAATGATCAAGCGCCTGAGAGACATTTCAGTCGCAGGCATCATCCTTGGAGAGCCGCTCCTGTCCGGAGCCGTCGACTTCGCCAAAGCCCTGGAGGCCGCTGCATGATCCTCGCGTTCACTAAGTCACCCGCCCGCCGGCTCGCGACCGTCGGCCTCGTCGCGGCGCTCTTTTCGGGGTGCGCCACGCCCACCGTTACTCCTAGCCCCGCGCCTTCCGCGCTGCCGACGCTCAGGCCCACGACTCCATCTCCTTCCCCAACCGAGGCACCAACAGCAACGCCCGAAATTACTGCTGCGCCGGAAAAAATACCTCCTGCGATTGCCGGATTACATGAATCCGTGGATGCCAGTGGGAGCGGCACATATCTTGCTGATGGAACAAATCCATATGGATTTAAAGAAAATTCCGTTGCCGGATATTTCAATCCAAATGTTAAAACAGAAAATCCAGATGGTACCACTACTAATGGAGCTGTTGATTTGGATGCAAAAGTAGTTCTAAAGCTGGGAGTAGACGGAAGCCACGTTCCACTTCCTGTTGATGTAGGTAAAGATGCTAAGGTGGATATTACCTTTGATAGCAACGGTTGGCATAACCCGAAGACCATAACTTCTTATAGCAATGGTTGGCATGGTACACCAAGGGTCTATTTAGCTTTTCCAGGACAAACATTAGCTGTATCAAGTACTTTTACCACCAATACAAAATGTGAATTTATGCTTCCATCCGATGATAATAAAACGTGGACTTGGATATTTGGCAGCGTAAGCAACATGCAGGATCCAACGCTCCCCTTGACGGATCAAACAGCACTTGATGACACTCTTGTCTATGGTCAAGGAGATTCAATGTATATGGATTCAGTTTATAACACGTTTCCAAGCAAAGCTCTTTCTTTTGGTGCGACTTATGCACACGTGCGTAATTCATTAAGCGTTTCCATCACCAATAGTGAAGATTCGCGCGAGATAAGCCTTTTGAAGGTGGGGGTATTCCCCGTTTCTGTTAAATCAGCTGCCTAGGCCCACTTGAAATCTTATGCAGAGCGCTACGATACTCAGCAAACCTGCATGGAGAGCGCCGACGGAATCCGACTCGCGTTTGCCGCCGGAGCCACCCGCGTTGTCGTCTCGATGGCGCTTGCGGACCGCCCGGAGTTGCTCCGCGAATGCCTGGCAGTGGCCGGCGATTGGCTGGCTGTCGGGTTGGACCCACGCCCCGACCGCATTGCCGCATATCCTTGGCGTAGAAACGCGCCTCCGAACCTGGTTGACTTGGTCGGAGAGCTGGTGGACCATGGCGTCCGCCGACTCGTTCTGTCACACGGCGGCGCGGTTCCGGACCTAGCGTTCCTGGCCGAACTGGCACAAACCACCCGCGCGGAACTGTTCGTGGCGGGCGGGTCCGTGAACATAGAAAGTTCAGAAGGGCACCCGATTCGTCGTTTCCGCGCCTCTCAGGCCGAGGCCATCGGTGGATCCGGGCTTACGCGACCGGGTCGGGCTGTTTCTGACCGAGCCGCCAGACGAAAATGGCTCCGCAATCGTGCGTGAGCGGATCGCTCAGTGCCTCACAGGGGCGCCTGCTTGGGACTTCGGATCAGAGGGGTCGGGGTCCGAATCCCTCCGGGTGCGCCGTGATGGCGATCCCCGTGTCGATCAGGACGTGGAGGCAGTGCCGCCGGGTACCGAGAGCGCCAGGTAGAACGTCGAACTCAAGGCGGCAGTTGCGAAGTCCGAGAACTTGTTCGCCGGTATCGCGACAACCACGCTGCCGAGCTTCGGAGGTACCGCGGCGATCCCGGAACCCGACTGAGCAGCGGTGAAGGTCTGCCCGTTTGGCGTGCGAAGGGCCAGGATCGTCAGGTTCGTGC
>OCZT010006369.1_pt1 | contig 11686 bp, 9 predicted proteins | sample 1539031 | NCBI WGS metagenome assembly OCZT01 (sample SAMEA3539308, study PRJEB22396) | soil metagenome | biome: tundra; feature: field; material: soil | place: USA | collected 2010-05 | depth 0.15 m
CGATATGTCGTGCTGGTCGGATTGGTGATCCTGTTGCCGATGATTTTGGGCTACCGAGGCATTCCGTTTGAGAAGCAGGTGATTTCCATCTGCCGGCTTTGCCCGGCGGGCGCGCTGGAAGCCGGCGTGCCTTACTCCGTGCAAAGCCTGCTCGCCGGCAACGGCTGGGTGATGAGCGGATTGAAGACTGGCATTTTGCTTTCGTTCCTGGCCGCCGCGCTGTTCATTCACCGGCCCTGGTGCCGGATGCTTTGCCCGCTCGGCGGTTTGCTCGCGCTCTTCAACCGTTTCAGCCTGTTTCATCTCCGTTTCAATCCGAAGGAATGCGTCGAATGCAACCTCTGCCGCAGCCGCTGCTCGATGGGCGTGAAAGTGGATCAGGCCGTCAACGTCTCCGGCTGCATCCGCTGTCTTGAATGCACCACCTGCGGCGCCATTGAACCTTGCTTTGCCATTCCAACGAAGAGTGCGGAACCACCAAAACCTGCGGTTTGAAAATTTATTTCAACCGTTCAAGGTTCTCCTGATAAAACATCCGCACCGGCGCGCCGCCCATGGCGATGGTGCACCACGCCGCCTCGTCCAGTTCCGTTTGTGAAATTCCCATGTCACGCGCCTTGCGAAAATGCACGTCAAAGCACGGCTGGCAGCGGCTGCCCACGACCTGACTGAACAGAATAAGCTCCTTCGTCTTTTCATCCAGCGCGCCAGCCGATTGAACCGACCGCATCAGCGCGCCAAAAGCCTTTTGCGATTCGGCAGCGGAGCCGGCTGCAGTTTTGTTTTGGAACGCGTCCGCGCAGCAACCGTCGTGGTGGGCCGGAGAATTTTTTGTTGGTGTTTTCATGGAATCAATTTCCTGTGATTGGATGGTCGAATTCGATTTGGAAATTTCGGCCGGCGAAAGGAAAATCTGTCCGGCGGCGTCATCAATGATTTTGCCGATGACAAAATTGCCAGCACCGCGCCGGGTCAGGGATTGCCGCAACATTTCCAGCCGCTCCATCGGAACGGCGATCAGCAATCCGCCGGAAGTCTGCGCGTCGAATCCCAGGTTCACCGTCGCCTCGTCCACGCCCGGCGCAATGTGAATCGCGTCGCCGACATATTCGCGGTTCCGCTCAATCGCGCCTGGAATCACGCCTTGCCGGAAAGCGTCCATCGCGCCGTCGAACGCTGGCAGCGCATCGGCGAAAATTTCCGTGCCGAGCCGGCCCGGGCGCAGCATCCGCAGCAGATGCGCGAAGAGGCCAAAGCCCGTGACGTCCGTGCAGGCCGACGCGCCCGCTTCCTTCATCGCGTCCGCCGCCGCCCGGTTCAGCGCGGCCATGGAAACTTCAGCCGCCGCCATGCCGGCCGGATAATCGCGCCCAATTTGGCGGCAAAACGCCAGCACACCCGTGCCAAGCGGCTTGGTGAGGACCAGCGCGTCGCCGGCATTTGGTTTTTCCAGCGCGTCGGCCACGGCGGGATTGATCACGCCCGTGATGGCAAAACCAAGTTTGATTTCATCATCCTTGACGCTGTGTCCGCCGACGAGCGCGACGCCGGCTTGCTTGAAAATCTCCATCGCGCCGTCGAGCATTTGAAAAATAATTTCGCCCGGCAATTTTTCGGAGGGGAACGCCAGCACGCTCAACGCCGTGCGCGGTTCGCCGCCCATCGCGTAGATGTCCGAAAGGCAATTCGCCGCGCAGATTTTTCCGAAGAGCCGGGGATCGTCCACGCACGGCGTGAACACGTCCACCGTCTGCACGAGGCAAAGGTCGTCTGCAATCCGGTAAATCGCCGCGTCATCGGCGGCGGCCAGCCCGGAAATCACCGCGGGATCTTCCACCGCTGGCAGCCGGCCCAGCACCGCGTCCAAATCAGCGGGCGAGATCTTCGAGGCGCAGCCGGCGTTGCGCACGAGTTGCGTCAATTTTACCTGTGAAATGTCAACCGGCTCCGGTCGCTCTCCCGCGCACGGACAAATGTTCTGTTCACGCAGCACATCGCACGGACAAGGCCGCTGCACGTTGCAGATGCAATGCCCCAGAAGCTGTGAGCGTTCCATCACCCGGCGGCGTTTGGCAAAATCAATTTTCATTTCAATTTTTTCTGCAGGAGGCTCATTCTGAATTCGTGCAGGAAGTCAGAGCCTCCTTTACGTCGGCAGTCACGGGATTCAACAGTTTTTTCGCTTCCACTCCCGGTGTGCGGTTGTTGCCGGAGCGCACGGTGAAGCGGATTCTGTCGAGGTAATCCACCAGCGGCACAGCGAACTTGCGGCTGACGCCGAGCGCATCGCGGAATTCCATCGTGGTAAAGGCCGGTGCGCGGCGGAAAAGTTTCAGGGCGGTTTGCTGGCCGGCTTCCACGGCGTCGCGGTGCATCCAAATCTGATCATCCAACCGCACCACCACGCCGCGCTCCGCCAGCAGCCGTGCCATCGCGGTGACGCGCGGCAACGGCTCGTTCGCGGCTGCGGCCAGTTCCTCCAAACCCGGAGGTGACCAACCGGCTGGCTGCAACTTCGCGGCGATCTGGTCGCACAGGCGCTGGTCGCGGTCTGGAATCCGCGCGTTCCAACCGGCCCGCGCCAGCAAAGCGCCGTTGCGTTCGAGTTGCTTCGAGTGAAGCAGAGATTCCGCCGCCGCCGCCAGAGAAACAGAATTTGATTTGAGCGTCGCCTGCAGTTCTTCGCGGCTGATGCCGGCGCGTTGCGGGTTGGCAGCGTGAAAAGTTTGGACGGCAGCGAGAATGTTCTCCGCCACCTTTTGAAGAACCGCGCAATGAAGCCAGCCGCCGCCGGGCACTGAAACCACGCGGTTTTCCGCGCGCAGTTTTTTAATTGCCTCGGCGATTTCCTCCGGACGGCTCCAGCATTTTTTTTGGAGGCTGGCAACGGTGGCGGGCGATTCGCTTTCGCGCACCATCTGTTCACACCAGCGCACCGGATCGGCAACGGCTTCGCGCCGGGCGGCGAGCAGGTCGAGCGTCCATGGTTTTTTTCGGCGCAAGCGCGTGTTGCTCAAGCCGAGAATGTGCCCGCCGCCGATGGTCGTCAACCCGCTGACGCCCGCGTCGGCGATATTGGCCCGCACCACGAACCGTTCGCCGGGAACGAGCGGCAGAGGCGAGGCGAGGCGAAGCTGGACAAATTGTTTTTGCCCGCCGGTCATCACCGTGTCTTCCAGCATCGCCAGACGCGCCGAAACCGAGGCGGTTCCAACATGAAATTGCACTTCGAAGTGGTCCTCGATTTTGCTTCGGATGGATTTCAGGATTTGCAATTCCGCCTCGGCCATCGTGACCGGCTCGAACAAATTTGATCCGCAAAGCACCATGCCGCGCCGCACGGCTTCGTGGTCGAGCTCCGGAATGTTCAGCGCGACACATTCGCCGGCGCTTCCTTCCGTGGCGTTTTCGCCATAGACCTGCATCCGGCGGACGTGCCCGGACAGGCCGGCGGGCAACAGATGAAGCTCGTCGCCGGGGCGAATCCGGCCATGCGTGGGAATGCCGGTGACGACCGTGCCCGCGCCGCGAATGGTGAACGCATCTTCGACCCACAGCCGGAAAGGCCCGGCGCAAGACCGGTCGCCGCACGCTTCCACGGTCTGGTTTAGTGAATCAAAAAAATTATCGTAGCCTTCGCCAGTGATGTTGGAGATCGGACAGATGGGTGCGTCGGCCAGAAATGTTTCTGCCAGCAGCCGGCGCAAATCCTGGATCACAAATTCCCGCCGCGCGGCGTCCACGAGGTCAATTTTCGTCAACGCCACCAGCCCGTGCCGCAAACCCATCAGCGTGAGAATGTGCAGGTGCTCGTGCGTTTGCGGCATGATGCCATCGTCCGCCGCGACGACGAAAATGACCACGTCAATGCCGTGCGCGCCGGCGACCATGTTGCGGATGAAATCCACATGGCCGGGCACGTCCACGATGCCGACCACGCGTTTGTCCGCGAGCTGGCAGGGCGCGAAGCCGAGGTCAATCGTGAGGCCGCGCTGCTTTTCCTCGGCGAGCGTGTCGGTTTCGCAGCCGGTGAGCAGTTTCACCAGCGCGCTCTTGCCGTGGTCCACGTGCCCGGCCGTGCCGAGCATGATGTTTCGGCGAAGCACAGTCATACGACGACACGGCCCACCGCCGCAGCGACCAACGGCACTTGTTCGTCCGTCAACGTGCGGACATCCAGCCGCACCAAGTCGTCTTCGATGCGGCCAAAAACGCAGACGCGATCCAACCGCAGCCGCCGCGCCAGCTCGGCAGCGCTCATTTCCGGCAGGGAAACCGTCACGACAAAACTGGGAATGGCTTCCGTCGGCAACGAACCGCTGCCGAGATAAGCCTGGCTGGCGGCGATTTCTGTTTTAGCTTTCGGAACTACGGCAGAAATCAGGCGCGCGAGTTTTTTGGCGCGCGATTTCAACGCGCGCATCGGCGTGCTGATCATGCGGTAGGTCGGATGTTCGCGTTGCAGGCGGGCCGGGTCGCGGAACAATTGCAGCGTCCGCTCCAGCGCAATCAGGCAGGTTTTGTCCACGCGGACGGCGCGCATCAGCGGATGTTTGCGGAGTTTTTCAATCAAAGCCTTTCGGCCCACGATCACGCCGCACTGGCCCGCGCCAATGAGTTTGTCGCCGCTGAACAGGACGACGTCCGCGCCGGCCTTGATGGATTCGCGCACGGTCGGTTCATGTGGCAAACCAAATTGTTTCAAATCCACCAGCGCGCCCGCGCCGAGGTCATCAATCAAAATCAAATTGCGGCCATGGGCCAGCTCCGCCAGTTCGCGCAGCGCGACTTCGCTGGTGAAACCGACGACGCGATAATTGCTGGGATGCACCCGCAGCATTGCGGCCGTGTTTTCCGTGACGGCCTTTTGGTAATCCTTGGGATGCGTGCGGTTGGTCGCGCCAACCTCGACGAGCCGCGCGCCGCTCTGCGCCATCACTTCCGGCAGACGGAACGAGCCGCCGATTTCGATGAGCTGTCCGCGCGACACGATGACTTCCTTCTGCGCCGCCAGCGCCGCCAGCACGAGCATGGTGGCGGCGGCGTTGTTATTGACGACCGTGGCCGCCTCCGCGCCGGTCAGTTCCGTCAAAATGTATTCCACCAGTTCATCGCGCTCGGCGCGCTCGCCGGATTCACGGTTCACGGCCAGCGTGCAATAACCTTTCAACTCGCCGATCATCGAATCTACGACACAACTTGGCAAAACCGCGCGGCCCAAGCCGGTGTGCAGGATGATGCCGGTGGCGTTGATGGCTTCGCGCACGTGCGGTTCGGTGGCGTGCTGAAGAAATTTTTCCGCCTGCGACAAAATCGATTCGGTGCTGACGCTCTGTGCGCCATCCAGAATTTGCTGACGCGAGCCGGCCAGCGCCCGGCGGAGACATTCGGTGACGAGCGGCTGCGGATGCTGCCGGAGCCAGCCGGCGGCAGTTTCACTTTTCAGCAATTCGGTGACGGCTGGAAGCGTTCGGAGCAATTCCTGTTTTTGATCCGGCATAATTTTATTTGCGCGCGTTGGATTCGGTCCGTCACTGGCGGACAAGGATGCCGCTTCAAAACCACCGCAAGCAAGATATGGCTTGCTTATTAAAATGACAAGAATTGTTCATAAGCCGCCGTCACCGGCTTTGTGCGCCAGCCGGGCGGACAGCGCGGCACCGAGCGCGCCGGTGAATTGCGGCTGCGGCGGGACGCGGACCGGACAAGCCAGAACCTCCTCCAGCGCGCGGGCCATGCCGGCCTGCAACGCGACGCCGCCGGTGAAATAAACCGGCGGCGAAACGAACCGACCGGCCAGCGCCGAAACCCGCGTGGCAATCGAGTTTTGGACGCCGGCCACCACGTCCGGCAACGGCTTGCCGTCGGCCAGCAGGCCGATGATTTCCGTCTCGGCGAACACCACGCACATATTGCTGATGATCGCGGGCTTTTTGCTTTGGCACGCCAGTTCCGACAGCTTTTCCCAATTCATGTTCAGCCGCGTCGCGACCATTTCCAGAAAACGTCCGGTGCCCGCCGCGCAGCGGTCGTTCATCGCAAAATCGCGGACGCGCCCGCCGTCTTCGAGGCTGATGACCTTGCTGTCCTGTCCGCCGATTTCGATGATCGTGCGCGCGTCCGGCACCAGCCAGTGGACGCCGCGCGCGTGGCAGGTGATTTCAGTGATGGTGGTGTCGGCGAAGCGGATGGCGTTGCGGCCGTAGCCGGTGGCAACAATGCCGGAAACTTGCGACCGCTCCAGTCCCGCATCCTTCAAAAGTTTTTCAAAAAGTTCCGTCGCCAGCCGTTCCTGTTCCACACCTTGGTCAGTGAGACCGGAGGCAAGAATTTTATTCCGCTCGGTATCGAACAACACCGCCTTGATGGAACGCGAACCCGCGTCTATGCCAGCGTAAATCATTTGGTTCTCCTGGCTCTTGCAGTTTCAACCAGCGCCTGCAATCGCGAGCCGAGGTTCGGCAGCATGGCATCACAAACCGGCGGAATTTCAAGTTCGATTGTGGGAATCCCGATATTTTGCCGCACGATTTCGCGGATGATTTCGCCCTCGCGGGCACAGTGGCTCGCGCCGGGAATGCGCGAGACGACCACGGCCTCGGCGCGGCCAGCCTGACATTCGCGAACGATGCGCGCGGCGCGGTCGGCGGTCGGACCAACCATCGGATCGGCCAGCGCAGTGCGAGCCAGCGCTTCCAGCGGCGGCAGATTTTCGGGAATCAAATCCAGCGCATGGGTGAACATGTAATCCGAACCGCAAATGCGCCCGCCAAGTTCCTCCAGCAAGTTCATCGCGCGCAAATCCGCGACCGGATTCACCCAGAAAATCCGCACGGCGTCGGCACCGATGACAAACTGATTTTGCCGGATGCGCGTTTGAACCTCGGCCAGCAGGCCATCGAGCACAGCGATGGTTTCCTCGCGGTCGGAACAGAAATGAATCGCGAGCATTTCTGCGACGAGCATTTCCAGCGCGGGCAGCGGCGCGGCGGGCGCGGAATAAACGGTCCGGCGCAATGAGTCCAGCAGCCGGCGAACTTGATTTGCCGCGCGAATGCCAGCCGCCAGACAGTCGTCGTCCAAAGTTTTCCCGGCAAGTTCGCCCAGCGCCTCGCCGACGCGCTGCAATTCGGTTCGCACGCAGTCCACTTGGATTTTCGGCGCGGTAAGATTACCCGGCAGCACGCAGGCTGATTCGCCGGGACCAGGTTCACGGCGGCGCGGCATTTCCCACCAGAGAATGGAATGGCCGAGATGTTCCAGCCGTTGCGCGATGGCGGAAAAATCGTCGCAGACCGCGCCAGTGCTGCAAATCAGCAAATCCGGCTTCGGAAAATGTTTGCCGTTCTCGAAAGCCGGCAGCATCGCGCGCACCGGACAAAACGAGGCGTCAATGCCCATCGCTTCGGCCTGTTGCAGCAGCTTGTCGCTGCATTCCATGAGGCACGGCGTCCACCACGCGCCGTCCGGGTAAAACGCCCGCAAGCCCGGCAGCGCATACGCCATGACCGGCACGGTGCCGAGGTCTTTCATCGTGCCGACAATTTTGTCGCCGTTGGCGCGGGCCTGATGCAGCCGCGCGTTTTCCGTCAGCAGAAAATTCCAGAGCCGCAGCGCGGCGGGCGAGTTGTCGAACTGCAATTGCTCCAGCCGGAAATCTTTTTCGCGGACGACATGACGCCGCAACGGCCCGCCGTAACCAGGTTCGCGCAGGCCGTCACGCCGGAGTTGTGCGTAGCGGTCGTCCCACTCGTTCAGGTTCAACTTGCGCGGCGCGGTGTTCATTTCAGCGTTTCCACAAAAGCCTGGAGGCGGGTCAACTCGCGCGGGGCGTTGCCCGTTTCTCCGCCAGCTTCGAGCAGCAAAACCGGCAGGCCGAAAGTTTCCCGCAAAGTTTGCGCCTCGGCGCGCCAAAGATCGCAGCCGGTGAAATGCCAGAGCACGATGCCGCGCACCTGGCGGGACGCCAGCCGCAGTTTCAGCCAGGAATAAAGTCGCGTGTTTGGCCGCTGGAACACGTCAACGATGTTGTCGCAATAACCGTGGACGAGCACGTCAAATGGATGGTTCGCGCCGGCCTCAAATTCAAACGCCGGCGACAGGCTGCGTTCGCCGGTCTCGGTCGCGTTCAGCACGACGCATCCGCCGGCGGCTTCGATTTCGTCCAGCAATTTCCAGTGCGGCGCGAGAAACGGGCCGCCGACAAGGGCGAGCGGAATTTGATTTGCCGGCACGGCCGGCGGCGGCGGCGAAAAAGCGCCGTCCCAATGAAATCGCGCCACAGCTTCGGCAAACCCGCGCGGAGAACTGGCTGGCGCTGATTCGAGCAAACACTTTCGCGTCCGGCTGGATTGCTGCATTTCTTTCCGCAACATTTCTGGCGTCGGCGCGCGGCCGCCGATTGCCAGAAGAAATTGTCCCAGCCGCTCCAGTTCGGAGCGGAATATTTGTCCGGCCGCTGCCGTCTGCCACGTTGCCGGCAGGTTGAACAAAAATGCGCGGCGCTGTCCGTGAAGAATCGCCGCGTCAAAACCGCGCCGCAACTGGTCGCAGGCCGTCGAAAAAATCACGGCAGAATCCGTTTGCACTTCGGCAAACCGGACCGCAGCCTCCGCAAACGCGCAGACGCCGGCGGAAAGCGGCAACGCGCCGCGCTGGAAATTTTCTGCCGACCAGATGCCGCGCGGCTGCAAGCCGTGCGCCCGGATCCATTCGGCGGGAATCCACGGGCTGGTGAGGAAAACGTCCATTTTGCGCGCCGGTTTTACTTGGTTTTTTCCGCGACGATGAGGCCCTGGATGATCTTTCCAGCTTGGGCGAGCGATTGAATAAAACGCATTTCGCCAACGAGGGTTTGCGCGAGGGCGGTGTCGAAGCCGATGATTTTCAGCGCGTCGAAGGTCAGTTGTTTTTCGATCATGTCGAGGTAAAGCGACACGCTGGCGGCGAAGCGTCCGGTGTCCTGCGCGACCCGCACGGAGCACCCGTTGGCTTCGAGCAGCGACTGGTATTCGCCGAGCGTGAGCACGTTGGGAAATTTCATGAAACCGAGATAACGACTAGCCTCGTCACCGGCCAATCCAGCCGGGCCTTCCATCCAGTCGGTGAAAACAATTTTGCCGTGAGGTTTGATCAACCGGGCCGCCTCGGCGATCAACTTCGCCTTGTCCTCGACATAGCACCACGCGTCTTCGCCCCACACAAAATCGAACTGGCCGGATGGCAGGCCGGTCGCGCAGGCGTTGCCTTCGACGAATGAAATTTTTCCCGCGAGGCCCTCGTCGGCGCAGCGGCGGCGGCCCAGTTCCAGCACGGCGGACGTGGCGTCCACGCCGGTCATGCGCGCCACGTTGAGGAAGCGCGCCAGAAACCTCATGCCCGCGCCGGTGCAGCAGCAGAGGTCAACGCCCTGCCAGCCGGCGGTGATGCCGGCGCGCTGCGCGAGATCCATCGAGGATTGGAAACCGCCGATGTGAATCTGCTCGCCCATGAGCAGTTCCCAGAGTCGGCCTTCGGGCCCGGAATAAACGGCTTGGACATCCGACAGGTGAATTTGCGGTGCAGATTTCATAGTGATTGTCTGGCGTGGATGGTTTCAAACAAAGCTTCGACGCGCGCTGAAATTCTCGCGGAGTCCGACGGCGAATAATCCGTCGTGATTTTCAGGTAAGGAAGATGAAGTTCTTCCTCGACCAGTTTGCGGACGTGGAATGATTCGATGTCGTAGGTGAGGCACGCCTGCCAGACCAGCTCAATGACGCAGTGCGGACGGAATTTCGCCGCGAGCGAGCGGAGCATTTCGAAGCGCTCGGTGTTCGGCGTCATGACGGAGCAGGGGAGGTGGTAATATTTTTTGGCGACGGCGCGGAAAATGTCCGGCTCGGCCAAATCCACATCGTCGAGAATCGGTTTGAGGCCGGTGCAATTTTCCATGCCGACGACGACCGCACCGGCGTCTTCGATCAGTTCCAGCACGCGTTCCGCGCCGTGGACAATCGGCACGCCGGTCAGCAGCACGCGGATTTTTGCGTTGCCGGGCGATTGAGAACCCGTATTGTCACCGAACAACTGGATGGCCCGTTCATACTGCTGAAGATCCGCTTCGATGCCGGATATGATGCTCTTGAACTCGATCAACTGCCGGCCTGTGAGCGGCGGTTGGTCGCGGATCATCAGGTCCGCCAACTGCCGTCGCAAGCCGCGTTCGCGGTTCATTAGGCGGGCCGCGTCGCGGAGTTTCACGTCGGTGATACGCGTTTGAAATCGCTGCTCCAGATGTTCTTTGAACTTGCGCACCTCCTGCGTCCAATGTTCCAGCGCGTCGGCATCGCCGGCCTTTTGCGGCAGTTCGAGCACATACATCGGCTTGGTTGCGCTCATCAGCTCGAACATTTTCTTTTTTCCGTCGCAGGTCGTTTCGGCGACGATCAAATCCGCCCAATTCAAAAAGGGATTTTTCCCGGTGACGTGATAGCCGAAGGTGGACTTGATCAGCGGACACAGATTGGCGGGCAGAAATTGTTCGGCGGCAGGAATGGTTGCCGCGGAGCCACCGCACAGGCAGACCGGCACGGCACCGGCGGCCAGGATGATTTCGCGCGGTGTGAATTCGCACATGATGCCCACGATGGGCCGGCCTTCTGCTTTGGCGGCCTCAACATGGTCATAACAGTGGTCAATCATGCCGGCGAACCAGGCCAAAGGATTTGCCACACCATCGGACATGATGGTTGCTTTAAGACCAGCGGCACTGCACATAATGGAGAGCGAAACCTTTGTCTTTCCTTACAAGAAAGGCTAGCTTGTCAAACCATGACGAAACGAACCAGCTAAATTTCTCCCCCGATGGAATCAGGAGGCTACCATGAAACATCTGAAGTGAATGCTGATGTTCGTCCCGGACAAAGCCGCCCCGAAATTTCTGGCCAAACCCTGACTGGCATCCCAAATTGAATGGCTGAAAAAACTATGCCGCAGGTTCTTGAGCCACTGACAATCCCAAAACCAGCCATCGGAAACAAAACCCGTGCCGACGATGAGTTGGCTCCCACCTACGATGTTACGCATGGAATGATTCGCGTAATGCCCGGCCTGCGCGAGTAGGTCATCGAGCGTTTGGAGTTGTCGGGGCATTTGCACCGGCAACATAGTGCGGCAGAAGTCGCCCTTTTGTAAAAATTTTTTGCGCGCATGAATAGGTCATGTCATACTCACCCCGACATTCGCGCTACCCCCCGCCCTCCATCCGAGGACGGGACAGGACGGGACAAACAAGCGGTAATTTTGTGCGTTGTGGTGCGCGATGGCAGTCGAACGACAAAAAATCTAAACCCGCACGAACGCCATTATTGACACCAGTTTTATGACGCAACGCGCACGAACGCGAAAAGAATTTTTAATCGCCTGACGATTTCAATTCCCGCCGCCTCCACCATTTTTAACTTCGCAATCAATTGAAGGGATAAACGCTTGGATCACTCGCTCACGCTTAAACCCATCGGCTTCATCCGCACCCAAAAGCAGGTGAAGTTTCAGGCATTGCATCAGCCTTCCGAAGTTGAACCGGAGCGCAACCTGCTCGAACTGCTGCCGGACTGTGGTTACGAATCGGCCTTGCAAGATCTCGCTGGATTTTCGCGCGTGTGGCTGCTGTGGTGGTTTCATCGCAACAAAACGTGGCGGCCGC
>OCZT010006371.1_pt1 | contig 11685 bp, 30 predicted proteins | sample 1539031 | NCBI WGS metagenome assembly OCZT01 (sample SAMEA3539308, study PRJEB22396) | soil metagenome | biome: tundra; feature: field; material: soil | place: USA | collected 2010-05 | depth 0.15 m
GTTCCCAAGCATAACCAAATTGCATTTAGCTTTATAAGGACACTCCGTATGTGGCGGGATTTTTCCATCAACTAATTTAGGGGGCAGAGGGATCAACAAATGCAACAACTTTTGTAAAAGCTTCCATAGAAGCCACCATATCATTTAACAGCTTCAAAGCTTCACGCTTTTCATCCAAGTGTTCATCCCTTGAATATGATTGTGGTTCTTTTTCAACTTGAGCAATAACCCAAGTCAACGCACTGATAGCAATCCAAATAGCTTCTGTTTGTTTCATATAGCACTCCGTTTAATTACCTCTAGTATACCACTAAATTGTACGTTGTCAAGTGCCTTGTTAAACTATTTTGCAATTAACTTCAAATTTTAGGGGTTTCTTGAGTCAGTAAGTTTACAACGGTATCTAAGGCAGTAGCGACTTCTGATGTGTTATACCAAAAAGTGCGTACCCAATCCCTATCAATGTCTACATAGCCGGATTCACCACAGGTTCTAAGCGCAGTTAGAATTTGCTTAAGATCGTTTTCATAAATTTCTATTTTTCTAGTCATAGCATTAAAAATCTTTTGATATAGGTAGAGCATCTAGCTCTGCTAGTTGTTGTTGAAGTCTCTTTTTACGTGCTTCTATCTCTCGTTTAATTGCAAGGTCAGAAGCAATTTTTTGTGCTTTAAAGTTTTCAAGCATAGCCCCGTAAATGCTTTTGTTTTCTTTATCGTCTTTACTCTCAATAAGTAAAGGGAATTCTAAAATTACATCCTTAAATTCATAATAGGTATAGAACTGAATATACCCTGTTTCAGGAGCCACTTGAGGCCTGAAATCACGAGCATATTCATACATATCCTTACCGAATACTTCTTTAAAGGCAGTCTGCATCATGGCAAACTGATGTTTACCTAAGTCACACATTTTAAGCCCAATTGATTCAGCAATTTGAATTGCATTAAGATAACTTGTAGCAATAGATGTAATAGGTTTAGTCATAATTTACCAATCAATTTTAATTGAGTACTCGCCAGCTTTGATAAGCCCCTTAGCATGTAGATCATTAGCAATCATTTGAATATTAGGGTAAAAGTTACGTTCCCAAAACAGGCCAATACTCCACTGTTTTTTATCCTTAGGATCGCCATTCCATTCAGTAGGATCACGAGCTAGCCATGCTGCAAAGCTAACCCCCATTTCAGCACCATTAACTTCATCTGGAATAGTATCATTTTGTTGTTGAAAGCTATAGACTTTGCCATAAGTCTTAACTACCAAGTCATCCCAGTCTTGAACAGTGATTTGGTTAACTTTTTTGATTTTCATAATATTTAAATAAAATGTATTTGCAATTACCTGCACCCTAAGCAGCACATGGAGAGTTATAAACATAACAATCACGAATCGTCAGTATTTCTGTAACAGAATCTGAGTCTTCCACTGAATACACATAAGGAGGATACCGATAGCAGTAGTAACGTTTATCCCTACGACTTCTACGCAGCATGTCCTTAGCCTGAAGAATTTGTTTAGTCATCAGGCTAGATATAACGAATTGCCGCAGGTTATTAGTTCTCTCAGCCGCAGCCAAGAGAGCTTCGTGTAGAGGTAACAGTTCCTCCAAATAAGTATCAGGATCAGCTAATGCCAATAGGCGTATTTGTTTCACGCCATATCCTTTGTGAAACTTGGAGCTAAACGAATTTGTTTCTTGTTGAAATAAATCGTAGTATCGTCAAGACGTTCAACCATATCACCCACGTTCAGGTTATAGTCTTTATTGCCTTGCAACCAAGCAGGGAGCTTAACCACTTTGAAACGCTTTGGAATGACAATATAGCCCTCCAGAAATTCATTCTTATCTGGGCAGCAATCACACGAGGTCACAGGAGCGTCAGCATAGACACCCTTGCAGCTTAAGCAGATAAATACTTTTCGTGGTTTAGCAGTAGACATTTCAAGCACTCCGTTGTTTGTTAACTGCATTATAACACAATCAAAGTAATTGTCAACAACAATAAGAATTATTTTGCAATTACCTGCAATTAGGTTTATTGCAAACACCAAACAACCCGACCATCAGGAGTAGTAACTTTTACTGTACCGGGGTTAGCTTCTACGTTAGGGATAACTTCGCCATCATCCTTCAAATCAACAGGATAAAAGTAAGGCTTGTCGTTTTCAATGCGGTGAAATAAATAGGTCATGCTAAATCATCCTCAGTCAAGTTACATACGCGAGTCTTACCAACAATCTTCCAATAACGCAAAGCCACATATTTAGTAGCCCACGCATCTAAAGCTTCTTTCAATTCAGCAATCGCTTCTTTAGAAACATTACTGAAATCATTATCAGCAATATCACCCACATCCTCTGAAAGACGTTCATCAGCATTTTCAAGAATATTACCCACATTGAAATAATCTTCAGCAGTCACATCTTGGCAATCAGCTTCAAAATAAACACTCCCTACTCTTGGGTCAGTCATGTTATCAATAAGCTCCCCGATACCTTCAAAGTTATAGGTTTCGTCATCTAAGCTATAACATTTCCTAATAGGATTTACAGGTGCAGCAACAGGAGTAGTCATGGTTGACCCTTGTGGAAATAAAGTAAGTGGTAGCAAATGAAGATAGTTTTGAAAGCCATCCCTAGGTGTTTCAGTATCATTAATATTAATGAGGTGTGTACTCATAAGACTTCCTTAGTTGTATCTACATTATTCCTAGGGTCTTTATAGATTTGTCCGTGTTGGTTTTTACTCAAACGAATAAATTCAACTTCTTCATCTTTAAAAGGCCCACAGTGCGAACCATTAGGCCAGATAGACAAAGCTTCCCGCCCATCAAAGGTTTTAACATCGTGACACATCTTCAACCTCCACTTTTTAGCTTCGGTTTGATAAGGTACCCACTGAAATAGGTAAAAGGCATAAGGGCTATTCTTAGCAATCAGTAGCTGAAATATATCACGAGGATAATCAATATCCTCTTGTGTCCTAGGTGTCATAATAGTCCTAAAGGTAATTCAATAATTTAAAAGCTAGCCTTGTTATATCAGGCTTTAAATGCCCTAGGCGTATTAACATTTCCACTTTTTGCAGGAGTATTAGAACTGATTCTACCTGTAGTCGTACCATTAAAAGTAGCTATAGTATCCGCACGATAACCAAAATAAATCTGAAGCTCTAAATCAGGAATGCCATAGTAATACATTACCCACGGTTTAAGCTTCTTACCTGTAAATAACCACTTAACAACAGCAGCAATATCTGTATGACGCATTTCCACCTCACCAATATAGTTATTAGTGAGAGCCGTATACAAATCAGTAGTTGTTCTGTATGTAGTAGGCGTAAAAGAAAGCATGTATCTTCCCTAAATTACCAGAATTTAGCAATAAAGTGGCAAGCAGCGTAAACCATAAAGCCCCCAAAAGAAATAGCACCTAGCATGGCAATTACGATAATTAGTTCAAGAAGTGTGAAACCTTTTTGGGTAGATTTTTGGGTAAATCTTTGAGTAGAGCGCATATAAAGTCCTTAAAAGTTTTTGATTAAGTGTATTGTATCATCAACGCGAGGCTTTGTCAATAACCCCTTGACTTCTTTAACTTCTTCTGTGCTTTTATAGCTTCATTGATAAGCATTCTCAAATCCACCTGATTCTCTTTAGTTAAATAGGTATCAGAGTCTATACGAATAGTGTTTATCTTACGAAAAACCTGTGTGGTTACTTCTGAGGTATACGCTTGCATCCAATCCAAAAGCTCTGTATCTGATAGGGTATCTGATAAAGTATCCGTTACTACAGGTTGTACTTCTTCCGAGGCTGTCCCAAACTTAGCATCATAATGAGCTTTTAGTAGTTCTAATATTTTCAGTTTCATTTTGAATGTTATCTTCCGGTGTAATATCTAAAGCATCGTTATTCGTAATAATATCATCTAATCTCTTTAAGGTTTCTTTGTGATTAACCCAAATAAGCAAAGAAAAAAGTGTAATTAAAGAAGTTCCTGATAATAGAAAGAAAATATTTCTTAAATGATAGAAGGTCATTTTGTAATATCCAAAGTTGTATCAATTTCCATATAACCATCGCCTACCACATGTTTTACACATTGTTTATGCACTCTTAAATTGTTACCTAGAGGGTCTTTAACAAGAGCAAAAAGAAAACCACCTTTAACTCTAATGAGTTGTCTTTGGCAATGAAAGCATTGACTCACCCCACCTGTTTTAAATGTTCTCATGGTAGTGCCTTAAGGGATTATCTCTTGTGATACTAAACGTGATAAATTTTGTTCTACACCTTGTTCAACAACCTGTTCTACTTTTCTTGTACCGTTGGGTGTTATCTCTAATACCACTGTATCTTTACAAGTTTGCATGTTGCAAAGAAAACCATCTACATGAGCGCAGCCTACTGATTTAAATACAAGGCAGTGCTTTACAGGATCACGAGTTGTTTCCTTAAAGCTTTTTAGATAGTCTTTAAGTGTTTCCATAACTTTTGATTTCATACTTGTACTTTCTTGATAGCAGCTATTGCTTCTTTAATAATCGTTGGTGTTATATCTTCTACTTCCCATTCACTCACCCGTTTTATCTGACAAGTCTCAAGTGCTTCTAAAGCTTGTTTAAGTGCGTTAGCTTGATCACGAATTAAATCTGATATTTCATTATATTCCTCCCATGTAGCATTACGAGAGAATACGGGGTTAGCCCATCTTTCAACTTTAGTCTTTATATTGCTTTCAGTCATTTTATACTTTCCAAAATATCACGAGATACATCTTCGTGATACTTAATTTGTTTTTCTAATACTGCAATTTGTCTATCGTATTTAGCATGACCCTTACCATGTTGTAAATTATTTAAGCAATTCTTAACATTATCAATAGAATCATCCAAAGCTACTAAAGCTCTTTTCAATAGCTCTTGTTGATAATGCATTATTAACCCTTAATTACTGGAAATATTGGCGATAGTTTAGGTACAGGTTTCATATTAGCCTCTGCACATTCAGGGCAAACATGTGATCGTTTATCAGAAAAGTCATGGTGTTTACCACAAGCACCGCAAGTACAACTATAACCCCCCGGTGCATAACCAGCAGCCAGTAAAGCATTAAATTTGTATTTTTCAATATCAGCTTGAAGACTATCAAGTTTAGCATTAGCTATTTTCAATTTATCTTTATAACTATCCCTATCTTCCATACACATCTTCCATAGCTCAGGAATAGCCCCCCATTCGTCTTGATGACATACTGTAGTAGTCATGTTCACCATAGCAGCCCCAACGTCTGCTAGAGGTGTTACTAGCTTTAGTTCGTCTACTATTTCAGACATAACAGCCGCATGAGTTTCAGCTTCATTAGTCCTTAGATAATTTAGGATTACCTCACCTTTTGAAAATACATCAGTCATGATAAGTCCTTAATCATTACAGTAATCATTACATTAATCATTACATTGCGACACAATATCACCAAACTCTTTTAAAGCGTCCTTACCATTTTCAATAGTCTCACGTATCCCTGCAAAATCAACACAATCATTACATGGTGGTGATATGCAACAACTGCAATTAGGTTCAGGGGTAGTATCTTTATCAATGAGGTCTTCCAAAGCATTATTTAAATGATTTGCAGCCACTAGAACTACTTCTAGATTATGAGCGAGTCGTTTATTGTCTTCTCTAAATTCATCACATTCAAGATTCCACTTATCAGCAAGAGCCGACAGCCTTTCTACTTCCGCAACTAAAGCATCTATAGAAGGTTTTGCATATAGTGCCTCTTTCTCCCCCACATACTCCCCACAAGCATCTTCATGGTACCAATGAGTAGCAGGTTCTGGATTAAGAATTGCGTTAATATATGAATTAGTCATTTTTATAAACTGGAATAATTTGAAGGGCATTATCTTTATAAAAGTTAAGGCCATGACTGATAGGGTGAAACTCCCACTTATAAGCCTCTTCAGGGACATTATTCTCAACAACATATCCGAATACCTTTGTAGAGTTAGTTGAAGTTTGTTCTAAATTATTATCTTGTATTATCTGCATCAAAGAAATAGCCATGACGTTACCTGTGCTATTCCCATGAATATCACCGTTCCCAAGACAAGCAAGTTGCTCAAGACCAATAAGCACCTTTTTTAGAAGGATATTAAAGTCATCTGTAACTTTGTCAGCTTCAGTATAACGAGTTGCCCTTTCATGTTCTGCTAGGCATTCAGCACTATGGTTAAAGTCAGGAGCAGTAGCAGTACAGTTAGTACCTTTACATATTTGTTTAAATTCAGTCATTTTAATTGTCCTTAATATTTTGGAAAGGTTCCCCAGTGTGTAACATGTTTAGCATTAGAACCATTAGAGGTTATCCAGTCCCCACCAAACGCAGATTTACGATAAAACCCAGTTGTAACGAATTTTCTTCCTGCCTCACAACCTTTGAGTAATACAGTATTTGAGTTTGTGGTACGTTCTTTATAGGTATCCAATTAAATAATGATTCAACATTCTTGCAATTACTTGCAGTTTGAAGTCTTTCAACCTCAGAAATTAATTCATTTAAAACTGTTATAGTTTCTTTCCAATTAGAACAGCAGCCATCATGTTCTATAGATTTAATTAGGCTTTTAGTATTGTCAATTAGAGTTGCCATTAGTATCTTTCCTAGAGTCATCAATGGCTTTTCTCAAAGTAGCAAAAGCCCCTGCAATAGTCCATCTGTTACCATGATGTTCTGATTCAAAGCCGTAAGCCTCCCCTTGTTCTGAAAACCAATCTAAACGCTTTGTGTCTTCGTGAACTGCATCCTTAGCAGCATCCTTAACTGTATCCTTAACCGTAACCTTATCAGGAATGCCACGCCTACCCATAGTAAACCCTGCCACATAATTTTCAAAAGGTCTATGCCAATCTCCAGCAAAATCATCTGCAATATAAACTTCGCGTAGATCATCTAAAGGAACTACTGCCTGTGCTACTGCTTTAGGTATAACCTTAGCAGCAGCAAGTTGAGCCTGTAAAGAATCAATTTCTTCTATCATAGCTAGAAAAAGTTTATCTCCCGATAAATCACGCCAAGCTTCACCCCTACGCATAGCAGTTACTTTACCGCTGTAAGAGGTTACGGTGTATTTACCGTCATCAAAAGTGTATTTCATTTTTGTACTTTCGTAGCCATACCTGTATCCACAACAATATCTAGGTCACTCCCAACCCATGTAATATCTTCAGGAGCTTTATTAGTATCATCCCCCACATAGATGCCTGAATATAGATCAGCATTCTGTTCTCTTATCCATTGGTACCTAGAAGCATCAAGGTAAGCCTCTACAAGCTTTAAACGTAGGGCATCACAGTCTGATTGTGATTGCCCAAGCCGTACAGTAGTAGCTGCCCAACCAACAGCTAGTTTTTCAACCTCAGCATGAGCAGCCGAAAGTTCTTTGCGAAGTTTAGTACATTCTGCAATTTGATTAACTAACGCTTGAGCCGTTGTTTCAAGACAATCATCTAAATGATTAATTCCTTTTTGTGCAGCAGCAAGTTCAGCCATAAGCTCTCGTTCACGATCTGTGACGTTTAGTATAGGTATCATGGCATAGCCTTTCCAATTTCTATTGCAGCCATAACAATTGCCATACGAGTTGCTGCATACATATCATTATCGTAAGGAACAATAATGTTCGAGCCATCCTTATCTGTTAAACGATAGCCCACCATAACATCAGGTATTCCCTGCCTAGGCCAATGACTCACACATAATCCTAATTTAACAGATAGCCTTTGAGCATCCCCATCATTAATATTGGGGTTCCAAAGCCCCTCGCTTGTTTCATAACAGGCATAAGTAGCATTCCAACGTATAAGTGTAATACCAGCAGCTTTTGCTGCCCATACCAGTGATTCTCTATTCGTTAGGGTATTCATGGTGTTACTTGAAAGGGTTGTTTAAGCGCATCAAACACTTGTTTTGCATCACTGTGTTTATTCCAGAAATATTCTTGGCATTCCACAAGATCAGGATTAAGAAAACTAATTTTAATGTGGGGTTTACCTACATCAGGTTTTGTTGGTAAAGTACATTCAATACCATTAATAACTATAGGTACAGGTTTAATACGAAAGTTTCTATACTGCCTATTCACATAATCGGATAAAGTGGCAGTCTCCCATTCTTTAGCATCTTCTACCTCACCTTCCATGACAATACCCTCGTCTTCACGAGCAAAACCCATCAATATTTCTTTACGAGTGAGGGACACAAAGGTAGTAACTGGGGCATTAACTGGAGCAATATTCCTTGATAGATAAAAAGAATTTACAGCTTTTTCAAGTGCTTCATAAGCCTTAACTTTATTATCACGACAGTTTAGTTCCGACTCACACACAATAAATACCCCCGTAGGTTTATGTGTGAGACATACCCCATTCGTCAGAATAGGTACAAAACCACTATTAGTTGGCTTTAATGCGAACGAGGTATCAATATCTTGTGCGTTTAAGTACCTTGTTTAACCCTTGATTAATACTTTTAAATCTTCAAAAATTCGTGTGGCTTCAGCATTAGTTGAAAAATAAACTGTGTTGCTATCTGATTCTTCATACCTACGTTCACCTCTAAAAATAGTTAGGTAAAATCCACCACCTTTTACAGGGGCAGGATAATCCACCCCATTAATAGTAACTACTTTTGGTTTAACACGATACGCTTGTTCTGGTGCCGCTAAAAAATAAGCGATATCAATGTCCACCCAAACATTTTGACAAGTCCAAGTTTGAACAATAACGCCTTTGTCTTCGTCAGCAAAAGCATGTAACGCTTCAGAGCGTGTAATTGAAGTAATTAAATTAGTAGGTGTAGTCATATAAAATCCTGAATTAGTGTATTATATCACTTATTATTAAATTGTCAATACGGTGTTTGCAATTACCTGCATTAAAGCGTTATAGGTTCAGAGTAGTATTCTGAGCAATTAACCACGGGATGATTTATCTTTGTAATAGCATTAGTTAGAGTACGTGCTTTTTGTTTCAAAGCATAGTCTTTATTTCGTTCTGCTCTTGTCTTAGTCGGCGCAGGTACTGATTTACCATGCCCTAAAGAAAATACTCTAATCACCATTCTATTAATAGAGTTCTTTTCCCACGCCGATACATGTATGCACTTCTCTTTTAATAAAGCATTTACATAAGGTCGTATAGTCTTAAGACTTAAACCACTAACTTCTTCTAACTCAGTAATCGTGGTCGGACCTTCCAATAAAGCCCTGAGCATCTTAGCTACAGCCAATGTATTTATCTTGGTTCGAGGGGGTTTCTTTAGTGTCATTATTGTAATAGAGTAAAAATAAGTTGAGTTGTCAAGGAAATTGACACATTTTGCTTAAAATTTAATCAAAATATAAAAAAGTGTCGGGAATATTCACAAAAATAATACGTTTTGTCAAGATCAAATGCTACTAACTTTATAGCGCATAGTTATTTGTCAAGAATAATCCCTAATGATTAATGAGGGGTTACCCTTACAAAAAGCAGCATATATCATGTCATGTGAATCAATATGACCAAAGACTGCATTCTCTAGTGTCATAAGAAGATGTAGCGTCAATGTTATATCCTTTTGTTCTAATAACTCATGGGTATGTAGCAATATCTTTGCATGATCTTCTACATGGTAGATATAGTAAGGAAAGCTATTGTCGATCATGAATTGTTCTTCATGTCTAAAATGAGTATCTAGTAGTACATATAGCTCTTTAATGTTCTCACGAGCCAAATCATACTTAGAGTTTTTAATATTCAGACAGCTTTTCTCTATACAGTCCATCAATGCTAGATGTTCTGCATCTAAGAAAGGTACTGCTACCTTGTAATGTATAAATCTAGCTGACATTTCAGACACCTAATTTAGCTTTTAAAGCAATTAGAGTCGTTTCGCCTAAAGCCATTTCAGCAGGAGTTGCTATACGTTGCTTCTTCCAAGCATCCAAACCTTCATGTTTAAACAAGATGTTTCCGTAATCAGACGAATCTTTATTTAAACATAAAGCAAACAGCCCCCCATTACCTTCTAATAGGCCAGTAGCTACTTGTCTTTGAATAAGCTCTAATTCTTGTGCAGCTTGTGTGGCAGCTTGTGTGGCAGCTTGTGTGGTAGTAGCAATTACTGGTGCCGTTGGTGTAACTGGTGCGGCAGTAGCAGCAATAGTAGTTGTAGGTATAGCAGTCGTTAAAGGTATTGCTGCATTAGAGTCTGTAGCACTATTACCAGTAATTACAGGTGAATGTATAGGTGAAGGTACAGGTGTATCGGTAGTCATTTAAAGTCCTATCAGGTAAATTAGAAAACAGCAATGAATTATAGATTTTTGCAGCCTCATGTCAATATTCTAAGGGTAGTTATACGAGTGTATTCTTGTACTATTTCAAAGAGATTGTACATTTTTTATTAGAATAGTCAATTAAATTTACTCATTCATTTACTATATGATAAATAAAGTTGTGTTTTAGTAAAAATAATGTAAATTATTAATTGCAATCAAACCCAATATAATAAGGCGATTTCTGCTATGTTTTTACTAATCAATTACTGGATACCGCTTACTGTTAATTTTTACACTAAACCTTGATATTTTACATTAAAACTGTTAACCTTTATGAATCAAATTTTCATGTCAAAAAAAAGAGGATGCTATGGGTAATATGATAAATATCATAGGGTTGAAGGTAGGTACTTTTACGGTAATCAGTAGACACCATACACATGAATCTGGTCATATTTATTGGTCATGTAGATGCGAGTGTGGTGATATTAAATTAGTTCGTGGGGTAAGGTTACGTAATGGTGAAGGGATAAGATGTTTAACATGTGACCCTACGCAAGAAAAAAAGTATGCTTACGAAATAAAAAATAAATTTGAATACAGATTAAAGTATCTACACCGTGCTATGCATGATAGATGTAATAATAAGAGTAGGTCATACTATAAATTCTATGGTGGTAAGGGGATAAAGGTTTGTGCTGAATGGTCTAGCTTCAGTGTATTCAAGAAATGGGCGTTAGCTCATGGTTATGGTCAAAAGCTCTCAATAGATAGAATTGATTCTAATGGGAACTACTCTCCAGACAATTGCAAATGGTCAACTAATTCAGAACAGGCAAAGAATAAAGATCGTGCTATCAGGATGCCTAACGGAGAATTTGCCAAAGACTACTGTGAGAAGCATGGCGTTCCCTATATGACGTTTTATAATAGGTATAAAGTTTATAAATGGGATATAGAAAAGTCTGCTACATATCCTGTAAAGAAAACCCCCCGATGGCATACCGAGGATGGTACTATTAAGAAAGACTTAATAGCTACTTCTAAGAGTAAGAAGTCCTTAGTAGTTATAGCTAAGGAACAACCTTGGAATATTGTTAGTCCTACAGTACTAAGTACTAATAAAGTAGAAAGCACTAATGAATGGGAAACTTTATTAGCTAATCTAGGCTATGCTTAAATTAAAGGACTAAATTCTTACGAAAACAGGCCTTTGATTCATTTATAGTTGCAGTTACTTGCAATCAATTTTATCTATAAAAAGGCTTACTTAGAGGATCATTAGCCTCAGGATTATTGGCATCAGGATTAGGGGTATTAGTTAGTGCCCCTATAGCCCAAGCAATAGTAGAG
>OCZT010006373.1_pt1 | contig 11682 bp, 11 predicted proteins | sample 1539031 | NCBI WGS metagenome assembly OCZT01 (sample SAMEA3539308, study PRJEB22396) | soil metagenome | biome: tundra; feature: field; material: soil | place: USA | collected 2010-05 | depth 0.15 m
GTGCGTGCACCGATTGCGAACCCGCGTGGTGCCGATCAGTTGTGCCGCGCTTTCGATTCAGGCGGCGGCAGGCAGGGGGCGGCGGGGATCGATTTGTTGCCGGAAGACGATTTCATGCGCTTCGTCAGCGCGTTCAGGAAGGCGTTCGATTAGGTTCGAGCCCGGGGTGGCTCAGTCAGAATTGCAAATTGGTGATTCTTTCCAAGGAGGCAAATCCATGCGAACTTTACGTTGCTTGCTGCCGCTCTTGTTGAATTCGTGCCGTCTACGCCTTCAGGCTCGGGGAAAGCACCGGCGGAACGTGCCGCGAAATCCGCAGGGCGGGTACAAACCGAGCATGAGAATCAGCAACTCGCTGTTGCCGGCAACCCTGACCGGCGTCGCCTTGACTGCTCTGTTGATCACGCCGCAGCTTGGCATCAGCACCGCCCGCGCGCAGGACCGCGCTTATCCATCGAAAGTGATCAAGGTCATTATTTCCACCACTGCCGGCAGCGGCGGGGACGCGTTTGCCCGTGCCGTCGCCGAGCAGCTCGGCCGGCGGCTCAATCAGTCCGTGATCGTCGATAATCGGCCGGGCGCCGGAGGGAATCTGGCTGCCGAAATCGTCGCCAAAGCAGAGCCGGACGGGTACACCCTGTTGTTGGGTTCCGTGGCCTCTCTCGCCATTGCGGTCACTTATTACAGCAGCCTGAATTACGATGTGCGCCGGGATTTCGCGCCGATCTCGAAAGCCGGTCAGACCGCGATCGGCCTGTTTGTGGGTCCCGGCATTGCCGCCAACAATCTGGGCGAATTGACGGCGATGATCAAGGCCGCGCCGGGCAAGTATTCATGCGCCTCGGCCGGTGTGGGCGGCCTGCTCCACCTTACCTGCGAGATGTACAAGAAAGCGGCGGGGCTGGATGTCCTGCACGTGCCCTACAAAGGCACCGCGTTCTTCCTGCCGGACCTGCTGGTGGGGCGAGTCACCCTCGTGTTCGATACCGTGCCGGTTTACGTCGCGCAGGCCAAGGCGGGTAAGGTCAAGATCCTGGCCGTGACCATGCCCACGCGCTCGCTGGTATTGCCGGACGTGCCGACGGCGGTCGAATCCGGTCTTCCCGGTCTGGTCTCGACGGCGTTATACGGCGTATTCGCGCCCGCCTCCACGTCGAACGATATCGTGCTGTTGCTCAACCGCGAGCTGGGGGCGGTGTTGAACGACGGCGCCCTGCGCGAAAAGTTATTGCAACAAGGCATCGAGCCCGAAGCGAGTTCGCCGGACGGGCTGCGGAACCTGCTGCAGTCCGAAATCACCAAATGGGCGCGCGTGATCAAGGAGGCGGATATCCGGCCGGAATGAATGGTCAATCGAGATTGATATCCGCGTCGGCTTCCAGATTGAGCTGGCGCATGACCTTGAGTTTCTTCATGATGATGCCGCCGTCGCTGTGCAGCATGTTGTAGGCGTTGCGCAGGTACATCTCGATGGGCAGCTCGCGCATGACGCCGCTGCCGCCGAAGATCTCCATGGCGTCGCGCGTCACGTGGCAGGACATTTCGTGGGCGAACATGCTCGCCGAGCCGGGCATCTTCAGATCGACGGGCATCTTGTCGCGGTTGTCGATCATGCGCGCGGCCTGCCAGACATAGGCACGCGCCGCATTGATCTCGCTGTACATCTCGACCAGCTTCAGGCCGATCGCCTGGTGGCTGATCAATTTCTTGCCGCTCTGCTTGCGGGTTTCGGCATACTCCAGGGCCGTCTCGTAGGCCGCGCGGGCGAGCCCGATCATGGCCGCCGCATTGATCAACCCGTCGCCCGCGCGCAGGTGCGAGTTGATCTTGCTGATCCCGTAGTTCTCTGGACCGAGCCGGTTTGCCACCGGCACCTTGCAGTTCTCCATGATGATTTCGCGGTTGAGGTTCAGGCGGTAGCCCATCTTGTCGTGAACGCGCCCGAACGACAGTCCCGGCGTGTCGATCGGGATCATCAGCAGGGTCGAACCCTCGTTGATGCCCTTGGTCTTGTCGGTACGCACGTACATGAAGTAGAGCTTGGCGAAGCCCGCATTGGATATGAAGCGCTTGCGGCCATTGACGATGTAGTAATCGCCTTCGCGCACTGCGGTCGTGCGAAAGCCGCCGTCGGTCCCGTTGTACGGCAACAGGTTCTCCGAACCGGCCTCGTCTTCGGTCATGCATTGCGCGATCAAAAATTCGGGGTCCTTGGCATAGGCCGTCAGCCATTTCCTGCACTGTTCGGGCGTGGTCAGCTCGCGCGCCATCATGTAGCGCGTGATCTTGTTTGACGACAGCAGCAACCCGACTACCGCGCGGTCACCCCAGCCGAGTTCTTCAGCGACGAGACAATGCGTAAACAAATCGTCAATACCGCCGCCGCCAAACTCCTCCGGAATGCTCATGGCGTGCAGTCCCACCTCGTGGAACTGCTTCCCTAGATGCGGCATATAGAACGAGTCCTGAGGATCCGGCATATGATCGAGCTTCATGGCGACCGGACGGATCTCCTTCTCCGCGAACTCGTGTGCGAGCTGCTGAATGGCAACCTGCTCTTCGGTCAGGAATTGGTCGGCGGGTATTGGCATGCTTGCATCATCCTTTCAGGTTCAGAATTTCCTTCAGTTCCACCGGGCGCTTGAGCTCCGATGATCGCATCGCCGCCAGCACGACGGCGAGCACCTGCATCCCGGCCTCGCCGTCCACTTCCGGCGACCGGTTCGTGGCGATGGCTTCGGCGAAGTCGCGCAGCTCCTCGCCGAGGTAATCGAAACCCTTGAATTCCTCGTATTCGATGCGTTCGGCGTCCTGAGCCCCTTTGCGCCAGACCTCAGTCCCGGTCCAGCGGTCGTGATGGAAACTGCCCTGGTCGCCATAGGCATTGATGAAATACGTGTGACGTTCCCTCCCGATGCCGGGGGTGATGAAGCTGGTCCCCAGCGTGCCCAGCAGTCCCGATTCGAACTCGAGCCAGAGCACGCAAACATCCGGGTTTTCCGACTTGGACATAATCTTCCTGAATTCGGCCGAAACCCGCTTGATTGGGCCGAACAGGTAATAAAGATTGTCGATCTGATGAATGGCGACCTGCATCAGGGGCCCGCCCGGTGAACCGTCCTTGAAATACTGCCAGTTATCGGGCGTGTAGTTCAAGCCGCTTTCTTTTGAATAATTGGTTTCAACCAGCGCGACCGTACCCAGCAAGCCATCCTCGACGAGCTTTTTGCACAGCCGGTGGCCGCGCAGGCGCCGTGAGCTCGCGCCAATGGCAAGCTTCACGCCCCCCTTGCGGCACGAGTCGATCATGGCCCGCGCATCGGGAATCGTCGTCGCGATCGGCTTGTCGACGAAGACGTGCTTTCCGCGCGCGGCCGCGGCGATGGTCAGCTCCGCGTGCTTGTTGTTGGGCGCGGTGATGATGAGGGCCTCGACGTCGCTGCGCGCGAGCAGCGCCTCATAGCTTTCCTCCTTGCCGCAGCCGAATTTGGCGGCGAACGCATCGCGCTTTTCCGGGTTGCGCGTAAAGCACGTGGTCAGCGCGAGCCCGGGCGTGCGTTCGACCACGCCTGCGATCGTGTTGCCCCAGCGGCCGAGGCCGACCACCGCTACCTTGATGGGATTTTTAACGAGATCTCTCATCACAGACTTCCTTGAATGTTCGTGCTGCGGCCACCGTCAGGCGAGCACGGTGATGCCCTTGTCGAATTTGTTCAGTGCTTCGGCCCGGTCCCGATCCGCGGCTTCATTCCGGCCGGATACCAGCTTCCTTGATGACGCGCGCCCATTTGGCGATCTCCGACTGGATCAGGTCCCGGAGGCCTTCCGGCGAGCTGGCCTCCGGTTCGATTCCCAGTTGCAGCAGCCGTTCGCGCAGGGCGGCGTCGTTCAGAACGGCCCCGACTTCGCGGTTGAGAAACTGCACGATTTCGTTCGGCGTGCCCGCGGGCGCGAGCAGGCCGAAGAGCCCTTGTGAAACCAATGCCGGCAACCCGGATTCCACTGCCGTCGGCACGTTAGGCAACACCGGCGAGCGCGCCGTGGTGGTGACGGCGAGTATCTTGATCTTGCCCGCAGTGACCAGCGGGATGTAGGCGGGAATATTGTCGAATACCATGGTCACGCGGCCGGCCATGATGTCCGTGGAAAATGTGGCGCCTTTATAGGCAACGTGAAGAATGTCCAGCCCGGCTGCTTTCTTGTACATTTCGCAGGTGAGATGCAGCAGGCCGCCCGTGCCGGACGAGGCACAAGAATACTTGCCGGGCGCGGCCTTGATCATTGCGGTGAACTCGGCAAGGTTGTTCGCCGGCACGCCCGGACCCACGAACAGGCCGTTGGCGATCTGGCCGAATTTCGAGATCGGCGCAAAGTCCTTGCGGAAATCGTAATTGAGCGAGCTGTAATAGGTCGCGTTGATGGCATTGGAGGCGACGGAACTCATCAGCAGCGTATAGCCGTCGGGCGCCGATTTGGCGACCGTTTCGGCGGCCAGGTTACCGCCGGCGCCCGGTCTGGGATCCACGATTACGGATTGATTGAGCCGGCGGGTCAGCTGTTCGGCGACGGCCCGGCCGAAGATGTCCGCGCCGCTCCCGGTGGCAAGCGACGTGATGAACCGGACCGTTTTGGCCGGATAGGCGCGGTCCTGCGCGCGGGCAGTGCCGATGCCGAGTTGCGGCGCGATGAACAGGGCGGCCAAAGCAACGCCGGTCAGGGTTGCCGGCAACAGCGGGTTGCCGGCTTTCATGGTCGATTTGAACCCTCCCTGCGGATTGCGCATGGCCTTGGCTCCCTGAAAAAAACACTATTGATAATTCTCCCGGTAACCGGCCCTATTTACATTGATCCACATCAACTGGCAAGAGTCAGGAACCGGCATCTTTGTTTTTTCAATTCGTGGTGGCCATGCCAGTGATACTCAAATAATCCGTTTCGCCGGGGAATACATTGAAGTTGCAATGCTTCTCGCCGGGCTTGATGAGCGCCGCCTCTCCCGGCTTCAAGCGGAATTCCTGCCCTGCTATCTGCACGCCCATTTCGCCCTTCAGAACGAGATAGAGTTGGGCGACCCCCGCGTGCACGTGCGGATCCGACCTTCCGCTGGGGTCCAGCGTAACCATGGAGGCTTTGAACGATTTGGCCTCAGCATCACTTACGATGCGGCGGCTCTTCAGATCATAATGCAGCGCCGGCAAAATCGGCGAAATGTCCCGGATCCTGATTACCCTGTCGTCAGACATCTTCCAAACTCCTTTTCTGTTCCCATTGCCTTTTTTAAAGACCAGACCTTAAGCTATCCCGATCACGCCTTCGTTCCCAGAAAACTGTAGCTTGGTGTTCAGCTTTTGCGAAAGCATCTGCAAGGTGTCGAATATCGTTTTTGCTCTCCCGTCCTGTGCCGTCAGAATTTCCGGTCTACCATCCTCGCCCAGAAAAACGGGACAGAACGACAACCGGCTGATCGCCTTGTCCTGAATGTGGCATTTGACCAGGATCGATTCCTTCACGGTCGGCAGGAACATTGGATGGGCATGGTCCAACGCGAAATTCCCCAAGGCATAGAAAATTGCCTTGCCTTTGTAGACTTCGATTCCCTGCAGGATATGAGGGTGGCGCCCGATGACAAGATCGGCGCCGGCGTCTATCGCCGCATGGGCAACGGCTTTCTGGGATAGCGTCAGAGTCCGGCTTTGACTCGATCCCCAATGATATGAGGAGATGAGCACATCGACGTTGGGCCGCGTCCTCTTGATGTCCAACATCATGGCCTCAAGATCTTCTTCATTCACGTATGGCGGTCCGTACAGCGCGTCCTCGCGGATAGGCGCAACACCGGGCTTGGTCTGATGCGCCCACCACCCCAAGGGGAGCAGTTGAAGATAGGAAAGGAAGCCAACTCGCGTCCCCTTCTTTTCGATGATCGCCGGTTTTCTCGCCTCTTCGATATTTCTGCCGGCGCCGACGTAACGGATCCGATGCCGATCCAGAAGTTCCAGCGTGTCGAGAAAAGGCTCCATGCCGTAATCCAGGCAGTGATTGCTCGCGAAGGCCACGACCTCGAACCCGCCGGCCAGATATGCCGCGACCATTTTGGGATCGTGGCGCATGACGATTTTTCCCCCGACAGGAGAACCCCTCTCAGAGAGCGAGGCTTCCAGGCCGCCGAAGCGGATGTCCGCCTTGCGCAACTCGGGGTTTACCTTGTCAAAGACTTTTTCCGGGCCCTTGCGGTTGACCTCCATGTCACCAACGATTGCAACGCAAATATTTTCGCCTGCTGGGTCTTGCATTTGGGAACCTCCGGGCTTTTTGGGGGAGACTACATGTCCGCTCGCACGCCTGCCGCCTTCGCCGCTTTTCGCATTTTCTCCACCTCCGCCCGGATGTGCGCCGCAAACGCCTGTGGCGTGGTTCCGGATGGCTCTGCCCCGATACCCGCCAAGCGCTCCCGAAATTCCGCGGTCTTCAATGCACCGATGAGTTCGGCGTTGAGCTTGGAGATGATCTCGCCCGACGTTCGCGCCGGCGCAACCAATCCGTACCATCCCATGAATTCGTAGCCCGCTACGGATTCGGAGATCGCCGGCCAGTCGGGGGCGAGCGACGTGCGTTTCAAGCTGGTGACGCCCAGCGCTCTAAGTTTTCCGGCCTTGACCATCGGCAACACCGAAGGCACGACCTGGACGGTGAGCTGCACTTGACCGGCCATCGTGTCAGTCAGAGCCGGGCTGACTGCCTTGTACGGAACGTGAAAGAGATCGATGCCGCTCATGGACTTGAAAATCTCGGTAGCCAGGTGCGAAGGCGAACCGGATCCGGTCGAACCATATTGGATCTCGCCCGGCTTGGCTTTCGCGAGCGCGATCAACTCCTTGATCGACGTCGCCGGAACCGAAGGGTTGATCACCATGGCGAAAGGCGTCGAAGCGAGCAGGCTGATCGGTGAAAAATCCTTCACCAGATCATAGTTGAGTTTTTCATACATCGCGTCGACGATCGCGGCTTGCGACGTTACCATCAGCAACGTGTACCCGTCCGGCGCCGCTCTCGCACCGATCTCGGCGCCTATGATGCCGTTTGCGCCGGCTCTGTTATCTATGACGATCTGCTGTCCCCAAGCTTCGGTGAGTCTGATTCCGATCACACGTGAGACAATATCGGGACCGGAGCCCGGCCCGTTCATGACGATGATGCGGATCGGCTTGGACGGATAATCCCGCGCGGCGCCGGCAGCCCACGACGTGTTCACCAGGCTCAGCACCAGAGCGGCGGCGAGGAAATCCATCGGGCGTGTCTTCCTCCGAGCCGAAAAAAGATCGTGTGCGATTTCTTGTAAGCCAGTGAACTCCGGAAAGAACTTGCGCATCGCGCAACAGGTATTGTTGTTCAACGTTGCCTCCCAGGAATGAATGGACCAACTGTAACTGATTTTTTCAACCGCCAGCTGGACAGACATTGATCTATATCAATCCGAAGGCGCCGCCGCTTGCACAGAGATCCCGCACGCAACTTTGCCGCGTCGCACAATCGGAGCGTTGCTGTCAGGTTGGCGACGAGTTGTGGTGTAATTCTGTTCGCGCAGAACGCGCGCGTTTGACATGAGACCGAAAAATAGTGAATCGCCATGCAAGATGAAATAACGAAATACCGGTTTATCCTGATCCAGGCATTCCAGCTGCCCGCCAGCTCGCCCTACCGACATCACGCGCTCGAAGGGCCGAAGGAAAAATCGCTGCAGAACTTCGACCAGATTGGGCATCTGCTCGCCGATGTCGAATGGGACCTGCATCCCGGCGCACTGACGACCTACGGGGATTGGCAAGTCGAGAATCAGGAGGAGTTCTGTCATGCGGCGGCCGGGCGGCTCGGGGTCGTGCGCGAAGCTTGCGCGAGCGGGAAATACAACGCGATCGTGCTGCTTGGCGGCGGTGAACCCGGATTCCAGGCGTCGCGGGAGATCACAAGGTCATACGGGATTCCCGTGACTTCCTGCGCGTTCTCGCAAATGCACGTGGCCGCGATGCTCGGCAACAAGTTCAGCATAATCGATCTCGCGGAGAATCACAGCAGCTACTACGCGGGCCTCGTGGTCCAGCATCGCTTTGCCGAACGCTGCGCGTCCATCCGCAATCTACAGATGCCCCATCCGAGGCCCGGCTACCCGGAGGTGCATCTGGCGAAACAGAAGGAAAAAGTGCTGGCCGGGGGAACCTCGGAAATGCTCGAAGCGGCCGTGACGGAAGCAATCGCGGCGATCGAGGAAGATGGCGCCGAGGTCATCATGTTCGGCTGCTCCGCGCTGTTCTGGCTGCAGCCTTTCCTGCAAACGCGGCTCAATGAGTTCGGATGGGAGGTCCCGGTGCTGGAGGGGTACCGCTGCGCGATCGAGCTGGCGAAGGCGATGGTCAATTTGGGGTTGACCGCCAGCGGCTTGACTTATCCGGCTGATCGCCCGAAAAAATGGCGCCGCAGGAAATTGGTCTAGAGATGGGGAGCGAGGAGCGCCGGGCGGCGTTCGTGACCGGGGCCTCGTATGGAATCGGCGCCGCGGTTGCTGTGGCGCTCGCCCGTGACGGGTTCGACGTAGCCGTCGCGGATCTGACCACTGACGCGCTCGGCGCTACGGTATCCAATATCAAGGCGGCCGGCGCGCGGGCGGTGCCCATTGCGCTCGACCTTCGCTCGCAATCGAGCATCAGGCGATCCATTGCCGAGGCTGCCCGCGCGTTGGGCAGCCTGGATGTGCTGGTTAACAACGCCGGCGTTCCCCTGATCAAGCCCGCGCTCGACATTACTCCGCAGGAATGGGATGCGGTGATCTCAGTGAACCTGACAGGCACTTTTTTCATCAGCCAGGAAATGGGGCGTTACCTGATCGGTAATCAGCGGCTGGGCTCCATCATCAGCATCGCATCGACGCACGGTGTGGTCGGCGCCGCGGGCCAGTCGGCCTATGGCATATCCAAGGCGGCAGTAATCCACATGACCCGCATGCTGGCGATCGAATGGGCCGAGTATGGTGTGCGCGTCAATGGGGTCGCACCAGGCAAAGTCGATACGCCCTCGCCGGTCCGTCTGGCGGTGGTGGCGGACCCCGCGAACCGCGAGCGAATGCTGGCGCGAATACCGCTCGCCAGATTTGCCCGCTCGGAGGAAGTCGCGGCGATGGTTTGCTATCTGGCGAGCCCGCAAGCGGCCTATATCACCGGGCAGACGCTGCTGCTGGATGGGGGTCTTACCTCCTATTAACCTAGAAAACCGCCCACGCGGGGTGCCGCGCCCCATATGCCTAGAAACGAGCGGTGCGGCGTGTTTCTTAGGAAAGCTTTTCACCGCGAAGGACGCCAAGGACGCGAAGGAAAACAAAGTACAAGCCTTGTCATCAAGATCACCAATCTGGTAATTGTATCACGAACCACGAATCACGAACCACCAACCACCGGTTTTCAATCAGACCTGATGCCCGCCCGCTTGATCACTTGCGCCCATTGCGCGATCTCAGCCCGGATTTTCGCGCCGAACTGCGCGGACGAATTCCCGACCGGCTCGAGTCCCAGGCTGGTGAGTTGCTGGCGCACATCGGCCGACTGAAGAGCCTTCACGATTCCCGCATTCAGCTTTTCGATGATTTGCCTGGGCGTGCGCCCCGTCGTCAGAATGCCGTACCAAACCGTCACATCGTACCCGGGAACGCCCGCCTCCGCCATCGTGGGGACGTCGGGCATAGCCGGCGAGCGCGAGGGGGTCGTTACCGCCACTGCACGCAGACGGCCAGCTATTACATGGGGCAATCCCTGGGGCAGTCCACTGAACAACATCTGGACGCGTCCCGCGATCACGTCGGGAATATTGACGGCGCCCTTGAAAGGAACGTGCACGATATTGATTCCGGCCATAAGGCCGAAGAGCTCGGCGGCAAGATGCTGGGCGCTGCCGATGCCGCCCGAAGCGTAGTTGAGCTTGCCGGGATTCGCCTTTGCCAGGTCGATCAACTCCTTAAGCGACTTCGCCTCGACCCCCGGATATAGCACGAGCAGATACGGCGCCGCGGACGCCTGCGTAATCGGCGCGAAGTCGCGTAGCGGGTCATAAGGCAGTTTTGCGGACATGCCCGGCTGGATCGCGAAGCTCGGGCTGGTGGCGAGCAACGTGTATCCGTCCGGATTCGCCTTGGCCGTCATGTCGAAGGCCACGAGCCCTCCCGCGCCGGCACGGTTATCGATAACGACTTGCTGGTTCCACGTCTCGGAGAGTTTTTTTGCGATGATCCGGGCCACGACATCGGTTGCTCCGCCCGGACTGAAACCGACCAGCATTCTGATCGGCTTGGAAGGATAACCTGGCTCGGCTGCGCGCGAATTCGATTCCGACGCGGCGCTTACCGCGGCGCCGGCGATAGTCACTACCACAGTCGCTACGATCGCGACATGCCGTGCAAGCAACCGCATCATGCGTTTCATTCTGTCATCGCCTTTAAGTTGCGAAAACGATGCAGGAGGGGCTTCCGGTTTCCACGATCTGGCCGGTCGGCGTGAGCTTGCCGGTTTCGCGATTGATCCGAAAGGCGACGATGGTGTGACTGTTTTCGTTCGCCGCGTAGAGCTGGCTTCCGCCCGGATCGAGGCCGAAGAAGCGCGGCTTCCTGCCCTGGACCGATTCCCACCCGACATGGGCTAGCATCCCGCTCGCCTGGTCGACGCAGAATATCACGATGCTGTCGTGCCCGCGGTTCGATGCGTAAACGAATTTTCCCGATGGCGCGACGGCGATTTCCGCACCCGTATTGTCGCCGGTGTAGGTGGTCGGCGTCGTGGATATTATCTGGAAAGGCTTGAGCTCGCCGCGTTCGGAATTCCAGTGGTAGCAGGTGACGGTAGAATCCAGCTCATTGACCACATAGGCGTAAGGCCTGGCGGGATGGAAAGTCACATGGCGGGGCCCCGCGCCGTAACGGCTCTTTACGAATGGCGGGTCGCCTGGCAGGAGTTTCCCGCCGAGAGCATCAAACCGATAGACATGCACCTTGTCCAGCCCTTTGTCGGGCACCACGACAAAGCGGCCGGTCAGGTCGAACGGAGCTTGATGGGGATGCGGACCTTGTTGTTCGCGCCGGTAAGGTCCGGGTTCTCCCGGCGGCACGATCTTGTCGCTGAACGGGGCAAGCGAGCCATCTTTGTTGATCGGGAAAAGCGCCACGCCGGGCCCATTGGCGAGCACGATGTAACGGTTGCTCGAGTCGGGCATCAGGTGCGATGAATTGTCGCCGCCGGTCGGCTGCTTGTTGAGCAACTTCAGCTTGCCGGTTTGCTGGTCGATCGCGTAGGCGCCGATTTCCGAACTGTCGCCGTGGGCCGAGTAGAGAAACTTTTGCGTGTGATCCAATGTTAAATAATGCGGGTTCGGAATGGCATCATAGGCTTCAACCAGCATCCAGGCGCCTGTAGCCGGATCGATCCGGTACACCGCGATGCCTTTGCCGCGGGCTTTGCGTTTTTCGGTAGTGAAACACCCGACATATGCAAACGTCGGGTGCGTGGCATTCTTTGATTCCATTCAACACCTCCGCGTTCAGCCTGCCAACGATCTCCTTCGGCGTGCCCGCGATGACGAACATGGCATACCAAATGATAGGTCTTCATTCGTTGCCTTCAGTCGGCACTGGCCCCGGAGTCCTTGACG
>OCZT010006375.1_pt1 | contig 11679 bp, 2 predicted proteins | sample 1539031 | NCBI WGS metagenome assembly OCZT01 (sample SAMEA3539308, study PRJEB22396) | soil metagenome | biome: tundra; feature: field; material: soil | place: USA | collected 2010-05 | depth 0.15 m
ATCAAGCTGGCGAAACCACTGGCCGCCGAGGGCGAGGGCGGATCCACGCGGCTGATTTTAAGTTGAAACCGCGCCACGCCAGAGGTGGGGCAGAACCAGTTTAACATCACTTGCGGACTGCCGACCGCGCCAAGCGGCTGCGGTTCGGCCAGGATCGGTCTGGGCAAAGCCCCCACGGCCTTGCATCCGACCAGGGCCAATGGGCTCCCGTGACCTTGATTGTCGAGCAACTGCACATAGTAGCAGAGGCGCGTTGGACTCGCCGGCATCGCGTCATCCTTCGCTTCGATGAGCTTGTTTGTATTCGCCGGATCATAAAGCGCCGCACCTTGCGCAAACAATGTGAGCGGCCCGTCGCCCGCGCGGCGATACACACGATACTCGCGGGTGCGGGGAGTAAGGCGGAATCTCACGCGCAAGGGCGCCACCGGGCCGTCGGCCGCCGCGCGCGCGACGTGCTGGTCACAACCGCCGTCGCTGGGCAGATTCACGACGCAACCCCGGAAGGGCGGCAAGGGTCCGATGAGACAGGCGGGGTAAGAAACCCAATAGACTTGATTCGCGTCCGGGGTGACGATACCGAGCTCATGCCAAGTATTGGTGGTGAACGCTTGGACCAGCAATGGCACCGGCCCCGTGTTGAACGTCATCGCCACCATGCCGCTGGCGTCAACCGTGGCATTGTTCCCGGGGTAACAAGCGAGGTTGCCGTTGTTCAGCACCGCGAGCAGTGGATCGTTGACACTCAACGCGGTGGCCAGCAGTTGGCCGGCGTAGAATACCGCCTCATGCTGTTCGGCTGGCGGCACGGGCGCGAGCATCGTGCAGTTGGCAGCAGCAGAAACCTGATCGTAAACGGTGCCCACGATGCAGCCGACCTGAAGCGCGTGGGCTAGCAGGTCCCCGGCAGGCAGCGGGTAATCCAACTGCGCCGTGTCACCGTTGGGCGGGAAATACACCGGGCCGATGGTGGTCAACTGGGTGCTGACGCCCGTCAAGGTGTTGGTAATGGTGAACTGCACCCACGCGATACCCGAATCGCGGCGCACGCAGGTGAGCCGGAAATTCCAGGTCGGCGGATCCGCCGTGATGGGGTTGGTCGCAAAATTCTGAAACATCACCACCGGCGTGCCGCAACTGCCCACCACCTCGCCCGTGGTGGCCAACGGCGCATCGCGTTGCCGCAGCACCCCCCAGGCGGGCGGACTGTGCGGTGACAACAGTGGATCACAGGCCGCCATACTGACTGCACGAATCGTATACCAAACGTTGGTCAGGTTTGCATTCGTCAGCGCGCCGGCCGAGTTGTCGAGAAAGGAATTGCGATTGGTGCCGCCGAGTTGCGTCACGATCCCAACGACCCCGTTCGTCGGGTCCGCGTCATTCACCAGGACCATGGATGGATTGGTCCACCGATAAATCCAATAGTGCGTGACCGCGTTGGTCGGGTTGGTGTTTTGTTGCCAGGAGACCAGCAAACGCGGCGCGTTGGTCGAACCGGGCAGCACGGTGTTCTCCACGCGCACGTCCGTGGGCGGTGCGGGGGGCAGACGGCGGCAGGCGTGGGCCAGACCGCCGAAGGACACCAAGCCATCGCGACCCAGAAGGTCCCGCGCCGTGACGAAGTAATAAAATTCCTGGCCATCGGTGAACGCACCACCGGTCATGCGTCCCGTATCGGAAAAGAAATAGGTCAGCCGGTCAGCAAGATTCTCCGCGCCGCCCAGGCCGCCGCCCAAGTCCAGTTCAGCCGACGGCATCACTGCCGCCAGATTGGCGCGCACGAAGTGTGAGTCCGTGGTGAGTTGCGCGGTGGAGGGCGGATTCAGATCGAAGTGGGCGGCTTCGGCGTCCGTGCGCGCGATGCGCCAGACATTGTAGCCGAATTGCAGAGGCGCGAGGCGGCGCAATTCCAGCGGCGTCCCCCAGCGCAATCGCACGCGCAAATGGTCGCTGGGATTATTGGTAACCACTTGGAATGGCCTGCCGGGCGCGGGCAGGATCACCGGCGCGCCGGGAACCACTGTCACCCGGCCAATCACATCGCCGGGCGTGCCGGCGGGATCCAGTTCGCGCACCTCGTAAGTGGTCACGTTGGTCACCGGTTCGGCAAACGCGAGGCCCAGGCAGCGATTCAGCCCAGGGTGTCCCTTCCCCATCAAGGAAAGCAGTTGGTCGCTCTCCTCGCTGGTGGTGGCGACCTGAAAAGCGCTCAGGACTTTTTGCGCGAGGGGCTGGTTGGTGATGCCGGGAACATTACGGAACATCAGGTTCAGGCCGTCGCTCAACGAATTGAGATCGTCGCCCAGCGCGACCGATTGATTCAGGATGGCGGCGATGGCGGTCGCATCGGTCTGCCGGAACATCGTGCCGCGCTGCGTGAACAAATTCACGCTGCCGGCGGCGCCCGTTTTGCCGAACACGGCGAAACGCCGGCCCGCCAGCACGAGGCCGTCCGAACTGTCAAGCAAGACGTAGGACCATTGATTGTTGGCGTTGTCCCGCCAAGTCGTGCCGACGGCAAAGACAAGATTGGAGAGCGCAGTTTGCGCGAAGGTGGCGGCGGGAAAAAGGGAACAGATACAGCCAACAGCCAACAACGCACACCAAACAGCAAAGGCCGCACGGCGGTTCAGCGCTTTGGGCGTCGAATGTTGAACAGATGATGGAGATTTGGAATTCACCGGTGTTAAAAATCAATGTCGTAAGCAATGCCGCCATCGGACACCACGCCGGTGACCTTGAGCGACTTGCAGGCTTTGAGGCAGAAGGGGCAGGCGCCGATTTTGCCGCAGAGGCGCGCGGAGCCCTGAATAGTTAATTTGCCCGTGCTGTCCAGCCTCATCGCCGTTGCCCAATCCGCCGAGGCACTGATAATGCAAATCAGGCTCACATCCACGCCGACCTTCTGCCGGCCGCCGATGCTGCCGAACCGGGGTCCACCCTGGTAATATAAGGCGCCGTTGACGTGCGCACCGACATCGAGCACACAACTCGAGCCGCCGAACAAAATATCCGAAAGCGAAAGCGACCCGCCGAATGCAAGATAAAGGCCGGTGAACTCGTCCGCCTTCACGATCAGCACCTCCTCCACTTCCGGGTCCACGAACCGGAGCGGATCCAGCGAGCAGGCCCGGCCCGCGAAAATTCCCGCCGTGAAATCCACCGGGATGCCCAGGACCAGAACGGTCGCCCCGGCCTTGGCTGCGAAATAATTCTCCGTCTGTCCAAACGCGAGCGTCGCGCCGAAATCATTAATGCTGCAACCCTTGAATCCGATCTTGCCGTCCACCTCAAACATGCCGCCCACGCCCAGCACGTTGCCGCTTTGCAATGTCCACCGCGCCTCCACACTCAACTTGAGCGGTTCGCCGGGGGTCACGCCCAGCCAGTCCAGCGACACGTCGCGCGCGCCGATCGTCACTTCCGCCGCCGGCGCACCGGGCGGAATACAACTGATCGGGGTGGTCGCGGAGTTCAACTCCTTGATGTCCATGTAGGCCGTGAAATTCATTTCATCCGGCAAGTTCATTTGAATGGCGGCATCCAGATGAATGCGGCGGAGCGAATCGCCCTCGAAGGTGGGGGCGCCGCGGATTTTCGCCGAAAGCAGCGAGCCGCTCATCAGTCCCCCGCCTTTCATGCTTTTGAAAGCGCCGTCCTGCGCGCCAGCGATCTGCGAACTCAGGCCATCGCGAATCGCGTTGTTCACCTGGTCAAACAACACGTCCGTCAGTTGGGTCAGTTGCGCGTTCGGGTCCGACAGGAACTGCCGGAACGCCGTCTGATACGCGCCGGCCAGTGGCGAGGCCAGGAAAGCTACCACCAATTGCTCGCGAATTTCGCGTTTGGCCCGCGCAGGATCGGCGGTGAAATAATCCCCGGCCGGCCCGACGCTGGAGGCGAGCATGACAGCCACGCCATTGCCCGCCTGCTGCAAATACGTGGTCAGTCCTGCGTGATTGGCGGTATTGAGGGCGGAGGCAAAATCGCCGGAACCGCCGATGATTTGCGCGCGTTGCTGGCCGAACTGGTTGCGGAGTTCCGTCATCTGGCTTTCGATATTCGCGAGCGTCGGCTCCAGATCGTGCAGCAGGTCGTTGACGAACGAATCGGCCAGGCTCCCCACAAAGCCGAGTGCCGGACCCTGATCCTGGGTGAGCTTTTGAATGATGGCGCGCACGACGTGACGGTTGCCATCGCTGTCCTTTTCCAACGTGCGCAGGAATAGCCCGAGCGTATCGTCCACGGTGGCGAACATCTGGTTCAACTGGTTGAAGACCGTGCCGACCTGGCCCGCGCTCCCATTGAGATTCATGATGGCGCTTTGCAGCCCGTTGTTGCCGGTCATAACGATGCCCGGAGCATTGGCCAGCAGCACCGTCTTGCCGCCGGCGGTCATTTGGTTGGCCAGGTTCGTGTAGATTTTATCCACCACCGGATCCAGCGCCGGTTCGAGCAGGGGACGAAAGAAGGCTTCCGGATTTTCGCGCAGCACATTTTGCAGGCTGCGGAAGCCGCTGGTCAGGCCGCTGGTATTAAGCGCCGCGCCCAACTGGGATTGGATGGCACTGGAGATTGAGTCCAAAGGCGCATTCAGTTCGTTCAACGCGTCATTGGCAAAATCCAGCACCTTGACGCGCGGCAAATTCACGTTCAGATCCTGCGCGAAGTCCAGATCCACCTTGCCGGGCGTGAGCTCCTTGAGCCTGCTGTCCACGTCAATCACCGGCAGCACCACCGGCGCCAGGGCATAGCTGGAAAATTCCCGCAGCACGGAATTCCAAGCGAGCGGATAATCGAAAAATGCCACGTCAATCCAGTTCTGTTGCGCGCGCGGATGGAATTGGTCGCTGCCCGGATTGAGATAGTTGGCGATGGTCATGCCCGCCGGCCAGCCGTCCTGGTTCGGGTCGAACTTGAAAGTGTTGAAATAATTTTGCGGGCCATTGTTCCAGCCCCGGTTGATGCCGCTGCCGTCCTCCGCCGGCCAACCGCCAAGGATGTCTATGTGAGCCGTATCCGCCGAAGCGGGCGTGATATGCAGTTGCACTTTCACGTCGCGAAAGAATGGCACCCGGACGCGCCCAACGAGATTGTAGAATCCAGCGTCGGGCCGGCCGGTCGTCTCCCAATTGTTGAAGTAACCTTCCGCGGCGGTGGTGAGCGGGTAAAAACTTCCGCCTGATCCCTGTAAACTCAAATTGGCGGGCACGGCGAAGCGGGAATCCACCCCTTCCACCGCCGTCAGGTCGTTGGCCAGATTGCCATTCTTCTTGAAGGCCAGGGCCGCTTGGAACGCCTGCGGGATGAACGGCAGCTTGGTTTCGATGCCGAGCACCAGATAGCGGGTTGTCAGGCTGCACGGGTCCCCGGTCGTGGGTTTGAATTGCAGGGTCAGCGGCTTGAGGTCCGTGTTCCAATACGCCAGATGTTTCGCGCTGATGTTCGCCGGCAATTGCGCCGAATCGAGGTTGCCGCGACAGAGAAATTTCATCCGCTCAAATTCCACGTCAAAGGCGGAAGGAAACGGCAGGGCGACTTTGCCGTCCGTTCGCGACTCCCAGTTGGCGCTGTCGAGATACGAAAGCCGGTAAGTCTGGAAACTGAAGGCGTAGCCGTAAAGCGCGAGATTGGCCGGGAAACTCGCCGCTTCGTGAATGCCGCTGACGCCACCGTAGCGGACGTAATACTTGGAGCGCGCGGTGAGTGGATAAGGTCCGGCGTTCATTCCGGCGATGAAACTCCGCCCCGAGACCGGCGCGCGGAAATTCAGCCCGGCATAATTCGCGAAGCCGTCGTCGTAGGCCGCGGAGTAGGGCCGCTCGCTGTAGGCGGCGTTGGCCGGCTGCCCCCAACCGGTGAAGAGCAGCACGGCAGGGCGTTGCGTGTCCACCTGTTGGGTTTGATCGCCGCGCAGAAAGGTGCCGGGCACATGATACGCGCCAGCCGATACATCCGAGGTGCGTTGACAATAATCGGCGCCACCGGCAAATCCCCAGGTCAGATTCGCGGCTGGGATCGTGCCTTCCGCCAGCAAACCACCGTCCGGCGTAAAGCCGAGTTCGCCCAAACCCAGGTGGCCCGGCGGCGCGGTGAAGGCCAGCACCTGCGGGCCAATCGTCGGCGAACTGCTGCAACCGCCTTCGGGCGGACAGTCGCGCGCGTAGGGCACCGGCACGGGTCCCGCCAGTAAAAGATAACTGGCGGCCGGAACCACGAAATCATTGGAAATGGTCAGCACGCCGCCGACGACCGGGACGTGGCCGCCAACCGGGGTGCTCAAGTAAGGAAAGTGCGGCCGGAATTCGGTTTCTTGCAGCGTCGCCTGCAGCGTCAGCAGCGCCGCTCCATTCGCGTCGGGCCGGATGAACACCGGCACCCCGGCGGCCAAGGTGACATTATGATAATAACCATCGTTGGAAATCCGCTCTCCCGCCAGCGGCTCGACGAGGTTGGGCCGTTGCGCAGAAAGATCGTCGTCTTCTTGTTGGCGCACGAATTTCAACGAGCCAGCCTGCGCCAGGTAAAATTCCCCCTGCGGAATGTGCCATTCGATCTGGGTTGCGCCGATGAACAACGGCTTCGTGTCCTCGGCAAAATAAAGTTGATTGGTGCCGTAGGAGGCTGCCGTGAAAGTGACCGTCGGCGTTGTGGGCAGCAGATCCGGACCGAGCACGATATTGGTTTTCACCACAAAGGGCATCATGGCGCGGACATTGGTGCTGATCGCCATGCCAAAGCCGGCGGGAAACCACGCTTCGAGACTGGTGGCCGTTAATCCCGAAGCATTGAGGGACGCGCCGGAAAGGCGATAGCGAATGCCATTGGTCTCGAAGAATTGGGTGGCATTGGCGAGGCTGAAACTGCCGTTGAGATTCGTGGCGTAACCATTCGCGCCCAGATTCACGTTGAAGGCCGCGCCACCGCCGAACTTGAAGCCGGGCGCGATCGCGAGGAACGCGCCACCTGGACTGATTTGCAGTTGCGATTGCAGATGCGACGGGGGCGTGACGAGGCCGGAGGACGGCGAGTTGGCGAGGCTGCCAAGGATGGTGTCGATGGGGCCAAAAATGACGTGGCCATTGAAGTGCAACAGACCGACCGGCGCCAGGGCGCGAGCGTCGGCGGGGAGCACTGGCCCATTGTTCACGCTGTCGGTTTCGGTGACGCCGAGTTGGAAGGAGTCGTTGACCGAATCGAGTTGCGTGCCCGATTGAGGTTGGAGGTTGAGCGCCGGGGATTGCACATTGCCGCCAGTGCTGGCTTGGAGCACAGCGGCATTATACGGCGGCAGCGAAAGATTGAACTGCGTGTTGGTGTTTGCGAGTGGCACGGTGCCCGCCAGCGTGGCCTGCAAGGAGGATTCCAGATTCACCTGGACGCTCGTGTTGCCGCCCACCGCGCCAAAGTCATCCAGCCGCCGCACCCAGAATGGTGCGCTCGCCGCGAAACCGCTTTGCGCCGGGATCGTTTGCACGGCAAACTGGCGCGTCCATTGCACGGCGCCCAGCGTCGTGTGGATGGCCGAGGTGCCATCGCCCAGAAACGCGGTCGAACCGGTCCATTGTGCGCCATTGTTCAGGGTGCCGAGGTGCCCCAGGCCGGTGAAGTCCACCGCATTCGTGCCCGCGCCATCGTCGAAGCGCCAGTAAGCGAGTAGATTGGATTCATTGCCCGCGAGGCGCAGGTTTCGCATGGCCTGAATTTCCGCGGGGGTGAGTTCCCGGTTCCACACACTGGTCTCGTCAATCTGCCCGGCAAAGGAGCCAAACCCAGGGTATTGACCGATGGTTACCGCGGCGACCGTGGTGGGCGGGCCAGGAGTTCCAGTCCAGCCGAGACTGTTGCGCTGCACGCCGTCCACGAAGATCTTTCCGCCGGCGCCGCCGATGGTGTAAGCGACGTGATGCCATTGTCCGTCGGCGATGAACCCGCCATCCAGCCCCGGATCCGCCGCATAGACGCGACTGGCACCGTCTCCCCGAAAGTAAAACGCATAGACGTGGCCATTGTATAAGTGGAGCGAGTAGCCATTGGCGGAGGCGGAAAGGTATTTGTTGACGATGGCGTCGTAATTGAGCGCCGTGCGCGAGGTCTTGACCCACGCGGCGACGGTAAGCGGATAAGCGTTCAAATCCGCCGCGTGCGCCACCGTGACGTTTTGGTTCACGCCGTTGAGCGAAACGGCGGCCCCGGCCACGGAGTGGAACACCAACGGCGCGCTCGAAGCAATCCAGACGGGACCGTTGGAAAGGTTGCCAACGTAACCGTGCCCCGTGGCGTCCGCGGTGGTGAGACCACCGCCCTCATCGAAATGCCAGAGCGCCACGAGGCCGTCCTCGTTGCCGTTGAGCTGGCGATGCTTCAGGTAATTGAGTTCGTTCGTGCCGAGTGCGCGATTCCAGTAGGTGATTTCGTCCAGGTCGCCGGAGAAACTCGGGTAGATGGAATGGGAATAACGGCCCAGGAACAACGGTTGGGTGCTGGTGGCCCCGCCTGCGGTTCCGGTCCATGAACTCGCGCCGAACTGCGCCCCGTCGAGGAACAGTTTTCCGCCGGCGGCATCCACCGTCATTGCGGCGTGATGCCAGAAGCCGTCGGCCACGACCGCTGCCGACGTGGCGTCCATCGAGTAGTTGCTAAAGGTTCGATAATGGAAGCCGCGCAGCCGACCGTTTTGCACCACCAGCACCCATCCGTTACCGCTGGCGTCGAGGTACTTGCTGGCGATGCCCTGCACCACCGCGTCGCTGTTGGTCGTCCGAAACCAAGCGGAAACCGTGAAGGGATAGGCATTGAAGTTGGTCCAGTGCGCGACCTGCACCAAGGCGTCACTGCTGCCGAAGCGCAGCGCGGTACCGGCCCCGGACTGGGCCGGCAGGCTGGTAACGTCAAGCCAGCCGGCAAGCATGACCAGCCCTGGCCAGGCAATGCGGCGCATCCCCGTGACAAAACGTTTGCGAGCCGTTACTGCAGCCGCAGCGCCACGTTGCCATCGCCGCGCCAAATTCATCTGATTAGCCGCCTTGCTTGCGGCAGCTTCGTGCTCCGCCTGCCCGCGCGCGGGAACAAGGCAGGCTGCGGACCCCGGAAGGACCCTGCCCCTTTGCTGCCAATTAGCAGGTAGGTATATCGCTTTTGCCCGCGACCCACCGCGTTCATATTCATACTGGAGTTCAATCGCCACATCGCCCTGGTTCCCAAGGGCCGCTATGGATTTTGAATACTATTCCTCCAGGTGATGTGTTCTGTCAAATGTTCTCATACCATCCAAGCCCACTCCCACTACTTGTCGGCGCTGGCCTGGCAGCCCGATGGTCGCCAACTCGCCTCCGCCAGTGGCGACCAGCGAGTGCGCTTCTGGGACGCGGACAAATGGGAAATGACGATGACAATTGACCGTGGCCACAACGGAGTGGCGACGACTCTCGCGTGGAGTGAAGATGGCCGGCGCCTGTTTACCGGCGGAAACGACGGGTTGATCAAGATTTGGAATCCAGAAACCGGCTCGCTCCTGAGCATCATCCGCGAGCATCAGTCCGCGGCCAAATCGGTGTCTTGGTGGAAAGTGCGGGACAGAATCATTTCGGGCAGCGAGGACGCGTCCTTGAAAGTCTGGGACCCCGAAATGGGTCAAGCCGCGCAGACCCTCCCCGACGCGCTCGCCTTGGCGTGGAGCCCGGACAACCGCCAGCTGGCCGTCAGCCGATGGAACGAAAAGGAAAACTCGGGCAGCTTGACATTAATGGACATGACGACTTGGCAAACGATCTACAACTTTTCAGTCCCCAGCGAGGTCGTTCCACTTGGAATGGCTTGGAGCCCGGATGGCAGCCGACTTGCCGCCCGCTTTCATGCCGATGAGGGAGGTCAACTCAGGGTCTGGGACCTGCCAACGCACAAAGAGATCGCGACGATTACCAATGCCGATGCCGGCCTGCATGGAGACCGGGGATTCCGCAGCCTGGCCTGGAGTCCGGACGGACGTTTGCTGGCGACCGCGGGCCTGGATTCGGCGGTGCGCCTCTGGGACATCGAAACGAAACAGTGTCTCCTGACTTTTATGCAACACTCAAATGAAGTCGTCTCGGCCGAGTGGAGTCCGGATGGCCGGCGCATTGCCTCAAAGGATTTGTTTCGCGGGGTCGTGCTGATCTGGGAAGCGGTCACTGGCAATCCTTTTCAAAGAGCGGGGCATCACTCCAAGGGAGTCGGCCAGCAGCGTGCTGTCGGTGGGATAGTGGATATTGGTTTCGACCGCCGTAGTGTCAATCCGCAGTTTCCGGCCACGGGCGAGGTTTCGTTCCTTGGCCTTGGCGACCACGCGTTGATGGACCTGACGGGTGCCTTCAGGTCCAAAGAGGGCAAAGGTCCGGGAAAAGCTGGTGAAATCCGGGATGGGATCTTCGAAGAAGCAAGTAAACCGTCGGTAGAGCAGGCTGTGACGTATTTCGTATTCCAGCTCGCGGAAGGACCAGCTCTTCAGATGCTTGAGCACGACACAACGCAGTAAGCGGTCCGGCGCGATTCCGGGTCGACCAAAATCTTTGGAACGAAGGCACCGCCCACCTAGTTTCTCCGATGTCAGGGCCAGCAACTCCTGATCCTGCAAGAGTGCATCGAACTCGTCGAGGGTGACATCCTTGATGGTGGACACTTCTTTGGCGAATGCGAAGTAGAACAGCGACGCTTGCCGGTTAGTGTTGCAAAAAATTGGTGAAATAAGTGAAGAAAGTTTTACATTGAGCCCCGCTGACTTTTGCAACAGCCTTTAACTAGGGAGTTGTCTTGGAGGCGGAACCGGAGGCGTGCGGGCGAGCGAACACAGCGAACCGTCTGGCCAACGCATCTCCCAGCCGTGTGACGGAGCGGCAAAAACGAATGCTGCGCCCAAATACAAAAACTCGAATTTCTTCCCCACCGGCATGGACTCCGATTTCTTTTCCGACTGCTTGCCCTTGGCGATCTCCTTGCAGAGCGAGCAGGGGTGTTTTCCATCGAAGGTGTTTTGCCAGCGCCTCCGTGAGCGGCGCAGTTTGCGAGTAACTGACCACCATCCCCACCCAGACCACCGACTGGAAAAAGCTCCAGTGGCAGGCCCATCGAACAGGCCAGCGCCGCTGCTACAGCCAACTTCGGCAGCCGGGAAAACACGCGCCTAACCTACCGCCCACCATCACATTGTCAAATTCCTGTCAGCTTTTCGCTGGCGCAGAACCAAGCGGCCTTCCGCGCCATCAACGCGCGTGTTCCCCGTCCGGCTTCCTGTGCCAGCATGCACGTATGGCCCGGCAAGGCTGCTATCGCCGCACAGATGAAGGCAGCATCACGGCAGGCATACAACCGGCGGTTGCCCGTCCGGTCCCCGCCACGACCTCCACGCCGTCATGGCTCGTCGGCCCTCTGGGCTGCTGCTCGCATGCCAGTCGGTTTCCTCCGGGCTAGTGTTGAGAAATATGGCGTCTACAATTCTTGCCCTTGAGCCCTTGAGTGCTGCCGGTTTATTTTTGGAAGGGGCAGGTGCTCCTCTCCTGGCCCACGGACCGCTGAAACCTATCCAAGTGGCAGGACTGTTCGGGGCGGCTTTTTAGACCATTTTTAGACCATCACGTAGCTTTCGCACACGGGATGCACCGCGCCGCGGGTGTTGACTTCCTTAGGAAAACGCTATAATAG
>OCZT010006376.1_pt1 | contig 11678 bp, 8 predicted proteins | sample 1539031 | NCBI WGS metagenome assembly OCZT01 (sample SAMEA3539308, study PRJEB22396) | soil metagenome | biome: tundra; feature: field; material: soil | place: USA | collected 2010-05 | depth 0.15 m
AGCCACCTTACACGGTGCCTGAAACGCCACGTGAACTGGAGAACCGCTCTAGAACCTGTCCAATAACTCGGCTTTGAGTGAAGGGTACGGGCTTTAGCCCGTACATTAAAGGCAGAAACAGATAGGGGCTTTAGCCCCTGAGGGAAGTCTTCTTGGGCAATTTGCATTCTCTCAGCGGGTAAAGCCGAAGATCAAAATCGGCTCTGGACGGACGGGCTGAAGCCCGTCCCCTTCAAACCCATAGTTTTTGGACAGGTTTTAAGGGCGAGGCAGCGTGACCGCCCCGCCCTCCCTGCTATGGGACCTGAAGCACGGTCACCGCAAATGGGGCCATTTTCAGTTCCGCTCCGTCCGCCTTGCCCGCTCGGGGCGCCTCGTCGCCGGTCTGATCGTCCACGGTCAGCGTTGCGCCGTTGGCCAGCTCTGCCGACAGCTTCACCGTCTGGTCCGTGTTGGTCTTGTTCACGAACAGCACTTTCTTGCCCTGCGGAGTGATGAACCCCTGTATCTCCACGTTCTGGGATCCGAAATCCTGCTCATGGTTGGCTACCAGCTTGTCGCCGGGATGGAAGTTGTCCTTGATCAACTTCAGTACCCAGAAGCGCGCATTTGGCTTGCCGTTGTTGTAGTCGATCATGGAAACGCTGGGGAACTGAGACGGGTACCCGACCAGTTGCGATTCTCCAATTACGTCCACTCCCAGCTTCGAAAGCTCCACGAACAGGTATCCGTACAACGCGCCCGCCGCATTCCAATAGCGGTGCGGAATGTGGTCCGGCTGCGCCTTCGAGGCCATGATCTCAGCCAGGTCCGTGGGCAGAATGACGCCCAGCTCATCGGTGTCGAGCTTGGTCGAAGGAGAAATGCGATCGCGGATCGCAACGATAAAGCGGGTCGTGGCCAGGAATCCTTCTGCCTGGTTGAAGAACGTGTGCTGCCATCCGTCCAGCGTCTCATCCAGCGCCGGGTGAGAATAAAAATGGAATGAGATATAGTCCAACGGAATCCCCGGCTTGTGATTCTTCGGATTCAGGAAATACTCATAGAACTTGGGATTGCCGCCTGCGTCTCCCAGCGCCATGCCCACGAATTTGGTCTGCGGGCTCACCTTGTGAATGCCTTCGACAATAGCGTCGTAGCGTTTGGTGTAATCCTCCGGGGAGGTATGGTGCTCGGACTCAACTTCGTTCAGCACCTCCCAGTAGGGGAATGTGTAGTGGTTGCCGGACTCGTACCGCTTACCGTTCTCATCGGTAAACCCGCCCTGCGTATACCAGCTCACAAGTCTCCCAAAGTAGTCGCCCATCTCCTTGCCGCTCGGGTCGCGCAGCTCGGTCCCCTGGGTGTAATTCCAGAACACCTGGTTTGGATCGGCGGGATACTTCACCGGCGTGTCTATCTTGAACATCCACGCCGGAATGGTGCTGAAGTTGATGATCGTGCTGTGGCCCTCTGTTGCTGCCAGAAAGTCCTTGGTCACTGGATCGATGTAGGTGAAGTCCCAGGAGGTCTTCTCCTTGGTCGGCGCGTCCAGCTCAGCGACTGCGGTCTTGGGATAAGGCAGCCACGGTACGTAGCGCACGTAGTCGGCGCCCAGCGTTTTCAGCGCGGCAAACGACCCATCATGGATGGGCGACCCAGGGTTGAGCATGGGGTTGGTGACGACTTGCAGCGTGGGTGTGGATCTGGAAACCAGGATGGTTTTGTTCCAGTCGATCTGCGTCTGCTCCGGGAGCTGTGCGTGCGCGGCTGCGCCGCATGCCATCCAGAGGCAGAGTGCAGCGACGGCCGATGCTGTTCTGCTTGCGATTTGCTTGTCCACCGTGAAATCACCTCGAAAAGACTACCGCTGATGGTATTCCCCGTTTGGAAAAGTTTCAATGGATATTTTCGGAGGTGAATCAATGTTCAGCAAATCGCTGTCCTAGGTGGTTTCCAGTCCTTCCGGGACGAGAACCGTCCCGCTGAGAAGGGGTTACGCTCTGGGGTGAAATGCCTGGACGGTTCCCAGGACGTGGCTTGCTTCTAAGGCACCTACAGAATGGCTAGGACGACAATAAGGAAACTGTTCCGCGACCCACCGCCGCAAGCGCGCCGCCGCCTCGCCCGTCAGAAAACCCTGTACCCGACGCCCACGCTGGCCCCGTAGGGCGACAGCGTCGAATTGAACCACTGAGGCCAGTACTGGTACTCCACGTCCACTGCGCGGATGCTGATCCGCTTGGTCAGTTTCACGTCCATGCCGCCTCCGAAGGCGATGTCGGTGAAGCGGCCGGAAACGTTGCATTGCGCGCATCCCGGATACGCTCCCAGGTTCATCTTCCCGTAACCAACCAGAGCCTTGGCATACACGTTCGACCGCCAGAAGTGATAGACGGGAACCCTGGGGCCGATCAGGTAGTTGTCCTGGTAGATTTTGTTGTACTGGTTGAAGCGCATCCAGCGGCCTTCGGCCTCCAACTGAATCCAGTGGGTAAACTTCACGTCCACATAGGCGCCCACGCCAAACAAGCCAAAGGGGCTTGCATTGGCCGCGGGAACGATGGTTTGATCGGGCCAGTCACCTTGGAAGTCAGGCTGGAAGATGGAACCCATCCCGCCGGCGGTGATGGAAATGTGGCGGGCGGTGGCTGCGGAAACCACCTGCGCGCGGGCGGCAACGGCTCCGGCGGCAAGCAGAATCGAAAGCAAAAGAACGGCAGATCGTCTCATGGGCACAAAGTACCTCCAGTCAGGGTGAATGTTCGCTCGCCGAGGGGAGACGGTGACTCGACTCGGTTTGGAATCCCTGGACCGGAATGCGTGCGGCGCAACCCGGCCAGGGATTCTCGATAGCTGCTACCGCTGCGGTGGATTCGAGGTACCCGTGAGCTGCTGGGGCGCGTCGGCGGGGGCTGGTTGCGCCGCTGGTGGAGCGGCAGTCGGTGGTGCAACCGGCTGGTCGCCCGCGTCTGGCGGTGAGGTGGCCTGCGGCGTTCCAGGAGCCGAAGCAGGAGCTGCCTGCGGCGGCTGTGCGGCGGGAGGCTGAGCAGCCGGGCCGGCCACGGGCGGAGGCGCAGGCGCGGCGGCAGGAGGAGGCGGCGGATTGAGCCGCGACTCATCGTAGCGCTGCAACTTGTAGAAGATCGGCGTCACCTCGAGCGGCATCTTGTCGCGCGCGTTCATCGGCGCATACCGCTTGGCGTTCAGCATGTGCACCTTGTCGTCCCACGGATCGGTCTTCAGCCAGCTGCCCAGCGGCAGCGCCGGAATCTGCGTCAGGTCGTCCCAGTTGATCTTGGGTGCGCCGTGGGCCAGGTCGGCCATCCACGGGGTCCCGTCGGTCCTCAGCAGAGAGTCGCCCAGCTTGGGCGTGTTCAACGACTTCAGTACCTTGCCCCGGTCGGCCAGTTGCGCCCAGTAGAGGCCGGCGCTGGCCAGCTTGTCTTTGTACATCGAGGCCTGGAGGTACTCCTGCGCCTTCTTCGCGGCATCGATGTTGTCGTGCTCCGTGTGGTACATGTCGATGCGCCGGAAGGTTGCCTCGTCGGGGAACAGCAGCCGGTCGTTGAAGGCGTAGCGCGTGTCGATGTGGTGGCCCATCGCGATGTGCGCCAGTTCCAGGGCTACCACCGAGGCGATCGATTCCTCGTTCGGCAGGGAGTCGACCAGCCCCTTGCTGACGAGAATCGTGTTGCCCACCGTCGTGGCTTCCACCGTGGTCGAAAGCAGGACGCGGCAATGGACCGGGTCGGTGAAGGCCAGGTTGTTGGGCACCGCCAGGTTGATCACGATCTGGTCCAGCACCGTGGTCTCGTACCCGCCCGCGTTCAAGGGCGCCACCAGGCCGGCTTCCACCAGCCGGTCGATCACGTTGTTCTCGGCCTGCGTAATCCAGGCGTGCGTGGCCTGCAGCGGACCCACATCCTGCGAGTCTTCGCTCCTGTCGACCGCGTCGTCCACCTTCACGCTCACGTTCTCGCTGTCCCCCGTGGGCAGTTTGAGCGAGTAGCCCCAGAAGTGGGTCTGCGCCTTCAGCCCGACCGACTTCTCGCCTTCAATCCGCTCCGTCTCTTCCACATAAACGGCCACCGGCAGCCAGATTCCCGGCTGCACGTTCATCCGCCAACTGTCGAAGTGGAAGTAAAAACGCGAGTCGTCCTCACCCCGTGGCTCGGTAAACGTGCCGTTGAAGCGGACAATGTTGCCATCCTGGTCCTCGATCCAGATGCGCCCATAGAACCGGCCCATGCCGGATACCTTGGGTTGCACGTCGTAAACCCAGGTGCGTACCGACCCCAGAAACTCCTTCCGCACATAGCTGAACACATAGTGCTGGTTGTCGAAGCTCCGGGGATCCAGGAACATCATCTCCGTAAACCCCAGCGAGTTGTAGGTAAAATGAGTATCCAGCTTCAGAGCCTTGGTGAGCCCGGTAATCGAGGAAAGAGAACCCATGAAGAATTTGTGATTGGCCTTGGCTTTCCTGGTCCTGGGCTCGTAGGTCTTGTCGAAAAAAACCTTGCCAAAGTCAACGCGGCTCAGCATGTACTCGTCGGAGATCGGCACCTGGTAGAGCTTGATATCCGGCTTGGTGTTTTGGATGTAGGTCTCCACCAGGGGCGTGCGCTGCTGAATGTTCTTGATCAGCACCTTTTCGCGGCCGATGGCCTTTTCCACCAGGGCCGCCTGCTCCGGTGTGAGTTGGTGCGCCTGTTCGTACTTCGGTTCCTTCTTTGCGTACGCGCAGGCCACACCCAGGGTGATGAACAGGAAGGTGAGGGAGATCTTCCGAAACGTCATGTCAAGCTCCTAAGCTGGGTTCTTTCAAGTCTTTCTCTGGCCGCTTGCACCATTCCGGCATCCCGCGGCTGAGCGTAGCTATTGTTCTCGTGTGCAGTTCCGATGCTACGCCAACTGAAACGTAATGGTGATGTTGGTTGTCATGTCCACCGCCTGGCCGTTGCGCGTGGCCGGACGAAAGCGAATCTGCTGCGCCACACGGCGGGCCTCTTCGTCCAGCCCATGGCCCAGGCCATGCACGATGCCCTGCACCACCACCTGCCCGCCGGCCGTAAACGTAACTCGCAGAATCACCTCGCCCTGCACCCTGAACTGCTTGGCTTCGCTGGTGTACTGCACAGTCGGCTTGGAGAGAACCTCCAGGTTGGTGGCGACCGGCGCGGCCACCATGGTTGGTGTTGCCACGGCGGCCGTCATCCCGGGAATGCCGGTGGAAGCCACCTTGCCGCCTCCGTAACTGCCCGTCGGAGCCCTACCGGTGGCACCCGGAATGCCGGCGGAGGCCACTTTGCCGACCACCCCGGCATTCGACCCGGATTTTGTCCCGTTGCCGAACCCGGTCGAGCCCACCACTCCGTGGGGCGCGACCGCCGGGCCCTGCATGCCGCCATAGGGGTTGCCGATGGCGGCCACGGTGGCCGGCCGGGTGGCGTTCGGATTGGGGGTCACGCCGAAGGTATCGCCAAAGTGGACGGGTTTCGTGGAGGGCTTGACGTGGTTGTCTTGCGCCGGCATGGCCGCCGCCGCCAGGGCCGACTTGGGCTGCCGCGCCAGGATCACAGCGGGCTTGGCCGCCTTCATGGCCGGCAGGTTCACCTTGGCTTCCATCTGGGTCGGCTTCAGATCCGGTTTCGGCTCCGGCTTGGGCATGTTGATCTTCGGCGCCTCAAACTTCACCTTCGGAACCTTCGGCGGCTCCTCCACCGGTGGCGGTGGCGGCGGCTCGATCGGGAGGATCAGCAGCGTCTGCTCATACTTGTGCTGATCGATCACATTCTTGGCCGTCGCTCCAATGTAGAGGGACAGGGCAAGAATCAACCCGTTGACCACCACACTGGTGATAAAAGAACCGGTCCTGCGCTCGGGTTCGGGCAGCAGGCCGAAGTTGGCTCGTCCAGGGTAAGGTCTTACCGGCATGGTTTCATTCCTCGCTCGCGGCCGTTGAGGCAGTGCAGTTTTGCTTCCGTGGTGCGGGCATCGGCGGAAGCAGGGAATCGCGGTGCATCCGCGCGTGGAGCGTTTCGATCTCCCGCAGGGGTCTTGCGCAACGGTGTGCTTGTATCGGCCGGTTGGCGCGAAACCGCATCGGCCGCCCAACGCCGCAAGGCAGGCGCGATCCGCATTCCGGTTCGCTCGGCTGCACAGGATCGTGCTGGGAAGGATGCTCCTGCGCCGCGCCCGGGCGCCAGGCCGGATTGAAATTGCCCAATCGTATACCCGATGGGGGAAGGGGGAAATCTCTGTTCATGTGTGTCGCGGGTGGTCCGCTAAAACTGGTGCAACCGCGGACAGACCCCGCCTTGCGATGCTCCGCGCGATACGGATTGTCTACCGCATGGACCTTGGACATTGAGGTTCTCCAGATTCACGTCCAAGGCATTGAACAAAAAATGCAATCCCTCGCTCCGGCGAAGGAAACCCTCTGTCCGGCTTGCGCAGCAAGGCTCCTGAAGCGGCCATGCTCTGCGCCAACGGGGCAGCCTGAGAAAGCCTGTTGCAGCGAGCCGTCTTCGCGACGGTCTCCGGGGGGGGTCTTCTCCCCCGTCCCAACCGTGCCTTCTATAATAGACTTACGGTAAACCAAAGTGCTCGGGAAAGGGCAGTTTTTTGTGAAGATATTGGTTACAGGCGGCGCGGGGTACATTGGTGGAACAGTGGCGGAGTTGCTGGCCGAAAATGGCCATCAGGCCGTCATTTTTGACAACTTGAGCCACGGCCGGCGCGATCTTTTGCCCTCTGGCGTGGAATTTGTCGAGGGAGAGCTGGCAGACCGGCCCGCTCTTGAAAACCTTTTCACTGCCGCCAAAGCTCTCGGACAGCCCTTCGACGGCGTCCTCCACTTTGCCGCCCTCATCGAGGCCGGCGAATCCATGGTCCATCCCGAGCAGTTCTTCCGCAACAACACCGCCTCCACCCTCTCCTTGCTGGAGGCCATCCTGGCCCACGGCCCCCGCCGCCTGGTCTTCTCCTCCACCGCCGCCGTCTACGGGGAACCGGAGGCCGTCCCCATCCCGGAGAGCGCCCGTCTGCTGCCCATCAACGCCTACGGCGAGTCCAAGCTGCTGGTCGAGCAGATGCTCGGCTGGTTCCACCGCATTCACGGCCTGCGTTCCGCCTCGCTGAGGTACTTCAACGTGGCCGGCGCGGCTGGAGCCTTGGAGGGTCCCGGCGGCATCACCCGCGGCGAGGCCCACGAGCCCGAGTCCCACCTCATTCCGCTGGTTCTCGACGTCGCCCTCGGCCGCCGCCCGTCCATCCGCATCTACGGCGACGACTACCCCACCCCCGACGGCACCTGCATCCGCGATTACATCCACGTCTCCGACCTGGCCGACGCTCACCTGCTGGCCCTCAACGCTCTTGAAACCGCCCCCGCCGCCCACGGTCGCCTCATCTTCAACCTCGGCAACGGGCAGGGCTTCAGTGTCCGCGAGGTCATCGAATCGGCCCGCCGCGTCACCGGCCACCCCATCCCCGCCGAAATCCACCCCCGCCGGTCAGGCGACCCCGCCGTCCTGGTCGCCAGCTCCGAAAAAGCCATCCGCGAACTCGGCTGGAAGCCCCGCTATACCCACCTCGACGACATCGTCCGCACCGCCTGGATCTGGCACCAGATGCGGTACGCTGAATAGAAAGGGCAGTCTAACTGTCTTTTCCAATTGAAGATTGTCTGGAGTCAGGTTTGGCCATCCGCTCGCCAGCCGCCGGCTTGTGGGCCCTGACAAGGTGAGCTTGCCGTGCACTTATCCTGGTTATTCTTGCGGGGAGATGGGCGCGGCATCGGGATCTCCATGGCTTATCGATCCATCTCAGGCTTGAAGGCGTCAGGTTCCTTCGGAGAGCTGGGCCTATATGATGGAAAAGTCGCGAAGGAGAGTTCATCATGAGCGCATCGATCTATCAAATTCCGCTCCGCAAGATTACCGGCTCGGACGCATCGCTGGCCGAGTTCAAGGGCAAGGTTCTGCTGGTCGTCAACGTGGCTTCGAAGTGCGGGCTGACCAAGCAGTACGAGGGCCTGGAGAAGCTCTACAAAAAGTACCGGGACCAGGGGTTGGTGGTTGCCGGCTTCCCCGCCAATGATTTTGCCGGCCAGGAGCCGGGAACCAGCGAGGAGATTCAGTCCTTCTGCACCGCGAACTTCGGCGTCGATTTCCCCATGTTCGACAAGATCGCGGTGGTTGGCCCCGATAAGCACCCGCTCTATGCGGCCTTGATCGCCGCCCAGCCCAAAGCAGTCAGCCTGGCCGAGGTTCCATTCTGCGAGAAGCTGAAGGGTTTCGGCATCGCACCCAACCCAGAGCCTGAGGTGTTGTGGAACTTTGAAAAGTTCCTCGTCGGCCGTTCCGGCGAAGTGGTCCAGCGGTTCGCGCCGGACACCGAGCCGGACGCGCCGGCATTGGCCGCGGCCATCGAGGCGGAACTGGCCAAGAGCTAGCGTCGGCCAGCGGACTGCCGGATAGAAAGTCGTGGGTTGTGTTCATTACCCGCTGGCAACCCTGGGCGCAACCCATGTATCCTCTGCCCATGTTCGAGGAAACTTCCCCCACGCCCGCTGACAACAACCTGCTGGAACAGGCAGCTTCCTCCTATCTGCGTTCGGCGCGCCATCAGCCGGTCCAGTGGCATCCCTGGGGCGAGGCGGCCTTAGCCCGCGCCCAGGCTGAAGACAAGCCCATCCTGCTCGACATTGGCGCCGTCTGGTGCCACTGGTGCCACGTCATGGACCGGGAGTCCTACGAGGACCCGGAGATTGCCGCGCTCATCAATGAGCATTTCATCGCCGTGAAGGTGGACCGCGACGAGCGGCCCGACGTGGACGCCCGCTACCAGGCCGCGGTTTCGGCCATCAGCGGGCAGGGCGGCTGGCCGCTCACCGCGTTTCTCACGCCCGACGGCCGGCCCTACTTCGGCGGCACCTACTTTCCCCGCGACGACCGCTTTAGCAGGCCGGGCTTCGGGCGGGTGCTCGTGACCATGGCCCAGGTGTGGCGGGAGCGGCGCGAGGAAGCGCTCGAATCCGCTTCCAGCGTGATGGCCTCCATCGAGCACAACGAGAGCTTCTCCGGCCGCGGCGGAGAACTGACCGCGGCCCTGGTAGACAAGATCGCCGGCTCCGCCCTCTCGCAGTTCGACCCCCGCAACGGCGGTTTTGGCTCGCAACCCAAGTTTCCTCACCCGGCCGCGTTGGACCTGCTGCTGGAAGTGGCCATGAGCCGCGACCCCGAACAGGCTGGCCAGGCCAGCCAGGCCTTCACCGCCACGCTCGAAAAGATGGCCCGCGGCGGCATCTACGACCAGCTGGCCGGCGGCTTTCACCGCTACAGCGTGGACGAGCGCTGGGTGGTGCCGCACTTCGAGAAGATGCTCTACGACAACACGGAGCTGCTGCGCAACTACCTGCACGGCTTCCAGAGTTTTGTCCGCGAGGATTTTCTGGCCACCGCCAGGGAGATCGTGGGTTGGCTGGACGGTTCAATGACCGACCGCAAGGCGGGGGGCTTTTATGCCTCGCAGGACGCCGACATCGACCTCGACGACGACGGCGATTACTTTACCTGGACCCTCGGTGAGGCGCGCGAAGCGCTTGCTCCGGCCAGCCTCGCCCTGGCCGAACCCGACACGGCCGAGCTGGACCTGGCCCTCCGCTACTGGGACATTGGCGAGCTGGGCGACATGCACCACAACCCGGCCAAGAACGTACTCCACGTGAAGCAAACCCTGGGTGAGCTGGCAGTCCAGACTGGCCAGAGCGTGGACCAACTGCGCCCGCTTCTGGACTCGGCCCGCAGCAAGCTGCTTGCGGCCCGCGCCGAGCGGCCCACGCCGTTCATCGACCGCACGCTCTACACCGGCTGGAACGCCATGGCCGTGACGGCCTACCTGGAGACGGCGCGCGTGCTGCGCATGGATGCGGCGCGGGACTTTGCGCTGCGCACCCTCAACCGCCTGCTCGACGATGCCTGGGACGGTGACCAGGCGCTCGGCCACGTGATCGCCTATGGCGTCCGGCCGGCCGGGGGAGCGCAACCGCCGGAGAAGGTGCCGGGCACGCTCGACGATTACGCCTTCACTGTCCACGCCTGCATCGACGCATGGCTTGCCAGCGGCAACATGAACTTCTACGTTACCGCGGTCAAGATGGCCGACGCCATGATCGCCCGCTTCTATGACCGCGTGGCCGGAGCTTTCTATGATGCCGCGGCGCCGGCCGGCGAGACCCCGCTCCTTGGCGCCCTGACCGCAAGGCGCAAGCCGCTGCAGGACTCGCCCACTCCGGCCGGCAACTCCACCGCGGCTTCGGCCCTGCTGCGCCTTGAGACCCTCAGCGGGCGCAAGGAGTATCGCGAGATCGCCGAGGACACCCTCGCCTCCTTTGCCGGAATCGTCGAGCACTTCGGCCTTTACGCCGGCAGCTACGGCCTGGCCCTGGAGCGGCTGCTGCTCGATCCCGTGCAGGTCGTCGTGGTGGGTTCCGGTCCCGAGGCCGTCCGCCTTGAGTCAGTGGCCGTGGCCCGCTTCGCCGTCAACAAGACCGTGATGCGCATCGCTCCTTTCCGGCTGGTGCCGGGAGGCATTCCCGAGGCGCTGGCCGAAATGCTGCTCCAGGTCCCGCCGCCGGCCGGAGCGCAAGCCTGGGCGCTCGTCTGCCGCGGACGCACCTGCCTGCCGCCCATCACCGATGCCGAGGCGCTCGTGGCAGCCCTGGAAGACCCGGTCTAGTTTTTCTGGCTCGTCAGAGGGCGGAAACAAAGATTGGATAGCCAAAGGTAACGATCGCTGTGCGCCCTTCCCCCGGGAGTCTTTCCATGTGAACATCTCTTACCCGATAGAGTGTCTCGACATTCCTCTCGCAGACAATCCGTGCTCCCATTTCCCTCAATACAGAGACAGGTTCAACCGCGAATCGTTTCTGGATTTCCTTATCGAGTGGATTACGAAGCGGGAAATACTTCTCCAATTGACTGTCCACTCGTCTGTCGACTTCCATGTCGATCGTCTCTCCGCCCAACGATAATTCGTTTTTAAACGACTCGGATCCAGAATGCGAGCTGAACCTCGTTACCGATCTGTTGTAGGAAGATTCTCTTTCCACACGTTTCAGCTCCTGACTTCGCAGCTCGGAAACAAAACTCTCTTGGTATTTCAGCGACTTCGAAATTACCTCCTCGTAAATCAGGAGCAAGGAGCTGTAGGCGGAGTGTGCGCCAAATGCGGAGTCATCGCTCTTTTGAAAGTCTTGCAGAAGAAACAAGCGGCTAAGCCCATCGGCTTCGTCACTGGATATCCAAAGGGTGAGTGTGTCTGCACTGTTTTCGAGCGGCCGGAGCGACGGAATATCGACACTGACAACCGAACAAGTCTCCATCCGAAAGACGGAAGGGCGGTTAAAGTAGCTTGCGCTCCGTATCCGGCCTTCTGCCAGTTGATCGTGCTTCTTCAAGTACTTCAGGAGCAATTCAATTTTCTCCTCATTTTAGCGCTTCCTAGAACTCTGCTGTTGCTCCCCTTTCACCTTCGGGCCGGCAACGGAGAACTCAAAGGTCCATTTCGGCACCTTAACGACGGCATCAGGAGTTCCAGTCTGTCTCACGTACGAATCGAGCCGCGTTTCGTCTACGTAGATGAGGTCTCTCAACGGCTCGTCCGTCGTATTTTGAGGAAAGATTTTGTCC
>OCZT010006377.1_pt1 | contig 11678 bp, 11 predicted proteins | sample 1539031 | NCBI WGS metagenome assembly OCZT01 (sample SAMEA3539308, study PRJEB22396) | soil metagenome | biome: tundra; feature: field; material: soil | place: USA | collected 2010-05 | depth 0.15 m
AGTCTCTCCGCATATTCCTTCCATGGTTCCTTTCGCTAGTTTCTGGACACGTTCTAAGGCAGGATAGCTTCGCCTGCGTATCGTTTTGAGGCGAATGAACTGGATGCGCCGGCGCTAATTTAGCGGCAGACGGTAGACGTCGATCACGGTCTCGACGTTCGAAATAAAGGCCGTGGTCGATAGGATCTTTGTACCCTACGAGCTGGCGCCCATGCCTACGATAACCAGCGCTCCCAACTGCTCCAATTGTTCGTTGTACGTCGCCAGGTTGAGCTCTCGCCCGGGGTCTGCGGCGAGCGAGACCAACTGCACAAAATTGAGCTGCTCGTTGGCGGTCAAACGGTCGGCGAGTTCGTCCATCGATAAAATTGCAGGCACTGGCTGGGTTCCTATCATGATATGTCCCCATATTGGTCAAGGTCGGCTGCGGCAACTACGGCATTCAGCACCCTAAGCTTCTCGCCCGCAAGGTCCACATCCGGGTCGGCATCGCTGAGTGCCTCTCGAAAAGTCCCGAGCAGATCGGCCGCAGATGCGTTGGCGTCAGGCTGATATCCAGCAGCAACCAGAATCTTCTTGAGTGTCTTGGCCACCCTCGCGACCTTGGCCGGGGCCGCGCCAATGGCGGCCGCGCGTAGCCTTTCGTAGGCCGATCGAGCGTTGAGAGCCCGCTTTGCCGGTTTGCCAATGCGGGCCAGTAGCAAGTCCAGAAATGTCTTGTCACTTCGAAAATCACTTGGCGCGTACAGAACTGCCGCGTTGAAATTCAACGTAGCGAAGAAGAGAAGTACCAAAAGCGTCGAGAAGCCCATCACAAACCAAACGAATATGTGCTTAAGATCCGTATCGACGGAAGCCATCGCGGCCGTACTGGCAATCTCAGCTAGGCCAGCGAAGAGCGCTATGATCGTGAGCGGGTTTTGAATTCTCTTGATGTTTTCCAGCATCTGAATCGGCAACTCAGTTGCGATTTGGAATGATCTTGAATGGTCTCAACAATCATACCCGAATCCCGACCATGGCTCAGCCTCGAGCGCACTTTAGGCGTCGTATCGGCCCAATGAGTTTAAAGGCTTCAACTCACTCAATCACGAAAATCCCGTGGCGGGTGGCCCACCCCTGACCCAGCCGGTGGACGGGTGCCCCAGGTCTCGATTTTGAGACCTGGGAAACCTCAAATCTCATTTGGCCTGTCCATCCTACCCACAAAAGCTCCATCCTTGAATCGTTCGACGGGTACCCCTTCGATTTCGCAGCTTCACCGCGAAAAGAGTGGGAGACCACTGGCAATCCCAAGCCCACCAATCGCGCATATCGTCCATCCCTACGCGGCCTCATCGAAACGTTCAATCTTGGGCCGCTTCTTGCGGGATGCTTGCCACATATCGTAGCCGGCCTGCATGTCGTACCAGAAGCTGGCGTGGGTTCCCAGCGCGTCCGACAGGCGTAGCGACATATCCGCCGATATGCCCGCAGCGCCATTCAGAATGCGCGAAAGCGTGGTGCGCGAGACATGCAGGCGCTGGGCGGCGCTGGTTACGTCCACCTCTCCAAGGTACTCGCGTAACACCTTGCCCGGATGCGGCGGATTGAACATTTGCGTCATGGTTTCAGTTCCCGTGATAGTCCTGATAGTCGACGAGAATTGCGTCTTCTCCGTCGAATTTGAAGGTGAGTCGCCAATTGCCGCTGACCCGAATGGACCAATGGCCATCCAGGTTGCCTTTCAATGGATGTAAGCGCCATCCAGGTGTCCTCAAATCGGCGGGCGATTTTGCCGCATCGAGGGCGTAAAGCCGAATTGAGAGCTTCGCGGCATGAGCAGGCTGAATGCCTGCTTTGCTTCCGGTCCTGAAGAACTCCTCGATTCCGGCGTGCCGAAAGTTCTTGACCATGCGTTAAGTGTAGCGCCTCACGCACATCTCGTCAAAACCCCAGTATGGTGGGCCGGGTGGCAGGTGGCCCACCCTTGACCCAACCACAAACCTGCGGGTGCCCCACCCTCGAATCGGCCTTTTGATTCAACGGTGGGATACCTCGAACTCCAACCTGCATTTCCGGCAGACTCAAAGAATCCTTCCTCCGATTTGCAGATAATTAACCGCTCTGGGAGCACAATTAATTCATGGCAACTTTCACAGTCGGGAGAACTCGAAGCAGGCGCGTCCAGAGGTCGATGTCCGACCGAGAAACCGCAACAAAGGAGCGAGTGCACCCCTAAGTTCTTTGCCATGAAGATCTTGAGGTTTAAGTTCAACAAAACAGGATGCTTAGGACAGAACCATCCCCGTATCTCACTGAAAAAGGCTAACTTCCCCCAAACCACCCGGGAGGGGATGGGGGGGAGGGGGAGTACTCAGATGGTAACGGATGTGCTACGGGTGCCGTGTGCCTGCCGGCGGCCGATACACCGCTGAAGCCACCACCGAGTCCGCGCATCCGTAGTAAAACCGCCACTCGCCGTTGAACCACACCAGGCTCTCGACAAAGGTGACATTGCTGTTGCCGCCCTCTGCCGACCCCGCGTGCCTGATCTCAAAATCCCGCTCCGGATGAAAGAAGTCGTGGTCCATGCGGTCAATCAGCTTCGCCGGATCCTTCGCATCGAACAGCGCCTGCGACACCGCCCACACCGTTCCCGTCAGCCCGAGGTCTGGCCGCCCGTTCGCGCCCGCGTTGTAGAGCATGAAGATGCCCTTGTCCGTCAGGAAAGCCTGTGGCCCTCCCTCCGTCACCGCGCTGTCAATCCCGCCCGGCCGCATGGGCAGCACCGTCAGGTGCTCGCCGCTTGCGTCCTCGAGCACGTTCCAGTCGGTCAGATTATCTGACGTCGCCAGCATCAGTCCCGTGTCGTTGAAGTACATCCAGTACTTCCCGTTGATCCTCTGCGCGATAAACCGCGACCCTTCGCGCCGGCAGACGATAGCGCCCGACTTCGACCAGAAGTTGCGATATTTTCCTTTGTGGCAAGTGCCAATGGCCAACCCATGCTTGGTCCACTTATACAAATCTCTAGAGACAGCGCAGCATAACCGGGCAAACTCGCCGTCCCAGGCCGTGTAAGTCATCACATAACTGCCATCCTCGGCCTGCGCAATCCGCGGATCCTGGCAGCCGCCCGGCCACGCGTATTCCTTCATGAAGTCATCTTCCGGAAAGAGAACCGGCACCGGATGCCGCTTGAAATGCCGTCCATCCTCGCTGACCGCCAGCCCAATCCGGCTAGTTCCCCAACTCTGGCCGCGCGACTTGTCTTCAGCGCGATAAAAGAGGAAGACCTTGGCGTCCTTCACCACCGCCGCCGCGCAAAGGACGTCCTTGTTCTCCCACGGAATCACCTTGCCCGTCACCGGACAGGCAAAGACGCTCTCCGCCCTGGCCCCAATGTGATCCGCGCCATCGTCGCGCGCAAACGGACCTAGGCCCCACGAAGGAATGCCCGGATTTGCGGCCTTCGAAGCGCCCGCGTCCACGAGCCCGATAAGGCTGCTGACGTTAGCGCCCAAGACTCCCTTGAGCGATGCAGCCCCCGCTACCAGAATCCCCGACGTCCTGATCATGGACCGGCGCGTGATCTCTTTCATCTTCGTCCTCTTGCATTTCGGAATCCGAATCCGCTGATTATGCTAACCGACAGTAGGAGACAGGCAAAAGTCGATAGCTTCTGAGTTACTCATCCTTTGGCCGGCAGTTTCAGCCCCAGTTCGCGCATCGCTATCTGTAAGTCGGCCCAGGCTTCCTTCTTCTGCCGCGGGTCGCGGAGCAAGTAAGCGGGATGATACGTCACGATTAGTTGCGTCCCGCGGACGGCATGCACTCGCCCACGCAATCCGGCCAGCGGTTGCCGCGTGCCCAGCAGATAGGTGGCCGCCGTAGCTCCCAGCGCCACCAGCACCTGTGGCCGCACCACGTCGATCTGCCGGAATAAGAACGGCGAGCAGGTATTGCCCTCATCAGGCTCCGGCGTGCGGTTGCCCGGCGGACGGCACTTCACCACGTTGGCAATGTAGACCTGTTCGCGGCTCAGGCCCATGGCGGCAATCATGTTATTCAGCAGTTGCCCTGCCCGTCCCACGAAAGGCAATCCCTGCGCATCTTCGTCCGCGCCCGGCCCTTCGCCCACAAACATCAACCGCGCGTTTGGATCGCCATCGCCAAAGACCAGCTTGTTGCGGCCCTTGTGCAGCGCGCAGCGGGTGCAGTCGCCAATCTCATCGCGAATAACCTGGAGGGCTGCGGCGCGGTCACCCGCGACAACGGCGGCTGCAACTTGTGGTGGTGCGGAAATCGGCTTGCGAGGCGGAATTGGCTGGTCCTCCGTAATGTCGAGTTGAAGGTCGTGGTCTCCCACCCTTTCCGCTAGAGTACGCGGAAAGGATGGGGCACCCGGAGTCTGTGCGGTGTCAGGAAGATTTTCTTTTTCGGGACCAGACTCAGCGTTTGCTCTAAGCTGAGCCATCAGAGCGGGATCCACAGGCCGGCGATAGAACTCTGCAAGGCCGAGATCCTTATAGAAGCGCATCCGCGCCAGCAGCGCTTCCTGGGTCGCCGCGTCAAGTCGAGCCAAGGCTAGTTCTCCACGATTAATTGCCGGCGCGAGGGTGGCTGTTCAGCTTCACGAAGAACGCGGTCCTGGCGCGCTTTCGCATCCTCGCCCTCGTCCAGTTCCAGCACCATCGAACGAGGACGCCGAAGAGCGAGAATCTCGTCCAGAATCCGGTCGGCCAGTTGGCGCTTGGGCATCTCCGGCAGTTCGATCGATGTCGAGAGCGTAAGGAACGTGGCCGCGTTGACGTCTGCGTCAATACCCACTCCGTCGCCTGACACATCGTTTACCACGATGGCATCCGCACCCTTGCGCAGCAGTTTTGCACGACCGTTCTCCATGCGGTTTTCAGTCTCCGCGGCAAAGCCCACAATCAACTGCCCAGGACGGCGGCGACGCACCACCTCTGCCAATATGTCTTCCGTCGGCGCAAGTTCGAGCGTCAGCGGCCCTGTGCGCTTGAGTTTCTGTTCAGAGATAACAACAGGTCGGTAGTCGGCAACCGCGGCGGCTTTTACCACCAGCGTAACCTCACCCAGCCGGTCCATTACGGCGTGCCGCATCTGGTCGGCAGTCACCACCTTCACCAGTTCGCAATGGGCCGGCGGATGCAGCGCCGTTGGGCCGCTGATGAGAACCACCTTGGCGCCGCGGCTTTGCGCCGCCTCGGCAATGGCGTAGCCCATCTTGCCGCTGGAGCGGTTGCCGATAAACCGGACCGGGTCCAGAGCCTCACGGGTGCCTCCGGCGGTAACCAGCAGAACCTCGCCGGCCAGGTCGTGGCGGCCACCCAACGCGCCAAGGACGGCGTTGGCAATGGCCTCAGGCTCAGCCATGCGGCCCGCGCCCACCATGCCGCAAGCCAGGTCGCCTGAGCCCGGTTCGACAACCCGTACGCCGCGCTGACGCAGAATCTCGAGGTTGGCCTGTGTAGCCGGGTGCTCCCACATGTTCACGTTCATCGCCGGCGCAACAAGAACCGGAGCGGCAGTGGCGAGGTACATGGTGGTCAGAAAATCGTCGGCGATGCCGTGCGCGAATTTGGCCAGAATGTTGGCCGTGGCCGGGGCAATCACCAGCGCATCGGCCCACTGCGCCTCGCCGATGTGCTCAATGCCGTTCTGCTCACCCGATTCTCCGTAAGCAGTATCGCCCGCGCCAGTGTCGTCCCACAGGCTGGTCAGCACTTTGTGGCCGCTGAGCGCGGCGAAGGTGAGCGGTTGAACAAACTTGCAGGCCGCCACAGTCATCACCACATGAACCTCGAGTGCCTGCCGCTGCAACGCGCGCACCAGTTCCGCCGCTTTGTACGCAGCGATTCCGCCGGAGACACCCACCGTGACTCTCATGGCTCGATTGTAGCCGGTTTCGATTGTGGAAGGGGACAGGTGGACCGGAAAGCGAAGCCCCGCAGCATCGCACCTCTGCGACAAAGAAGAATCGCAATGACGGAGCACGGAGCCTTGACGGCGAAAGCAGCGAGAGCCAGAACTAGCTCAGCAGAATCGGAACGGCAGGCCCTTCCACCAGCGGCTTCACCACATCCTTTTCAGTCTTGACGTAGGCGATTTTGCCGGCGCTGATCTCTTCCTGGGCAATGCGGCACGGTTTGGTCGACTGGCTCTTAATCAGCGCGCCCGACCCGCTCTGCAGCTGGCGGGCTCTGCGCGCCGCCACCAGAACCTTGCGATAGTTCGAGTCGAATTCGGTCTCAATCGTCATCGGGGTCCCCCTCAAAGTTCAGTAGTTGCTGGCCGTCGGAACCATTGATTCCGAAGGCCTCCAACACCGGTTTCAGCCGCTCCTGCGCGTTTTGCTGGCGGCAGGCCGCGGCCACCTCCAACACCCGTCCCGAACGGTAAGCGATGGGTTCGCCATTGCGGTAATAGCGCTCCGCTTGCACAATGGCCTCCAACTGCGCCACTGCCCGGTCCAATATGTCGTTGACCAGAATATAGCCGTATCCGCGATAATTCTCAATCTCCTTGCTGGCTTCGCTCAGGCGGCGGTAGAGTTCCGCCTCGTTCACCACACCTTCAGCCCGGCTGCGATTGCGCAGTCGCGTGCGCAACACCTTGGGATTGGGGGGCAAAACAAAAATGCTTACCGCCTCGGGCATGGCGGCCCGAACCTGAGCCGCTCCTTGCACGTCAATGTCCAGCAGAAGGTCATGCCCAATCGCGCGGGCTTCTTCAAGCGAGCGCCGCGCCGTGCCGTAGTAGTTGCCGAAAACCTCGGCATGTTCAAGAAACTCGCCCGTGGCGCACCTGCGTTCAAACTCCTCGCGGGTGGTGAAGTGGTATTCGCGGCCATCCTGCTCGGAGCCGCGGGGCGGGCGCGTGGTCCACGAGACGGAAAACTCGATCCCGCTCAACTGCTTGCGCACTTCGCTTACCAGCGTGCTTTTCCCCGAGCCCGAGGGCGCCGAAATGATGAAGAGAATGCCTGCCACGTTGGCGCCGCCCCCCAAGTCTCTTTCCAACGAAATACTAGACTCCACTATAGAACGCGACCCAGGGCGCCCCTGTGGGAAGCAAGGCGGCTACTGCACATTCGGTGAGGCATGCACGGGAGATGACGCCATGCAGTAAGCTACCTGCATGTTTCGGCTGCCGTTTTTTTCCGTTCGCCTTCTTGTCCTTGCTTCCCTGTCTCTTACCTCTCTGCCAGTGCTCTGGCCGCAGGCTTCGTCACCTCCCCTATATACCTACTTTCGTGCGGGCAACGCGGCCGCTGTCCCAGGAGCCACCCGGCCGGGCTACGCTTTGATGGGCGGCGGCAGCGACCTGGACCTGGCCTTTCGCTGGCTCTGCGAACGGGCGGGAGGCGGCGATTTCCTGGTGCTCCGCGCCACTGGAAGCGACGAGTACAATTCGTATATCCAGCACTTCTGCCATGTAAACTCGGTAGCCACTCTGGTCATTCCCAGCCGCGCGGCGGCGGCCGACCCTTTTGTTGAGCAAGCCATTCGCCAGGCCAGCGGGCTGTTCATCTCCGGCGGCGACCAGGCCAACTACATCAACTTCTGGCAGGGAACGCCGATGCAGGCTGCGATCAATGACGCCATTCGGCGAGGCGTTCCCATCGGAGGCACCAGCGCCGGCCTGGCCGTGTTGGGCGAGTACACCTACACGGCGCAAGCCGACAAGCCGGACGATCCCAATCTCGACGGCAAAACCGCCCTCGCCAACCCATACAATCCGCGCGTCACACTGAACGCGCATTTTCTTGAGATTCCGATCCTGAAAGGCACAATCACCGACACGCATTTTGCCCGGCGCGACCGCATGGGCAGGCTTCTGACATTTCTGGCGCGGCTCACCGAACCGGACGGCAAGCCGACTCCCGGTCCCGGCTTGCATATTCGGGGAATTGGCGTGGAAGAGCGCGCCGCGGTGCTGGTTGCCCAGGACGGCCAAGCCACCGTCATCGGCCGTGGCGGCGCCTACTTTATGGAGACGAAGGGATCGGTTGAAGTCCTGGAGCCCGGCAAGCCGCTGACCTTTCGCGACATCGCGGTTCAGAAAGTCGCGCCGGGCCGCAGCTTCAATCTAAAGACATGGCAAGGAAACGCAACCCGTTACACGCTTTCCGTCGAAGGCGGCTCGTTACACTCCAGCCAAGCGGGCGGTTCGATCTACTAATAGCTGTCCGCTTCGGCCTAAGCAGTTTCCAGCACGGCCAATATCTGCGGAGCCAATTGGCTCACACTGCCCGCCCCGAGCGTAAGAATCAGGTCGCCCTCCCGGGCCTGGGCCAAAACCGCGGCCACAGCCGCTGCAAACTCCGGCGCGTACTCCACCCGCGGCCCTTCAATCCGGCTGGCCAGCCTCTCCGCCGTCACCCCTGGGATGGGTTCCTCGCTGGCCGCGTAAATGGGCAGCACAACAACCGTATCCGCATCTTTGAACGCGCCGCTGAACTCGTCCAAAAGATCAAAAGTACGTGAGTACCGGTGGGGCTGGAAGATGACATGGATCCGTCCGTGGCCGCACTCGCGCGCCGCGGCCAGCGTGGCGCGAATCTCCGTGGGATGGTGGCCGTAGTCGTCCACCACGGTGACGCCGCGCGCCTGGCCTCGAAGCTGGAATCGCCGGTCCACACCGCGAAAGTGATTGAGGCCTTCGGCAATCTTCTCCGGAGTAACCTCAAGCTGCCGGGCGATGGCCACAGCGGCGGTGGCGTTCAGCACATTGTGGCGTCCCGGAACGTGAAGTTCAAACGGCCCCAACGGCCCTTCCCTGGTCATCACTTGGAACCGGGCAAAGCGCCCCTCTCCGGCTACGAGAAACTCCAGGCGGAAATCCGCGTCCGGCGATACTCCGTAAGTAAAGACGCGCCGGCGAACGCGGGGTAGAATTCCGGCCAGCAGTGGATTGTCGAGGCAGGCGGTCACCGCGCCGTAAAACGGAACCCTGTCCATGAAGTCCAGGAAGGCCTGCTCCACGTCGGCCATGTCGTGGTAGCAGTCCATGTGTTCGCGGTCCAGGTTTGTCACCACGGCCAGGATGGGCGATAGCTTGAGGAAAGAGCGGTCGCTCTCGTCGGCTTCGGCCACCAGGTATTGAGTGGTCCCCAGCCGTGCGTTCGACCCCAGAGCGTCCACCCTGCCGCCCACAACCACCGTGGGGTCCAGCCCGCCTGCGGCCAACACGCTGGCCACCATCGAGGTAGTGGTCGTCTTCCCATGCATTCCGGCGATGGCAATGCCGTATTTGAGCCTCATCAACTCAGCCAGCATCTCCGCCCGTTGAATCACGGGAATCTTGCGTGCGTGAGCCTCGACCACCTCGGGATTTGCCGCCGACACGGCCGAACTTGTGACCACCACCGTGGCGCCGGCCACGTGTCCTGCCTCGTGGCCCTCATAAATTGTCGCTCCCAGTTGGGCCAGCCGGTCCGTCACTGGCCCGCGGCGAAGATCGGAGCCCGAGACTTTCATCCCAAGGTTGAGCAAAATCTCCGCGATTCCGCTCATGCCGATGCCACCGATTCCGATGAAGTGCGCGTGCTGTGAAGTGGCAAACATGAAGGTGAAACTCAACTGTAACATTCACCAAGGACAAGGCCACAGGATTGCAGCAAAGACCGCCATAAAGCCCGATTTTCCAGAAAGTTGCGAAATTTATTTTTTCCGGCAAGCGCAACTTATTGCCCCATTCGCTGTCTAATCAACCAGTAACCGTATAGTCAGTCAATATTCGGCACGCCGGGAAGGCAGGGCGCAAAAAGCCTCCACCCGAAAAGAAGCCGGGCCGAATTGAAATGGCCGGGATACTTCTGGATAGCAGGCCATCAGAATGATAGATATAGGGTCCCTGGAAGGTGGCAATTCGCCCCCCATCCGCGACAGCAACCGTTTTGAACAGTTTGATCGCGACCGTTAGATCGTCGCGACCGGGGCCGGAGATATGACCGGCGCTTCGACCGGGATCACGACCGTGGACGCGATTCAGATCGCGATCGCGGAGGGAACCACGATCGTGGTCGTTTCAGCAGGCAAATCAATCCCTTATACCTGCAATATGCAGCCTCTCCCTTATGGAGGGGCCGCTTTTTTTGCGGGATGCCAACGATTTCCGGGCCAAATTCAGCCACACTCCTTCAATACACGGGCCCTCTCCGGCCGAATCCCAAGAATAACTTGCTCTTTCTCCCCCGCCTGAACGATTCTTTGTGAAAGGACCGCAACTTAACCGCGGAAGCGTTGTTTGAGAGTACAGAAGCCGGTTGGGAATAGAAGCCCGGAAGCCGGCAGGTGCTGAAAACGGAGCTCGGCTCCGGTTCCTGGTTCGGAATCTGCGGAACAGGCAGCACAAGGAGGAAGTCATGCGGAGTTTGCGACTGGTTCTTGTAGCGATGCTTCTGGCTCTGCCGTTCGCGGCAACAGCAAAGGCTCAAGTGGGAGTGGGTGTCGGAGTCGGACCCCAGGTATATGACACACCCGAAGCCTATGGTCCCCCGGTCTGTGAGTGGGGCTACTACGCTTACGCCCCTTATGGTTGCGCCCCTTACGGATATTACGGGCCTGAGTGGTTCTATGGCGGCATGTTCATCGGCGCCGGACCGTGGTACGGCCGTGGGTGGTATGGCCGTGGCGGATACGGATACGGCCGTGGCGGTTACGGTCGTGGCGGGTATGGATATGGAAACCGCGGCGGGTACGCTTACGGTAACCGTGGCGGGTACGGAAATGGTGGCCGCGGCGGGTACGGCGGACGAGCGCCTTACGCGGGTGGCGGAAATCGCGGCGGCTATGGTGGCGGCGGACACGTAAACGGCTTTAGCGGTGGCGGACGCGCCGGCGGCTATGGTGGTGGCGGACGCGTTGGTGGCTTTAGCGGCGGTGCACGTGGTGGTGGCGGCCACGGTGGTGGAGGTGGTGGATTTGGTGGCGGCGGCCATGGTGGCGGCGGGCATGGTGGCGGCGGACACCGCTAAACCGGGCAACTGAACCGGCAATTCCGGCTAATGACTGAAAATGCCCGTCTGCTTCGGCAGACGGGCATTTTTGCGTGTACGGCTCTTTCACCGGACCAGAGCTGAAGCTCCCAGGTTCCTGGCACGCGCCAGCGCCACCAACCGGCCCGCAATGAGTTCGGAAGCACCGGGATGAGCCTGCGTTCTGGCCGCTGCGGCCATGGCGGCCAGACGCTCCGGGCTGGTTAGCAGACCTATGAGTGTCTCCAGCAGTTTGCCGGGCGTTTCCAACTCCAGTTCATCCAGCAACACGGCGGCGCCGGCGTCCACCATCGCCTCGGCGTTTCGCTTCTGGTGGTTGTCGGTGGCGGCGGCAAAGGGCACCAGCAGCGCGGGCTTGCCTGCGGCGGCAAGTTCCGCCACCGTAGAGGCGCCGCTGCGGGCCATGACCAGGTTCGCCTCGGCAAAGCGCGCCGGCATGTCGTTGATGAAGGGCTGGACTTTCCAGCGGTCTGGATCTGCGCCGCTGGCTGCATAAGCCGCCTCCGTTGCCGCTGCGTGGCGCGCACCGCTTTGATGCAGAACGGATAGGCTTGGCACAGCTTCGAGCAGCGACGCAATCATTTGCGGCAAGTGCGTGTTGAAGATGCGCGCGCCCTGCGATCCGCCAAAGACCAGCAGATGAACAGGGCGAACAAAAGGAGTAGAGGGG
>OCZT010006378.1_pt1 | contig 11677 bp, 6 predicted proteins | sample 1539031 | NCBI WGS metagenome assembly OCZT01 (sample SAMEA3539308, study PRJEB22396) | soil metagenome | biome: tundra; feature: field; material: soil | place: USA | collected 2010-05 | depth 0.15 m
AAAAGCGGACATATCATTCGCTAATTCAACCGGACATATGATGTGCTACCTACACTCCCAGACAAAAGTCCTTGACAATATCTGGTGGCTGTGTTTAAACTGTACGCAATTAGGACTACTGAAGGAGCGCTCGAGGGGTTTTTTATCGAAAACCGCTCGGGTTCGTGTATTTACACGCCAGGAAAACGGAGGAAGATCATGAAAACCATTGTCAGAAGTGCGCTTATTGCAGCACTGGCCATATCATTCGCGGCGTGTACGACGACCACTACAAATGTGAACATGCCGGCGAGCAATGCAAATGCGAATGCAGCGAAGTCGACGGCAGCGGCACCTACCAAGGATTCGCTGCTTGCCCTCGACAAACAGGCTAACGACGCATATTTCAAGCACGATACGAAATTCTTTGAAGGCTTTCTCAACGACAAGTTCACAGGTTTTGGAGAGACGGGTCGTTGGGCAAGAGATTCGGTTTTGAAAGAGATCGCCAATCATAAGTGCGTCATCAAAGACGATTTTAAACTAGAAGATCCACAAATGACGATGGTCGGTTCGGATGTAGTCGTTCTCGTTTACAAAGCTACATTCGACGGCACGTGTGAGGGTCAGAAAGTCGCGAGCCCTGTAAGGGCGGCGAGTGTCTTTGTGCGCAAGGGCGATAAATGGTTGGGTGCGTACCACTCAGAAACCGCGATAGTTGATCCAAAAGCTCCTCCTCCGGCGAAGGCCCCGGATAAGAAGCCTGCCGATACAAAGACTTCCGAGTCGAAGCCGGCAAATACGACTGAATCGAAGCCGGCAGCTGATCCTATGACGGATGCCCTTATGGCTATCGAAAAAAGCGGATGGGAAGCATGGAAGGCTCGCGATGCAAAAAAGCTTGAGGAAGTAACAACAAAGGACATTACGTTTGTCGACGAATTTGGTAATGCTACTGCCGACAAGGCGTCAACCATCAAAGCCTGGACTGAGCCCAAGTGCGATATCAAAAGTGTAGGTGTTACCGATGGTTCGAGCATCTCGGTGACCAGTGATGTCTCGATCCTGACCTTTAAAGGCACGCCCGATGGTACATGCGATGGCGGCAAACTTGGATCAGTGTGGGGCGCGACCATTTATATGAAAGAAGGCGATACGTGGAAGGCCTCTTTCATCGTTGAGTTGCCAGCCTAGTTATTTTTTGACCGTTACTATTAGCCGGCGCCGCCGAAACGACGCCGGCATTTTTCTCTTCTATGTACGGCCTAGACGGTCAGTTCTGCGTTTACGTCAGCGCGTGGTTGTATGAAGCTCATTAGACTCTGATCGACGATGAACTGTTTAGCCGCGTCGGCGGTCAGCGGTTTTGAGAAAAGAAAACCTTGGCCGTATTCACAATCGAGATCGCTGAGCTGGGTAAGTTGTTCCGTACTCTCGATCCCCTCAGCAACTACCTGCAACCTCAGGTTCTTGGCTAGCTTGATGATCGTGTGCACGATCTCGAGGTTTTCGCGGCTTTCGGTCATGCGGCCGACAAAGGAGCGATCGATCTTAAGATAGCTGACCGGAAGCCTGTGCAGGTAACTTAGCGATGAATATCCCGTACCGAAATCATCCAGGCTCATCTCGACGCCCATATCCCGAAGACGGGTAATCATTTTAGCCGCCAGTTCGCTGCTTTCCATAACATGACTTTCGGTGATCTCGAGCTTGAGACAACGTGGGTCGAGCCCAACGGATGATATCGCCGCGGCGACTCGCTCGGCAAGATCGTTCTGCAGGAATTCCTTACACGAAAGATTGACGCTGACCATCAAGGATGATGCGGAGGCGATCTCGTCTTGCCACTCGCGCAGCTGTCGGCAGCTTTCATTTACGGTCCAATGACCAAGCTGAAGTATCATCCCGGTTTCTTCGGCAACAGAAATAAACTCTTTGGGCAGGATGATTCCCCGCTCGGGATGGTTCCAACGCAGCAAAGCCTCAAATCCGATAAGGTCGCCGTTTTTCAAACGCAGGATCGGTTGATAATGGAGGCAAAACTCACCGAGTGCAATTGCCCGACGCATTTCGGTTTCGATCTGCAGCTGTTGGGTCGCATGCTTATGCATAGTCTGATCGAAGATCTGGTATTGCGCCTTGCCGTTCGTTTTTGCGCGATACATCGCGATATCGGCATCGCGAAGCATGTCCTCGGCACGCATATGGCCCGACGTACTGAGAGCGATGCCCATACTCGTGCTCATCACGATCTCGCGGCCGCCCAGATCGAAAGACGTTTTCAGGTCAGCCAGGATCCTTTCCGCCACAAGCAACGCTTCGCTCGCATCCATCAACCCGTCTAGAAGTATCACAAACTCATCGCCGCCCAGGCGGGCCACCAGGTCCCCAGTCCGTGTGCAAGTTTCCAGTCGGCGAGCGATAAATTGAAGCAGGCGGTCGCCTTCGGCGTGGCCAAGTGAATCGTTGACCACCTTGAATCGGTCAAAATCGAGGTAGAGTACAGCATACATGTTACTGCGTTCTCTCTTGCCACGCTCGATGGTCATCCGCAGGTGATCCATGAATAGCGTCCGATTGGCGAGTCCGGTCAACGCGTCATGAAACGCATCGTGAAGCAGTTGTTCTTCTGAACGTTTGCGTTCCGTAATATCGGTCAATACGCCCATCGAACCGACCATTTCGCCGTCCGCATTGAAGATCGGAGCCCCGCCGACGATCACCCAGATGATCTCGCCGGATTTCTTTTTGATCCGCAATTCATACCTGTCGGAGACGCCCTTTCGACGCCGCTCATTGATGGCGGTTACGAATTCGGCGCCTTCATCCGCAAGCAGCTTTGACCACGATGTCCCGATCAGCTCCTCCGGGGAATATCCCGTCATTTCGCAAACCGAGTTGTTGGTATAGAGGATCAGTTCATTCTCGTCGACCTGAAGAAGCCCTTCGCTCATGCTGTCAAGAATCGTTCTGAGCCGGTGCTCGCTCTCTGTCAATGCGATCTCGGCCCGCTTGCGTTCCGTCATGTCGGTAACAAGACACAGACGTGCAGGCCGGCCACCAAAAATGAGCGAATGTGCAGCAACGTCGACCTCCATCAATGTTCCGTCTTTCTTTTGATGACGGACACAGTTAGTAACTTCGTCCTTCGGCCGATTTTCAGACATGAACTTCATCAGTTCCGGAATATCTTCGCGAGGACGAATATCTCTGATCGTAAGCTTTAGAAACTCCTCGCGTTTATATCCGTATTGACGGATCGCTTCCTCATTTACAGCGAGAAATCTCAAAGTTTCGTTGTCATACACCCAGATAGGATATGGATTGCGGTCAAACAATTGGCGATAGTGGGACTCGCTTTCTCTAAATACGTCTTCGGGTCGCTGCCGCTCTGTGACATCTCTGAAACAGGTAACCCTGCCAACGACCTTGCCGTCGACGATCTGGGGCTGAGTATGACGTTCGAGAACGCGGCCGTCGTTCAGTTCGACCGTATTGAAATAGGTTTGTTCCGGATGCTCGACGACCTCTGTAAATTGTGCTATTAGGGTATCAGGGTCCTTGACCTGGCTGATCAGATGGTTAGTGATCTCAGACGTCATGGCGGCCGGGTCAGGACAAACTGAACGAAACTTCCAGATCTCGAAGAATTTCTTGTTTGCGTCGACGATCCCGTTGTCAAGATCAAGCACCGCGATCCCTTCTGATGTGGCTTCGAGGGTCGCGGAAAGCTCTCTATTCTTTTTTTGAAGTGCTTCCGCAGTATCTTGCTTACCCGAAAGATCTCGCAGGACGCCGGAATAGACAGCGCCAGCGGATGTCTCCCACGAGGTAAACAATACCTCTAGTGGAAACTCTACACCGTTCTTTTTCAGGCCCAGCAACTCGTGCGACTGTATTGGCGAAGAGCTCTTGATAGGCGTCGCTAATATCGCGTCAAGCTTCGCAATCGAGTCGCCCGCGATGAGCATTTTCAGCGGCTTATCAACCACGTCGCGATCGGTATACTCAAACATCTTTGCCGCTGCCTTGTTCCACGTCAGAATAGTCCCGTTCGCATCAGTCGAGACGATGGCGTCAACGGCACAATCGACCATCCAGCGGTAGTGTTCCTCTGGTGCTGGGCGCGGCTTAGAGATCTTGAATTTCATACGTCCTACGGCTGAGAGATCACCGTGCTCGATGCTGCGATCGGTTGAGACGGGATAAAGCAGTTTGTGGGTTTCTGTAAACCGTGGCTTTTGCGAAGAGATAGGCAGCGCGAACAGCCGTCAGATACCCATTGGCGGCTGTAGTTATTATATGAGAAGTCGAGGTGCAGTGTAAACAGTTTTTAACAAGCAATTCTCGGGTAAATTCGCGAATTCAACGTACTACATTTCCTTTTGGTCCGGCTTGTCATTTCAAAAAGGTTTCAAGTCGCATATCTTTCCCTTCGGTTGAGACAGAGATCAAGCCGCGTTCGCCCGTCGTTCGTACGTCAGCACCGTTTGCGATCCATCGCTGGATGACGTCTGCGTGCGGATGACCGAATCGTGAATATCGGCCCACGGAAACAATGGCATAGGTGGGATGGACCTTTTCCACCATTTGCTGGGTCGAAGATGTGCGACTGCCGTGATGTGCAACTTTTATGAGGTCCGAGCGAAGAGCGTCGCCTCGCGTTACGAGAGCAGCCTCGGATTCGCTCTCGATGTCTCCCACGAGCAGGAACGATCGAACGCCGTATACGATCCGGAGTACCGCGGAATGGTTATTGTCGTAGACATCGTCCGAGTTGTTTGATTCGACGGGCCACAGGACATCGACCGTTGTGTCGCCAAATTTCATTACATCGCCGCGTGCGATGATCTCCACCGGAATGTCGCGCCTCCGCAGCACTTCCTCAATTTCGGCAAATTCCGAGCTACCTTCCGGGAAACGGCCAAACAAAGCCGAATCTACGACAAAATTCCTTGCGACGTCGGACAATCCCTGCATATGATCGACATCAGAATGGGTCGCCATAATGTGACCAATGCGCGAATAACCTTTCGACCACAGGACCTCGGAAACCACCGCTTCCCCGACACGGCGAGTGTCCGGTTCGAATGGCTCATTTTCGTTTCCGTCGTTTGAGCGTTGCGGTCCCGGCTTGCCGCCTCCATCAATAAGCAGGGTTTCACCGTCCGGAAAGGTGACCAGTGCCGAATCTCCCTGCCCGACATCTAGAAAATCGACGTGCAGACGGCCATCGGGCCGCGGCGCACTCAGTGGATGGAAAACTATCAAAGCAAACAAGCCCAGACAAGTGGCGCCTGTCGGATAAAGAACGCGTCTTGAGAGAAACTTGGAACGCGACCTGAGTTCGAACGGATCCCAGCGGATCGCAGCGACGGCCAACACTATGATCGGCAGGAAGAATAGAAAGTAAATTGTGAATGCGTACCCACCATAGGCCGGAAGACGGAAGCTTGCCCAATCGACGGTCGAGAGCAGACGCGGGAAAGCAAGCATACACCAGTTTAGGATGTCTGCCATCCCGAAGAAGGGCACGGCTAAAATGCCGCTAATGTGGCTCAGAACGGCACCCGCGACGGCCGCAAAACTTTCCAACGCGATGAAAAATTCGACCCACAGATTTAACAGAACGGATGCAACGGACATGCGATGAAAATAGACCACCATCAGCGGGAGCATCCATATCTGGACGATTAGCGATATGAGGATACCTTCGAATACGTAACGAGCGACCCGCTGCGAAAGTTTGCCCATGCGACCATTTAGATACGGGGACTTAAATAGATTGGCCGACCATATTTGCCGCTTTCTTTCCAGGCTCCATATCGACTCACTCCAGTAGATCATTTCGCAAAACCGCCGGAGCCAGATCGGAACGTTCGGTGGAAAGGGTGTTTCCTTTGACGGCGACCAGATGCCGATCCGACGAAGTTTGTCGACCAATGGGTAGGCCGCGGCAATTATCGCGCCGACGCTTACAAACGTTAACTGTAGCGAGGGGTTGAGCAGGTCCGATGGCCGCCAGGTTAGCAAGACAAGGGCGCATAGACCGAGTGAATTCAGAACCGCCCCTTTCCGGTAATCGGCGTATCCGAACAACACGATCATGAACATCACTGCCGCCCGCACGACGGGTGGTTCACCTCCGACAGCGAGCGTATATGCCCAAACAAACGTCATCGTCAGACCGAAATGCAGCCATCGATTGCCGGTAAATTGTCTGATAAATAAGAGCACCAGGCCGCCGATGAAAGTAATGTGCAGGCCCGAAATTACAAGAATGTGAAACGTGCCGCCTTCGCGAAAGAGATCGGAGGTCGATTTGTCGAGGAAGTATTTGTCGCCCAAGAGACTAGCGATCATTACGCCGGCAGCCGGACGGCCAAGGTTTTGGCGAAAATCTTCTATAAGGACCGTTCGTTGATCGTATACCCAGGCCATGGGCAGAAACACGCTTTCGTCCGCAACATGTTCGATAAGTAAAGGACTTTTGATGGTTGCCGTTGCATCGACACCCAAACGATCGAGGACTTCCCTTTTTGGTAAGACGCCGGGGTTAAGATATTCATCTTCGCGTTCAAGCTCGCATGCGACACGAATTCGCGAACCGTATTTCAAATCTGAGATTTGAAATTTCAAACCGGAGGGCTCACCATTGCCAAGATCGTTAAGTGTGCTATCGCTTTGCTCCCGGCTTTCAAGATCGATCGGTCGGCTATCGCTTTGCTCCCGGCTCGTCACCGGCACAAACAACCGCACATTGCCGGACACTCGTCGCTCTTCTCCGCGGACATATAGCTTTTCGGCTTGAACCGTTAGGAACGAGCTGTCGAAGGCGGGCTCGGGACGTCCCATGAGAACTCCCTCGACCTCGACAGGTGAACGCGACTGTATAGTACCGCTGTCATATAAGACCTTTAGCCGGTCGGCCCGTATCGCTCGCATTTCCATAACCATCGCCGAGGATCCGGCGGTTACAAACGCTATAGCGATCAGAGCCGGTGAAAGATAATTGCGGACGAAGAGAGCTGTTAATGAAGCAAGGCCACAGATGGAAAGGCTAAAGAATAGATCGGGTGCGGCATATTTGCCGGCTAAAATGCCAACGGAAAAACAAATCGCTAACCAAAACAATGGATAACGGCTGAAATGTGGTTGGGAGGAAAGTGACGACATTATTCGGTGCGGATCAATGGCCTGATCTTCGAGAACCGGTTTTCGCTAACGCCGCGGACAAGGAGTAAATGCTCAACGCGGCGAAACGGTCCGTTTTGCTGACGAAATTCTATTATCGCTTCCGCCGTCTTGCGGCCGATCGTGGGAAGCTTGTCGAGTTGGTCAGCCGTCGCCGTGTTTATGTTGATAGACCCGGCATCGATCGCGGGAGCGGATCGATCATATTCAACACGGGATGAGCAGCCTGAAAGCAGGATGGATAGAAGGAGTGTCAGGCAAACCGTTCGCATCAATGTAGGAGTTGCGTTTATATTTTACTGCTCGTTAACCATCTCGGCTATGTCCTGGAGATCTTCGTACGCCTTTTGAAGGATCGGGCGGGCGCGCGTCGAGCCATCCATTTCGCCGATGTAGCCCTCGCGAACCATCGCGTCGAGTATCGCGGCTGCCCGTCCGTAACCGATCCTCAGATGCCGTTGGAGCAAGGAAGTCGATGCGCGCTTTGACTGAACAACACATCGTAGAGCGTCGTTGAAAAGTTGGTCCTTGCGGCCCGGGAGATCGCCGCTGTCGTCAAGTTCGTCGTCACTCTTGGTTATCGTGGTGTCATACTCAGGGCGGCCCTGGGCCTTAACGTGTTCGACCACCTTCTTTATCTCGGTCTCATTGACGAAGGCACCGTGCACGCGAAGCACCTGTGAATTGCCCGGCGGCAAAAACAGCATGTCGCCGTTGCCAAGCAGGCTCTCGGCGCCGTTGCCGTCAATGATCGTCCGCGAATCGACCTTGCTCGCTACGCGAAAGCTTATCCGCGATGGAAAATTGGCCTTGATCAGACCGGTAATAACGTCAACCGAAGGCCGCTGCGTCGCCAGCACGAGATGAATGCCGACGGCACGTGCCATTTGAGCCAGACGGGTAATGGCTTCCTCAACCTCTTTGCCGGAGACCATCATCAGATCGGCAAGCTCATCGATAATGATCACGATGTATGGCAAGATCCGGTGCGGTTCGCCCGTGTCGTCCCACATTTCCAGGGCGTTGCGTCGTTTTGCCTCGGCGTTATACCCATCGATGTTGCGAACGCCATATCCGGCCAGGTCCTTGTACCGGCGTTCCATCTCGGTAACGGCCCATTTCAGCGAGATCGCGGCTCGCTTAGGATCGGTAATGATCGGCGTCGCAAGATGCGGAATGTCGCCATATAGCCCGAGCTCCAAACGTTTGGGATCGACCATGATGAATTTGACCTCATCAGGCCGGGCCTTATAGAGGATCGACATAACCAGTGTGTTGACGCCGACAGACTTACCCGAACCGGTCGCACCCGCGATCATAAGGTGCGGCATCTTCGCGAGGTCGGCGATGTAGTTAAGGCCGTCGATCGTTTTACCGAGAGCGAGAGTCAAAAGCGAAGCGGACTCTTTGAACTTCGGCGATTCGATAACATCGCGAAGAAAGATGGTCTCCCGCTTACGATTTGGGACCTCGATGCCGACGTAGGCCTTGCCCGGAATGCGATCGATCCGTATCGACGGAGCCTTTAGTGCGAGACAGAGATCGTCGACCAGACCGGTCACGCGCGAATACTTGACCCCGGCATCGGGTTTGAACTCATATGTTGTCACCACCGGGCCTTTCGAAATATTCACGACGCGACCGGTTACATTGAATTCAGCCGTTTTCACAGTCAGATCTTTCGCGATCGCAAGTAACTCTCTTTCGTCCTGTTCGATCCGCGCACTAGGAGGCGTAAGAAACGAGGGGTCCGGCAGAACATAGTTCTCGAAGCTTTGCTCGGCACGTTTGCGTTCAGGTTCAGCCGCCTTATCCTCATCAACGATCACTTCTTTATCCAGATCACCGGTGTGTCGTATAGGCATTATCGGGATCTCTTCGAGATCGGATGGCACGACGGCTTCCTTTCGCGTCGCATATGGATTTGCACCCGCATCGATCGTTGGGATCGAATCCGTCGCATCGTCGGAGAGTGGCGTCGCTCGTCCGATGGCCGCGGCAGCAACCATCGCTTCAACGTCACCCACCGAGATAGTCGGCGGCATGCTTTCGGCTGTGCTTGAGCGCTTCTCACGGCGACGATCGGCCCGCTTCTTGGCGGCGTCGATCTCGCCCGATCGACCTGCTCGACGTTTGTCACGCCATTCGTCAACGCGGATCTTGAAGTTTTGCCAGGCGACCTCAAAATGACTAAGAAAACCGGCTAGTGTGAAGTTCGTTATCAGAATAACGGAGCTTGCGAATATAGCGGCAAGCAATATTCCGGCGCCGATCTTACCGATAAAGTGGGCGGTCCCCTGGGCGGCCGCTTCGCCGACGATCGCTCCGTATCCGCCAAATAGCGTGGTTAAGCCTGCCAACGAAACGGTAAAGAAGATAAATCCCGCGGTTCGCGAAGCTCGCGGCACAAGCGTATTTGCCTGAAAGACCCGCCACGCAACGAGCGCTATCAGCAGCGGCAACAGATATGCGGTCCAACCAACCAGGCTGAAACAGACCGCCGCTATGTTTGCACCGACAACACCGATCCAGTTCCGCGTCGACGCCAGACCTGCGCCGGTCGATATCAACGAGCGGTCCTCGGAATTGCTGGTGATAAGACAAAGAAGAACCAGGACAGCGACAGCGGCGATAATGATCGCCACAACATCATTCCAGCGGGAATGCTTCGCGGCCTTGCCGTTCTTTTTCTTTAGTAAGGTGGTACCGTCGGCGAGACAAAAATTTATGTCGTCGTCCTTGTAGACCTCGCTGCATGTGGGACAGACTTTCATTTACTTCGCCGCTGCCGAACCTCTCTTGAACCGCAGAAACTCGCGAATGAAATCGTCGATATCGCCGTTGAGCACAGCGTCGACATCCGATGTTTCGCATTTTGTTCGCGTGTCTTTGACCATCCGATACGGGTGAAGCACATAATTGCGTATCTGGGAACCGAACGATATATCTTGTTTTGTGGCCTCGAGCTCGGCTGCATCGGCAAGCCGCTTTTCAAGCTCGAGTTCATATAATTTCGAACGCAGAACCTGCATCGCGACCGCGCGGTTTTGGATCTGCGACCTCTGATTCTGACACGTTACCACAATTCCGCTCGGAAGATGCGTGATTCGCACAGCACTGTCGGTAACGTTCACGTGCTGACCGCCGGCACCAGAGGAACGGTAGGTGTCGATCCGAAGGTCCTTGTCCTGGATATCGACCTCAATATTCTCGTCGATCTCCGGCGATACGAATAAAGACGCAAAAGACGTTTCGCGGCTGCCACCGGAGTTGAACGGCGAGATTCGAACTAGGCGGTGCACACCTGCCTCGGCGGATAATAGACCGTATGCATAATCGCCTTCCACGCGGAAGGTCGCCGACTTGATCCCGGCCTCGCTGCCGGGCTGTTCATCAAGGATCTCGACCTTGAAGCCTTTCGTTTCGGCCCAACGCAGATACATTCTGAGCAGCATCTGGGCGAAGTCCTGCGCATCCGTGCCGCCCGCCCCCGCCTGGATCGAACAGATCGCATTGTTGGTATCCGTCTCGCCGGACAGAACGCTTTCGGTTTCCGCTTCGTCCGTTTCTTTCTCTAGTCGCCGTATCAACACCTGCAATTCATTGGCAGACGTCTCGTCTGTTTCGGCAAACTCGAACAAAACCTCGGCGTCGGAAACCGAAGTTTCGAATTCTTTCTGCCTCGCGAGAGCTTTCTCGATCAGGCTTCGGCGGCGAACGATCTTTTGAGCGTGGTCGCTATCGTCCCAGAAGCTTGGTTCGGAGATCTGTCTTTCGAGTTTCTCTAATTCTGCTTGCTTTGCGGGAGCGTCAAAGAAACCTCCCAAGTTGGGTAACTTTATCCTTGATGTTCTCGAATTTGGGTTGAAGTTCTGTGAGTTCCATTAGGTATATTGTAGGCGCAATATCAATAACAGTCAGGTTTGCAAGTTGAAAGTCTGTCTATCGGGGTTTCAGTCGATCTTACGTCGTCTGCCGTAGCTGAGTACTAGCAGCGTCAAGGTGACAATCGAACATAACCAGGCGAACCAGTCGCCATATTTTACATAAAAGGTCTGCGAGCCGTCAGATCTCGCGACCGTCCATACTCGCGTCGCTTCTGTATAACTGTCGGCCGGATCGATAACGATGCCCGTCTCTGTTATGTAACTCGTAATGCCAACGTTGGTCACGCGAAGCACCGGACGATCGGTTTCTATCGCCCGAAAGACCGCGTTCGCAAGATGTTGCCGCAGAACAGGAGTCGGCCCGAGATAGCCGTCATTTGTCATTTCGATGATCGCATCGGCGCCGCGCTGTACGAACTGGCGGCCGAGTTCACCAAAATGCGATTCGAAGCAGATCATTATGCCTGCCTTAGCATCGCCGAGCGGAACCAGATCATACTTTTTCCCATACGAAAAACTCCCCACAAAGGCAGGGACAAAACTTTCGAATGGAACCGGGACAGCCTCACCGAATGGCAGCAGGTAAATCTTATCATATTCAGTCACGACCTTTCCTT
>OCZT010006380.1_pt1 | contig 11675 bp, 7 predicted proteins | sample 1539031 | NCBI WGS metagenome assembly OCZT01 (sample SAMEA3539308, study PRJEB22396) | soil metagenome | biome: tundra; feature: field; material: soil | place: USA | collected 2010-05 | depth 0.15 m
CCGTGTAAGAAAGGAACCTTCCCATGCCCGACGGCGACTCCACTCCCACCATGCCACTGCCTTTCGGAGTTCTTGAAACCGGAGGTTTCGCCGGCGGCATCGACTCGGCCGCGAAAGCCGACAGCGCGAAGAACAAGCCCGGCTACAAGGCACCCGAGCAGCGCATCGTGGTGAGCGCCATGCGAGACACGCCGCGCGGCGCCATGGTGCTCCGCGGCGCCCGGGCGATCACCATGAAGGGGAAGGAGATCATCAACAACGCCGACGTGGTGGTGAAGGACAACCGGATCGTCGGCGTGGGCGAGCGCGGACAGGTGAAGATCCCCGCGGGCGCCAAGATCATCGACGTGAGCGGCAAGACCATCATGCCGGGCTTCGTGGACACGCACTACCACACGCAGTGGCTCGTGCAGAACATCCACACCAACCAGGTGTGGCAGTACCTCGCCACGCTCGCCTACGGCACGACCACCACGCGCGATCCGCAGACCGCGACCACCGATTTCCTCTCGTACAACGACCGGGTGGAGTCGGGCGAGGTGGTCGGTCCGCGCAGCTACACCACGGGCCCGGGCGTGTTCAGCGGCGAGATGATCCGCGACCTCGACCACGCGCGCACCGTCCTCAAGAAGTACTCGGACTACTACGACACCAAGACGCTGAAGATGTACATGACGGGCAACCGCCAGCAGCGCCAGTGGGTCATCATGGCGGCGAAGGAGCTGAAGCTCATGCCGACCACCGAGGGCGGGCTCGACTTCAAGCTCAACATCACGCATGGGCTCGACGGCTATCCGGGGATCGAGCACACGCTGCCGATCACGCCGAAGTACGACGACACGTTCCAGTGGTACAAGGGGACGCAGGTCACGAACTCGCCGACGCTCATCGTCGAGTACGGCGGACCGTTCGGCGAGGGATGGTTCTACCAGAGCGAAGACCTCGAGCACGACGCCAAGCTCAAGCACTTCACCCATCCCGAGGACTACAACTCGAAGATCCGCCGCCGCGGCACGGGGAACGCGCCCGGACCCGCGGGCTTCGCGCTCAAGGACGAGTACGCGATGTGGCAGCACGCCGCGGACGTCGCCAAGACGGTCGCCGCTGGCGGGCGCATCGGCGTCGGCAGTCACGGCCAGCTCCAGGGGCTCGGGATGCACTGGGAGATCTGGCTGCTCCAGAGCAACGGACTTTCCACCTTCGACGCACTCCGCGCGGCGACGATCGTGGGCGCGGAAGCCATCGGGCTCGATACCGATATCGGATCGCTGGAGGCCGGCAAGATGGCGGATATGATCGTGCTCGACCGCGATCCGCTGGCGAACATTCGCAATACGAATTCGCTCGCGATGGTGATGAAGAACGGGCGGTTGTACGATGCGAATACGCTCGACGAGATCTATCCGACGGCCCGCAAGTTGCCGGTGCAGCAGTGGATGAACGGGAAGCCGGAGGCAACCGCTGGAATAAGGCCATAGCTGCGAGCGAGGAGCGACGGAAACCACAGCGAAGAGCGACGGGTGAGGGGAACCAACAGCGACGAGCGACGGAGCAGACAGCGAGGGGCGACGGGTTGGTTCCGTCGCCCCTCGCTGTAGGTTCCCCTCACTCGTCGCCCGTCGCTGTAGGTTCCCCTCACTCGTCGCCCTTCGCTGTTGGTTCCCCTCACCCGTCGCCCTTCGCTGTAGGTTCCCCTCACCCGTCGCTCTTCGCCTGTTTTCAGTCCGGACTGTGCACCGCCCTCCCACTCGCCGTCGCCACCCCCGGCTGCAACACTCCGGCTTCCGCCTTCCGGCTTCCGGCTCTCTTCCCGATCCTCTCCTTCAGCTCGTCGAAGTACGTATAGATCACCGGCGTCACGTACAGCGTCACCACCTGCGAGAACGCCAGCCCGCCCACCACCACGATGCCGAGCGGCCGCCGTGATTCCGCACCCGCGCCCGCGCCGAGCGCGATCGGCAGTGTGCCGACCAGCGCCGCCATCGTCGTCATCGAGATCGGCCGGAAGCGCACGAGACAGGCTTCCTCGATCGACTCGAACGCATTCTTGCCGCGCTTCTCGGCTTCAGTGGCAAAGTCCACCATCATGATCGCGTTCTTCTTCACCAATCCGATGAGCATGATGATGCCCACCCACGCGAACACGGTGAGCTCGGTGTGCGTCACGAGCAGCGCGAGCAGCGCGCCGAAAGCCGCGAACGGAATGCCGCTCAGGATGGTGAGCGGATGGATGAAGCTCTCATACAAGATCCCCAGCACGATATAGATCACGAAGATCGCGACGACGAACAGGATGAGCAGTCCCTGTTGCGTCTGCTGGAACACCTGGGCGGCGCCGTAGAACGCGCCCGTCACGCCCTCCGGCAGGATCGTGCGCGCCGCGACCTCCACGGCGTCGGTCGCCTCGCCGAGGGAGACGCCGAGCTTGGTGTTGAACGAGATCGTCACGCTCGGCAGCTGCCCCGTGTGGTTCACCAGCATCGGGCCCACCGTCGGTGTCGCGCGCGTCACGCTCGAGAGCGGGACGAGCTGCCCCGTCCTCGACCGCACGTACAGCATGCTGAGGGCCCCGAGGTCGCTCTGGAACTCCGGGAGCAGCTCGAGGATCACCCAGTATTCGTTCTGCGGAGTGTAGATCGTGCTGACCTGCCGCGATCCGTACGCGTTGTACAACGCGCTCTCGATCTGCTCCGGCGTGAGCTGGAAGCGCGCGGCCGCGTCGCGGTCGAGCTCGATGGATGCCTGCGGGTTGGCGATCTGAAGGTCGGTGGTGACGTCGATGATCCCGTCGATTCCGCGCATCTTGGTCTCCATCGTCTGCGCGGTCTTGTACAGCGACGGCAGGTCGCCGCCCGTCAGCGTGTACTGATACTGGCCCTTGGACGAGCGGCCGCCGATGTTGATGGTCGGCGTGTTGACCACGTACGACGCGATGCCCGGCACCACGCGTAGCGCGGCCCCCAGCACCGGCACCAGCTCGTCGGCCGACAGCTTCCGCTCGTTGCGCGGCTTCAGCCTGAAGGTGATGCGGCCGCTGTTCACCGTTCCCGACGAACCGCCGTAGCCGCTCGCGATCGCGTAGCTCGTCGACGCCACGTTGGGGTTGCGGCGCGCGATGGTGGCGAGCGCGATCATCTTGTCCTTCATCGCGTCGTAGCCGATCCCCTGGATCCCTTCGGTGTTCCCGCGAAGGATTCCCTGGTCTTCCGACGGGAAGAACCCCTTCTTGACCTGCGTGAACAGCAATCCGGTTGCGACGAGCGTCATGACCGAGAACGCCATGACGGTGGGACGGTGCTGCATCGCCCAGCGCAGCGTCCGCGTGTAGACCGCCAGCACGCGCTGATATCCCGCCTCGAAGGCGTCGAAGAGCACGTTGTGCGAACCGTGCACGCGCTTCTCGGTCAGGAAGTGCGCGCCGAGCATCGGCGTCAGCGAGAGCGAGACGAAGCCCGACACGAGGATCGCCACCGCGATCGTCACGGCGAACTCACGGAAGAGCCGCCCCACGATGCCGCCCATGAAGAGCAGCGGGATGAACACCGCCGTCAGCGCCAGCGTCATCGAGATGATGGTGAACCCGATCTCGGCTGCGCCGTCGAGTGCGGCCTGCATGGGCGGTTTCCCCATCTCCATGTGCCGCACGATGTTCTCGAGCATGACGATCGCGTCGTCCACCACGAAGCCCACCGCGAGCGTGAGCGCCATCAAGCTCAAATTGTCGAGACTGTAGTCCAGCAGGTTCATCACCGCGAACGTCCCCATCAGCGACATGGGGAGCGCCAGGCTCGGGATGGCCGTCGCGGACACGTTGCGCAGGAACATGAAGATCACGAGGATCACGAGCACCAGCGTGAGCCCGAGCGTCACCTTCACGTCGTGCACGGAGTCGCGGATGCCCTGCGCGCGGTCGAAGAAGATCGTCGCGTCCACTGCCGCGGGCATCTGCGCCCTGAGCACGGGAAGCAGCGCCTTGATGGCGTCCGCCACTTCCACCGTGTTGGTCCCCGGCTGCTTCTGGATGGAGAGCGAGATCGACCGTTCGCCGTCGAGCCACTGCGCGGTCCTGTTGTTCTGGACGTCGTCGAGCACGCGGCCGAGTTCCTTGAGCCGCACCGGCGCACCGTTGCGGTACGTGACCACCAGGTCGCCGAACTCCGCCGCGTTGTGCAGCTGCCCGGCGGTCTGCACCGTGAGCGCCTTGTTCCGGCCCCAGAGCACACCGCTCGGGATGTTGACGTTCGCGGTGTTGATGGCGCTGGCCACCTCGTCGATGCCGATGCCGCGGCTCGCGAGCTGGCGCGGGTCCACCTGCACGCGCGCCGCGTACTTGGCCGAGCCACCGACGTTCACCGCCGCCACGCCGCTCACCGTCGAGATGCGCTGCGCCATCACGGTCTCGGCGTACTCGTCGAGATCGGAGAGCTGCATGGTGGCCGAGTGCAGATGGATGTAGAGAATCGGCTGGTCGGCCGGATTCGTCTTGTTCATCGACGGCGGGAGCATTCCCGGCGGCAGCACACCGAGCGTGCGCGCGATGGCGGTCTGCACGTCCTGCGCGCCGGCGTCGATGTTCCGGTCGAGCGTGAACTGCACGGTGATGGACGTGCTCCCGAGCGCGCTCGTCGACACCATGTTGTCGATGCCGGCGATGGTCGTGAACTGCTTCTCGAGCGGCGTCGCCACCGCGGCCGCCATGGTCTCCGGGCTCGCGCCCGGGAGGAAGGCGTTGACGGTGATGGTCGGATAATCCACGCTCGGCAGGTCGCTCACCGAAAGCTGCGTGTACGACATCAGCCCAAATCCCAGAATCCCCACCATGACCAGCGTGGTCATGACGGGGCGCTTGATGAAGAGGGCCGTGAAGTTCATGGATTCGCTCCGGCACCGCGGCCGGCCGCGGGGGCGGCGGGGGGCGCGGCGGCAGGCGCAGCGGCAGGCTTCGCGATCTCCACCGTCGCGTTCGGCTTCAGTTGCAACTGGCCGTCGGTCACCACGCGATTCCCGACGTCGATGCCCTTCTCGATCACCGTGAGGTCACCGACCACGAGCCCGGGGGTCACCGGCCGTACCTGGACTTTGTTGTCGGCGACGACGATGAACACGAACGAGCCGTCCTGGCCGGTCTGCACGGCGGTGGACGGCACGAGCACCACGTTCTGCTGGACGTAGAGTTCGATGGCGACGCCGACGAACTGACCGGGCCAGAGATGGCCGGCGGGATTCGGGAACTGCGCCTTGAGCGTGACCGTGCCGGTGGTGGTGTCGACGCCGTTGTCGAGCATGCTGAGCGTGCCTTCTTCGGCCGAGGCGTCGCCGCGCGGTGTCACGACCACGCGCAACTGTCCTTTCCCCGACGAATACTTCTGCACGAGCGGGAGTTCGCGGTCGGGCACGGTGAAGTGCACGTCGATCGGGTGGATCTGGTTGATCACCACCAGCGGCGGCACCGAACCGGGCCGCACGAGGTTGCCCTGCTTCACGAGCAGGACGCCGGTCTTGCCGGAGATCGGCGCGGTGATGGTCGCGTTCTCGAGGTTGAACCTGGCGTTGTCCACCGCGGCCCTGTCGGCGGCGACGACCGCCTTGGCCGCAGCGGCGGCGGCGAACGCCTGGTCGGCCTGCGACTTGGTCACGAAGTCCTTCGCGACGAGCGCGGCGTAGCGATCGGCGTCGCGCTGGGAGCTCTGCGCGTTGGCTTCATCGCGCGCGAGCACCGCGACGGCCTGGTCGAGCGCGGCCTTGAAGGGGCGCGGATCGATCTCGAACAGCACCTGCCCTTGCTTCACCTCGTCGCCTTCCTTGAAGTGCACCTTCATCAGCACGCCGCCCACCTGCGACTGCACGGCGACGGTCTGCGCGGGCTCGACGAGGCCGTTCGAGCGGACGATGTACGGCGCGTCGCCTCGCTCGGCGATGGCGACGGTCACGGCGACGGGCGGCTTGACGGGTGGCGCGGTCTTGGTGCAGGCGGCGGATGAGAGGGCGAGAACGGCAACGGCAAGAGCAACCGCCTGCCACGGATTACGCGGATTCAGACGGGCGATTCTCGCGGATAGGATTCTTGGGGAACTACGATTGGGACGCGGCATCATCTACGGCCTTCCGGGAGCGACCGGTGTAAGCGAAATATTGGGTTCGCCGCGCGTGCCGAGGACACCGGCGTCGTGCGAGAGCTGCGCGAGCGAAGCGTACCAGGTCCAGCGGCTGAGCACGGATTGCGCGCGGGCGTCGGCGAGGGCGCTCTGCGCGGTGAGGAGGTCGAGGATGTTGCCGACGCCCTCGGCGTAGCGGCCGCGCGCGACGTCCTCGGATTGCACGGCACTCGTGAGGAGTTCCGCGGAGGTTGCCACGCGCTGCGTGGCGGTCTGCAAGGCATAGTACGACGTGAACAGCTGGGAGATGGCGAGCAGGCGCGTTTGTTCGGCGCGCGAGGCGAACGCCGCCGCATTCTCCTGCGCGGTGACGACGTCGTAGTCGCGCGAGAATCCGGCGAAGAGCGGAATGGCCACGCCGAACGTGAGGGCGTACGAGTTGCCGGCGAGCGCGGGGCTCCCTGACTGCACGTTGCCCCTGTTGGCGCCCAGCGTGATGCTCGGGAGGCCGGCCGACCGCGCCTGGCGGACCTGCGCCTGGCTCTGCCGCGCGAGGGCGCGCGCCGCGGCGACGTCGGGGCGGTCGCGAACGGCGCGCTCGATCATCGAATCGATGTTCTCGCTGAGCTGCATCACGGGCGCCAGGCCGGTGTCGGGCTCGGCATCGAAACGGGCGTTGGCGGCGAGGCCGAGCGCGAGCGCGAGTTGCGCGCGCGCCGCCTGGACGTTTCCGCCGGCGGTCTGCCAGTTGAGCTTGCTCTGCGAGAGCGCCGTGCGCGCCTGAAGCACGTCGGCGATGGTCGCGAGGCCGACTTCGTGACGGCGATCGGCGGCCGCGAGGTTGGCCTCGGCGGTCTTGACGGTGGCGTCGGCGGCGTCGAACAGTCCGCGGCTCGCCTGATACGAGAAGTAGGCGCCCTCGGCCTGCAGCACGACAGCCTGCACGGTGGCGTTGTGCGTGAGGTCGGCGGCAAAGAGCGCTTCATGCGCCGCGGCCATCGCGCCGCCGCGCTGGCCGAAGTCGAGCAGAACGTACGAGAGATTCAGCGTAGTGGTGAAGGACGATCGCGTTGACGGCAGTACCGCGGGGTTGAACGAGATGGCCTTCGAGGGGCCGCCGCTGCCGTCGAGCTCGAGCGATGGAAGCAGGTGGCCGCGCGCCGAGCCGTACGCGGACGCGGCCGCGCGCGCCTGGGACCAGGTGGCGCGCGTCTGCGGGCTGTTGCCTAGGGCGAGATCGACGATATCGTCGATGGAGAGGTGATCCATGCGAGTGGCGAGCTCCGCGGGAACAACGGAACCGCGAGTCGCGCGCGCCGTCTCCGTCTTGTCGAAGGTCTTGCTTGCCCCCGTGGTCTTCTGCGCGGGCCACTCCGTCGACGGAGCAGGCGCAGTCGACGGAGCGCCGCCGATGTGCGCGGGAGGGGAGCACGCGGCGATGCAGAGGGCGAGAAGGGAGAGGCGGCTTGGCGACATTCGTGTCAAAGATAACGGTGCGGTGTTACTGCAGATGCGAGAGGGGGAGTCCAGTGGGGAGGGGCGAGTCCAGTGGGGAGGGGCGAGTTAGAGAGGGGAGCGGCAAGAAACGAGAGGCGAGTGGGGAGCTGGAGTGGCGAGAACGGCGACGGACTGGCTGAGATATGAGAAGTGGGGAGACGCCCCTCATCTGAGCAGGTCTCATCACTCATCCCTGTGCTCGCCCTTCGCGCTCGCCACTCGTCTCTGCAGTACGCAGCCGACCCGCCGGACGTTCGCATCCCTCTATGGATCATCGCGGTAACGACGGGCGAGAGGTGAGGAAGCGTGGGGCGGACAGCCACGGCTGTCGGTAACCGGATCAAAGCCGTGAGTCAGGGGCGGTCGGTCATTGGCTGTGGGAAAACGGCGACGGGACCGGTCGGTGCGCTGTTGGATTCCAACGGCAGCCTACCCCTCGCCCTTCCCGCCCACCCCAAACGCGGTGTTGCGCCTATGCGAGAAGATCAGCGACGTCTCCATATGCGCCACCTCCGGCCGCGAGGCAAAGGCCGAGAGCGCGAACTCGCGAAGATGCTCCGAATCGCGCACCGCCACGTGCACGAGATAATCGTTGGCCCCCGCGACATGAAAGGCGCCGCGCACCTCGGGGAGCTGCGCGACATGCCGCTCGAAGGCCGCGATCGCGCTCCGCGCATGCTTCTCCAGCCGGATCGCGACGAGCGCCTCGAGCGTCACTCCCCACACGCGCGGATCGACTTCGGCGTGATAGCCCTGCAACGCCCCTGACGACTCGAGCCGCCGCACACGCGCCAGACAACTCGACGGCGCGAGCCCGACCTTGGACGCGAGCTCCTTGTTGGAAATCCGCGCATCGTGCTGCAAATACGCCAGGATGGCGCGATCGATTCGGTCGATGAGGGCCGGATCGGGATGCTTCCGAATATTATTCGTCATGTCTCGACCATATTGGTGAATAGCGCTAACATAGTGTCATGAAACCGAATATGGAACACTCCACCGGCCAGGGCTTCGCCACCCGCGCCGTGCACGCCGGCCGCGGCGATTTCGCAAAGCTCGGTGTGCACGCCCCGCCGCTCGACCTGAGCTCGACCTATCCCACTCCGGACCTCGACGCCGCCGCGCGATCGTTCGACAGTCTCGTCTCCGGCGACGAGCCTCAGGGCAGCTTCGTCTACCAGCGGCTCTTCAACCCCACCACCGACCGGTACGAGCGCGCGCTCGCCGACCTCGAGGGCGCGGAGGACGCCGCGGCGTTCGGCTCGGGAATGGCGGCCTTCAGCGCCGTGCTCCTCGCCGCGAAGTCGCGCGGCACGCACATCGTGGCCGTGCGCCCGATGTACGGAACCGCGGACCATCTGCTCAGCTCGGGCCTGCTCGGCCTCGACGTGACGTGGACCACGCAGGACCGAATCGCAGAAGCCATCCACCGCGACACGGCGCTCGTCGCCATCGAGACGCCGGCGAATCCGACGCTCGAGCTCGTGGACATCGCGTCGGTGGTGCGCCAGGCGGGTGCCGTGCCGGTGATCGTGGACTCGACGTTCGCGACGCCGGTGCTCCAGCGCCCGCTCGATCACGGGGCGGCGCTGGTGCTGCACAGCGCGACGAAGTTCCTCGGCGGACACGGCGATGTGCTCGCCGGCGTCGTCGCCGGTTCACACGAGCTGATTCGCGATATCAAACATGTGCGCGCCGCGACAGGCGGGCTGCTGCATCCGCTTTCGTCGTATCTGCTGCACCGCGGACTGCAAACGCTCGAACTGCGCGTGCTGCGCGCGCAGGCAACGGCGATGACGTTGGCGCGGCGGCTGGCCGCGGATCCACGCATCGGCAGCGTGCGCTTTCCGGGGCTGGATGGACAGGATCCGCGCTTGCTCATCGGCCGGCAGATGAACGGACCGGGAAGCGTGCTCAGTTTCGAGCTCGCGAGCGGCGATCCGGCCGTGATGCGCGCGTTCGTCGGCGCGCTGGAACTCATCACGCCGGCGGTGAGTCTCGGGTCGGCGGATACACTCATTCAACCGCCGGCGATGCTCACTCATCGGGTGGTCGACGCGGAGGCACGGGAACAGACCGGGATTACGTGCGGGCTGCTGAGATTGAGCGCGGGGTTGGAGGATGCGGCCGATCTGTGGGCGGATCTCGACCAGGCGCTCGGGAAGGCAGGGGCGAGATGGGAGCGGCAGAGTTGGGAAAACGACCAACAACAGCTGTCAGCTGACGGCCGTCTGACCAAAGTGATGAGTTAGTAGCCGTCGGTTGTTGGCTGTCGGACAAGGGGCGACGGGACCGGTCGGTGCGCTGAAGGGTGCGCCGATCGGTCCCGTCGCCGTTTTCTCGCGGCTACTAGCTGGTGGCTAAGCGCTCACCGCTTTGATGCTCAGAGCTACGAGGTCACGGCCGTAGTCGGCAGTTGTTTCTTGAGGGCCCGCCGTTCAGCTCATCTCCTGCCGTCCGGATGCGCCGCCCGATCGATAAGCCACCTCCGAAATTCGATATCCACTCTCTCCAAGTCCGTCGGCACCATCTGCGCGTTCGCGAACACCCGGTTGACATCCTTCGACTGCAGCTGAGCGTCCACCAGCGCGCCGACGAACGACGGCCCCTCGCGGATGGTGAGATAACGGCCGAAGAGCAGCGACTGCACGGCGAACAGTTCACCGCCCTGCAGCGGTCCGCGCGGCCGGCCGCCATCGTCGGCGCGCGGATTCCCGCCGCGGCTGCCACCGCGTCCCATCGAACCTCCCATTCCTCCGCCCATTCCTCCCAGCCCGCCCATTCCGCCGCGACGGCCGCCGCCCGTTCCGCCGCCCATTCCTCCACCCATCCCGCCGCCAATGCCGCCGGGATTGCCGCGTGTATCGCCCCGACCGGCTATGGTGCCGCGTCCGGCGCTCGCGATGAAGCTCGGCCGCGACATGGTCAACATCGAGTGGATCGGAAACATGCTGTCCACCTGCATGGCAAGCCGAGCCGTGAGTGTATCCTCGAGGCCGGTCGGGACGGCGAGTCCGGGGATCGCATCTTCCGCCCACGCCGGCACGCGCGGATCGTCCACTGAGCCGCTGGCTGCCGCCGGGGTAGCGGGTTTCCCGGCGAACGACGATGCACGCGCCGAAAGCCAGGCGCGCACGACGCGCGTCGCTGGCCCTGCGGCCGCGAAGCGCGTGAGCGCATCGGCGGCCGTCGCGCCCATCGCACCGCCGCCACCCCCGTCGCCGCGATCACCGCCGCGATCACCGCCACGACCCTGCCCGCGCCCAGCGTAGCCGCCCCGGCCGGACGATTCGTCATTGACCTTTTCGCCTTTCCTGAGCGGCCGAGGGACATCCATTTCGACCACCGGCCCGGCGTCGAACGGAACCGGCGCCGAGGCTTCCGGCATCGTTCCCGGCGGCCCGACTCGGCGCACCGCCGCGATCACCTTTGCGGGCTCGGTGTCGAAGAGTTTCGCGTAGAATCGCTGCTGGTCGTCCAGCTGATTCATGGCCGGGAGTATCTCGAGCTTCGACCGGGTGACGAGCTCGTACCCCACGCCGCGCGCAACCCAGGTGGACTCCGCTCCCATCATGCGCAGTTCAGCGGGGACGGCGGCGAGTACGGCCTTATCGGGCGCCGCGGCCACGTGGCCGGTGGCATTCCCGGTGGCACACCCGGCTGCACAACAGCTCCCGGCCAGCAGCGCAACGTTCAATCGACGAGACAACTCGGTCATGACTCTTCTCCGTGGGCACGCGGTTGTTGTACTCTTACCGCGAGCGTTCGCGAAGGTGCCATCGCAGGCCGGCGATGCGGCGACGCGCACATCGTCGGTCGAGGTCAACGCCGCTCGGGCGTCGTCCGTCTTCTAACACTTTTCCTCCTTCAACGGTCTTTAACCTGTCCGCGACGAGCCCCGCACCTGCTCCTCCAGACGCCGATCTCGTCGCGCGATGTTTGCGCGGCGACGCCGGGGCATTCGACGTACTGGTGCGACGGTACTACCGCGCGGCGTTTTCGGTCGCGCTGGGCGTTTTGGGAAACCAGCACGACGCGGAGGATGTGGTGCAGGACGCGTTCGTGAAGGCGGTGGACCGGCTC
>OCZT010006381.1_pt1 | contig 11675 bp, 10 predicted proteins | sample 1539031 | NCBI WGS metagenome assembly OCZT01 (sample SAMEA3539308, study PRJEB22396) | soil metagenome | biome: tundra; feature: field; material: soil | place: USA | collected 2010-05 | depth 0.15 m
AGCCGCCACCACCGAACAGGAGCAAGAGAACGATGAGAATCACTATCAATCGCATGCGCGGAAGTTTAGCACATAAGGTCGGCTCAGGTCAGGCCGTTTTCCGCCCGGGGAATTTTGGCGAGGCACAGGTCACAATGTCAAGCAATGAAATGGAGATATTTGGGCTCATCAACAAACGGCAAGATTGACACCTGATCGTGGCTAGCAGTGATAGTCCACTACCACCCCGTTGGCTAGGAGTTTCCCACCTACTGTCTCTCTCCGTGCGCCGGATGGAACCCGCACGACGACGGCTGCTGAATCCTTTTCCAGCAGGATTGGAGTAGAACCGCTGACTCCGGTTTTCACCCAGCGCTTGGAAACTGCGTCATACAGATCAACGCGCTTGGCGCCCACATCAACATTAATTCGCTTGTCCGTATCATGAGGATTGAAATACAGGTGGGTTGGATACGCAGGCGCGTGGTAATAATCAGTCTTGAGACAATCGAGCTCGAGGATTTTGTCGTCATCGGTTCCCGAGATAATTGCACCGAAGATACCCACAGACGTCGAACTGTACACGCTGAAGTTCGAAACGTCCGGGAAAACGTACTTCTTCCCCGTGGTCGGCGACCAGCAATCCCAGGCATCTCGGGCGGCGACGAAAGAAGCATTTGCCCGTTGCTTAATGAGTGCTTCTTCGGCCGCTGTCAGATGCTTGGCGCCTCTTCCGAGCAAGACCTCATACGCAATCAAGTTCTTAGAGATAGACCGCAGTTGCGGGACCACTTGATAGTCATCTGGTAATTCACCGGGATAAAACAGACGCGCATTGTTTGCGGCGTTGAGCATCCACTTGCCGATAGCTCTTGCAAATCGCGGATCATAGCGTGTCAAAGGAACCATTGAGGATGCCATTCGAAAAGTTTCAAACAGGTAAGGGCGATCGTCAAACATCGTTACCAAACCGCTGACGTCGTATTCGCCCCAGCGCGCTGCACTCACACCTCCCACGCAAGTGTGGCCGCCGCTAAAGCACCAGTCGAGAATGCGGGCCGTGTCGTAGTTCTTGCCTTGTTCAGCATTCATGCGGGCTGAAAGGTACGCCCCAAATGGTAGGATGCATGCATACATTGGGTTGTCTGTCTCGGAGTTCAAGGCATCCATGCAGACGACCGCAGCCTCAAGGTATTTTGGATCCCGGAATTTCGAATGGGCCATGTACTCCAACCAGCCGAAGGCAGCAGAGGATTCCGGTTCGAGCCAATGAACCTCTTTTGTTCCATCAAACGGTTTCATCGCTGCAAAATTGAAGCTTTGATGGTGGAACTTCTGCGGGCTATCCTTCAGCACCTGCACTGCCCGGTAGAATTGATCGGCGGTGGTGCGGAAGAGATCATCAAAGTGCAGCATATGCGGATACAGGTAAGTAATCTCCGCGAATAGCATCGAGGGCAACGTATCGGCCCAGAAGTCGATGCCGAATCCATTGCCAACTTGGAACGAGAATTCGCGCTCGTAGGTGAGAAACACGTTCTGGCCATTTGCCTTGTTGAAGAACGCCTTGCTCATTTCAATCCAGTTTCGGCCATTCTGATTGCTCTTATCGACACCAACCAGGCTCGCTCCTATGAGCGCTGGAAGATCGCAGATCGCATCGTGACATTGACCCTTGTTTTCTATGGGACCCGAACGAGGGTCGTCCACTATCATATACAACCCGAACGTATCCTCGTCGAAGTTGACATGTCCCTTGTCGATCCACACCAGCGGCAGATACGGACCCTTTGTGTCAAGGTCAAATAGATACGCATCCAAATCTTTTGCAACTTGCCGCCAGTCCCGCATCTTGAATGGCTGTGGAATGTTGGGCATTCGATCCACCTGCGCTATGGGGATCTGGTCCGCACCCTGCTTGCTCGCCAACGCTTCGTTTGAACTGGAATTTGCTGCCAAAAGCGTTCGCCAGCCCCCCAAGGCCGCGCCTGCGGCAACCGCTCCACTTCTCAAGAACCTGCGTCGTGATATTGACATTTACCCTATCCTCCTTCAGCATCTTTTCTTCACTCAATGGGAAAAAGCGGTTTCCCCGGCACGAGGGAGCCGTTCACAAAGCCACCGTAGCGGCATTGGAACCTTGAACGACCATGATAAAGGGACCCGCTTAGAGGTAACCTAACGTTTCGCCCTATTCCAACCCTAGCGTAGCCGCGGCTCTACCACGCCATTCCGTGACTCTCAAACCGCGGCCTGGCCAAGTTAGAATGTTATACGCATCTCGGCTTGTCCTGTACGTTGCCCACTGCCGCACAAACCGGTAACCTGTCCGAAGGTGCCGTCGGAAACATCAGAGTCCACACAGTTTGACAGACTCCATCTATTGAACGCATTGAAGTAGTCCACTCTGAGTCTTCCCTTCACATCTCCACCAATTGCGAAGCTTTTTGAAGCGGACAGGTTCTCATTAAGACTTGCTGGACCGCGCAGCTCAGAGATGAACGCGTGAGAATTTCCTGCAGTGAATAGTCCCGGATCGGTGAACGCCCCATTCTTCTCGATGATTGTCGGATAGGCGCCTTTCATTCCGTTCTTAATCCAGGTCTTGACCGTAGACCAGCTGTGAGTCACGATGGGCACCCCATCTGCTCTGCTCGCCCGATTGCCATATCCATAAGGACTCCCGTATGCGAAAACGCCGTAAGGAACCCCGCCCGAATATGTGCCGACCCACGCGATCTGCCAACCGCCAATAACGCTCCCAAGCACTCCGTTCCGGTTGAGGAATCTTTTACCCCGGCCAATCGGAAGATCATAGGCTCCAGTGATCGAAGTGAACCAGTGTGATCCCTCCGGCGAGCTTTCGGCCTTCGGATTATAGGGGTTGATCGGTGTGGGGTTGACAGATCCATACTCTGACTGCGAGTCACCAATTTCGCTCTGGAATGTGGCCGCGGCGAGGAAGAACAGCCCGCTTGAATACCGCTTGTCCACCTCCATCTGCAGGGCGTTGTAATGGTTGGTACCTCCGTAAGAGAAGTTGTTGTAAATCGCCAGGTACTGAGGGTATGGCCTCAATGCCTGCATCACGGTCCCATTCCCGCCCATGAGTTGCATAAAGTTCGTGAACGATACAGTAACGCCGGCAGCTTGAGCCGCTGGGGAGTCAGCTAATGCGCCAAGCAATCCCTGGTACTGTGCCGGAGCGCCTTCGGGAATGTTATTCAACTGGTCCGATTGCGCCTTCATCTGATGGATGCCAAGCTCCCCTACATAATCGCCGCGGAAATACATCTTCCAAGGGAGTTCTCTTTGGACTGATAAGGTCCACGTTTCCATGTAAGGATTCATTCCGGCCTTTTGAGGATCGTAGAAACCGACTGCCCCGCCGGTCAGGGACGTTGCGCTGAATTGGGGTGCGGGCGGGAACGGAAGTTTTTGAGTATCCCAGTTTCCAAACCCCGGACGATTGGTTCCGTTGGAACCGAAGGAGTTATAAGTTCCAAAGGCATTTCCGTCGTTTGAGAAGGTATTGAACGCGACCCAGACTACGGAGAACCCAGCGCTGATCACAGTCTTCTGATTGAGGGCATATGACATGCCGAGGCGAGGCCCAAATTCGCCCCAATGAATGTTCGCCCGGGTTATGTTCGCACAAGCCGAACAATTCCCGAACGCAGTTAGCACTCCAGGCTGGCTTGACGCAGCTGGATTGGCAACCTTCAAAGAGGCAGGGGTAACAAAATCTTGTTGATTGTTATCTACCGAATACGGTATCTGGATGTCCCAACGTAGGCCGGCCATCACGGTCACCTTTGGGCTGACCTTGATGTTGTCTTGCACATACGGCGCATATTGGGACCATCTTCTTGCGGAAGGCGGAGTGTAGCTGTTGGACGCGCTGTCTACTTGGCCCAGCAAAAAGCCGGCGAGCGGGCTGCCAGCATACGGGTTCGCCACGAAGGAGGTCGAGGGATTCGGACTGATGTTGTTTGCTGTTGTGTTGCCGCTGAAATTGAAATTGCCGACGCAGCCAGTGCAGCCGCCAGTTCCATAGGTCAACGCCAGTCCCTGGGCGCCAAAAGCTATACTGTGCTTGCCCTTGGTCCACAACCAATTATTGTAAAAGGACTCATAATGGATGGCGTAGTTACTGCTGACATTTCCGTACTCTCCAAAGCCCGGGGGGGCGTCGATGCCGCCGAAGTTCACCCCAGGAAAGCCTCGAGCGGGGCTGTTAGTCAGGTCCTGGGCGGCGATGGTTGTCTCTGGCGCGGTCGTCTTCGAGTGATTGTTCGTCTGAATATACCCAAGGCCACCGGTCACTACCAGATTTGAGCGGATGGCATTTGAGTAATTGATCGTCTCCTCGTTCTGTGGATAGACCGCATTCACATATGAATTGAGCGGATTACCACTATTTGGAGCTCCGAATACCGGCACGTTGTAGTTATAGTCCTGCGATTGGCTGAATTGGAACATACTGAAGTTCAACATCTGTTTTGAGGTTAGGTGATGATCGACCGACAGGCCCCACCTCGTCTGTGTCGTCGGAAGCGAATAGCGATAGTAATAATTCTGAGCGAGTTGGCCTGGACCTGTTCCGGTGTGGTTGGGAGCAGGAATATATTGGAGAAGGGCCTTGGCGGTTGCACCGAACCGACCGGGGTCGATTGTGTTGGTCACTCCCTGGTACTGGAATTGTTGAGGGTTGTTGGGATCAGGGCTCAGTGGGTCGAAGATCCGCGCCTGAATGACATTGCCGGACGCATCTGTAGTCATAAGGCCCGTAAAGTCTCCCTGAAGCATGGCTGTCGTCGGGACCTGACCGAATCCGGTGGGAGTTGAGTTCTCGCGAAAGCCGTCAAACGAAAAATAAAAGAATGTGCGATTGTGGCCATCGTAAAGCTTTGGAATCAATACAGGCCCGCCCACTGAAAAGCCATAGTTGTTTTCATGATTCTGTGGCGTGGTCGGATTTTCAAAACCCCTGGAATCAAAGAAACTGTTGCGGTTGAAATAGAAGACATTGCCGTGGAATGCATTTGTCCCTGACTTGGTCTGGTATCGAAAGTCACCGTCGGACCATCCCCATTGCGCATCGAAGGTCGTGCGGTCGACGTGCGCTTCGCTAATGAAGTCGTAAGGGGGGACCACGGCGACCTGGCTATCGGTCGGGATGCCATTGTAATAAATGAAGGCGGAACCAAGTTGTCCCGCTCCGACGGAAGGGTAGGCGACTCGCACGACACCGGGAGTCGTGGAAAAGGACGAGTCGTAGATGCTGCGGGCTCCGCCATTTACCTGGACGGGAGTAGAGTCTAGCAACTCGGGCTCCAGCGTTGAACCGACGCTTGGAGAGGATGTTTCGAGAGCGACTTCGTCCGCAACAACCGAAACGGTCTCAGTGGCCGCACCTGGAGATAATTTGGCAAAGACATTTGCAGAGACGGCCGTCTCTACGTTGAGGTCGGTTTGTATGAATTTCTCAAAGCTAGGGGCCTCAATAGTGACGGTGTATTTTCCGGGCAGCACGTTCACGAATGTAAAAGCTCCGACTGAAGAAGTCGCAGTCTGGCTCGACACTCCAGTACCATTATTTCGAATGGTCACGGTCGCTCCTGGCACGACGGCCCCGGCCGAATCCATCACAGTTCCGTTGACGCCTCCGAGTTGTTGTTGGGCAACGGCCAATTGAGCGCAGAATACAAGAACGCCCAGCGCGCAAGTTAGGCCATACTTGAATACAATTGGCCGCAAACGACGCAGCCAACTAAAAAGCCGCTTACTCTCCGACATGATGCCTCCTCGAAGTTGATAGTTCAGGTTCGCTTTCTGCTAGTCAGGACTCGACTCCCTTGACTCTTTGAGTCGCAACTCTTCTACGCTTGAGTTCTCGTTCCTACTAGCAGAAAATCGCTTGAGGGCATTTGTTTGACTGTGCGAAACGCCATCTTACGGTATAATGCTCAAAACATGCGACATGGTGTCATAGAGTGGGATATCCGGAGTATTCGACGAGTTCTACTCGTTTCGCAGGCTCAAACAATTGGCAGACAGGTGACGCATGGAGCCATCCGTGTTCTATGAGGCAGAGGAAGCCACGAACACTGTGTTGCGGGTTAACATGGTGAACACCTGCGCGCTGGAGAGAAGGGCGAACGCCGTAACGATCGATGCGACCGCGCGGCGCAGAAATCCCGACTGCAGAATCGGTGGTGGGCCCAGTTTGCAGCATGATTAGCAGTTCTTGAAGCGGAACGACCCGGGTCACAACTACACAATCGGGCAAGGATTGCTGCATTGTTTGCTCGAACTACTCTCCACGGGAGATCGCGAGGCCGCTGAAGAGCCACCGCGTTATCGGAATCTCGCGTCCGACGCAGCGAATCAATATGATCATTTCTCCTGAATATCAATAGGGGACTGTTCCAGCTTTCGAAACGTTGTAGAGAAGAGATCTCGTTAAGGAGAATCTCAGCCAAATAGAGGGGACTATTTCGCCAGTTCAAACTGCCATTCGACCCGCAAAGGCGGTAATCAGTTTGGGGAAGTCCCACTTTGCTTTCAAGGTGATCCATCTCAACCCGGCTTGCTGCCGTGCAAATGATGCAGTCCGAGTGTTGAGAGAACGAACAAACTGCGATCAATTTGCCTGCGCAAAGGAAGCATTGCCTCCTTGACGTGGTTCGCAGCAATCACCTGACTAGGCATACCTCGACAGCGGCTTTATCCAAAAGTCATTCGGGTAGACTTGATCAACGTTGCGGGTCGTAACGAGTTTGTGTCTTATGAAGACCGCTGGGGGAACAGGTCTATTTCCCAAAATATCCATCGCCAACTTTATCAGTTGGGGACCGTAATCCTCTGGAAAGAATGCAACTGAGCCAATCAGTCTTGTCACTGGCTTTCTTAGTTCATGCCTGACCTCGACGCTTCCGTCGTGACCTATTACAGCGCATCCCTCTTCAAAGCCGATCTCGCGAAACGCATAGAGAGCCGCCACAGCGACGGTATCATTTACCGCCACCACCAAAGTTCCATCCGTTTTGCAACGCCGAATGTGCCGCCGGACAATTTCAAGCGTGGCATCAAACCGTCCTCCCTTTGTGTCGTAGTACGTTTTCCGGATCGACTTGACGTTCGGAATGTGCTCTCCCAAAACGTCTGAAACACCCGTCAATCGCTCGTTCAAGAATGTTCCGGCAGCGTCCGAACCGAGAAAGAGTATCTGTTTCAGCCGACCCTCCCAGTTCTTCACAATCCAGCTTCCGGCATGGCGCCCAGCCAGCCGACCGGCGTCGTAGTTGTCTACGCCGAAATACGTCCCTCCTGGATGCGGAATATCCACAGCAATAAATGGGATCTTCGCGTCACACAGCTTCCCGCCTATCTGTGCAGACACGTCGAGATAAATCTGAGAATCAATCACAAGATCGACCTTCTCGGCGACAAAACGCTCTATATTTTCGAGCGCTGTTTTCGAGCTGAACCCGTTGGAGAGAACAAGAAGGTCGATATTCGCGGCAGCGACGGAATTAACCAAGCTATCAGTCACGATGCCTGTGTAGGGAAGAAGGGGGCTCTGACTTGCATAACCGATACGATACTGCTTCGAGCCGACCACTTTGACTCTGGATCGATAGCCTTGTCGTTCCGTGCGCTCAAGGAGGCCGGCCTCAACCAGTGTCTCGAGCATACGGAAGGCTGTATTCTTCTTCATTCCTGTACGCCCTTGCACGCATCGAAGCGCCAGAATTTCATTAGGAGAGGAGAATGCCTTGAGAATCGCCGCCATTCGAATCACCGCATGAACCGTGTATGGTCGCTTCGACATTCCGCTCGATCTGTTTGTGGGATTCTCTGGCCACATACAGGGAGATAGTAGTCCAGTAGTTTCTGTCTTGCAAGTTGACGAGGTCCGAAGCGAGAAGCTCGATTCTTTCCACTTAACAACTCTGTTCCGCAGATCTTCTTTGGCGTCGTAGAGCGACCCCCTCCGCCTCTTGCATCAATTGCCGTGAATCGGCGTCTCCTGTGGCCTCGCGTTAAGAGGTTTACGCCACTTACCTGTACGAGTATCGTCGGTCTTCGTCGCTGATGGTTACATAGCGCATCGTAGAGCCAATCGACTTGTGGCCAAGCTGTTGCTTGACCAGGGCGAGATTGACGTTGGCCGATACCATGTGACTAGCGAGGGAATGCTTCAGCGCATGTGGATGCCGTTTCTCTGCCGGTAAGCCTGCTTCACTCGCAATCGCCTTGAACAGCCGGAAGAACTGAGTCCGATCAAGCCGCCCGCACCCAACCAGCGCCTGGGTCATTCAGCAGTTGCGTGAGGCATTTCCTTATGATTCCGCACCCGGCTACCTGATCTTTGATCGCGGTTCCAGCTTCAATGCGGAGATGATCGATGCCGTAAAGAGCTTCGGCATCCAGCCCAAACGGACCAGTTTCCGAAGTCCGTGGCAAAATGGTGTCGCGGAACGCTGGGTCGGCAACTGCCGCCGGGACCTGCTGGACCATGTGATCGTGCTCAATCAGCGCCATTTGAAGCGCCTGATGAATGATTACGTCCGTTATTATCACGACGACCGGACTCACCTTGCCCTGGCGAAGGGAACGCCTGCAGGCCGTGAAGTGCAAAAGAACTCTGGCGCAAGTCGCGGGGTTGTATTGCCAAGACTCGGCAGGCTACATCATCGCTACGACCTCGCTGCCTGAGCGTCAGCCGCGAAAATCCCCCTTCGGAGTCAACGAAGAACTGCGGGAGTGGTGCGCCCGGCGACCTCCCGACGTCCACTTGGCGGTGTTTTCGTCACGATTCGAAGTCACCGCGTCTCCTCGTCGGAGTCAAGAATCCGTTGAGAACCCTGCCTCAAGTTCACGAGTCAGGCCCTTTTCAGGTCCGGGTGGACTTTTGGCGAGGCGCAGGTGGCCGAAGATGCGGTATCTCAGCGTGGCGAAGGGGCGGTCGACGGTCGATCTGCGCAAGCGGCGCCAATCTCAGGTTCGGCTCTGGACACAGAGTCGTATAATTCAGGCCAACATTGCGGACTTCTTCTGGAGCGCATCCCGCCGCCCTTGGCAGGAAAGGGGCACTCCATTGACAGCGGACAAAATGCGTTACCTGCCCTGCTTCCGAGCAACGTGAAACGGAGAACGAAATCATGCGAAAGATCGGGAAGACTGTCGCTACACTTCAAATCTTGATCGGATGCACGCTTCTTTCCGCTATGCTGTCTCCTGTTTTGGCTGGGCAAGGCAAATCGGTGCCCGCCAAACCCTGGATGAACAAGGCCCTGTCGCCGGATGAGCGCGCAACACTGCTTCTGAAGCAGATGACCCTCGATGACAAAATCCAGTTCGTGCATGGAGTTCCCACGTACTCCTTGCCGGGCCTTCCCGGTTATAAGCGAGCCCCGGGCTCCCTCGAAGGCGACGGCTTTGTGCCTGCCATCCCGCGGCTGGGTTTGCCGGCGCTACAGATCATTGGCGCCGGAGTTGGCGTCACCAACCTAGGCCGGCGATGGAACGGCCAGTCAACCTTGCTGCCTTCCTCCCTCGCGGAGACGGCTACGTGGGACACGAATATGGCCTACGACTTCGGGCAGGTGATCGGCAAAGAGACACGCAACCAGGGCTTCAATGTCCAGATCGGCGGCGGAATCGATCTCACACGCGAGCCGCGCAATGGCCGCAACTTTGAATATCACGGCGAGGACCCCTTGCTGGCCGGAAAGATCCTCGGCCGTGAGCTCAAGGCGATTCAAGACCAGCACCTCATTGCCGACATCAAGCACTACGCCGTCAACGATCAAGATACGGGCCGCGGTATCGTCAACGCCGTCCTCGACAAGCGCTCCCTGCGCGAGAGCGACCTGCTTGCATTCGAAATCGCCATTAAGGAGTCAAATGCGGGCGTGGTCATGTGTGCCTATAACCGTGTCAACGGCGACTACTCCTGCGAAAACGATTACCTGCTCAATCAGGTATTGAAGAAAGACTGGGGGTTCAAAGGCTGGGTCATGTCCGACTGGGGCGCGACCCACAGCACTGTGAAAGCCGCGCAGAACGGCCTCGACCAGGAGATGCCCGCCGGCATCTATTTCGCTGACCAGCTCAAAACCGCAATCCAGAAGGGCGAGCTCCCTGCATCGCGGCTCGACGAGATGGTGCACCGCATTTTGCGCACCGAGTTTGCCTTCGGGGTTGTGGATGACCCGCCGGTGATCAAACCCATCGACGTGGCGGCGGGCCGCGCGGCTGCACAGCGTGTGGAAGAGCAGGCAATCGTACTGCTCAGGAACTCCGGGATATTGCCTTTGAAAAAATCACAGTATCGCGAGATCGCGGTGATCGGTTCCTATGCGGATTCGGGTGTTCTATCGGGAGGCGGCTCCGCCCAGGTTACGCCCGTTGGTGGAAACGCTGTTCCCGCCGGCGTTTACCCGCCGGGCCTCTTCGGATTCCTGTTGGTGCCCGTTTATGCCCCCTCCTCGCCGTTGACCGCCATTCGCATCAAAGCGCCCGATACTCTCGTTGACTACGATCCGGGTGGAGATATCGCGGCCGCGGTAAATTTAGCAAAGGTATCGGACGTGGCCATCGTCTTCGCGCACCAGTGGACGCACGAAGGTGCCGACTTGACAACCTTGGCGCTGCCCGACCATCAAGACGAATTGATCACACAGGTGGCAGCGGCCAACCCGCACACCATCGTGGTGCTCGAGACAGGTGGAGCGGCTTTCATGCCCTGGCTCGACAAGGTGCAGGCAGTGCTCGAGACCTGGTATCCCGGTGCAGGAGGCGGCGAGGCCATCGCCAACGTTCTCTTCGGCGATGTAAACCCGTCCGGCAAGCTGCCCATCACCTTTCCCGCCAGCGAGGCCGACTTTCCGCACCCGGTGATCGCGAAACCGGCAGGAGCCACTACGGGTCCGTCCGATCTCGCCCTCAATCCCGAGTCCGGCATCTTCGATGCGAATTACACCGAAGGTTTGAAAGTCGGATACAAGTGGTACGACGCAGAGAACAAGGTTCCTTTGTTCCCCTTCGGCTTCGGCCTTTCTTACACCACCTTTTCCTACTCCAACTTGAATGTGACCCACGCGAACGGTCTTCAGGTGGCCTTCGCCCTCAAGAATTCAGGAACGCGGGCAGGGGCGGAAGTTGCCCAGGTTTACCTCGGACTGCCGGCTGCCGCCAACGAACCACCGAAGCGTCTCGTCGCCTGGCAAAAGGTCGCCCTTCGTCCAGGCGAGAGTCGGCATATCATCCTCAACGTGGAAAAGCGGATGATTTCAATCTTCGACGTTAATAAGGAAGCGTGGCAGGTGATGACGGGAGAATACAAAGTCTATGTGGGTTCATCCTCTCGGGATCTTCCCCTTGCCAAAACACTGAACATTTCATTCGGGCCTCAAAAGGGCCTACCGTGAGCGGGTGAAGATTTCGACAAGCTTTGACCTGACCCCCTAAATCAGTCCGTTTCGGAATACGGTCTGGACGAAGGAAAAGGGAAGGAAGGATGGACGATGAGCCGAACCCGGCACGCAGGAGCGCACTTGATCGGTTGATGTGATTACTCCCGCCGCAACAACAGACTTCAACAGGTTTCTACAAATATCAACACCTCTGCTCCCAAAACAGGTCAGACGGCTTATTGAAGCCTATTGAAATCGAGTGGAAATAAC
>OCZT010006382.1_pt1 | contig 11672 bp, 7 predicted proteins | sample 1539031 | NCBI WGS metagenome assembly OCZT01 (sample SAMEA3539308, study PRJEB22396) | soil metagenome | biome: tundra; feature: field; material: soil | place: USA | collected 2010-05 | depth 0.15 m
GAGAAAAGCAGCGATATTAAAAGGCTTCCTGGTTACTCCACCCATCTAGACGGCCCCCTCCGGAGTGTGGTCTGGTAGCGAATAATCCTCGTCACCGCTGCGTGGGGGATAGCGACGGGGTCATCATTACTGGTCCACATCGTGCGATTCTTCTCGGGTGAACATAGCATCGCAACTGGTAATTGTCTGTTCCGTTTAGCACACGCGCGGAATCGAGTTAGTGGCACAGGTTTACGCCCGGTTTGGCGGTCGCTGGATTGGGGCCTGCTGCTCACACGTGCTTGGCTCGTTTGGCGGTTCGTGCTCGACTGGGAGGGGGATCGAGGAGTTTGGGCCTTGATGTCCTGTCCTCTGGTAATTGGTCGTTCAAAACCACCTTGAGCAGCGACTTGTGTACCCGAATGCCGCCGTTGTATTTGATGTAGCCAAGCTTCCTGAACCGATTCATGAAGAAGTTTACGCGTGGCCGGGATGCGCCGATCATCTCCGCAAGAGTCTCCTGCGTTACCGGTGGGATCAGTGTCTCCGGTGCGCCCGGTTCACCATATTCCGCCATCAACAAGAGCGTCCGAGCCAACCGCCTCTCGCTGGAGTTGAATAGCTGATCGATGAGATCCGCCTGGGTTCTCATGCCCCGAATCACGATGAACCTCAAGAAAAAGATGGAGAACTTATGTTCCTTCTGCAGAACGCGGAGTATTTCCGCCGTCGCGATCCTGAGGACCGTACAGGGGGTGATGGCTGAGGCCGTGACGGTTCGCAGGGTTCCCGCTCCGGCAATCGACTCCTCGCCAAAAAAATCTCCGGCGGCGAGCAGCGTAACCGTTGCTTCTTTGCCGCTCTTGGAACTGACAGTGAGCTTTGCCCGGCCGGTCTGAAGATAATACACAGCGTCGGCTGGGCAGCCCTGGGAGAAGAAAATCTGCTTTGCCGTGTGATTCCTGATGCTTCGTCCTGGCCCTTTTGCTGCGAGAAAAGCAGCGATATTAAAAGGCTTCCTGGTTACTCCACCCATCTAGACGGCCTCTTCCGGATTCTGGTCTGGTCGCGAATAGTCCGCGTCATCGCTGCGTGGGGGACAGCGACGGGGTCATCATTACTGGTCCACATCGCGCGATTCTTCTCGGGTGAACATAGCATCGCAACTGGTAATTGTCTGTTCCGTTTGGCACACGCGCGGAATCGACCGGATGGGTGAGATGCTGGGCGAACAGATCACGGCGTCCGTGCTCGCCACGGCAGCTCGCATGGCGTCTGCACTCGGATAAACGCCTCTACGGAACGAATCGACGCCGGTTCGAAACTCAACCTCGTATCGCCTGCAAAAACGGTGTTCCGGCCGGAACGTCGATGGGGACGATGCCTTGTCTGCTTCGACTGCTCAGTTGTTGAAAAACGCCTTTCCACTCAGGGAGCACTGCAGGGTGCTGTTGGCGCCGAGTCTTCCGATTGCGGGGCGGATGATCGGCAAACCGGAACTTGTCCGGTCGGCCTCCCCATCCCCCTCTGCCGACTTCCATTCCACCCTCCCGGCCCGGCCCTTGTACCATCTAGAGCGTAGGTCCACGACACAGGAGCGCCACCATGAAGATGCGGCCGGGAACGCAAACGGGATTTCTGCTGTGCGGCAAGGAATGGAGCGAAGGCGAAGCGCTGGAAGTGCGCTCTCCCTGGGACCAAGGGCTGGTGGGCCGCGTCACCGTCGCCACCCGCGCCGACGCGCGCCAGGCTGTGAATCATGCAGCGGCCTGCATACGCCGCACGCGCGCCCTGCCGCGCTGGAAGCGCAAGGAGATTCTGGAAGACGTCGCGGGCGCGCTCATCGAACAAAAGGAGCGGTTCGCGCAGCTGATTGTGGCCGAGGCGGGCAAGCCCATTCGCCTGGCGCGCGCGGAGGTTGAACGCTCCATCCTCACCTTCAAAACCGCAGCCGAAGAAGTGTCCCGACTGGGCGGCGAGACCATTCCGCTGGACCTCACCGAGGGCAACGAGGGACGCTGGGGGCTGGTGCAGCGTTTTCCTGTCGGCCCGGTGCTGGCCATTACCCCGTTCAACTTTCCGTTGAACCTGGTGGCGCACAAGTTGGCGCCCGCGATGGCTGCCGGCTGCCCCTTTCTGCTGAAGCCCGCACCGCAGACTCCGTTTACCGCCCTTGCCCTGGGCGAAGTGATTTTGAAGGCGGGCTGGCCGCAGGAGGCGCTGGCCGTGCTGCCGCTTTCCAACGCCGACACCGCGTGGCTGGCGGAGAAGGAAGATCGCATCAAGCTGGTCACATTTACCGGGTCGGCGAAGGTGGGTTGGGAGCTGAAGGTTCACTCCGGCCGCAAGCGCGTGCTGCTGGAGTTGGGCAGCAACTCCGGCATGATTATCCACGGCGATTGGCCCGACCTGGACGATGCAGCCGTTCGCACCGCCCACGCGGCCTTTGGTTATGCCGGACAGTCGTGCATCAGCGTGCAGCGCGTGTTTGTGGAGCGCCGTATCTTCCAGACCTTCCTGTGGAAACTTGTGGAATACAGCGCCAAACTCGTCACGGGCAATCCTTCGGATGAGGCAACCGATGTGGGTCCGCTGGTCCGGCCCAGCGAGGCCGATCGTATCGATGCCTGGGTGAAGGAAGCGGTGGAAGGCGGCGCCAAGCTGGTTGCCGGCGGCGAACGTCACGGCTCGGTGATCACGCCTGCCATTCTCACGGGCACCAAACCGGGCATGAAAGTGCGCGACGAAGAGGTCTTCGGGCCGGTGATCGTGGTGGAGCCGTACGACGATTTCGAAGAGGCGCTGGCCGAGGTGAACCGGTCAAAGTATGGCATGCAGGCCGGGCTGCTGACTCGCGACGCCGGGCGCATTCTCACCGCCTTCCGCGAGTTGGAGGTTGGCGGCCTGATCGTGGGCGACACGCCCAGTTGGCGCCTTGACCCCATGCCCTTCGGCGGCGTGAAAGAGTCCGGCCTGGGACGCGAAGGCATCCGCTCCGCGATCCAGGAAATGACGGAGCCGCGCATGCTCGTCATGGCCGGGCTTAACTAAGTCCTCCAGAGGCTGGGGACAGATGCAACGGGCGAGACGCAACAGGCAAGGGAACCGATGGATCTGGGACTGAACGGCAAAGTCATTGTGATCACCGGCGGCGGGGCCGGCATTGGCGCCGCCATCACGCGCGCCTGCCTGGCCGAGGGCGCTCGGGTTGCGGTCTTGGCAAGGCACTCGGCAAACGTGGATGAATTCATGGCGGAGATGGAAGCCTCCGGCGCGCGATGCGAGCTGGTCGAAGCCAATCTTGAAGACTCCGAGCGCTCGAAACAGGCCATCCGCGAAGTCGAAGAGCGGTTTGGCTCCATCGACGGCTTGGTGAACAATGCCGGCAACAACGACCGTGTCGGCCTCGAATCAGGCAGCGTGGAGCAGTTTGTGGCGAGCCTCCACCGCAACCTGATCCACTATTACGCGCTGGCGCACTATGCACTTCCCGCACTGAAGCGGACGCAGGGCTCCATCGTCAACATCAGCTCCAAGGTCGCGCTCACCGGCCAGGGCGGCACCTCCGGCTACGCGGCCGCGAAGGGGGCGCAACTCGCACTCACCCGCGAATGGGCGGCGGAGCTGCTGCCCTACGGAATCCGCGTCAACGCCGTCTTGCCCGCGGAGGTGATGACGCCGCTTTACCGGCGCTTGCTCGACGCAACGCACGACCCTGAAGCCGAGCTGAAACACATCACGGAAAAAATTCCGCTGGGCCGGAGGATGACCCTCGCTTCAGAGATCGCCGCAGCCACGGTGTTTCTGCTGTCTGCCACCCAATCCGGGCACACCACCGGGCAACACCTCGTCGTGGATGGCGGCTACGTTCATCTGGACCGGGCGCTGACTTAAGCTCTTGCTGATGCTCGCCGCACGGGTTCGCGTCCGTGCCCGCGCTGATCTTTGCTCGCTATAGCATTTTCACAGATAATGTAAGGTCTCGGGTGCCCCACCCTCGCCGCGTCTTTGTTTTTGCGGCTAGGGTGGGATGCCACGACGCCCGCACTACAGGAACAGTGAAAACGTCTGAACGGAAGGTCATCTGCCAACGCCGGCGGCAAACTGGCCCTGAAGTTCTTCTCCGGAGGGCAGCCGGCGCGGCCAGAGCACGGTGAATCGGCTGCCTTCGCCGAGCTTGGACTCCACCGTAACCGTGCCGCCGTGGCGCGTGACAAGCTGCTTGACCAGCCACAGTCCCATGCCGTTGCCTCGTTCGCCCTTGGTGCTGGTTCCAAACTGAAACAGGTTTGGCAGCACGTTGGGGTCGATGCCCGAGCCCTCATCCGCAACCACCGCACGCACGTCGTCAGCCCTGCCTTCGAGGGTGACGGTCACTCGCCCGCCACTCTTCGCGGTGGCCTCGCACGCATTCCGCACCAGGTTCAAGAGCACCTGCCTGGTCTCAACGGCGTAGGCATTCACGGTGCAATCGCCCGTGCTGTCGATGGCCAGCTCCATGCTCTTCTGGCGCATCATTGGATCAAGCAACAGGCGTACCGACTCGCACGACTTTCGCAAGTCCACCGGCTCCGGCGTCAGGCTGAGGCGGAAGAAGCCCAGGGTGGAACGGGTAAGTGTCTCAATGCGGTGCACTTCATCCATGGCTTGTTGCACCATGGCTTGCACGTCCTGACTCGTGTCCGGGGTCAGTTGAATGAGGAAAAGAAGGTTCTGGATGGCGGCCAGGGGGTTGTTGATCTCGTGCGTCACCACGGCCGACATGCGGTTCCACTCCCCCAGCTTTCGGGCTGAAAGCAGACTTTCCTCAATCTCCGCCTTTTCGCTTTCAGTGTGCGACAACCGTGCCGCGTAATCGTTGATCCCAAAACCCAGTTCCCCCGCACGGCGCGCAAATTGCACCGCAACGTAGGCCGAAAAGATGGCCGTAACGATGTTCGTCCACGCGTCGATCCAGAACACCGGAATCCAGATGGTAATGACCTCCATCAGGTGGGTGGTGCCGCACGCGACGATGAAGACACCGAATCCGATGAGGAAAAATGCCCAATTGCGGGCAACGGACCCCCTGGTTTTTCGGGCAAGATAAAACAGGCTGACACAAATGCTGAAGTAGCTGAGGAATGTGATTGCATTTGTGACCGCCATGGTCCAAATGAGACGTGGATCCTGATTCCAGCAGACCGCATGAGGCATCAGCGATGGGGACATGTGTGTTCAGCCTCGCACTTTGGTGCGTGTGGGACTTGAAAAGGGTCGAACTGCCGCCCAATCAACGCAATCGAACGATGTGACCGCAGCTTGGTTTTCGTGACGATCGGGAGCGTGGAACCGGCCGCGAACAGTTTACGGGAAGGACGGTTAAAGCTCCGATCGAGCTCGAACAGTCTATCGCGCCACCGCCATTGAAGGCAGATCAATCGCTTCACGTTTTCTTTTATCAGCGAAAGTCTTCTAGAGGCAAGGGCGGCAAGGTGCATGCGCAGCCAACCACAGCTGAGGAAGCATGACAGCCTGGTAAGAGGTCGGACCGAGATCGGCCGAATTGCGGCCAGACAAAAAAGCGCCCCTCGGTGAGTCCTGTCTGGATGCAATCCAGATCTGGCAAACGAGGGGCGAGGAGCCGCAATCACAAGAAAATGCGCTTCCGGCGCGGGTACCACGAGGGAGGATTGACCACCCCGCACACCTTAGCTTTGGCTCATCTTCTGGACCGAAACCGAATATATTCGCTCTCTTCGGCCGACAATAGGTTCCATCGGGTACCACATGGGCAGAAATCCTGCTAAACCTTTAGCAGGGTTTGGCTTAATCGATTCTGGACAAGGTCATAATGCCCACGTATGATACGCGGTGCGACTGGTTTTGGCTCTTGCTCCCGGCCCAATTCCGGGGTCTACACTGAAATCACGCAACTTCCAGTTCTATTTGACGCGGCTGTCCGTGATACGCCTGAAGTTCGCAGAAGTGGCGCGGCGATCCGTACCTTGCAGACCAGCCGAAGGAGTGGGAATGCCCGTGGCTTCAAAATCCGGAGCGGAATCCACGGATCCTAACCCGGTCACCGAAGCTCCCAGAATAAGGGAGCAGTTGTCGCGGCTGGTCGCGCACCCACTGTTTGTGAACAGTAAGCGTTATCCCGCCCTGCTGGCCTATGCGGTGGAGCAGACGCTGCTGGGCAATGCCGCCGACCTGAAGGAACGAAGCATCGGGGTCGAGGTTTTTGGCCGCTGTCCCAGCTACGACGCCAATGCCGACCCCGTAGTGCGCATCACGGCCGGAGAGGTTCGCAAGCGGCTCACCCAGTACTACTATGACAGCGCTCATCGGGGCGAGTTGGTCATTGAGCTTCCCATCGGCTCCTACGTGCCCCTCTTCCGCAGTGCGGAACGGCCGCCGGAGCCTGACATTGTCCTGGCGCCGCCCGAAGAGGCCACCGAGCCGATCGAGTCTGCCCCACCGCCGCCCCCCCCTCAGCCCTGGTCGCGGTTGTGGCGGTATCGCTGGCTTGCCGCGGCAGGTGGAGTCATTCTGATTGCGCTGGTCGGTGCGGCAGGCTTGCTGGCCGGCCTGCGGTACCACGATGAGCCGCAGCCCCTCTCCAACATCGACCGATTCTGGCAGCCCGTCACGGCCAGCATCAATCCCACCACATTTTGCCTCGGCGAACCGGCGAAGAACCTCGATGTGGGATCAATCAACTCGTTCGACACCCCGGTCAACAATTCCAAGCCCGAGCCGCTCTACTTCCGCCTGCACTACTCGGGGAACCTGGCCCTGGCGGACGTGATCACCCTCACCCGGACCGTGGCGGCGCTGGCATCGCGCCATAAGGCATTTCGCGTAGTGCCGGCCTCGGAGGCCAGCTTTGCCCAACTGCGCGAGGGCCCGTTCGTGCTGGTCGGTGCCTTTGACAACATCTGGACGTTGCGCGTGACGCAGAAGCTCCGCTTCGGATTCGAATCCAAGGACGGCGTGGCGCTCCTGGTGGACCGCAAGAGCAAGACGAAAACCACCTGGGCTACCGCATGGGATCTGCCGTATCAAAAGCTGTCGCGCGACTATGCCATTGTGGCGCGCATCCATGACAGCACTACCGGCCAACCCGTCATCATCGCGGCAGGCATCTCAGAGGAAGGCACCGAGGCCGCGGGCGAAATCCTCTACAACCCCATCTATCTCGAATCGCTGCTGGCCAAGGCTCCCAAGAACTGGGAGCAGATGAATATGGAGGCGGTGATTGAGACGCAGGTGATCGAGGGCCATCCCGGCCCGCCAAACATCCTTGCCGTTGAGACCTGGTAAGAGCGTCAGGACTCTGGCTGCTCAACGCGTGTGATAACACGTACACACGTGGAAAGGTAGACCTGCCTCTCCAAAGTCGCTGGATGGGCGGAGTGAAGGTAGCTTATGTAGCAACACTTGTTGGTTGCAGACTTGGATCTCAATCCAGGCCGGCGCCAGACGAATTATTTTCGGTGCGGCGCCGCTGGTTTCGAAGGTACACAACTTCTTTACCGCTCTATCAACATCAGGCCCGTGCTTCAACTTTAACTAGAGTCGCGTAGATTATGTCGCCGACTAATAGCCCCGTTTAGCGATGGAACACGTGTCTGCCGCAGATGGTGCAGAAGAGAGTGGATGAACTGTTGAAGCGTGTTACTTGGTCTTGGCTTTTTGAGCCGCCCAGCGCTTGCGCTGTGCGTCGGCGATCCGCTTGCGAGCTTCAGGGCTCAGTACGCGGGACTTCTTGGCTTTGGCAGGCGCCTTCCTGGTTTTACGTTCTTTAACGGTCACGACGGCTGCGGATCCGGAGCCGGCCAACAGGGAACGAACCTGAGTAAGCCTTGCAATCTCCGAGTCGATTTGAGCAAGAATAGAATCAATAGCCATTTGTCAAGAATAACTCACCCATCCACATATTGACTATGTTTCCCAAATCATTCGTTCGACATAGCCGTGTCTTTCGTACCTTTGCTTACTCCGGCTTACCGATCGTTCTCTCTTTGTACGCCTTTTGGAGAACATAGAAGGCAAGCTTCTTCTGGCCCTGGTCGGAGATCAGCCCCTTGCGATTGAACTCATCCTGAATGCCTGCGAGCGGTCTGTTCGGCGAGCGAAAATCCATGAGGACCCACGGGCTCATGCCTCTAAGTTGCGGAATCTTGTTCAACATCGGCAGTTGATGGCGGTAGATATTCGCTTCGTACTCTTCCGTCCAGCGCTCGTTCTCATTACCATGCAGTCCGGCTTTGGCTCCGCCGCCAAACTCGCTCACAATCAGGGGTTTTTCGTAGTCGATGCGCCACTCGGTAACGTCGGCTGTCTCAGGATGGCCCTCATACCAGCCGATATATTCGTTGACGCCGATGACATCGAGCGCCTTGCCGAGCGGATCGTCCACGACCTTCGTGTGGCCCTCGGCTCGAACTAACAGCGCAGCGGTAATCAAGCGTGACGAATCAAGCGTACGTGCGCGGCTGGCAAGGGTTTCAATAAAGTGCGTGCGCGCCTCTGTGTTCGGCGTTTCATTGGCCATCGACCACAGGATGATGGCCGCGTGATTGCGCGATGTGCCGATCTCTTCATCCAACTGCTGCTCGGCTTTTGCCAGCACCTTGGGGTTGTCGAATTGGAGGGCCCAGTACACCGGGTTCTCCGACCACACCAGCAGTCCCATGCGATCTGCCGCGCGCAACATGGTCTCGGCGTGCGGGTAGTGGGCAAGGCGCACGTAGTTACAACCAAGCTCCTTGGCCCAGCCCAACAGCGTCTCCGCATCCTTGTCGGAGTAGGCGCGGCCTGTGCGGTAGGGCGCCTCGGCATGGATGGCTACGCCGCGCAGGAAGATTGGTTTGCCGTTGAGCAGTATCTCTGTGCCGCGCGTCTCGATGGTGCGGAAGCCCATAAGTTCGCTGACAGAGTCTTCGCCCGCACGCAGTGCGACCTTGTACTGCTTGGGGTTGTCAGGCGACCAGCGCTCCAGACCCTGCACGTTGACATGAATCGCGGCGCGCCCCGATTCGTCCACGTTGGCTGCGGTCTTCGCGTGCAGTTCAGGGATCTCGACCTCGACTGCCGCACCCGCCTTGCCGCCGACGACATGCACCCATCCTTCAATCGCGTTGTCCTCGGTGCGGCTCAGGTGCAGGTCGTATTGGTCGATAAATGCATCGGGAACAGCGATGAGCGAGACCTCGCGAATCAACCCGCCATAGTTCCACCAATCGGTTTCGAGCGTGGGTACATTGTCTTCGTGGCGGGTGTTATCCACCGCTGCAACCACAAAGTTGCTGCCTGCATGCACAGCCGCTGTCACGTCACAATTGAATGCGGTGTAACCGCCCTCGTGCTCGCAAACCTTTTGTCCATTGACCCAGAACCACGAGCGATAGTTGGCCGCGCCGACATGCAGAAAGATGCGCGTGTGTTCCTTGGGTTGGTAGGTGAAGTCGTGCTCATACCAGACGGGTCCCTCGTAGAAGAGCAGCGACTCGCGCTGCGTGTTCCAGTCGCCCGGCACCTTTAACTTGGGCGCCTTGCTGTAGTCGTACTCGGTAGGAAACGGATCGCCCGGCTTGGCCTTTTGATTAAGAAACCAACCGTTGGTTTTCTCCTGGTGATGGAAGCTGAAGAGACCGGAGAAGTAAGGATCGACGATGGAAGCCCACTCGCCATCGAGAGATTGCGCGGGTCGACGATCGGCGCCGGTGAGCACAATAGGCCCTGCAGCCGGTGCCGCGGCGAAGGCTGCGGGAATTGCGAATGAAAATGCGGCTAAAACGACGGTGAGAGCACGGAAGGGCGGGCAGGCTGACAGATACTTCATTCGGAGTCCTTGTCCATTTGTCCAATTGATTTGAGTTTTGGGAGCCATCCACAGCGTTTCATCGCAGGTGTGTGGCTCTCTCGGGCGGACTGGTCATCTTATCGCTCCGCGCATTGGCCTGTACATTCCGCATTTAGTCTTCGAGTGCGATCTAAATAACAAAGGGGACAAGCCACGTGGCTTGTCCCCTGTTTCGCAATGACCTTCGATGGCGCGCGAGCTTATTGTCCAAGATATTGCACGTGCGCATAGGTGCCCAGGCGCGTGTTATAGGCCAGATACCATCCCGGATGATCAGGATCGTCGTAGATGACAACGTCGTCCGCGTCCCAATTCCAACCGTCGACAAAACCCATGTCATAGGGTGCGACGCCGAAGTAGAAACCATTGAACCCAAAACGGCCTGGCCCACCGCCGCCGAGTCTCCAACGATGACTCGGTCCGAACCCTCCGGTGAAGCGGCCATGCGCATATGGCTGGTCCAGATGGTAATTCGGATCATCGCGTCCCGTGTCGTGACCGACCCATGTTCTGCCGTTATCGACGTGCGGGGCGTTTGGATGGCCCGGCCTGTCGCTATAGTTGCGCTGGTGGTCGCCCTGCTGAGGATTTACCTGACCCTGATGCTGATTGCCCTGATCCTGGCGGGGGTTGGGCTGATTCTGGTGGGCGTTACCCTGGTCCTGGTGGGGGCTGCCGCGGTAAGGAGCCGGTCCGCTTTTCGGGGGGGCCTGCTGGTGCTCGTTCCGCGGAGCCTGGCGCTGGCCCCCGCGGTCCTGTCTGTCTTGCTGGGCAAATGCCGGCATAGCTGTCATCAGCAATGCTGTCAAAGCTAATTGCGCTGCGCGCATGCGTTCCTCCTGGATACCCTCCCGCACATCCAGCTTGGTCGGCTGCAATGACTGCGGGGCATCCTTCAACCAATCCAGTTAGATGCAACTCGGTCGGCAGGCGGAAGTCGCGGCAATGTCAATTTCGGACGGCCGCGCCAGCCGGGCTTGTCCCTCACCCGGCACCGGCGCGTTGACGGCGATCTCGCCTAAGCATTCACCGCGGCAGGCGTGCGCAGCCAGGCGTACAGCGGGAAATGGTTGGCCATCTCGGCAACTTCGCCGCGAATGCGCTCCAGCGCCCCATCGTCGTTGCGAAGCTCCAATGCCCTGGTGATCCACGCGGAAATCTGCCGCATCTCCGGCTCCTTCATGCCGCGCGTGGTCAGCGCCGGCGTGCCGATGCGAATGCCCGAAGGCTTCAGCGGAGGATTGACATCATAAGGAATCGCGTTCTTATTGACCGTGATGCCGGCCTTGCCCAGCGCCAGTTCGGCCTCGGAGCCGAGAATGCCCTTCTCAAACACGTCCACGAGAATCAGGTGGTTATCCGTGCCGCCGGAGACGAGGCGATAACCGGCCCCCTGCAGGCTGGTGGCAAGCACCTTGGCATTGGCCACAATCTGCGCGGCATAGGTCTTGAACTCCGGCCTCAGCGCTTCTGCGAATGCCACGGCCTTGGCTGCGACGATGTGGACCAGCGGTCCGCCCTGCTGGCCGGGAAACACGGCCCTATCCACGGCAGCTGCCAGATCTTTGCCGCACAGGATCAGGCCCGCGCGCGGTCCACGCAGCGTCTTGTGCGTGGTAGTGGTGGTGATGTGCGCGTGAGGCACAGGCGAGGGATGCACGCCGCCCGCCACCAGGCCGGCGATGTGCGCCATGTCGAAGATATACACGGCGCCGACCTTATCGGCGATCTGACGCATGCGGGCAAAGTCCCACAGCCGCGGATAGGCGCTGCCGCCGCCAATGATGACCTTTGGCTTTTCGCGCTCGGCGATGGCCTCAAGCTCGTCGTAGTCAATCACCTC
>OCZT010006383.1_pt1 | contig 11672 bp, 11 predicted proteins | sample 1539031 | NCBI WGS metagenome assembly OCZT01 (sample SAMEA3539308, study PRJEB22396) | soil metagenome | biome: tundra; feature: field; material: soil | place: USA | collected 2010-05 | depth 0.15 m
GGGCCGACCGCGTCCGGGGTGGCTGCGTCCGGGCCGGCCGCGTCCCGGGTGCCTGCCTCCGGGCGCGCCGCCGTGAAGTGCCTCCTCGTGAAGTGACTCTGTGAGCCTCGTTGCCCTCATCGCCATTCATCGCCCCTCCAGTGCGCTGACCTGTCGCCGCCTGAGCACCGTCACGTCATTGATCACACCTGCCACGCTAAGGGCTTTACCCACCGGCAACAAGACATTCACATGGGGGAAATTTCGCCGACCGTGATGATGACCGTGGTTACTGTGCGTACCGGATTGCCCGGTTATCAAGGCGCGTAGCCGGGTAGGCAGAGAGGCTGAGGACGCCCCCCACTGGCCGTGGCTGGCCGTCAGGCGGTGGCTGAGATCGTCGCGCTGCCGAGAACGGTGTCGCCGTGGTAGAGAACGGCGGCCTGCCCCGTGGCGATGCCCCGGGCGGGGCGGGCCAGCCTGATACGCAGCAGGTCACCGTCGGGGCTGGCCGTCGCTGCGTGCACCTCGCCGTGCGCCCGGAGCTGGACCAGGCAGTCGCGGGGCCCGGTGGGTGGCGGGCACCCGGTCCACACGCAGCGCTCCGCCACGATGTCCAGGACGTCGAGGGATTCGAGCGGGCCTATGGTTACCGTCCGTGATGCCGGCTCGATGTCCAGGACGTACCGGGGCCTGCCGTCAGGGGCTGGAGCGGCGACACCCAGGCCCTTGCGCTGACCGATGGTGAACCCGTAGGCGCCGTCATGCGTTCCGACGGCGATCCCGTCCGGCTGCACGATACGGCCAGGCGCACTGCCCAGCCGGCCGGCCAGGAACCCCCTGGTGTCACCGTCGGGGATGAAGCAGACATCGTGGCTGTCCGGCTTGGCCGCCACGCCCATCCCGCGCGCCGCGGCCTCCGCGCGGACCTCGTCCTTGGTGGACCCGCCGAGCGGGAACATGGCCCGGCCAAGCTGCTCAGGGGACAGCACGGCCAGCACGTACGACTGGTCCTTGGCCTGGTCGACGCTACGGCGCAGGGTGCCATCGGCCAGCCGGGCGTGATGTCCCGTGCATACCGCGTCGAAGCCCAGCGCGACAGCCCGGTCGAGGACCGCCGCGAACTTGATCTTCTCATTGCAGCGCAGGCATGGGTTGGGGGTGCGGCCGCGCGCGTACTCGGCGACGAAATCCTGGACCACGTCGCGGTCGAAGCGCTCAGCCATGTCCCAGACGTAGAACGGGATGCCGATGACGTCGGCGGCGCGGCGGGCGTCGCGCGCGTCCTCCAGCGTGCAGCAGCCGCGCGCTCCGGTCCGGTAGGACTGCGGGTTCGCGGACAGCGCGAGATGGACGCCGGTCACGTCATGCCCGGCGTCGGCGGCACGGGCGGCGGCCACCGCCGAGTCAACGCCGCCCGACATGGCGGCCAGCACGCGAAGTGAAGTCATCGTCTACAGAGGCTACGCGAATCAGTACCGGGCCCGGTCGCCTGAGGAGCCCCCGGGCGGCAGGTCACCTGGAGATCACCGGCCGGCCCGGCGGGCCCGTTCCACTGCCTCGCCGATCACCGCGCCGAGCGCGTCCACGTCCTCCTGCGTGGAGGTGTGGCCGAGCGAGAAGCGCAGCGACCCGCGGGCCCTCGCCTCGTCCGTGCCCATGGCCAGCAGCACGTGGCTCGGCTGAGCCACCCCTGCCGTACAGGCCGAACCGGTGGAGCAGGCGATGCCGCGGGCATCGAGGAGCATCAGCAGGGCGTCACCCTCGCATCCCGGAAAGGAGAAGTGCGCGTTTCCTGGCAGCCTGGCCGGTCCCGGTGGGGCACCGTTCAGGATGGCGTCGGGCACCGCCGCGAGGACCTGGGCGATCAGGTCGTCCCTAAGCTTGGCGAGCCTGCTGGCCTCGTCATCCCGCCCCGCCACGGTGGCGCCGACCGCGACCGCGAAAGCCCTGATCGCCGGGGCATCGAGAGTGCCCGACCGTACCTCGCTCTCCTGGCCACCGCCGTGCAGGACCGGTACCGGCTGGACACCCCTCGCGAGCAGCAACGCCCCAACGCCAACCGGGCCGCCGATCTTGTGCCCGGTGATGGTCAGCGCGTCGACGCCACTCGCCGCGAAGTTCACCGGCAACTGCCCGGCGGCCTGGACCGCATCGGTATGGAAGGGAATGCCGTACTCCCGGGCGATCGCGGCGAGTTCCGCGACTGGCTCGACCGTGCCGACTTCGTTGTTCGCCCACATGACGGTGGCCAGGGCCACACTGTCCGGGTCGGCGCTGATAGCGTCCATCAGCACCTCGGGGCGGAGCACCGCAGCGGCGTCCACCGGGAGCCACACCGGCTCCGCCTGCTCATGGCTGGCCAGCCAGCCCACCGAGTCGAGCACCGCGTGGTGCTCCACCGGCGTGGCGAGCACCCGGCGCCGCCTCGGGTCGGCCGCGCTGCGCGCCCAGTACAGGCCCTTCACCGCGAGGTTGTCCGCCTCGGTGCCACCGCTGGTGAAGATCACTTCGCTGGGCCGGGCGCCGACCGCCTCCGCGATCTGCTCGCGGGACTCCTCGACCACCCGGCGTGCCCGGCGACCCGCGTTGTGCAGCGACGACGGGTTGCCAACCCGGGTCAGTTCCTCGGTCAAGGCGGCGATCGCCGCAGGCAGCATCGGCGTGGTCGCTGCGTGGTCCAGATACACCACGCAGTCCTGTGCTGACCGCGGGCGTCCGCCCGCACTGTCGATGTACCTCATGACGGCCTCAGCCTAGCTGGCGTTCCAGGTGTGCGCCGCGCCCCGGCCATCGCCGGAAGCGCCTCAGGATCCGGCGCGCTTCTCGATCTCCTCGGTGAGTTGCGGCACCACGGTGAACAGGTCACCGACCACGCCGAAGTCGGCCAGTTCGAAGATGGGCGCCTCGGGATCCTTGTTGATCACCATGATCGTCTTGGAGGTCTGCATGCCCGCCCGGTGCTGGATCGCCCCGGAGATGCCGACGGCCAGGTAGAGCTGGGGCGAGACGGTCTTGCCGGTCTGGCCCACCTGGAACTGGTGCGGGTACCAGCCGGCGTCGGTGGCGGCGCGGGATGCTCCGACAGCAGCGCCGACCGAGTCGGCCAGCTTCTCGATCAACGCGAAATTCTCCGCACCGCCGACGCCGCGGCCACCTGAGACCACGATGGCCGCCTCGGTGAGTTCCGGCCGCTCCCCGCGTTCCTGCACCACCCGCTCGGTGATGTGCGCGGCCTTGGCGGCGTCGCTCACTTCCACTGCCACCTGCTCCAGCTCGGCCGGGCCCGGTGCGGGCTCGGCGGCAGCGGAGTTCGGGCGGACCGCCACGATGGGCGTGCCGGTCCGGACCCGGGACTGCACGACGATCGCCCCGCCGAAGATGGACTGCTCCGCGAGCAGGCCCGTGCCATCCTCACCGGCAGCCAGGCCCACCGCGTCGGTGATCACGCCCGAGCCGGTCTTGACCGCCAGCCGCCCGGCGATCTCCTTGCCCTCCGGCGTCGCGGCCACGAGCACCGCTGCGGGCGAATGCGCGGCGACCAGTGCCGCGAGCACCTCGGCCTTGGGCGCTACCACGTAGTCATCGAGATCATCGCCGTCAGCGACGTAGACCTTGACCGCGCCGAACTCGGCCAGCCGCTCCCGGCCAGCCTCCGCGCCGGGGCCCAGCCAGACGGCCGCGGGCTCACCGAACCCGCGGGCGAGGGTGAGCAACTCGCAGGTGACCTTCTTGACCTTCTCGCCCGAATGCTCGGCGAGGACGAGGATCTCAGCCATGGACGGCAGCCTCTCCAGCTCTCTTAGATGAACTTCTGCGCGGCGAGGAACTCGGCTGCCTTGACGCCGCCATCGCCTTCGTCCTTGACGACCGTGCCTGCCTGGCGGGGCGGCCGCTTCGCGAAGCTGACCACCTCCGTCGCAGCCGAGCCCAGGCCCACCTGGCCCGGGTCGATCCCGGCATCGGCCAGGCTCAGCGTCTCCACCGGCTTCTTCTTGGCCGCCATGATCCCCTTGAAGGACGGGTAGCGGGGCTCGTTGATCTTCTCTACCACGCTCACCACCGCCGGAAGCACCGCCTCGACCGTGTCGTAGCCGTACTCGGCCTGCCGGTTGATCCGGATCGCGGTGCCGTCGACCTCGACCTTGCTGGCCTGGGAGAGCTGCGGGACGCCGAGGCGCTCGGCCAGCATGGCGGCCAGCACGCCCATCCGCGCGTCGGTCGACTCCGACCCGAGGATCACCAGGTCGAACCCGGTCCGGCCGAGCACCTGGGCGATCGCCAGGGAGGTCGCCAGGGCGTCGGACCCGGCGAGCCCGTCATCGATAAGGTGCACCGCCTTGTCGGCGCCCATGGACAACGCCTTGCGGATCGACTCGCTGGCCTTGTCCGGGCCCATGGACAGGATGGTCACCTCGCCCCCGTGTGCCTCGGCCAGGCGCAGCCCTTCCTCGATCGCATACTCATCAAGCTCGTTGATCACCCCGTCCACGGACGCACGGTCCAGCCGCGAGTCATCCGGCCGCAACGTGCGTTCTGCCCACGTGTCGGGGACCTGCTTGACACAGACGACGATATTCATGACCGGCTGCCGACCTCCTGCCCGCGTGTTCCCTGCCGGCGTCCAGCAGAGCACCACAAGACTGCCAAACGATTCCCGCCAGCACTGCCGCGGGGTCCCCGTGGCGGGCCGGACATGTTACCCATTGGTAGCCTACCGTCCCTCCGGCAGGCGGCTGCTCAGGCATCCGGCTCCTCCAGCATGCCGATCCTCAGCCATGCCGCTCCGCGGCGTCCACCACGTTGGCGAGGAGCATGGCACGGGTCATCGGGCCTACGCCGCCGGGCATGGGCGCGAGAAACCCGGCCACCTCGGCCACGTCGGCGGCCACGTCACCGGTGAGCCCGGCATCCGTCCGGGTGATCCCCACGTCCAGGACGGCGGCCCCGGGCCTGATCATGTCCGCGGTCAGCAGCCCGGGCCGCCCCGCGGCCACCACCACGATGTCGGCCCCCCGGGTGTGCATGGCCAGATCCCGCGTCCCGGTGTGGCAGAGGGTGACGGTCGCGTTCTCGCTGCGGCGGGTGAGCAGCAGGCCGAGCGACCGGCCGACGGTGATGCCGCGGCCGATCACCGTGACGTCCGCGCCCGCGATCGGCACGTCGTAGCGGCGGAGCAGTCCCACGATCCCGCGGGGCGTGCACGGCAGCGGCCCTGCCTCACCGAGCACAAGCCGGCCGAGATTCAGCGGGTGCAGGCCGTCGGCGTCCTTGGCGGGGTCGATCCGGTGCAGCACCCGGGCGGCGTCCAGCCCCGCGGGCAGCGGCAACTGGACCAGGTAGCCGGTGCACGCAGGATCGGCATTCAACTCGTCGACGACGGCTTCGACCTGCTCCTGGGTCGCGGCGGCGGGCAGGTCGCGGCGGATGCTCGCGATACCGACCTGGGCACAGTCCCGGTGCTTGCCGTTGACGTAGGCCCGGCTGCCCGGGTCGTCCCCGACCAGCACCGTGCCGAGCCCGGGGAGTACCCCCCGGCTGGCCAGCTTGGCCACGCGCTCGGCGATTTCACCCCTGATCGTGGCAGCAGTCGCCCGGCCATCGAGGATGCGTGCGGTCATCGCTGTCCCACCCTTCGTGCAGACATTGGCGCAGCTCAGCGGATGAAAGCGGCGCGCTCAGTGGAAGAAGTGGCGCACCCCGGTGAAGTACAAGGTGACCCCGGCCTTCTCCGCTGCCGCGATCGCCAGCTCGTCGCGGATGGAACCGCCGGGCTCCACGATGGCCGCGACCCCCGCCTCGGTCAGCACCTGCAGCCCGTCAGGAAAGGGGAAGTACGCGTCGCTGGCCGCGACCGCCCCCCTGGCCCGCTCGCCGGCCCTGGTGACCGCGAGCCGCGCCGCGTCCACCCGGTTGACCTGCCCCATTCCCACGCCCACCGTGGCGCCACCCGAAGCGAGCAGGATGGCGTTGGACTTCACCGCCCGGCAGGCCCGCCAGGCGAAGCCCAGGTCAGCGAGGGCTTCGCGGGCCGCAGGCGGTCCCGCCTTGAGCACCCAGTGCGCCGGGTCGTCTCCGGCGGCGTCGATCAGGTCCGGCGTCTGGAGGAGCACGCCCCCGTCGACCTGACGCCATTCCGGGCCGCGGGCCGCCGCCGGCGGGGGGCACGCCAGCAGCCGCAGGTTCTTCCTCGCGGTCAGCACGTCGAGCGCATCCGGATCGAAGCCCGGTGCGATGACGACCTCCGTGAAGATGTCCGCGATCTGGCGGGCCAGGTCCCCGGTCACGACCCCGTTGGCGGCGATCACCCCGCCGAACGCGGACTCCGGATCGCAGGCGTGCGCCTTCCTGTGCGCCTCGGCCAGGTCGGCCCCGACCGCGATACCGCAGGGATTGGAATGCTTGATGATCGCGACACACGGCTCGGTGAAGTCGAACACATCGCGCCAGGCCGCCGCGGCGTCCACGTAGTTGTTGTAGGACATCGCCTTGCCGTGCAGTTGCTTTCCGGCGGTAATGCCGTGGAGTTGCTTTCCGGCGGCATCGCCGCGCAGGTACAGAGCGGCGCGCTGGTGCGGGTTCTCCCCGTAGCGGAGCACGTCGCGCCTGGTCCACACCGCACCAGTCACGTCCGGCCAGCCGGTCTCCCGCGCGGTGTCATCCGGCGCGTAGACGGACGCGAACCAGGAGGCGACAGCGCAGTCGTAGGCGGCGGTGTGCGCGTAGGCACGGGCCGCGAACCTGCGCCGCTGCTCCAGCGTGAACCCGCCGCCTGCCGCCGCCTCGAGGACCGCCCCATACATCAGCGGGTCAGTGATGACCGCGACGTGCTGGTGGTTCTTCGCCGCCGCCCGGACCATGGCGGGGCCGCCGATATCGATCTGCTCGACGCACTCCTCCGGCGGCGCGCCACCTGCCACCGCGGCCTCGAACGGGTAGAGGTTGGACACGAGCAGTTCGAATGGCGCGATGCCCAGGTCGTCGAGCTGGGCACGGTGCGCGGGCTTGGCCAGGTCAGCGAGCAGGCCCGCGTGCACCGCCGGGTGCAGCGTCTTCACCCGGCCGTCGAGGCATTCGGGGAAACCGGTCAGCTCCTCCACCTGGGTCACTGGCACGCCCGCCGCGCGGACGGCAGCCGCCGTGCTGCCGGTGCTGACGATCTCGACGCCCGCCCCGTGCAGCCCACGGGCGAGATCCGCGAGCCCGGCCTTGTCGTAGACGCTGATCAGCGCGCGCCTGATGGCTACCCTCGTCACCGGCCGAGCCTAACCTTCCGGCCCTGGACGGACCAACCTGCGCGGGCCATCCGGCCCACGGTCTCCACGAGCAGAGAGCGCTCAGCCACCTTCACCCTTTCGGTCAGGACCGCCGGGTCATCGTCGTCGTGCACGGGCACCGCCACCTGGGCGATCACCGGGCCGGTGTCCGTGCCCTCGTCGACTAGGAAGACGGTGCACCCCGTTACCTTCACCCCGTACTCCAGGGCTTCCCGCACACCGTGCATGCCAGGGAACGACGGCAGCAACGCCGGGTGCGTGTTGATGAAGCGGCCACCGAACCGGCCCAGGAACGAGCGGCCCACGATCTTCATGAAGCCCGCCGAGACCACCAGATCGGGGTCGAAGGCGGCACAGGACTCGGTGAGCGCCAGGTCCCAGTCGCCGCGGGACGAGAAATCCTTGACCCGGTGGATGAACGCGGGAACCCCGGCGCGCTCCGCGCGGGCCAACCCCTCGATCCCGTCGCGGTCCGCGCCGACGGCCACCACCTGTGCCCCGTACGCCTCGTCCGCGGACACGTCGAGCAGGGCCTGCAGGTTCGTTCCAGCGCCCGAGACGAGGACGACCAGGCGTGCGGGCATGCGGCCACGATAACGTCCGCGCGGCCGTGCCGCGCCCAGGCAACACGCATCGACATCAAAGGCTTTTACTTCAAACCCTTTGATTCCTAATGATTGTGCTACCGTACTATCATGAGCAGCCTCCACGGCAGGGTGGCACTGGTGACCGGGAGTTCACGTGGCATAGGCGCGGCGATCGCCACGCTCTTCGCGCACGAGGGCGCGAAGGTGGTCATCCACGGCCGGGACATCGCCGGCGGGTGTGCGATGCAGGTGACGGGCGATGCCACGCGACTCGCCGACCTGGAAGCGATGCGCGGCCGGGTCGAGCAGGAACTCGGGCCGGTCGACCTGCTCGTCGCCAACGCCGGGGGCAGCCCAACCAGGCCCGGGCCGGTCGAGCAGACAAGCGAGGAATACTGGCGCGCCGCTGTGGATGGCAATCTGACGGCGACGTTCCTGACCATCAAGTGCTTCCTGCCGGGGATGAAGGAGCGGAAGTCAGGCGGCATCATCACCATGTCATCGGCCGCTGCCCGCAGGCCTCACCCGGGCTCACCGGTCCCGTACGCGGCCGCCAAGGCAGCCATCCAGATCCTCACTCAGGACCTTGCCGCGCAGGTCGGCCCCAATGGCATCCGGGGCGACTGCATAGCCCCGGAAACGATCCTCACCGAGCGCAACAAGCAGCAGATTCCAGCGGCGCAGCAACAGGCGCTGGCCGGGATGCACCCGCTACGGCGCCTTGGCACGCCTGAGGATGTGGCCCAGGCGGCCCTCTATCTCGCTTCCGGCAGCGCGGCCTGGATCACTGGCATCGTCCTGGATGTCGCCGGTGGCGCCGTCACGATGTAAGCGGCATATTTCGCGGAAACTTGCAGGAATCGGCCAGTTCAGTGACGTGGAAAGGGCAGAGTTTCTTCGTCCGGCACAACGCGCACTGGACCTGATTGCGCCAGCGCCCAAAAGGTCAATAAGTAGTCCACGTTCGGCAAGAGCAACGTCTCTTGCCGGCAGGTCGGCAATTCCGGCCAGGCAGGTCACTGTGGAACTGAGGCCCCCCATGCGTCCGGCCAGGGTCCGCATCTCCGGCCGGGCGCAGGGGTGCCTCAGGACAGGGTGAACGGAAGGACAGGCCCATGGAAACCTGCGGAGCACTCCAGCGATTAGGCCGATTAGGCCGATTAGGCCGATTAGACAAGCTGAGCCGATTAGCCCGATTAAGCCAATTAGCGCAATTAGCCCGATTAAGCCCAGCCCACCGGAATAACAGTCACCAGGCGAGCGCCAGCCGGGCCCGGCGGTCATGATGTGCGACCGTCGCTACTGCGGCTGCGTCCTGCGCGGCGGCAACCTCATCCAACTCGCTGTCGCCGCCCTCGCCGCCCTCGCACTGGCTGGCGCCGCCGCAACCGTGCTCCAGGATCTGCTCGACGCGCTCCTCATCGGCCTGCCGGTGCTCATTGCCGGAATAGCGGTCGGCTTCGTGCTACAGGTACGCAGTTCCCGGAGGCAGTCGATACGTTCCGGGGCAGTGCCGGTCACACCCGCTCCCAGGCCCGGGCCGGCGCCGGTCGCGCCCGCTCCCGGGCCCGCGCAGGCCATCCAGTCCCCGCCGCGCCTGGCCCTGGATGCCTCGGCCCTGGATGTCTCGCCGACGGTCGCGGCCGCCGCGCTCATCGGCGAGCGGGACGCCGCGCCGGGGTAGCCCACCCGACGCGGAAAGCTGCCTGGTCAAGCCGTCCTCCGAGGCAGCCCGGCGAACTTATAAACTAGGATGTCGTTCCTGGTCTGTCGCCGCAGCCACGCCCAGCGACCCTTCCGGAGAACAGCCGATGGCGCCCCCGCGTCCCGCACCCGTGCCGAAAACCCGGTCCGTGCTGCCGGCCGAGCCCGCTCACCAGCAGCGCGCGCTCGCGGGCCTGTTCCTGGCGCTGCTGAGCCTGTTCGGACTGCTCGGGGGGCTCCACAACTTCCAGCGTGGCAGCTACATTGCTGCTTTCACCCTGCTGGCAGGCGTGCTGGCGGTCTGGCTCGCCATCACCTCACTCGTCCGGGCCCGGCGTGGCGGCACCATGTCCCCGAGGGGATCGGTCACCGCGATCGCCATCGGCACCGTCGGCGTGCTGCTCAGCGGTTTCCTGCTGATCATGCTCGCGGCCTTCGGCCCGCAGGCGGTCAGGTACTCGCAGTGCTACAGCGGCGCGAACACCCTCGCGGCCAAGCAGGCATGCCGGAACCAGTTCATCCGCGCGGTCGAGGGCGTCACCTCCGGCCGGTGACAAGCACGCCGTAACCTGCCTGGTCACGGCCGCCCGGTCACACGCCCCGCTCGGTCACACGCCCCGCCTGGTCACGCCTCGCCCGGTCACACGCCCCGGCCCGGTCACGGCAGAGACGCGGGGCCCGGTCGCCGTCCCTCGGCGCCGTGCCCCCCGCCCTCGTCCTCCGCCCAGGGATCGAGGTAGATCCGGTGCCCGCCGTCATGTCCGGCCTCATCCGCCGCGTCGCCAGGACTCTCCGCCCAGTCAGCCGGGCCATCGGGCTCGCTCGCCGCGACCGGCACCCGGCGCATCCACAGCCAGTTCACGAGGCCCGCGGTCACCGCACTCGCCACACCGACCTCAAGGATGGTCACCAGAGTCGCCTGCCAGGCCGACGGCCCCACCGCGGTGAGCCGCCCGCTGCCGAGCGGGCCGCCGGCGAACGCAGCGAGCACCCCCATCGCGCAGCCGGTTACCACGCCGCTTCCGAACCCCCACAGCGGCGCGACCTCGAACGCGGGGGTCGGCGCGGTCCGGACGGTCAGCAGTCCGCCGAACACGCCCGCCAGGTACGGCACGCTCAGCACGGCGACAGACGCCCACGCGGGCACGGCGAAATGCGCTCCGGACGGGAGCGCGGCCAGCATCGGCAGCATCGGCAGCGGCCCGAGCGCGGAACCGGTCGGCGCCACCACCGTGCCGGCGCCGAACGCGAACCCGGGGCCGAGGGCGAAGCACACCGCCCAGACGATCGCGTTGGGCACGTAGGCGATCTGGGCCAGCAGCAACAGCACGCCGCCCACCGCACCGGGGACGAGCGCGCTGTCCACCGACTTGAAACCGCCCATGCTCGTCGCGAGCGAGGCGCCGGCCAGGATCGCCCCGGCTCCGATCAGGACGGTCAGCGCACCCACCGAGCCGAGCAGCAGGCAGCGCGGCTGCGGCGGCAGCAACCGGATCAGGCGGCGCCAGGGCGCCAGGGCGCGGGCGCCGCCGAGTCCCCCGGCCACCAGCGCCAGCAGGAACCCGGCCAGCACAGCCTGCAGGAGTGACGGCGTGGCCAGGGACGACCTGCTCGCGAGGGCGAGCGCCCCGGCGAGCAGCGCGTAGGGCACGGCGAGAGCCAGCGCGGCGTAGCCGACCTCGGCGAGCCTGGACACCTTGCCCTTGCGCACCACCCAGCGCCCGGCCCGCCAAAGCAGGGCACCGGGCAGCGCCACGAGGCCGAGCGGGAGCATGCCGATCCGCCCCGCGCCGCGCAGGGTGAAACCGACATGGTGGCCGACCAGCCAGAGTGCCGCTGCGGTGCGCAACACCCCCGGCAGGCCCAGGCCAGCATGCGGTGCCGCGATCCAGCCCGCGAGTACCAGCAGGGTCAGCACCACCAGCCCGATGCCGGCGGCCGCGGCGGCCGCGATCGCTCCAGTGACGGCCAGCGGGCGCCCCTCCCCGGCCCCGGAATGCGCCTTGCCCGGATGCGCTGCGGCCGCCGTCGTGACCTGGATGCTGTTCTGGATGCGTCGCCAGGCGAGCTCGGTCTTAGCTCGCAGGACCAGCGCTCGGCGAAGGCGTTCGCGTTCGGCGCCCTG
>OCZT010006384.1_pt1 | contig 11671 bp, 8 predicted proteins | sample 1539031 | NCBI WGS metagenome assembly OCZT01 (sample SAMEA3539308, study PRJEB22396) | soil metagenome | biome: tundra; feature: field; material: soil | place: USA | collected 2010-05 | depth 0.15 m
CGCAGTTCCGCGGCCAACGCAGCGCCCTCCACTCCACGCACCTGGTTCAACTGGTCGAGCAGCGACGGCACGATCGCCATCACCGCCGCCTCGAGCGCGGGCGCGCGGGTAGGATCCGGCGTCGCCGCGGCAGCCTCGGACGAGAGCACGCCGGGCATGCGCAACAGTTCGTGCAGGTCCGGCTCGACGTTGAAGTGGTGCAGTTTTGCAGCCTCGTGGAAGACCTGGAGGTGCGCGGCAAGCAACTCGCGGTTTAGCTGGATTGCCTGTGCCTGCTCGCGCACACGGCGGTCCACATGCAACGTCACATCCAAATGGCCGCGTCTCACCCGCTCCTTGATCACCCGTCGCAGCGCAACCTCCAGAGCGTCGCAGTCGCCGGGAAGGCGAAGGTTAAGATCGAGGAAGCGATGGTTGACGCTCTTCATCGTCAGCGTAAATGCGACGCCATCCTCCGTCGCCGACTGCGCGGTCGCGAAGCCGGTCATTGAGTAAATAGGTCGCGAATCCTCCACGCGCGATTCAGCGCGGGTTGAAGCTTCAGGTATGGTTTGCAACTGGCTCACTATATTCCTTCCAAAACTTCTGCTTCGACCGCCTCGCTCTCGGCGCGGCGTTCGAATCGGTCAGACTCAAACTGAAGATCGTACAGACGCCGGTAGGTCCCCGACTGCTGTATGAGATGCTCGTGGCTGCCGACCTCGGTAATGCGCCCGTTCTCCAGCACAACAATGCGCGTCGCTCCTCGCACGGTCGACAATCGGTGCGCGATGACGAAGACCGTGCGACCCTTCATCAGGTTCGCCAACGCCGCCTGCACGAACGCCTCGCTCTCGGTGTCGAGCGCGGATGTAGCCTCATCCAGAATCAGGATGGGCGCATTCTTCAGAATCGCGCGCGCGATCGCCAGTCGCTGCCTCTCGCCTCCCGACAACCGCACGCCCTTCTCGCCGATCATGGTGTCGTAGCCCTCCGGCATGCGCAGGATGAAGTCGTTCGCCAGCGCCATGCGCGCGGCGTCCTGCACCCGGCTCAGCGGCACGTCGGGCTGTCCGTACGCGATGTTGTTGCGCACCGTATCGTTGAAGAGAATAGTCTCCTGCGTGACCTTGCCAATCTGCTTGCGCAGGGAAGCGATGGTGACGTCACGCAGGTCGCGCCCATCAATGAGGATGCGGCCGCAGGTGGCATCGAAGAAGCGCGGGATGAGGTTCACCAGCGACGACTTCCCTGACCCGCTCGGCCCCACAATGGCGATCACCTCTCCGCGTGTCACGTCCAGGTCGATGCCATGCAGCACCGGCTTCACCTCGCCGTCCCTCTCATAGGCGAAGCCGACGTCCTCGAAGCGGATGGACCCCTTGAAATCCTTGAGCACATACGCGCGCTTCTTTTCCACCACGTCATCCTCGGCGTCCATAAAGCGAAAGATCTCATCGCTCGCGCCGATCGCTTGCTGAAAGCTGTTGTAGTAGACCGGCATCCTGCGCACGGGATCGTAAAGCATGATCACCGCCCCAAGAAAAGTGATGAATGTGCCAGGAGAGATCCCACGCAGGATGATGTTGCGGCCGTACAGCAACAGTAGCGCAAGAAGTACTGCGCCCAGCGCATCCATCAGCGGCGACGAGATCGACTGCACCGCGACCGAGCGCATGTTCGCTGTTAGCAAACGGTCCGAGGCGCGGCGGAAGCGGTTCATCTCCCAAGGCTCCATGCCGAAGGCTTTGACTATGCCATTGCCGGTGATCGTCTCCTGCAGGATGTTCTGGATCTCCGCCAGCTTGTCCTGTCCTCGACGCGTGGTCCTGCGCACGCTGCGGCCTACTTTGCGCGACGAGAGAACAACGATAGGGACGAACAGGAGCAAAATCCATGCCATGCTTCCACCTGTAATGACAACCACACCGATCATCACCACGAGAGTGAATATCTGCTGCAGGAAGTCGATCAGGATGGTAGCCATGGCAGTCTGCACGCGCTCGACGTCATTGATCAGAGTGGACACCAGAGTGCCTGTGGTGTGGCGCTGAAAGAAAGCCGTGGAGCGGCGAAGCATAGAGTCATAGAACTCGTTGCGCAGATCGGTAATCATCCCGAAACCGGCCTTGTTGGCGAGCAGCGTGCCAAGGTAGTCGCAGGTAGATTTGATGACGGCCGAGCCAACCAGCGCCACTGCAACGACAGTCCAGGCGTTGTGAAAATGATGCGGTATCAGAACCTGCAGGTCGATCACGTGGTGCGTGTGCGGGATGGTGAAGACCAGCACCTGATCGGGCGACGCCTTCGGGCTCAGCACGTTGTCGATGATGGGCTTGATGAGCAGGACGCGAAGCGCCGCCATCGCGGCGTAGACCGCCATCAGCATCACTGACGCCAGCAAATAAAGCGCGTAGGGGCGAACGTAGAGGAGCAAACGCCAGATGCGCTTCATCGTTCGAATCCCCGGTTCGCGCCTGCATCTGCCGCGCTCGTCTGGCTCTCGCTCATCAAAGCAATTCTATTGGTTTTTCTCGAATGCGAGCGCAATATCCGCCCCACATCATCGTGGCATGTCCCGATGCGCCGTCTTCACCCGGTGACCCTCGGCCTCCAGCCGCTTCTTGATCTCTTCCGCGATGAACACCGACCGATGCTGCCCGCCAGTGCATCCGAACGCCACCGTCAGGTAGCTCTTGCCCTCCGCGACATAATGAGGCAGCAGGAACTTCAGCAACTCCGTCACCTTGTCGAGGAACTCCTGTGTCTGCGGGAACTGCCGGATGTACTTCGCAACTTTAGGATGCCGGCCGGTCAGTTTGCGGAACTGCGGCACGAAGTGTGGATTGGGCAGGAAGCGCACGTCGAACACCAGGTCGGCCTCCGCGGGAACTCCATTTTTGAAGCCGAAGCTGGTAGACGAGATCGTGAGACTGCTGTCGGACGCATCCCGCTCAAATTGCGAGTTGATATGGGCGCGCAACTCGTGCACGTTGAACTTGGTAGTGTCGAGCACGATATCCGCGATGTTGCGGATAGGGTCAAGACGCTTCCATTCTCCGCGAATTCCCTGGACAACTGTCTCGCCTCGGCCCATCGGGTGCGGTCGCCGCGTCTCGGAGAAGCGTCGGACAAGCGCATCTTCACTGGCCTCCAGGAAAACTACGCGTGTCGGCAGTACCTTGCGCACCTTCTTGAGGATCGACGGAAACCGGTCCAGCCGCATGCCTTCCCGCACATCGACGACCAGCGCCGCGCGCTCAATCTCGACCGACTGGCGAACCAGGTCAGCGAAACGAGGGATCAACTCCAGCGGCAGGTTATCGACCGAGTAGTAGCCAAGGTCCTCAAACGCCTTCAGCGCGGAGGCCTTGCCCGAGCCGGACATGCCCGTCAGGATAACCAGCTCGCCGTGTTCCGGGTGGCTCGCCTGCTCGGAAGGATGCTTCACCGTCTTCGCGATACGCTTCGATGGCATGGTGAAATCCTAGCATCAGCCTGAAGCAGACCGCGGCCGTCTACGCGCTCGCCTCAGTCGCCACCGACGCCTCGACCCCTTCAGCCTTCTCCACCGGCCGCGGATGTCGTATACCCTTCGTGTTCTTCTGCTTCTGACGGATGGCCTGCTGCTCGATCTTCGCCAATGCATCACGCAGCGCGGTCATCATATCGGGCGACTCACAGCTGGCGACCATACTATCTTTTCCCTGGGTCACCGCTACATCGGCGATCTTGCGATATTTATCTTCGGTCAGGATTACCTTGGCGCTGGCGGGACCGTTGATAATCTTCTTAATAGCCTGCAATCCAGCTTCGGCCTGATCCTTGTATTTTTGCGTGACGACCGTCTGTCTTCCCGTGTACTCAATGATCATCCACTCACCTCGTTGATCGCGTCCACCCTAATTTAAATCGACCGGGTGCGTATCAGCGTACACGACGCTGGTGGGTGCTGGGAATCTGCATATCTTCCCGATACTTCGCCACCGTCCTCCGTGTGACCCGAATACCCTGGCGCTGTAACTCCGCCGCAAGGTGATCGTCGGTCAGTGGCTTGCGCGGATCTTCGTCTTCGATCAGCTTCTTCACCTTGCGCTTCAGCAGGACCAGTGGCAGGTCCGCGCCCTCCGGTCCGTTCACCCCCTCGGTGAAGAAGTAGCGCAACTCATAAACGCCCTGCGACGTATGAACATACTTGTTGGCCACGGCGCGGCTGACGGTCGAGGGATGCACGCCAATCTCCTCGGCCACCTCCTTGATCATCATGGGCCTGAGCCCCTGCTCCCCGCGCTCGAGGAAATCCTGCTGGCGGCGCACGATCACCTCGCATGTGCGCACAATCGTATTCTTTCTCTGTTCGATGTTGCGCAGAAGTTGAATGGCGGACTTGTAGCGCTCCTTCACGTATTCCTTCACGTCCTTTTCCGTTCCCTTTTCGCGCAACATCTTGCGGTACGCGTGGCTGAGGCGAAGCGTCGGCATGTCCTCTTCATTCATCAGGACGACATACTCGCCATCGCGCTTGACGAAGGCAACGTCGGGTTCGATCAGCCGCGTTTCGCTCAGGTTGTAGCGCTGCCCGGGGCGCGGATCGAGCGTGCGGATAAAGTCAACCGCCGCCTGCACGTCCTCTACGGCCCGTCCGCAGCTGCGCATCAACTCGCGCATGTCCTTCTTCTGCAGCAGCGCCAGGCTGTTGGCGACGATGTGCGCGGCGATCTCGAAGATGTCTCCGGCACATCCATTGCCGCCGGATCCATTGCGAGACGAGGCGCCTACTGCCACACCGTTCCCCGTCGGATGCGCCACGTGCACAGACTCCCCATTTGTTTCCGCCGGAGCGTAGTCGCCGGAGAGATCGTCTGAAGAATTGTCAAAATGGTTCGCCGCCTGCGCCTGGGACCGCTTCAGCACTATTTCCGCCTCACGGCGATGCGCGGCTATCTGGATGAGAAGGCATTCGCGCAGGTCGCGCGCGCCGACCCCCAGCGGATCCAGGTGGTTCACAATCTCGCGTGCCTCGAGCACAGTCGACATTGCCGTTGCGAGTTCAGCGGCAGCCCCGGAGTTCATCACCGAACCACCGGCGGCGAGGTCCAGCCCGGCGTCCATCACCGAGTGGTGCGCCTCCCACGACAGTCGGCCCTTCATGCCGCGCTCGAACGGAATCGGCTCCGCTCGAACCGGACTCCGCGCCTGCAGCAGAGCATCGACCAGTTCCTCGTCCGTCGCGCTCAAATACCCATCTTCGTTCAGGTTGCCCACTACCAGGTCCGCTGCCAGTCGTACCCGGGGCACTAGGCTCATCGAGCCTAGTTGCCACGCCAGATGATCGGTCAGTGTGCTGGGTTGCGACAGAAAATTGTCGAACGAGGGACGTTCAATCTCCTCAAAGCTCGACGCTGTACGGAACCCCGGATCAAGATAGTCCTGAAAATAGCTCCCAAAGTCGATCTCGTCGAATGGGTCTTTCTCGACCCGGTCGTTCGCGGTCGCAACCTCCTCCGCAGACCGCTCGCGGTCGGCCTCGCGTCCCGCCATCTCCTCGATCGTTACGGCGGACTCTTCAACCTCCTCAAGCACCGGATTTTCCACCATCTCGGTGTTGATCATCTCTTTCAGCTCGAGCTTGTTCAGAGCAAGCACGCTGACCATCTGCACCAGCCCGGGAGTCAATACCTGGCGCTGCGAGACTCTGAGATTTAGCTTCGGTTGCAGCAATCCTTCAACCTCATCTTGCTTCGGTGCTCCATGGCGCCTACCGGACAAGCCGCTGATCCGGCAGACCCTCTGCCTTCACTCTTGCCGGGTAACTTGGCCACAGTCTACACGCCGTGCGTCAATTCGTGCAGCGTGTAAGAATTCGTGCCCTCGCGGATGCACATAGCCTATCGTTCCGGTTTATACGCGATGCACAAATTTAAGCAATAACACCTTAGAAGCAATCGGTCTGTGCGATGCACAACACCTGCTTCGCATCAGGAAAACCGCATGACGCCACCTTCTCCAAGCCAAGGCCCGCGCAACTCTAATCCATGGAAAACTTGTCCCCCAGGTAAATTCGCCTCACCTCGGGATTCCGGCCCAGTTCTCCCGGCGTTCCGGCGAATAATATCCTGCCATCATTGATGATATACGCGCGGTCTGTGACCGAGAGCGTCTCGCGCACATTGTGGTCTGTGATCAGCACGCCAATGCCATTCAACTTCAGGTCGAAGATAATCTCCTGTAGCTCCAGCACCGCAATCGGATCGATACCCGAGAACGGCTCGTCGAGCAGGATAAAGGATGGTTCAATCGCCAGGCATCGTGCGATCTCGACCCTGCGGCGCTCGCCCCCGCTCAGCGCATATCCCATCGTCTTGCGCACATGGCCGAGGTTCAACTGCTCGATGAGCTTCTCAGTGCGGGTGCGCCGTGTCTCCCAGCTCAGTTGCTGCGCCTCCAATACTGCGAGCACATTCTCCTCCACAGTCAGCTTGCGGAAGATCGACGGCTCCTGCGGCAGATAGCTGATGCCGTACTGGCGCGCACGCAGATACATCGGCAAACGTGTGATGTCGTCGCCGTCGGCAACGATCCGGCCTGCGTCGGGCCGCAACAGGCCCACAATCATGTAGAAGCAGGTCGTCTTGCCCGCGCCGTTCGGTCCCAGCAGCCCGACCACCTCGCCCTGCGCAATCTGCATGCTGACGTCGCGGACAACCTGGCGGCCTGCATAAGCCTTCCCAATCTCTTCCGTCTCCAGCGTCCGCACGGCTGCCGTCACAGTCTTTTCAACCCTTTCTTCTGCTGCCTCGTATCTCTTCCCTGGGATGCCCGACCCCTGTCTGCCACCCAGCCTCGTAAAAATCGACCTCACTGCTTTACCTTCTGTCTTTTCCTGTCGCCGCTTACTCGGGACTCGGTGCGCACACGCTGCGCCGGGCTCCCCGGTACCGCGCCCAGGGCCTCGACGCTATTCTCGCAGGAATCGAACCGCAGCGCGGCTCCCGTCGTCGTGCCCTGCGCATCCACCGCCTTTGGCGGAGCATTGTTGTCTCCGGTAAGCAGAAATACCCGGTCACTTGCCGTGTACACCAGCCGCTCGCCCGTAGCCTGCAATCCCGGCCGCACAATGTCGACGTGCCCAGTCGCAACTACGCGCTCCAAATCTCCGGAGAGCGAGGGGACAACGGCTGTGCCGCCGCTGGCCGACTTTGCAGCCTCCTCCGGCGCGCCTGCCGACTCCAGGTAAGCCGTGGCCTGGTTGGCCCGGATGGTCGCGTCGACAGTGTCCGCCCGCACTCCGCCGGTGAAATTAGCCTGGCGCAGAATATCCGAGTAGATCAGGCCGCCACTCGCGATGCGCACCACATTCGCCGTGCGAGCACTCGCGCCAGCTTCGCCTGCTCCTACCTTCCCCGATCCTTCCTTCCCTGCTCCGCCCATCGTAGATCCGCACTTCGGCGCTGCCGTCTTCCCCCCAGCTGATCCCGCCACGCCCGGTTTATCGCTCCCAGCGTTCACCAGCACCGTATGCACCTGCGCTGGCTGGCCAGCCGCGGGCCAGCCGGTCGATGCCTCGCCTCGCGCTATCAGCCGCTTCTGGCCACGAGAAAATTCGATCACAGGCGCCTGCACCTGAGAACCGCCCTGCCAAAGCCGCGCCGGCTTGCCGTGAAAAGTGGCAATGTCGGTAGCGTGATCCAGGTCAGCGCGGTCCGCGAGCACGTGTGTAGACTCCACTGGCCCCCTTTGCGACCCCTTCCTCGCCGTTGCAGCGCCGGAAACACTCGCTTGCGAGGAAACATCCTGCACGTAATCCACCTTAACCGCCCCATCTGCCTGCGAGTCGCCGGTAGTGCGATCCAGCCCGACCTGGTTTGCCCACAGCACACTGCCTGCATCCGACACCTGCACGCTACCGGTCAGAGTTACGCGGTCCCGGTCGCCGTCATAGACCGCCCGGTCAGCGACCGCATGCTCTACATCCTCGCCAGGATTCGCTGGCCCGCCGATCCGCTCGCCACCATTGTTCCCCACCTTCGCTCCGCTTTTCCCGGGCGCGCGCCGCGTCATCGAAACATGCCCCTGCTGCACCGCGCTCAACAGCGCGTCCATGGTCTGCGGGCCTCCGTGAAGTGTCGTCGAGCTCCGCGCCGCGCCTCTTGCCGCATTCCCCGCCACCACCCCCGCAGGAGGCGTCCTCGTAACGCCCGCTGCAGTTGCCGGTCGGAATTTAGCATCCAGCGCATCTCCAGCGCTGGTCTGCTCGATCCCCGCCACGCTCACCTGGCGCAGCACAGTGTGACCGCGGCCCGCAATCGTATCCAACTGCGGAGTCTGCTTCGCATCGCCCGTGCCAATCAGATGCGCCTTCAAGTCATCTGCGGACAATTCCGTCCGTCCGTTGCCGCTTGTGCTCGCGAGGCTCCCGTTGTTGACCACGGTCAACCGAGGGCTCCCCGTCGCCTCCGCGTCCCGCAATTGAGGATTGTCCGAACCTGCGCGCACCAACGCCGTCTCCAACTTCGCGGCGGTCAGATCGCGCACGCTCCACGGCTCACGCACCGCCTCCGTCGCCCTCGTTCGCTCAATCATATGAACCGCGCCGGTGAACACCGCATGTTCCGGCTGCGGCTTGGCCTGCGCATCGAACCCAATCGTCGCCTCATCCGCCTTTCCCCTGACTTGGCGCAGAGGCTGGTCGGACGAGTACACCAAGCCTCCCGCCAGCAGCGCCGTCTGGGGCTGGCTCGCGGCGTTCAACGCGATGTCCGCACGATGCGAGACCACCGTCCCACCGTTCGCCTGTAGCGTCACGTTGCCCTGAGCCTCCACTCGCGCCAGCGTTCCATTCGGCCGCGTATACAGCGTTGCCTGGTCCGCCGCCGCCGTCCGCCCGAGCGAATTGTATGTGGCGTGGGTGAGAAAAGCCTGCTGGCTGCGGCCATCGAAACTGGCCGTCGATGCGGACAACTCCGCCGGCCCTCCGCCCGAAATCCCGCCCATGCTGACGGCCGAGTGCAGCATCAACATGCCCGAATCGCTGCTATAGTCCGCGCCCGTCGCATGCCCCTTCATTCCGCCAACCTCAAACTCGATATACTCGCTGGTCGCCGCCACGCCGAGCTTCTCCATATACACCAGGCTGCTCGTAGTCACGTGCAGCACCTTTGCCACGCGAGCAGCATCCGCAGCCCCCGGGCCAGCCGCTTGGTTCACCACCGGGGGCATACCCGCTGACTTTGGCGTAGCGCCCATAACGTGCCCGCCGACCGGTCCCGAGGCCTGTAAGTCGATGTGGACGAGGCCAGTGGCGCGCACCAGGCCCGCATTCTGGTCGTACTCGAACTCGTCTCCATAGATGCGATCGCTGCGGTTCCCATTTTGCCCATAGAGCATCACAGACACATCATGCAGCGCGATCTTGCCGTTCGTACCCTGATCCCATTTGGCCGCGTGAATGGTGTACAAGGTCTTCGATCCCTTGGATCGAGACAGGGTCCATCCTCCAGCCTCGCGGACCACGTTGACGCCAAGGTTCGCGGGCAGCTTCAGATGATGAAGCCGCGACAGGAATCGCGCGTAGCCGATAAACGCAGCGATCACCAGCATCAGGAAGACCGCGCTTCCCAGCAACAATATCCTCAGCCTCTCAACACGATTCCGCATCCGCCCGCCACATTTATCTTCTCACCCGCCGCACGCTAAAGTGCGAACTTTCCCAAACAGTTGCTCTAGAATGAACCCCATGGCCGACCGTCTCTACTTGAGCCTCTGGTATCCCAACTTCCGCCTGGAAGCTCTGCCCGCCGCGCTGACCGGAGTGCTCCGCCAGTTCACGCTGGTCGGCGCAAAACGCGTGTCCGCCGCCTCCGCATACCCCATCAACTTCACCGAGCCACCCACCTACCAGCGCATCTACGTCGATACCGGACTGCGCGGCGCAATCGACAGCCCCGCCCCGATCGACCCCTCCGGCGACACGTCGGATTCAATCATCGAGACCGCCGTCTCCGAAGCCACCGAACAACTGCACGACGACATGGCCTACGAATTCGAGATGCGATGGCAGTTGTGGTCGCCCGAGCAGCCAGACTCCACATACAGCCGTTTGGACATCGCGTCCCCCATCGACGAGTACGCGCTCGAGCACGAACAAGACTTCGATCCGGAATCGCTGGATACGCCATGGAAGCTACGAACCCACACCGTCAGAATCCTCGGCTTCGGCCCACACTTCGACGTCGCCGGATACGAGCAGAACGGCCACCTGCTCGTCGACTTCGGCCTCGATACTCCCTGGGTCCTCGAAACCGTAGAAGACGAAGACCTCGACCACGAGGCCAAACTCCACATCCAGCAAAATGTAGAAAAGCTCCTCGCCTTCACGCTTCTGGTCGAGAAGAACTGCGGCATCTCCAGCCGCCTGCTCTGGACCGAATCTGGCGAGCCCCTCGCCGAAAAACTGATCGCCCGCCTGCAGCGCGTCAACTAGACGTCAGCAAAGAATGGCCTGCCGCATGCTAAGGTACCATCCATGAGCTCGCGCTATTCCCATCTCTGGGGCTACGCAATCCGCTACGCGCTGTACTTCGCCGTCGCCTGGGGAGCCGTGTATTGGCAAAGGTGGCAGAAGCGCCGCCGCGAAAGCATTGCTCAAGGATGGCCTTCCGTCGAAGGTATTATCATCAGCGGCAAAGTAGCGCCAATCTCCAAGACAACGCGCTTCCACGCCACGCTTCAATACACCTTCTTCGTCGAGGAGTACCGCACCGGAAAATACGTCCACGAGTTCACCCGGGAAATCGACGCCGACGACTTCGTCCGCCAGATGAAAGACAAGCGAGTCCTGATCCGCTACAAGCACTCCAACCCGGACAAATCGGTCCTCGAACAAAGCGTCATCGAGCAACACATTCTGCTCACGCCTCGCTTCGGCTGACCTTGCACTCCTAGCCTGCCGGCGCGGCCCGCCGCCTTCGGCCGCTGATCAAATAGATCGCCGCCCGCAGCTCCAGCAAAGGGTCATCCGAAGGCTCAATCCCATCCACCCGCGGAATCGGATCGAAGATGATCTGCTTCTGCTCATGCGCGTCATCGGCGACTGGAGTCGTTAGCGTCAGCGTGCCTAACTCCGCAACCCTGCGATCCTCCGGCCAGTGGATCGTCGCGTCGTCCACTACATCGCCCGCATTCGCAAGCTGCACCATGATCCGGAATACGATTGGCGCGCTGGTTACGCGTGCCGCCAACTCCTCGAACAAATAATTCGTGCCTTTCGTCGCGACGGCGTCCTCATCCAGCAGTTCGACACCCGCCTCTGGCACGATGCGGTAGCGCCCGAATTGCCGTGCTCCGTCCTTGTTGAGAAACGCCATCGCGGTAACTCCGAAATACGCCTCTTGCGCGAAGCTGCATGGCGCAGGCTTGGGCGCTTTCACAAAAGCCATTGCCGCGGGATTTGCTCCCAGAAACACCTCGAGCGGCTTCGGGTGTGCTGGATCCGACGGAGCCGCCAGATCGCTCGCAGCCAGCGCCCGCAGAAACTCCAGAAACTCCGCGCCCGTCCGGGTCGGAAATCCGTCCGTGGAATGGCTGACGATGTCGGTGTGACTGTGCTCCGCCAGGTGAAAGCGAATCGCCATGCCACGCGGATTCGCATTCGGATCATTGTCCGGAACCAGCGGCAGCCCCGTCGAATTCG
>OCZT010006385.1_pt1 | contig 11671 bp, 7 predicted proteins | sample 1539031 | NCBI WGS metagenome assembly OCZT01 (sample SAMEA3539308, study PRJEB22396) | soil metagenome | biome: tundra; feature: field; material: soil | place: USA | collected 2010-05 | depth 0.15 m
TGTGCTCTTCCGATCTCTGTATGCAGACAATCGGAAGGTTGAATTTCTGAGCAAATTCGAAGTCTCTTGAATCATGTGCCGGAACTGCCATGATAGCACCGGTCCCATAACCGGTCAGCACATAATCGGCCACCCAGATGGGTATCTGCTTTCTGTTTACGGGATTAATTGCATACCTGCCTGTAAACACTCCGGTTTTTTCTTTTGCCAGATCGGTTCTGTCGAGGTCCGATTTAAGAGCTGTAGCTTTAATGTAATTGTTAACGGAGTACTTATAGTCGTTTGTTGTAATTAAATCAGTGAGAGGATGTTCAGGGGCAATTACCATATAAGTAGCACCAAACAGAGTGTCGGGTCTTGTAGTGAATACCCTCAGGTTAACTTTTAGTCCTTCAATTTTAAAATCAACTTCGGCTCCGGTGGAACGGCCTATCCAGTTGCGTTGCATATCTTTAATGCCTTCGGGCCAGTCGAGCTTTTCAATTCCTTCCAGGAGCCTTTCAGCGTAGAGAGGAATCCGCAGCATCCATTGTTTGAGATTTTTCTTTTCGACTCTGTTACCGCATTTCTCATGAGAGCCGTCGTTCAGCACCTCTTCGTTTGCACAGACAGTCTTGCAGGTCGGGCACCACCAGACCTGGGCATTATCATAGTAAGCCAGTCTTTTAGAATTAATGTATACTACTTTCTCTTTCTCATTTAAATCTAATGGGATTTCCAGTTCTGAAACCGGTCTGCCTTTCTGTAGTTTATCATCAAACCATGTGTTATACAGACGAATGAATATCCACTGGGTCCATTTAAAGTACTTTGGATCCGTGGTATTTATCTCTTTGTCCCAATCATAACTTAGTCCGAGCTCTTTTATCTGTCTTCTGAATGTATCGCAGTTATTCTTTGTTGTGATTGACGGATGAGTTCCGGTCTGAATGGCATACTGTTCAGCAGGGAGACCGAATGCATCCCATCCCATTGGGTGAAGGACATTGAAGCCTTTCATCCGTTTGTATCGGCTGAAGATGTCTGTCGCTGTATAACCCTCAGGATGACCCACATGCAGACCTGCACCTGACGGATAGGGAAACATATCGAGTATATAGCACTTCTTGGGATTGGTTAAATCTTCCGAAGTCTTAAATGTTTTATTGTCCTCCCAGAATTTTTGCCACTTTTTTTCGATCTCATGGAAATTGTAATCCATATGCCTTTGTCTTGAAAATTAATTAGTTATAAAAGAATAGTGCCTAAAGTGCCTAGAGTTAAAATAAACCCGGCTTTTTCAAACTCCATGCATTCCAAACTTTAGCTTACTTTAAGTACTTCTTCATTTTAAGAGGGCAAAAATAGAAAATCTTTGGCAATATTTCTTCTTAACCCCGGAGTTTCACAGAGTATAAAAGGCGTAACACTGTTTATTATCTGAAAATTGTATATTCTGTCATGGATGAGAAATTTTCTTAATCACGACTCTGTGTAACTCCGTGATAACTCCATGGAACTCCTAGGTTAATGAATTTCATTTTAATTCTAATCAATAAGTTGTAAAACCGGGCTTTTGGTTATACTTTTGCGGACTAGGATTGGTCCCGTAGTTCAATGGATAGAATGGCAGATTCCGGTTCTGTTGGTTGGGCGTTCGAGTCGCCCCGGGATCACAGAGATTGTAACTTATGAAAGTGTCAGTCGCGGGCTGACACTTTTATTTGATACTCTGTTACAAATATTTACTTATAAGATTTAGCAGTAGTTTCCTGTCTGTTGGCTTGGAGATGTACTCATTGCACCCTGCTTCTATTGATTTCTGGCGATCTCCCTCCATAGCATATGCCGTATTGGCAATTATAGGTATCTTACTGTTTATCTTCCTTATCCGCCTTGTTGCTTCGTATCCATCCATCCCGGGTAATTTGATATCCATTATTATCAGATCAGGCTGTTGATCTTCAGATAAGATTTTGAGTGCTTCACTACCATTCCCTGCCCTCAATATAATAACCTCTGACGATTTAAGAATTTCGTAAAGAAGCATGAAATTTGAAGTGTCATCCTCCACCAGCAGTATTCTCTTATCAGGCCATTTTGGTGTCATATCATCACGATCAGCTTCTATAGCATGAGGTGTATAAGCAGATGAACTTTTTTTAACAGGAAGTGTGAAATAAAATCTTGATCCCTTGTTTATTTCCGATTCAACTTTTATCTCTCCTCCTAAAATTTTTATAAGATTCTGAGAAAGAGAGAGTCCTAATCCTGTTCCCCTGTAGAGTCGCAATTTATTATCTTCAACTTTCCTGAATAATTCGAATATAATTTCCTTTCGGTCTTCAGATAAACCTATGCCGGTATCCTCAACAAAAAACAGTAATTTGTGCTTTTCCAGATTGCACCCCAGCGTTATATGCCCCGAATCGGTAAATTTAATCGCATTATCAAGAAGTTTGCTTAAAGCCTGTTTAAGACGCAACACATCAGTTTCAAAAGTCAGATCTTTAACTTTATCGTCCACCGAGAGACGAAAATCGAGATGAGGTTTATTCCTTGACTTTATTTCCTCGGAAAATCTTTGAAACAGATCATTTAATTCCGGATAGATATGACAATTTTTTATATTGATATTCAATTGGTTGGATTCAATTTTTGAGATATCAAGGATATCATCGATAAGTCCGATAAGGCTGTTTGAGTTTGAAACTATCAGATTTAAAAAATCAGTTTTTTCTTCCTGGGAATAGCCTTTCTCTTTGAGCAGCTCGGATAATCCAACAATCGCATTCATTGGAGTCCTGATTTCGTGCGATATATTTGTAAGAAATGAACTTTTAAGTTTATCTGATAACTCTGCCTTGTTTTTTGCTGCAATCAGTTCCTTTTCAATTTTTTTTCGCTCCTTAATGATTTCCTCTTTGACAATGATTTCCTTAGTTTTATCATCAATCTTTTTTAACAACCTTTCCTGTAATGTCTTCATGTTTTTCTCTCTTATTCTGATATACTTGTAAAGAGTGAACCCTATTAAGATGAAAATACCCAAATAAAACCAGCCTGACAGATAAACAGGTTTCTTAATTCTTATTTTAAAGGTTATTGGTTCTTTTGTTGAGAACTCATCTTCATTGAAAGCTCTGAGCTTAAAAATATACTGGCCATAGCCTACTTTTTCATAGACAACTGTTCTGCGGGTTGTCATATCCGACCAATTCGGGCTATATCCTTCAAGGATTGTCTGATAACTAACAATTTCCGGATTGCTTAAATTAATGCCGGTGTATTCCACCTTTATTTCATAATTCCCAGGTTTGAGTGTGATAATATCAGCATAGTTTACTTTGATTTTATTTATATAAACTGCTTCAATATGAAGGATGGGGGGAATCCCTTTGTTTGAATTAACCTGCGACAGCAGTTTTACAAGTCCTTCGGAAGTACCAAACCAAATATTATTCTGATTGTCGGATAAGACAGCATTGGTATAGAAATCAGATGTACTTTTAATGCCTTCATTATAAACGTAATTTCTGATCTTGCCTGTTTCTGTATCAATTTGGGAAAAGCCACCCCTGACGCCAACAAGAATTTTATGACTTTTATCAAATATAAGACTATAACAATAATTTGAGACTAATCCGGAGGAGTAGGTATACTTCTGGTTTCCGTCAGGTTTGAACCTGTATACTCCGTTACCATAAGTAGCCATCCACAAAGATCCTGAATTATCTTCTCCAAACGATTTTACAGTGGTGAGGCCAAAAGAGCCGGCAAAATTAAGTGTGTTTACATTATCGTCGGGGCCGATATAAAAAATAGAGCTGCTTTTAGTCCCGACTAATACCCTGCCATTTGAATCTATAAAAAGTTGTTGTATGTCATTATTTGGCAAGCCATTATCTTTATTGAACCATTTCCTTATGCCTGTAAGTGCATTTAGTTTACATGCTCCTTTCCTTGTACTGATCCATAAAGTATTCCCTTTACCGGTTATATGGTTTATTGAATTTTCAAGTGGATCATTTGACAAAAATACCTTTGCGAAATTTTCGCTGACAGGATTGAACGCAAAAATTCCTTCTTTTGCGAAACCAAGATATATTAATCCTTCCTGTGAACAGTAAATAGAATTAGCACGTGCGCCGGATAGAGCTGCGGGGAAAGAATAAGATTTTAATATTTGTCCACGCTCAGGAGAAACCTTTGCTATAAGACTATCGCTTGCCAGCCATATATAGCTGCTGTCTTTTGATAAAGCATAAATGTGATTTGATCCTATCCGGGCAGAATATGAGAGAAATCTTATATTATCGTCAACCAATCTTTGGAGTCCTCCTCCATACAATCCAAGCCAGATATTGTCTTCAGAGTCTTCAAAAAGACATTTAACCTCGTTTGATTTCAACCCCGTCTCATTATTAATGTATCCTAAGAATATTGGCTTTCCCGATTCCTTATCAATTTGATATTTAATGATTCCTTTCCCCATTGTATTTATCCAAAGCTCATTTCTCCTTACAATAAGACCGCCCTGAATGTTGTCGAGATCACCATTCTGGTTATTATTGCTTTCGACAAGATTGCAGGAAAGATTTGCAAGGTCAATTGAAAGCTTGTAAATACCTTTGTTACTGGATAAAACATAGTATTCTCCCTCCTTAAATCTTATAAGATCAACAACTTTTGATAAAGGATAGTTTTTGATTTTTATCCTCTCTCTCATTAAACTGGAATCCTTTTGATATTCCATTATGTAGAGATTTTCCTGGGTTCCGACAAGGAAATAATTAGCTGAAATATGTTTGATATTGAAAATAAGTTCGTTACTCAGCGAAGTTGGGATACGGACTAATTTTTTGGTATCATTAAAAACCATCAGGCCTCCGTTTTGTGTCGAAAACCAGATTGTTCCTGTATCGGCTTCAGTTATTGATGAAATAGCCGAGTTACCTGCCTGAGCGCCCGCCACTTTATTAACCCGACTATCCTTTATATGAGTTATTCCACCATTCATGTGGCCGAGCCATAATCCTCCTGAAAAATCTTTATAGATAGTGGTAACAAAATTTTCCGACAGACCATCCGTGTCGGTAAAGCGAAGAAATTCAAATCCATTAAACCTGTACAGACCTTCAGCTGTTCCAATCCACAAATAGCCATCGTTGCCCTGATTCAGGGAATAAATGAATGAGTTTCCCAGTTTATCGGCCGGACCATATTGCCTGAAGAAAAAGTCTTGTCCGGCAAGTTGTATGCAAACCTGTGTGAGTAAAAATATAATACAGAGCTTAATTCTCATGCCTGCACGGATTTACTTTTTTATTTCTACCTGATCAAGAATAGTATATGAGCTCATTGATACTTCAGTCAGATTGAACCCTAAATTTGCATTTCCCATCTTTGAAAAATTACAATTATTAAATTCAATAATTTCGACCAGCAATTTAGTCAGAATTATAGGATATAAATTTACTGAACTGAATCCTTTTTCAACAACGCGATTATAGCTCGGATATTAGTTAATCAGAGATATTTCTGTTCCGACTGCCTGGTTGAACTAACCAAACGGTCCATTCGTTTAACTAACCCTGATTCTGATCACCGTCCTGAACAAACTTCGCATTTATATGTTTTAGAGGATATTGACTTGTTTTAATGTCAATTTTTATGAGTTAAAGAATGTGGAGTCCGGTTACCACAAAAAAAACGGGGCGAAACTGAAAAGCCATAAGAGTAAGGTAATTTATAACTTATTATCGTGAAAACAATGAAGATGATCTGCGGGTCTGTGTTTATTCTGATTTTACTGACGCTAAGCTCCGGCGTATATGCACAAGACATTATGAAAGTAGGACAAAACCTTAATAACAAGGTGCTTCTCGACAATGACCAGGTGAGGGTTATTCTGGTTGAATCTGTTCCGGGTATTGCAACACCGTGGCATTCCCATCCCAATCATTTAATCTATGCTTTGACCGATGGGAAACTCGAGATTACTGATCAGGGCAAGAAGCCGGTAGTTTACGAAATTAAAGCTGGTCAGGTGCTGTATTTTCCTGCAGTAACACACATGGTAAAAAACATTGGGACCACTACTTTAAAGATGATTTTAACAGAATTGAAACCGATTGTGGAAAAATAACCGGCCGATTTGTAAAAAGTTAAAAGAAGCAACCTATCTTCAGGTTGCTTCTTTAATAGAATAACTTAATTAGACTATATTTATGAAAAAGATTATCTCAATCATTATCAGCGCTATTGTATTGTTAATAACTGGCTGCACACAAAATTCTGAAAAGAATATACCTTCAGAAAACCCTTCCCCTAACCTTTATGTTGCTGAACAAGGTTTTGTTGATGCAAATGGAGTTTTGATTTATTATGAGGCGTTTGGCAGAGGAGAGCCTTTGGTGATACTTCATGGAGGTCCCGGTGCCTCACATGATTATTTTCTTCCGTACCTCCTTCCGTTAGCACGTAATAACAGGCTTATATTCATTGATGAACGTGGATCAGGCCAGTCACAAAAAATTGAGAAAACATCAGACTATACAACTGAAAAAATGGTGGAGGATGTAGAAGCAGTCCGGATAGAACTAAAACTTGGCAAAATAAGTCTCCTCGGCCATTCATGCGGCGGTATTCTTGCTGAGGCATATGCATTGAAGTACCAGAAAAACCTGTCCCATCTGATTCTATGCAGTACTTTTCATAGTACAAAAGAAATGAATAAGGTCCTCCAAAACATAAAGCAAAAAATGGCACCGGAACTTCGGATACGGATTGAAAAAATGGAAAAGGAAGGATTGTACGGTCATGGGAAAGGCTATGAAAAAAACCGTTACACATCAGAATATATGATTGCTGCATGGGGTGAAGGATACTTCCCTTACCTCTACCAGAATCATCCTGATCCCAACTATGACCCGGTTGCCAACGGAAATATGGCATGGGATGTTTACAGGGAGATGTGGGGTTCAAATGGTGAGTATGTGATAGATGGTAATCTCACATCAGTTGAGTATGGTGACAAGCTCACTACTATCAAGGTCCCTACTTTAATAACTGCCGGCGATAATGACGAGTGCGATCCGTCGCTTTCACGGGAGATGAATGAGAAAATTGCCGGATCAAAACTGGTTATTCTCCCAAAAAGCGGACACATGACTTTCGTAGATCAGCCTGCATTATTTATTTCGGCAGTTGATGGGTTTTTACATCAAGGGAAATAGAAAGCAGCTATAATATTTTGTACATTTATTGGTTAATTATTCATCTCATATTAAACCTCAAAATCCATTACTATGAAAATGACCGGGAGAAAATTCGGCTACTCGCTTTTTCTGTTTATCTTTTTATTAAGCGGATGTAAAAAGGAACAGGTAATCACTTCACTTCCCCGCAGTGTTCCTGAAGCAGAAGGAGTTTCTTCACAGGGAATTATTGATTTCCTGAATGCTGCCGCTAAAAGCCGGCATGAATTCCATAGTATTATGTTCCTGAGGCACGGAAAAGTAATTGCTGAAGGATGGTGGAATCCATACAAACCTGAGCTCAGACATACTTTGTATTCAACAAGTAAAAGTTTTACCGCCACTGCTGTGGGTCTTGCCGTTAGTGAAAAACGATTATCTGTCAATGATAAAGTCATCTCATTTTTCCCCGACATGTTGCCTGATACAGTAAGTCCATATCTTGCCAATCTCAAGGTTAAGGATTTGTTGAGTATGTCGGCAGGAATGGACCCGGATCCTACATTCAAAATAGTCGTTAGTGATAGCAACTGGGTAAAGGCATTCCTCAGAGTGCCAATTGTTCATGAGCCGGGCACAAAATTTTTGTATAATACTCTGGCCACCTTTATGCTATCTGCTATTGTGCAAAAAGCCACAGGTGAAAAAGTAATTGACTTCCTTAAACCAAGGTTGTTCGAACCTCTTGCAATTGATGGAATGGATTGGGAAGTTGATCCGCACGGTGTTAATACGGGTGGTTGGGGATTGAGGCTGAAAACCGAAGATATGGCCAAATTCGGACAACTTTTTTTACAAAAAGGGAAATGGAATAGGAAACAGGTGCTGCCTGTTTCATGGATTGATGAAGCCACTTCACTTAAGATTTATCAGGCGCCCGACGCTCCTCAGTCAAAGAAGGATTCCAGTGACTGGATGCAGGGATATTGTTATCAGATGTGGCGCTGCCGGCATAATTGTTTCAGGGCCGACGGGGCATACGGGCAATATATTATTGTAATGCCCGATCAGGATGCAGTAATAGCCATTACAGCTGAAACAGGTGACATGCAGGATGAATTAAATCTGGTTTGGGAATATCTTCTGCCATCAATAAAAACAGGTACATTGCCTGAAAACAATGCTCTTTCTGCGAGCCTTAAGCAAAAACTATCTTCGCTGGCGCTGTCATTACCGGCTGCAAAGAGTAATTCATCACTGGTTTCCGGTATTTCCGGTAAAACATTCGCCTTAGGAACAAATGAAAAGCACACAATAACTTTCCAGTTCCCTGATAATACCTGCAAAATTTCGATGATGATTGATACTGCCCGATATAACTTTTCTTTTGGATCGGGCCAATGGATAACAGGAGAAACAACTCTTCACGGACCCAATCTATTATTGCAGGCTAAAGCACATTTTGTCGGGCTTCCTCCTTCAAAGGTAGCCGGGAGTTATACATGGAAAGATGAGAAAACCCTGGAACTGGTTCTTCGATTTATTGAAAGTCCGCATACTGAAACGATTAACTGTGTTTTTGATAAGAAATCAGTATCAGTTGCAATTCATTACAGCAACGAGCCGGGAAATATCCGGCATGAGTTCATAGGCATTCTAAAAGAGTAGAAGAACTCAACACAATTATATATTTGGATGCGAAAATAGCCTTTTTAACCACAAAGCACTCTACTCAATCTCACAGTGCACAAAGTTATGATATTATAAAAGGCTCTTTGTGATCTTTGTGGTTTTTGGATCTTTTTATGCCTGTGTTTCGACATATCTTCTTGCCATCTCAGAACACTTTACCCATTCGAAGCCCGAACCGAATACTTTTTGTATTCTGTCTGCAAGGGAAGTGAGCCCCTCCAGCCCCAATTCCGTGCCCTGCGTATAGAGTGACTGCCAATGGGTTACAATCACCACCGGGAAGCCAGTATCAATCAACTGGCGGATCCTGCCGGTTTTTCCGTCGGGTGACAATAGCCGGTCTATACCATCGCTGATAAATTTCGGCCGGTCCTTTATATCAGGAAGATCCATCGACCAGAATATATCTCCCGCATTTGCAGGCACACTTACTACTACCTGGCCTCGCTCAGCGTTTTTATACCTCACATTGCACTGATATGGTTTCTCTTTATCTGATGCACCATACAGAAAGTACCATGTAAGTTTACGCTTGTAAATGTTCCATTGTGCATCGGCAAGTGATTGGGCATACTTATCTTCAACATCTATTCCTGAATCCCATGGTGAGGTAATTCCTGTAGATTCTATTCCCACATTTTTCAGGATATGGAAAGCCAGAGTAAAATACTCAACGATCTCTTCTTTCGGTGCCTGTGTTATCCATGTATCCTCATATAGGTGACGACGGTAATTGCCGGTCTTCAGATCGTAAGAACTTAAGTGGGTCAGGAATTCGGGAGTTATATCAAATCGCGGGGCTACCCTTTCACGCATCAGTTTCAGAAACTCTGTCAGATGATCCTGCGGGACCCTTTTGAGTGACTGGTCAATGCGCCCGAGGCAACTTGGCATAGGGATGATAGTAAACTTGCCACGAAGGTCAAAACGGTCGAATGTATCAGCGACACGTTTGGTGAATTTTGCAGGAACCAGAAAGGGAGTTTCATATCCCGGTAGCTCATAAAACAATGGATCGACTGGTGAACCGTCATCAATAATCAGCGAAAAAGGTATTTTCCCGGTGAAACCCGGAGCCCTGGATGATTTTCCTTTATCAGAAGGAGAAGATGCCATAACCTTACCCATGGAGCCTGATAATGCTCCTGCTGCCAGTCCGGCGCCGGCATATTTCAAAAGAGTTCTGCGGTTCATTTTATTCATAGATGCTTTATTTACAAGTTAGCATTCGTAAAATTAACTTTTATTATGATAATTAATTACATTTTAACCACGAGCCCCATGTCCCACTGACGCGGGACTAATTCTCGTACGTAATTTAATTTGATCAATGACGATAATTAACCCCCCCTTAGGGAGGCAGCTACCCTTTATACACATCTTTTATCATCAGGCTCTTTATCATTAGATTCAGTCTCAATCCTGGAGATGCCTCTCTGGCGCTCGGCATGACACTTAATATTTTGAAATAGGAGGTGGAAGAAGCGGCGATTCGAGTAAAAGTGAAATTCCGAATCCTCTTCGAATCGCCGCTTCTTCCACCTATAAATCCAATAAATGACTGTCATCCCGAGCGTTAGCGAGGGATCTCCTTATCTTTTTTACTCTATTAGCAAAGGATTTTATTAAGCTGCATCATAGCCAGAGTTATTGGTCTTAAGAGATATAATAAATGAGAGATGTGTATAAAGGGTAGAGGGGGGCAAAAGATCTTTGCGACCTCTGAGGTTAATGGATTTTGCCTTCAATCCCTTAATATTTCAATCATTTCGAGAATGGCTTCAGTATCTGAAACACTTCTTACCGGAGATAGACCTAAGAGTGGCCTAACCTTATTAAGATCATCGCCGGTAACCAAATCTTTACCTATAATTATAAGATATATCAGCGCTGATTTCAGCGTATTGGATTTTACCCTGAAAGTGTTTTTACTGTTACGCGCCGGAAAGAGATGAATGAATCTTACAGGATTATCATGATATTTAAGCGTCCATTCTGACCCGTCCGATAATCCAATCAGCCTGTATTCATCTCTATCCGTTCCAACCCAGACTTCATACGCCTTTATATTTAATAAACCTTTACCTCGAAGAAATTCCTCCGTTTCACAGCAAATATTCCTGATTGACAATGAACCTGTATAGATGTCCATTACTGATGTACCAATATGCTTAAGATCTTTTATGACTGCTTTAAGATCTGCTCCGGTTTTATCAATATTAAAATTTATAAATTCTTTGATAAATCCGATATGGTGTTTCAATGGATTAATTAAGAAGGGTTCAGGTATTTGATAATCAGTATTCATAACATTAATCACAAAGATAAATCAAACATGAGAAAAAATAGAAGAATGATTAATTATGCATATCTGGATATTCATAATTGTTTATCTTTAAATCAAAATATTTCTATTTTTAACTCTGAATCCGAAGAAAGCCGAAGCAATCCTTTTTATGAAGTCAAATGGGGAAATTTCATAAAATCATAATTCGGTTCCAGGATATCAAATAATAACATAAACCAAAAAAAAAGTACAAAAATGAAAACAATTTCACTTAAAATTTTTCTGGGAATAATGGCTCTTGTCATTATTTGCAGTGCAAAATCAAGCAAAAGAGATCCTTTGGCATTATATGCTGAACTGGATAAGAATGCACCTGTCAACACTTTGACTGCCAAGGAAAAAGCCAATGGCTGGCAATTGATGTTCGACGGCACTAAAACGACCGGATGGCATGGATATAATATGAAAGTATTCCCTGATGATTGCTGGAAAATCGACAACGGAACTTTTACAA
>OCZT010006386.1_pt1 | contig 11671 bp, 7 predicted proteins | sample 1539031 | NCBI WGS metagenome assembly OCZT01 (sample SAMEA3539308, study PRJEB22396) | soil metagenome | biome: tundra; feature: field; material: soil | place: USA | collected 2010-05 | depth 0.15 m
GATCACGCATGCGCACATCGACCACATCGGCGGCGCGGCGAAGTTGAAGGCGGCAACCGGCGCGCCGGTCTATATGAACGCGCGCGACCAGGAGATCTACGACCATCTGGATGTGCAGGCGTCCTGGCTGCAAATGAAAACTCCGGAGAAGACCTCGATCGATATCGAGGCCCGCGAGGGCGATACGCTGACGCTGGGCGATTCGGTTTTTCACGTGCTCGAAACTCCGGGGCATACCCAGGGCAGCATTTCGCTGTGGATCCCGGCGGAGAACAAGCTGATCGCCGGCGACACTTTATTTCGCGACAGCATCGGACGCACCGACTTGCCGGGTGGAGACGGCCGGCAAATTCTGCGGTCGATTCACGACAAGCTGCTGCCCCTTCCCGAAGACGGAGTGGTAATTGCGGGGCATGGTCCATCGACCACCATCGGCCGCGAGAAAGCGCGCAACCCTTTCTTACGCGGCCTCTGATAACAACATTTTTCCGGAAACGTGTGGGGCGGGCTATCAGCCGGCAGCCTGCTTCCAGCAGGCTTCTTCGTCGATCGACAACCCCATTACTCGCGACGCGATTCCTCGCGCTGCCGCGCCAACTCCGCCATGACGCTGCTGACCAGTTCCTTGGCGTCAATGACGCACTTGCTGACGATCTGGATATCCATCGCCGGCTTGCCCGGCTGCCTCGCGCTCTGGCAATACACACCGTGCTGGCCGACCAGAACCAGGGCATCGGTCAGCAGGTCCAGCGTTACCGCCAGCCGCCCTCGTTCGAGGCCCATCCGAAACTCGTTCTCCTCGAGAGCCTGCTTGCGATCCTGATAAACGGACATGTATTGATTTTCTCATGGCACCGTCCAGGTCCCCTCGTAGACGAAGCCTGAGCTGGCGGTCGGCTCGGTGGCCTGAAGATAAATACTCTTCACGCCCGGGAAGTTGGTCGTATTAAAGACCAGTTGGATGGAAAACGTGATAGAGTTCCCGGAAACGAGTGTTACCGTGTAGCCGACCGCGCACTGGCTGTTCTGCAGCGTCGTTGAGGAGCCGAGGCCTTTGGTGGTGAGCGTGGTGTTCCCCGTGTTGTCCCATAATCCGATGGTGGCAGCCGTGCGGTTGTAGACCAGATAGCAGGCATTGGCGATGGCCGAGGGTGCGCCGGAGGTAAGGAGCATGGTCATCCCGGTGAGATTGACTTGCGACGACGAATCGGTCTCGGTGAACACGAACGTCGCCGATGAGCCGGAACCGGAGGACGGCGACACGGAATTCGCCGTCGGTGCGCCGCCCGAAGCGGTCCACGTTCCGACGGTGGTCCATCCCGAATTCGTAAAGGCCTCGGCGGCGTATAGATAGATGTTTTTCAGGCCGGCGAAGCCGTCGTTGAACGTCAGGTCCAGCGTGATGATCACCCGCGTCCCGCTGACGATCACGGTGCTGTTCGCCGCGTTCATCGTACATTCGTCGTTGGTGGCAATTCCAGGCTGGCCTGGGGTTAGCGGCGTTTGTCCGTTCGCTGGATTGTCGTAGGTAAGCGAAATCGTATTTCTTGTCCCGTCCCAGATCAGATAACAGGCGTTCACGAAATTGAGCGTCGGCGCAAAAAGGATCGCCGCGGCGGTCAGGTAACTGCCGCCTCCCTGGTCCGACACAATGAACGTGAACCGCTCGCTCGGACCGGACCCGGATGCGGGAACCGCGGAATTCGCCACCGGCGCGCCACCGGTGACCGACCCGTAAGTCCCTTCCAGCACCCAACCGGTGTTGACCGATCCTGCCGCGGCATACATATAAATATTCTTCGTTCCCGTAAATCCCGAATTAAACGTAATCGAGATCGTCAGAATCATGGAAAGGCCGCTGACCGCCGATGTGGCTCCGCCATTGACCACGCACTGGCTGTTGTGCAAGCTGGTCGAGGAGCCCAGGGTCACCGAACTCGAGCCTGACCCGTTATCGCCGATCAGCGCGATGGTGTTCGCTGTGAGGTCCCAGACGACGTAACAGGCATTGCTGAAGTTCACCGAGGTGTTGAACAGAAATGCGACCGCGGTGAGGCTCCGCGCGTACACCGTGTCTCCATAGACAAAAGTGAACGTCGCTCCCGAGCCGCTGTTGGCGTTCGGGGTCACCGAGTTCACCGTCGGCAGTCCGGCGGGGACGGTCACGGTGAAGGTTCCTTGCGCCAGCCAGCCGGTGGTCGAACTCGCGTCCCCTGCCTGTAGATAGACGGTCTTGGCCCCGGGGAAGGAAGGCTGAAAGATCAAGGAAAAGGTGACGGTGAGGGTGGTCCCGGATACGGTTGCCGAACTGCCGATACCGCTCAGCTCGCATTGATCGTTGGCAATGATGGCTCCACCCGGAGCAACCGTATACAGCACGGCGGTACCGGCGTCGTTATAGAGCGAAAAAAGATTCATCCCGGGGTTGTAGCTGACATAACATCCGGAGCCCGTGGACGCGCTGGCGTTCACCAGCAGAGCGGCGGTCGAAAGCGTGGAACCACCGCCCGTATCGGCGAACGTTGCCGTGAACGTCACGGTGCTTCCCGTGCCCGAGGTGGGCGATACCGAGGTCACGGATGGAATGGTGGGGGGCAACGCAGTCACGCCCAGCCGCAGAAACCATCCGGTGCTGGAGGCCGCGGTGGTCGATTCGATCGGCAAAACCAGGGGCAGATTCTGGGAGCTGGTCTGCCCGCCGGTGAAAATGTTGGCGTTGCTATCGAGTGCGATGGCGTTGACAGAGTCCGATCCGGAGCCTCCGTAATAGGTCGAGAAGAGGAGGCCGTTGCCGGCAAAGTTGAATTCGCTGATGAAGGCGTCGGTGAGGCCGCCAAACACCGCTTGCACGGGGCTCGCCTGAGGGAAGTTTACCGAGGACGTCCATCCGGCGACATAAGCGTTGCCAGCCGCGTTGACGGCAATGCCCGAGGCCCAGTCCGACACGTCGCCGCCCAGATACGTACTGTAGACAAATGCCGAGCCGGTCGCGGTCATTTTGGTGACGAATGCACTCTGCTCGCCGTTGAGGGCGATTTGAAACGCACCGGCGGTGACCGGAAAACTGACCGAGTTGGTGACGCCGGCGATGTAAGGATTCCCGGCCGAATCGAGCGCAATGGCGTTGGCCTGTTGCAGCGTTCCTCCGCTGCCTCCCAGGTAGGTGCTGAAGGCAACGGCGCCTGCGTAGCTGATCTTGGCCACGAACGCGTTCTGGGTCCCGGCAAGAGAGGCCTGGAGAGGCGATACGACGGGAAAATTGGACGAACTGGTCCCCCCGGCGACGAAAATATCGCCCAGCGAATCCACCGCGATGCCGCCGGCGTGCTCGTTCCCGACTCCCCCCAGAAAGGTGCTGAAGGCATACCCTCCGGCGGGATTCAGTTTTGTGATGAAGGCGTCGGTGTTGCCGCCGATGTTCGTTTGCGTTCCATTCTTGGTGGGAAAATTCGGCGATTGCGTGTCGCCGGCGATGTAGGCGTTGTAACTGGAATCCACGGCGATGGCCGTACCCACTTCCCAGGTGGTCCCGCCTAGATAGCCGCTATAGAGCAGCCTGTTTCCCGTTGCGTTCAGCTTCAGGACAAAAACGGTCGTGCTGCCGCCGAGCGTGGCCCTGTTCGACGACACCAGCGGAAAATTGGACGACGACGTCGTGCCGGTGACATACGCTTGGCCCAGGTTGTCGACGGCGATGGCAGCCCCTTTGTCATCGGACTTGCCTCCGATGTAAGTGGCGTAGAGCAGCCCTGTGCCCGCTGCACTCAGTTTCGCGACAATAACATCGACCCCTCCCGCGTTGGCCGCCTGGTAGGGGCCATCGATAGGAAAATTCAGCGCTTCCGTCCAACCGGTCATGTACAGGTTGGCGCTCGAATCGAGCGCTATGCCCGTGATGGCCGTGGTGCTGCTGCCGCCCAGGTAGGAACAATAAGAAATGGTCGGATCGATGACCAGAGGCAGGGATGCGTCGTAGGGGCCGATCTCGAAGCCGACGGTGTGCTGGTCCAGAAGGCGGTACCGCCCGTCAATTTTCACGCGCGCGGCGCCGATCTGCTGGTAAACCTCCGGCGCATTCTCGCGGAAGAGATCGCCCGAGATCAGGTTGCCCTGGGCGTCGAGAGAAACCGGCTCCGAATACTCCAGCCGGATCAGCCCGAGGTTGGCTCCGGCCGCCACCAGGAACTCCGATTTCATCTGGCGGCCAATTCCGCCGTAGGTCATATCGATCCCGGGATATAGATCGCGGTAAACGACCTTGGAATAAGTGGGTACGTCCGTTTTCCAAGCGGCGGTTCCTAGAAAGAAATTGACTTTTGCCGCCAGAGGATCGAGGCCACCGATGGAAACGGCTGGATTTGCGCCGAGGAATCGCACGCCAACCTGTTGACCGTGGACGTGGAAAATCGCCTCGCCCGGACGGAAGCGGGCGCAAAGATCCGGCGTTTGAACAAGATACTGGACCGACGAATCGGCTTGGCCGGTATTGGGAAAGAAAAAAAGTGGCAGCGGACGGTCCGGCTGGTTCGCTGAAAATCCCGGCACGACAGCCAGGAACAGCGTCGCGAGAGTGAAGCGCATTCGATCTTCTAAAAGAAAGAAGTTCGAATTGCGGGGAAAATTCTTACCTAGGCCCATTCTTAAATTGAGATAGACAATACGGGAATCGCGTTCCATTTCGGCTCTCGACCGGTCGCGATCTTGCTCAGGAGATTCGTTTTGCTCAGGTTCTGGCTTATGCTAAAGCTGTACAGATTGCTTGGCATGCCGGAATTTTCCTAGTAGCATAAGAACCCCGACAGTAATGGAGGGGACATGGGCCTGTCCCACCGCCTCTAACTGCTTGATTTACTGTGGTGGGGCAGGCGGTTCCGCCTGCCAATCGCTGCTTCCAACGACTTTTTCCGCAGCCTGGACACACGTCGAGTCCCACCTCCTGAACCCGGCATAACTCTTCGGCATTCCTCAACATAGCGGTCGAGCTGCCGCTTTCATTCCCCGCTACTCCCGGATACTGATAAACGAGAACGTTTAGGTTCTGGTGTCATTGAACGCCAGCCAGCGGGTTTGATGCACATTAAAAATTACGAAACGAACCCAAGCGCAAGAGAGCGGCGGCGAAGCGGTGATGGATCTGTATTCGCACCGAGGGTCGATGAAAATGCGATGTTAGTGAAAACGGTCGAGATAGAGGCGGCGACCGAGGGCGGACCAGCTCGTGATTGCGGCCCATTCGGCCAGGTACCGGCCCATACAGCCGGAATTGGTCCAAAGCCCGACCGGCAGGCTTTGGAGATACCGGAGGATCGAGGGGCGGAGAGGCTCAAAGAACTGATCCCGGGCATCGGCCCGGTAGCACAGGTAAGCGTATATCCACTGAAACGGCACATAGCTGCAATCGCGCTTCAATATCCGGAAAGTCTCGCGAAACACGCCGTCGCGCTGGCCCAGCGTTTTGTTGGCCCGATGCATCCGCGAATCCGCGAGCGTGGCGTCAATTCGCCGCAGGGGATAGGTACGCGTGAGGCGCAGCCAGAATTCGTAGTCGAAGGTCAGACGGAGGTCCGCGTCCAGGCCTCCTGTGTTCTCAAAGGGTTGGCGGCGGAAAAAGCTGGCGGGCTGGCAGATGAAACATTCGCGCTCGAGCAGAGCGCGGTCAAAATCGCGGACCGGATAAGGCGCAATGCGCGCGGCGTTTTCATCGATCCACCAGGCGTCGCCGTAGACACCGGCGGCCTCGGGGCACTCCAGCAGGCACTGGACCGCGCAGGAGACCGCGCCGGGATGATACAAATCGTCGGCGTTGAGGAATCCGAGAATTTCACCTTTACCGAGCGCGAAGCCGCGATTCACGGCGTCTGCGGCGCCGCGGTCGGGCGCGGATTCCCAATGCAGCCTACCTTCGTATTTCTTGAGAATATCAATCGTGCCGTCAGTGGAGCCTCCGTCCATCACGATGTATTCGATGTGCGGATAATCCTGATCGAGCACGCTGAGAATAGTCTGTTCCAGGAATCGCGCCGCATTCAGACAAGGCGTGACGACAGTGACCGGAGGTTCACGCTCCCACATAGCGGGCATACAGGCTCCGGGCAATGCCGATATCGGTCGTGCCCTTGATGATGGCGCGGCCGTCGGGGAAAATCATCAGGTCGTAGGCGTCGATGGTGACGCGCAGCGCGAATTCGTTGGCGCGGACAGGGGCAAGTTCGCCCAGACGCCGGGCCAGATCGGGCAAATCGAGCGGACGGTGGCGTTCGTGAATCTGCACCGAGTTGCGGCCGCACAGGCTGACCGGGGCGCGCTTCGAGCCGTCCAGATGGACGAAATCGCGTAGCCCGCAACAGATGCAACCGGGATCGCGCGACGGAGGGGCGATCTGGCGAATCTCGCCCGACCAGACGTCTACCGTGGTGAGGCGCGCCGACATTTCCCCTGCTCCGCGGACGAGGATTTTCATGGCGTCGGCGGTTTGGAGGGCGGCGATGGTGGCGGTGACGGTGCCCAGCACGCCGGCGGTTTCACAGGTCGGCTGAGCGCCCTGCGGAGGCTCGGGATAAACGCACTTGAGGCACGCCGTGACGCCCGGAATCACCGCCAGTTTCAGGCCATAGCTGGACACCGCCGCGCCATAAATCCAAGGAATGTTTTCGCGCACGGAGAGATCGTTGATCAGGTAGCGGGTCTCGAAATTGTCGGTAGCGTCGAGGATTAAGTCGATATTTTCGAGCAATTCGGCGGCGTTGGAGGGGCACAGGTCGGCAATGAAGGGCTCCAGCGCCACTTCGGAATTGATTTGAGCCAGGCGGCGGGCGGCGGCGACGGCTTTGGGGATCCCTTCCTTGGCATCCACTTCGGAGAAGAGGAACTGGCGTTGTAAGTTACTGAGTTCAACGATGTCGCGGTCGATGATCCGCAGCAGTCCGACGCCCGCCCGGGCGAGGATTTCGGCTTGCACGGTTCCCAGCGCGCCGCACCCGACGATGGCGACGCGCGAGGCGGCGAGGCGCGCCTGTCCCTCCACGCCCCAGGGCAAAAAACGCATTTGCCGGGAGTAACGGGAATCGCTGGAGCGTATCATAAGATAAGGAGGCGTTGCACTTACGCTTTTAGACTGATGGTAGCAGCCGCGCAAGGCCGGGCGTTATCATTGTGAATCGTGCGTCCGCGCTGATGCCATTGCTTCTCTCGCTCCTGATTGGCGTCGCGCTCGCTCAAGACGCACCATCCGCGAGTTCTTACGAAGGCCGCACGATCGGTCGCATCGATTTCGATCCCCTGGATCAGCCGCTGCCGCGCGATCAATTGGACAAGCTGGTGCCGATGCACGCCGGCGCGCCGCTGAAGCTGGCCGACGTTCACACCGCTATCCAGAACCTGTATCAGACCGGCCGCTTCGCCAACATTTCGATCGGCGCGGTCAGCGAGGGCACGACGCTGGTGCTGAACATCTCGACCGAGCTTTCCTATTTCGTGGGCCGCGTGACGCTGGACGGCGTGGCGGAACCGCCAAATCGCGGACAGTTGACCACTGCATCCAAGCTGGAACTGGGAATGCCATTCGCCGACAACGATATGGAGCAGGCGGTGCAAAACATGGTGGAGCGGATGCGCGCCAACGGATTCCACAACGCGAAAATCGACTACAAGGTGGATCGCGATCCGGCCACCGAGGAAGCCGCCATTCACTTCGACATTCAGTCCGGCGACCGGGCGCGGTTCGACAACGTGACTCTGACCGGCAAGTTTACGCGGTCGACGGAGAGCATCATCAAGGCCACGCACTGGCGGCGCGGATTGCTGTTCCTGACCTTTCCCGGCTGGCGCTATGCGACGGAGAACCGCGTCACCACCGGCCTGGCGAGCGTGCGCCAGGATTTTCAAAAGGGCAACCATCTGGAGGCACAGGTGACGCTGGAAAAGCTCGACTACGACTCCGATACCAACAGCCTGACGCCCACCATCAACATCGAGAACGGACCCATGGTCGAAGTGCAAACAACCGGGACCAAGGTGTCGCGCGGCAAGCTGAGGCAGCTTATTCCGGTGTATGAGGAGCGCACCGTGGACCGCACGCTGCTTGTCGAAGGGCAGCGCAATTTGGTCGAATATTTCCAGTCTCAGGGCTACTTCGACGCCGCGGTGGACTTCAATGAAGAAAGGCCGTCGGCGGACGTGTATGAGATCAACTACAGCGTCGAGCGGAACCAGCGTTACAAGCTGAGGGGCATCGAGATCACGGGGAACAAGTTTTTCAGCACCGCGACGCTGCGCGAACGCATCTACATCACGCCGGCGAGTTTCCTCCGCTTCCGCTACGGCCGTTATTCGCAAAAACTGCTGGAGCGCGACAAGGAGACGCTGCGGGAGCTTTACCGCTCCAACGGGTTTCGCCACGCCGACGTTGAATCGAAGGTGGATTCGAATTACCACGGAAAAAACGGGGAGTTGGGCGTGGTGCTGGAGGTGAAGGAAGGGCCGCAATCGTTCGTCGGTAAGCTGGATTTTGAAGGCATGCCGGAGAACGATGTTCCGTATCTGCGCTCGATCTTGCAGTCCAGCACCGATGAGCCGTTCAGTGAGGCGAATATCGCCGTCGATCGCGATGCGATCCTGAAATACTACTACAACAATGGATATCCGGACGCGCGGTTCGATTGGACGCAAACGCCGGGTGAAGGCGCGAACCGGGTGAACCTGAAGTACACTCTGCAACTGGGCAAACGGGTTTATGTGCGCAGTGTGCTGCTGCGCGGCCTGGAGACCACCAGACCGTCGCTGGCGAACGATCGCATCCGCTTGAAACCGGGCGATCCGCTGTCGCAGCAAAGCATCGCGGCCAGCCAGCAGAAGCTTTACGACCTGGGCATTTTTTCGAAGGTGCAGACCGCGATTCAGAATCCAGGCGGCGACGAAGAACAGAAGTACGTCCTGTTCCAGGTGGATGAGGCGAGCCGCTACTCCTTTACCATCGGAGTCGGGGCGCAGATCGCTCGCATCGGCGGAGGCATCACCACGTTGGACGATCCCGCCGGCAGCACCGGTTTCGCACCGCGCGTATCGTTCGGCATCAGCCGCCTGAATTTGTTCGGATTGGGCCAGACGCTGAGTCTCAACACGCTGATTTCGACCATCGAGCAGCGCGTCATCCTCACCTATCTACTGCCGCAGTTCATGGGGCACGAAAAGCTGTCGCTGACAGTTTCCGGCCTCTTCGACAATGCGTTCGACATTCGGACATTCCATCAGCAGCGCACCGAAGGTTCGGTGCAGCTGGCCCAGAGGCTATCGCGGGAGTTCCAACTGCAATATCGCTTTTCGATGCGCCACGTCGCGATCTCCGATCTCAAGATTTCGCCCGAACTGGTCCCCCTGCTCTCGCAGCCGGTTCGCGTGGGGATCTATTCCATGACTTTTATTCAGGACCGGCGCGACGATCCGGTCAACTCCCATCGAGGCATCTACAACACGGTCGACGTCGGCATCGCGCTACGCCAGTTCGCGTCGCAGACGGACTTCACGCGGCTGCTGTGGCGCAATACGACCTACCATCCGATCGGCAAAGATATCGTAATCGCCCGTAGCCTGCAATTCGGCTACATTCAGCGCCTCGGAGGACCGGCGGAGATTCCCCTGGCCGAGCGATGGTTCTCCGGCGGCTCGACATCGGATCGCGCGTTTCCCGATAATCAGGCGGGTCCGCGCGACCCCAAGACAGGATTTCCGCTGGGCGGCAACGCGCTGCTGTTTCATTCCACCGAAGTGCGTTTTCCACTGATCGGCGATAACCTCGGGGGGGTGCTGTTCCACGACATGGGCAATGTCTACGACAATATTCAGGACATCAGCTTTCATTTCCGGCAGCGCAATTTACAGGACTTCAATTATGGGGTGCAGGCTGTCGGCTTTGGAATCCGCTACCACACGCCGATCGGCCCGCTTCGCGCCGACTTCAGTTTCAGCCCCAATGCGCCGCGATTCTACGGCTACGCGGGCACCTATGAACAACTGATCCTGAACCAGGGTGTCCTGATGACGCAGAAAATCAATCTGTTTCAGTTTCACTTTTCGCTGGGACAAACATATTGAACCGCTCGATCCTAGTCGCGCTGCTGTTGTTTGCCGGACGAGCCGAGGTGCTCGACCGGATCGCCGTCAACGTCGGCAAGCATGTGATCTCGGAAGGCGACCTCCTGCTCGATTTGGGTATCGCCGCTTTTCTCGATCAAAAGCCCGTCGATGCAAGTGGCGATCAGAAACGCAAGGCCGCCGACCGGCTGATCGATCAATACCTGCTGCTTCAGGAAGCGTCCACCAGCCGCCAGGTGCTGCCCACGGAGGCCGACGCGCAGCAACTGCTGGACCAGGTGAAGGCGCAATATGCCACCGAGACCGAGTATCGCGCCGCCCTCACCCGCTACAACGTCACCGAGGCCCAACTGTCGGACCATTTATTAAAAGGGATTCGCGCGCTTCGCTTCACCGACCTTCGCTTCCGTCCCGAGGTGCAGCTCTCCGACGACGATCTGCACGAATACTACGATTCGATGGCCGCCCAATGGCGTCGCGCAAACCCGGCGCAGGTACCGACCTTTGAAGCGAGCAAGGATCAGATCGAAAAACTGTTGACCGATCAGCGCGTCACGCAGGCGTTGGACCGGTGGCTGGGCACGACGCGCAGCGAAACGCAGATTCTTTATAAGGAAGCGGTCTTCAAGTGAGGAAATTCGGACGAGTCCTGCTGCGCATCACGGCCGCCCTGGTCGTTCTCGCCGCGGTGTGCGCGCTGACCGGAGTGCTGGTGTTCCGAAGCGGCTGGTTCTACGAACGGGTCCACCGCCGCATGGTCACGGAGATCGAGAAAGCGACCGGAGGGCGCGTCGAAATCGGGAACTACGCGTTCGATTGGAAGCGGCTGGAGGTAAGAGTCGGACCCGTTGTTCTACATGGCAAGGAATCCGCGAGCGAGCCGCCGTTCGTGCGCGTCGCTTCGGTGACCGCGGGCTTGCGAATCATTTCGATGATGGAGCGCAAGGTCGATCTGGCGTATTTGAATATCGACCGGCCGCAGGTGCGCATCGTGTTTTATCCCGACGGTTCGAACAATATTCCGGATCCGGTGGTGCATCATCCCGAAACCACCTGGGCCGAGGATCTGGTGCATCTTGTCGTCGGCCGCTACGAGGTGGTGAACGGCCTGTTCGAATACGACGACCGGAAAATTCCCCTCAACCTGCGGGGCGAAGATCTGCGCGTTCGCATGAGCGCCGCGGGGAAGGAGCGCTATCGTGGCGAGCTTGAATCGAACCGCGTGCGGGTGATTCCGGACGGCGCCGGCCCGATTGAGGTGAGCGCCTCCGCCGCGTTCACGCTCGATAAATCGGCAATCGATATTTCGCGGTTGAAAGTCGCCACTGGGGAATCGCGGGCGGATCTGGTGGGGTCGCTCACCAATCTCCGCTGGCCTCGCGGGACGTTCACGGTCAAGGCGTCGATCGCGGCGCGAGAAATAGTGAAGCTCTTCGCCCTTCCCATTGAGCCTGCCGGTTCAGCCACGTTCGACGGCAAACTGAACATCTCTTTCGAAAGACCCTTCAGCTTTTCCATGAACGGCAGGGCGGCGGCGCGAGGGCTGGGCTACCGGCAGGATCGCCTGGTGATCGAGAACGCC
>OCZT010006388.1_pt1 | contig 11669 bp, 3 predicted proteins | sample 1539031 | NCBI WGS metagenome assembly OCZT01 (sample SAMEA3539308, study PRJEB22396) | soil metagenome | biome: tundra; feature: field; material: soil | place: USA | collected 2010-05 | depth 0.15 m
CGGTGAGGTGGCGGCCCGCCACGGCAGCTGTGCGAGCTTGTCCACGGTGGCGATGACCAGATCCGGGGTGAGCCGGTAGATCTCCTCATCCACGGTGAGCACCGGCAGCCCCTCGTCCGGGGAACGGCGCGGAGTGAACGGGCAGTCCCCCTCCGGGTCACTGCAATGCAGCAGCACCCGGCGGCGCAGCCTGCTGGCGGTAAGGTCGCGGCTGCCCGACAGGCGGGACCCGCACCACGGGCAGGCGACAAGCTGCAGCGGCCCGCCGATAGTCCGCTCGTAACCCCGGCTCTCCGTTATCTGCCGTTCGGCGTCCTCGTAGTTATTGGGCGTGACGCTTGCGCCGACCCACAACCCGACCCGGAACGGGGTCGTCCCCCACCTGGTATCCCCCGCGGCCAGCCGCTCCCTCCGCAGTTCCTCGCACGCGCAGACCAGCGCGGCGGCGCGCTGGAACTGCTGGGCGGTGAGCAGCCTCAGCGTGTAGCGCATCAGCACAGCCACACCCCGGCTGCCGTCGCGGGCATCCTCGCCCCGGCCGACGACCCCTTGCAGGCGGCGGATCGCGAACGTGTACGCGGCGAGGCCCAGGTACGCCTCGGTCTTGCCGCCTCCGGTCGGGAAGAACAGCAACTGCACCTCGGCATCGTCGGCCCCGCGCCGGGCGTCGACGTGGCCGGGATCGGTCAGGCCCGGCAGGCAGAGCAGCACGAACGCGAGCTGGAACGGCCGCCAGCTGCGGTAGGCGGACACGTCGAACCTTCGCATCAACCCCGCCACGCTCGCGTCCGGCTCGGCCAGGCGGGTCCGCACCAGCTCGCTGCGTACTCGCTGCAGCGCCATCGCCTGGTTGGCGAACCGGAACGCCTCACGGGCGATCCCGTCCCGGCGGAGCAGGTCAATCGCCCGGTCCAGGCGGTCAGCCACCTCGCGGGCGCGTTCCACGGCATGCTCCCCAGCGGGGGCATACCGCGCCACCTCCAGGTCATCAGCCAGCCGTCCTTGCTGTACGTCCAGCCATTTCCGGTAGCCGGTGACCAGCGGGCGCAGCGCCCGGACCAGTTCGTCGCTAGCCAGCTCGGGACTGCCGAGCCGGGCCATGTCGAGGGTGAGCCCCGGCACCGTCCCCGGCACCACCAGCGGCACCTCCGCGGCGGGGAAACACGTGGTGGTCAGCCGCCACGCCCGCCGCTCGCCGTCGCGGACATCAGCATCCACCGCGCACTGGCGGCCATGCGCGTATTCTCGGTGCCCACGGTGCAACAGCTCCAAAAGCAGCTTCTCGTCGTCGCGGCTGGCTGGCCGCTCGTCCAGTTCGGGATCGTTGTGCCCGGCGAAGATCGCCCGGTCCCCGTCGAGCGCAGTCACGGTCATCCCAACCTGGTAGAGGCGAGCCGTGTCCGGCGTGCTGATGGCCGCGCGCTGGGCGTTGACGAGCGCCAACTCGACCACCCGACGAGGACCCCGGTGCCGGACCGTGTACCTGACGACCACGCCCTCCTGCTGGACGTCAGGAATCAGGGCGTCGGAGCCCTCGATGTCCAGCGGCACTTCGACCTGGCCACCGGCCTGGTGGCGTCGCCACACGATGCGCGGCCGCCCCTGTTCGGTCACATGAGTCTCGGACGGAGTCCGCTCGTACCGCCCCCAGGTGGCTTTCACCAGGACGACGTCCACGTCGGGAGGCACGCTGAACGCCAGGCCGATCGCGGACGCCGCCATGGAACCGGAACGGACCGTCGCGTCGCTCTCGGCCTCGTCGTCACCCGAATCGTCGTCGCCCGCCGACACCTCACGGTCCACCTGCGACGGATCGTCCCCTCCGTCAGCATCACCGGCCGGGGCCGCCGCACCATCGGCCGGGCCGGGAGGCTCCGCGGGTGGGTGCCTCGGCACCAAGCGCCCGAGCAGGTAACGCCCGGCCGGGGACATGCCCGGCGGCAGTTCCTCATCCGGTCCGTCCCACGGCCCAAGCAGATCCCGTTCGAGCAACTTCTCAAGCTCGGCGCGCACCTCGATGGAGGACCCCTGACCCGGCTGGCCGTTCGCTATCACGGATTCTCCCTCGCATACCGCCGGTGGTTCTCTTCGAGCAGCCGGTCAAGCAACTCGAACCGCGCCTCTTTACCAACCGTCCAGCGAAGGCCGATCTTCGTCGGGTGATGGCCAATCTTCAGGTCCAGGTCGTCCCAGCCATAAGCCCGCATAACCGCCTCGTCGATCTGCTCATGAAGATCCCTCAGATACCTAACGGATTCGTCATGGCAATCAGGGTCATGCACCCGGTTATAGGTGGTAGTCAAACCCCACCCTCTTGCGAGCATCAGTTCCCGGCGAGCCTCGTCCAGATCCCGGCCAAGCACATGCAGTGCCGGTGTCGGTTGAGGCCGAGGCAGCGTCAGGAACACATCCGAAGGGGCGTACCTGATGCGTGTCTCCTGGGTTGACGTATAGCGGATTACCCAGGTCGTATGTATGCACGACGACAGGAGTGCCAGACTTGCGAAGTCTCCTAGTGCAAAGACGACTGCCTGCTCGGAGAATACTGAGTCATTCGGAACACGCACCGGCAGGATGACGTCACTGACCCGTGCCATCGCAAGCACGTGGTCGAGACCCTGAAGCGCCTCAGACAGCCCGGGCCTGCGCTCGCCATAGCGCCACCAAAAGTCCCGGTAGTTCGCGCGGTTGTTGCGATCCCGGAACGGTTTGACGAGTCTGTAGACGATATCGATGCAGTCCGGAAATTCCTCGGCACGTCCGAGGGACCAGCCACGGAAGTTGATGATCCATCGGCTGGCCGAGCAGTCAGGCCGCTGGTTGAGATCCTTTCCAATGACATACGGCTGGAGAACGTCGGCGTTGCGCGGATCGTGATCAAGCAGATCCTCTTTCTGCTCGAAGGTGAGAGTGAAACCGAGGCCAAGTACATAAGAACCAATGAAGCCAGTGTCCTCGTTCCCACGAAGCCCCTTCGGCCGACCACGGACCCGGCCATAAGGTTCGAGATCCGAACCGATCGCCGGAACCTCTTCGCCGTCCAACCAACGAGTCGCCGATTTCGTCAGCGGAACGCGACTGGCCCACGTTTCAACGATCTGCAGGCTTGCGCTCGATGTTGGCCAAGCGTGGCTGGATCGCCCCTGACGGATCGTGGCGCCGCGCTGTGTGATCTGTTCGAGGCCGACGCGTAGCGTGGAGCCCTCGATGAGCGTGTTGACCGTGACATAGCCGAACTGACCGCGCGCCGACAGCAGGCGCTCTGCGCGAAGCAAGAACCGCGCGGCCAAGTCGGCGCTCCCCCTCACATCACGACCGTCCCAGCGTTGTAGCCAGGCAAGGTAATCGTCACCAAGCGTTCCGGAAATCTTGTTACCCCCAAGGAATGGCGGGTTGCCGAGGATGGCATCGAAGCCGGGCTGGGCGGCGTCCGCGAAGACCTCGGGGAAGGCAAGCGGCCAGTGGAGCGGGAGTCTGTCCACGATTCCCGCTGGCCGGCCGGCCTGGAGGGTTTCCTGTGCCCAAGACTCCAGGCCAGCTGAGCCGTCCACCGCGTTCGCGACCTTGATCGACAGGTCGAGGAACGACCCGTCGCACCTTCTTCCGTGCAGTTTCGCCGCGGCGAGGCCGGTAGAGGTGACAGCGTTGGCGACCACAGTGAGGGTTCCGGCGAGATCCGTCGCCTCGGCTAGCAGCCGGGCTTTGTACTCGATATCACGGATGGTGACCACGGAGGCGGCGGTGATTCGGCGGCGCAAATCGGCCGCCTCTTGCAGCCGGGAGCGCCAGCCCTCGGTGAAGTCGAGGGCGCCGACGTGGAGCCGACGCCCCTCGGCAGGTTCCATGTGCAGTTGTTCGAGTTGCTGAGGATCGGTCAGGCCGAGCAGGCTGTCGCCGCACACCAGTCGGTCGTCGAGGAAACCAAACGGCCGTTCCCTGTCCATTGTGATCAGCCAGAGCGAGAGTTTGGCCATCTCCACGGCAAGCGGGTTGATGTCCACCCCGTACAGGCAGTGCTCGGCAATCTCTCGCCGGGCTTTGAGCAGGACGTATTCGACCTCGGCATCAGCGCTGACTCGACCGCGAGTCTGGTGCAGCCGACTGGCCAGTGCATCGGCGTCACCCTCTGCTCGCCACGCCTCCACGAGCCGGTCAGCCAGATACCGGCACGCTGCGACCAGAAACGCACCGGAGCCCATGGCGATGTCCGCGACTCGGAGTTCCTTGATCAATGTGGAGGGCCGCAGCCTCCAGTCCCTGGCGTCGGCTGTCTCCAGCGGCCCTGGCCGGTAGACCAGTGGCTGCAACGCGCCCTCCGCCACCTCCTTGGCCAGCGGCTCGGGTGTGTAGTGGGTCCCGCTGGCGGCACGACGGGTGCTCCGGGCGACATAACGGCCGCCTGGCAGTGTCACGACGGGCAGGCCGCGCTCGTCGTCGCGGAGTACGCCGAGGAACGGGATAATCGCGTTGGCCAGGTCGGCGTCGCCGGTGAGGACACGACTCAGGGCCGCTTTCCGTTCGGAATCTAATGGTTTTTCAAGGGTGGTCTGGACGCGCTTCGCGGCCCAGCCGGTGCGCTCCGCTAGCCAGGCGATCAGCGCGGCGGAGCCGAGCCGGTCGCTGGCCTCGGCCAGCGAGACCTCGCAGTCGAATTTGATCTTTTGCGGCCAGCTTGCCGGGCGGACCAGGCCGAGGATCACATCGTCCGCGGTGCGGACCTCCAGTTCGAGCAGACCCTCGTAGACGTAGCCGATCTGCTCGACGTCCAGCGCGCGGAAGGTGAGCCTGCGCCGCTCGCCGCCGATGGTCACGTACTGGACTGCGCGGAGCATTCGCAGCACGGTCCGGTCGTCCACGGCCGGCGGCCGGGCCGCAGCAGCGGGATCGCCCGGGGGCCTGCCTTCCAGCCACGGGTAGCGGTCCGGATCGAACAGTCCGCCGCCGTAGGCGGGCAGCCGCAGGTCCTCGTGCGCGACCCCGGCGAATACCGCGCGGGTTAAGGCGAGCAGGCGGTGCCAGGCGGCGGTCCGGTGTTCCAGCGTCTGCTCGCCGCCCAGGCTGGCCTGCTGGTCGAGTTGGTCCACCAGGTGGCCGACGCTGTATGCCGTGACGTACAGGTCGTCGTCGCTGGGCAGCAGCCGGCGTTCCTCGGCGAACAGCAGGAACACCACGCGCATCATCACGGTGACGACGCCCGCATACAGGTCGTCGTCGTCCACGCCTGCCAAGAGGACCCCGGCGGACTCGCGGTCGAGCCGGTCCAGAATGGTGACCAGCATCTCCACGGCATCGCGGACCTGGCGGCCCAGTGTTTCTGTGACTTCTTCCTGCCGTTCCAGGCTCTCGACGAGCATGGCAGGCAGCCGGTCGGGAGGCGCTACGGCGAGGAAGCGGGACCTGTGCAGTAATGCGACCAGCGCCTGGAGAGAAGCAGGTTCCTCGCTGAAGAGGCTCGCGTCCCACACCACGGCTCCGGTCGTGCCGCCGCGCGGCGCCCAGACCAGAGCCCACCACCGGCCATCGGTGACCAGGCCGACTGGCACGTCCCTGGCACGCAGCAGTACCGCGAGGCGCTCCACCGGGCTGGCCGTCCAGCCGCCCGTTGTTGTCCGCGCCAGCGGATGGCTGCCCCATGGCAGGTAGCAGCCGAGCAGCTTCCAGGGTCCGCGACCGCCTGCTGGGAAATCGCCGACCGCCTGCTGGCCAGGACCGTCATCCTCGTCGAGCCCGTCGCCGTCGCCGTCATCGTCGCCGGGGCTGTCGTATTCTTCGCCGGTGGTGTCGTCAGCGTCGCCGCCCGAGTCTTCGGCATAGAACCCGAAATCCGGGCGGACGAGGACACCATGCTCTGCCACCACCTCGGCAAGGGTCTGTGGCATGGCGGAATCGATCCGCAGGTGGTGCTGCCAGTCAAGCACGTCTCGCAGTAACGTCTCGATGACCGCATGCCTGCTCGCGCCCGCGTCGTCGAGCATCCCGGCGATAAGCGCCCGGATACGGGTTCGCTGCTGCCCGGGCACGGGCGCGAGCCCGTTTGGGAGGACCCGGTGCACTACTGGCAGCGTGAGAAACGGTCCCGAGGTCTGCAGCAGCTCCAGCCAGGCATGACGGCGGCGGGCTTCCTCCCCGGCCCCGCCCGCGGAGCGGAGCCGTCGGCGGGGGCTCACCTTTCCCCCCGCTGGTCCGGCACGCCCTGATCCGGAACACACAGCGCCACCGCGAAGGGGAAAACCAGTTCCCGCACGCTCGCGTACCGGCGCTCGATGCTCGCCAGTTCGCGGTCCCTCTCTTCCGCCAGCCCCTCCAGGCGGCTCTGCCAGGCCTGCCGGTCACGTTCGAGCTGGTGCAGTTCGGGGGCATCAAAGTCGTCGAAAGTGAGCTGGATGAGGCCGGGGCCGACCAGCGCGCTTTCCAGGGTGAGGCGCAGCTGGCTGAATACCGCCTGGATGCGCCGTGTCTCGTCGTCGCGCCGGCGCGCCAGAGTTCGCTCCAGCGAAGCCAGCCGTTCGGTGGCCCGCGCCTGCACGTCCGAGGCGAGCGCGGGTTCGAGTTCTGCCCAACGTTCCACCAGGCGCTGCCGGTCTGCGGCAGGCGCCAGGCGGCAGGCCGCCGGCTCCAGTGCGTCCTCCACGGCCGCCCGCAACGCCGCGTACCTGGGCTGCTCCAGCTCCAATCGGCGGGAACGGCCGGACTGCGGCACGACACGGGCCGCGAGCATTACCTCTTCGTGCAGCCGGCCGCCGTCGGTTCCCACCACCACGAGGCGCGCGAATACCGCGACAAGCAGGCCATCGACGCCAGCCTCGTAGGGCGGGCTGAAGCGAAGCGCCGCTATCCGGTGCAGTGCCGCGCGGCCGCCCCAGATCGCGCTGCGCAGCAGCCGGGTCGCCTGGGCCACCAGGGGATGCTCCAGATGGGCAAGCACCACGTCATCGCGGTCGCCGGCCACCACGGGGTCGAACGTGAGCGGGCGCGGCTGCCCGCTCAATGGGTCGGCCAGACCGGCGACCGTGCGCTCCCAGCCTGCCCGGAGGGCCGGCGGTGCGATCAGCCCGCCGCCAAGATCGGCGAGCGGCGGCTGGTCGGCCATCGCCAGGGCGGTGTCCACCACCCGGCGCACGTTGGCCGGCGCCACGTGCAGCTGGCGCACGCTCGCTTCGAGCTGGTCATGCAGTCTGCGGACCTGCTCGCGCAGGTTCTGCTCGGAGCGCAGCAGGCTCGTCGAAGGCTTGGGCGCGACGGTCAGCGGGTCGATCAGCACGGACCGGCCGAGCATGCGCGCCTCGACCGCGTGCGCGAGCACCGGGTTGACACTGCCCAGGTCCCGTCGCTCTATCGCGACCTTCTTCGCGACCCGGGATAGGTATTCCAGGTCGTCTTCGTACGAGCCGGGCGGCGCGTCGTGCCATCCCGAGCCGACGAAGTGGGCCACCTCGACCTGGCATTGCTGGCCGTGCCGGTCCACCCGGCCGATCCGCTGCTCCAGGCGGTTGGGATTGAACGGGATGTCGTAGTGGATCACCCGATGGCAGTGCCGCTGCAGGTCAATGCCCTCGCTCGCCGAGTCAGTCGCGAGCAGTATCCGCACCCGGTCGCGATCGGGAGCCGCCTGGAACGCCGCCTTCAGATGCTCCCGCTTATGCTCATCCAAGCCTCCGTACAGTAAGCCAAGCCGGTCACCACCAAGTCCGCGCGCCTCGAGCAGCCCGGCCAGCCAGCGCTGCGTAGCCACGTATTCGGTAAACACGATGACCCGGTCACCGACTGACCAGTCGCCGTCCGGCCGGCAGATCCGATTCAGCTCCTTGATCAGCGCTTTCGCCTTGCTGTCCGCCGACTGCCCATACCGCTCCGCCCAATCGGCGAGCTGCGTAAGGCAGGCCGCCTCTGGCTCGGACAACGGCTGCCGCATATCCGCGACCCGTCCGAATATCTCGCGTTCGGCGTCGCTGCCCGCCTCGTCGTCGGAAGGCTCGGCGTCCCAATCCATAGCCTCGGCCAGCCAGTCCGGCAATCCGTCATCTGCCCGGGGCATCCGCGTCCTGTCGCTGCCAATGTCCTGACTGTCCAGGTGGGCTTGCAGCGTCCGGGCGAACGCGGCGGGTGAGGAGAACAGTCGCTTTTTCAGCACCAGGGTCACCAGGTCACCGGCCCTCGCCGAGACGTCTCCCAGAATTCCTCGCCGGGCGCTGGAGTATTGGTGGAGGAGTTCGTGGACCATCCGTTCGGCATCTGTGTAGTTGACTTCAATCGCGCGGGTTTCCCGCCCCGGAAAGCGCGGCGAGCCGTCGGGCAGCTTCAGCTCGGTTTTCATCCGGCGCACCATGACCTGGTCCACTACCGCCGGATCGGGCTCGACGCCCGGTGCGAACCGCTGCGGGTCCAGCATGGCGAGCAGTGCCTGCCATGACTCCGGGTAACCGTTGTGCGGTGTGGCGGACAGGAACAGCCGGTGCTGGCTGTGCTCGCCGACGCGCCGCACGGCCCGGGTCTGCTTGCTGTCCACCGCGTACCCGCGGCCCTTTGACGGGGCAGGCGGCGCACAATGATGTGCTTCATCGACGATCAGCAAGTCGAAGTAGCCGGGATAGCGGGTCCGGGGCGTAAGCACCTCGTCAAGCAAACGCTGGACTCGCGGGGTTCGCAACCACTGCAGGCTGATCACTATCCGCGGATACACCGCGAACGGGTTAGCCTCCAGGCCATGGCTGCGGCGCAACTCACGGAGCGCGGCGGTGTCCACGATCGCGAAGCCCAGGCCAAACTTGGCGGCCATCTCCTCGTGCCATTTCAGCGTGAGCGAGGCCGGGCACACAACGAGGACCCGGCGGGCCCGGTGCCGCAGCAGCATCTCCTGGATGACCATGCCGGCCTCAATGGTCTTGCCGAGCCCGACATCGTCGGCGATCAGCAGGTTGACCCGGGGCATCGCTAGCGCCCGCGCTACTGGCTCGAGCTGGTACTCCTCGATGCTGATCCCAGCCCTGAACGGGGACTGGAGAGTTCGCGTGTCGGCGCTGGCGACGGTCCCCCACCGCACCGCGTCCAAGAAAGCGCCAAGCCGCTGCGGGTCATCCCAGCCATCCTCAGTTACCGCGGGAAGGCGCGTCGCCGGGACGACCTCGCGACCCGGTTCTACCTCCCAGACGACCGTCAGGTCGTCGCCCAGGTCGTCATCGCTCACGCTGGTCAGCCGGACCAGCGTCCGGCCCGGCAACCGGCTCGCGGCCAGCTCGTCGACCGGCTGGCCGCTTCGGGCGACGCCAGACACCACCCACTGCTGGCCGCGCACGCGCACAAGTTGCCCGGCTTCCGGCACGTCCGCCGGAGTCGCTAATAACCCGATCATCGAAGCCGCACCCGCCAGCGGTCCAGGAGGAAGCTCGTCAACGCTGCACTGGCGGGACCCCCCACAAGACGCGGCGCGGCGAGCAGACTTAGCCACCATAGATCAGACGCGACTATTTGCAGGTAAATCGTAATTATGGTGTTACGCGATACCGTCGTGGTGAAACGGCGATCTCGAGCCAGGCCTGTGGTCGCCGGAATGTGGTGGTCACGGCCCGGCCGCTTGCTCGCGTTTGGACAGCCGGAACGTTGTACCGCCAGCATGTCCTTTCCTGGCGTCGCCCCGCACGCCAGCAAGCCTGCCCATCACCCCTCACCCCGAGCCCGACAACCCGCACGATCGCAACGCGGTGATGGCGATCGCCGTTGGCGGACCGTTCGCGTTCCTTCTTGATGGCAACTCATTTCGCGGCGCGGCGGCTTAGATGCACAGATCAAGGTTCAGCTTCTGGTGGTTCTCTCCGCAGTGATGCTCGCCCACGTTGCGAGGCCGCTGCGCGGGGATCACCGAATACGGGCGTGTGGGCCCCGAGCGCCGCGGTGCCTGCTGACCTGCTCAGCCTTGCGGCGCTGGGCGGCCCACCGCGTGGCTCATATCCCGCCGCAGCTTCGATGACCAGCCGCTCGCCGGCGCGATCGATGTCTGCTCCGCGGCGGAGTAGGTCGGCGCTGGTGACTCCGAGCTTATGCAGGCTGTCTTCTATCGGTCCTGGCCGGTCGCCTGGCTGACCTGCGGCCGTCGGCGCAGCGGCAGCGTCCAACGCCCGGTCTGGGCGGCTGGGGTGTCTGGCATCTGTGGCGGTCTTGGAGGCGGTGAGCACCCGGCTAGGTGCCCGGACGGCGGTAGCCGCATCGGCGACTCTCGCGGTGGCCTGGGCGCTGGCGTCACCGGTGTAGTCGTAGAGGGCGACCATGCCATCGATCTGGCGACGCAGGGCGGGACCATAGGGGCGCGGGGCGTCCCAGATGTCTTGCGGAGCCGTGATAGCGACCAGAATCCGGTCGGCAGCGGCAGCGGCTTTTACCTGGTCACAGTTGGCATGGGCGAGGCGGGTCGTGGCGTCGCACGCGTGATGGACTGCTGCCACGGCAAGCGGGATGTCGCCTGGTTCGGGCGCCAGGCTGCGCGGCGGCCGTGCTTCATGGCGGGGGCCGCTGGCCAGCGTCCATTGTGGGTCGGCGTAGGCGAGCCGCCCTGTCCATAGTGCGAGGTCGCTGGCCCCGGCAGCGGCCGCGGAGCGTGGTCCCTGGGTGTCGGTGGTGACGTCGTCGAGCGCATGAGCGACGCGCAGCCACCTGGCACTGGCGCACCCGGCAGCATCCGCGGCCTGAAGCAGCCCGTCGGCCAGCTCACTGGGGCCGTTGTCGCTGGCGCGGCCGGCCAGCGACTTGAGCAGGATCTCGCAGTGATGGCCGGTGAGCGTGCTGGCCGCGGCGACCCGGCGCCACGAACTCACGGTCATGGCCGGCGACCCCGGTGCCACCTTGGCAGAAACCCAGGCCGCGTGGCGGGCCCATTCGGCGGCGGCGATGACTCCCTCACACAGGCCGGTGACAGGTTCGCTGCCGTCCGGAAGCTGCCGCGCAGGAAGCCTGCTGGCCGGGATCGCCCGCAATAGCTCAAGGTCACCCGCTGAGACTGGCTCTTGCCGGTGCGCAGCGTGGATGGAGGTGTCCAGGAACTGCAGCCACTCACAGGCGGCGGTCAGCCTGTGCCGGGGGCTGGCGGCGGTGAGCCTGCGCCGAGACGCGGGGCCGCCATGGGTGCCATCCGACGATGCGACCCAAAGGCCCAGAGGCGCGATGTCGCGTGCCAGTAACGCCAACTCGGCCAGCAGCGCCCGGGTCACCGGCTTGGAGCTGACGACAGGCCACCACGGCGAGCGAAGCTCCTGAGTACCCTCCGGATCGCGGGCGACGTGGGTTTGCAGCAGGTCACGCCCGGTAGCAAGGGACAGAGCGGCCGCATCGAGCCGCCGCGCGAGCTCACTGCCCGCTGGCCGGGCAGGATGCCGCTTCACCCGTGTGTCCCCGTGGAGGATCATGGCGGCGTTGGCCAGCGCGCTCCGTGCGTCCGCGCCCGCGCGATCCCAGGCGCCCATCACCGGCGTTTCCCTGGAAGGCACCTGACCAGGCGCAGCGCTGACGTCCTGCATATAGCGGCCGATGACAATCACGACACGCAAGAGGCTGTGGCTGATCTCCTGGACATCCCCGCCCCGGCCCGCCGCCCGGCTAAGGACACCGGACGAGCCCAGATGCAAGTGCGCCGCATCCAGGAAGTCCCCGAACACAGCCCGGCCGGTCACCGGCCGATCCCG
>OCZT010006392.1_pt1 | contig 11666 bp, 8 predicted proteins | sample 1539031 | NCBI WGS metagenome assembly OCZT01 (sample SAMEA3539308, study PRJEB22396) | soil metagenome | biome: tundra; feature: field; material: soil | place: USA | collected 2010-05 | depth 0.15 m
CCACCGAGATCTACACTCTTTCCCTACACGACGCTCTTCCGATCTCTTCTCGAACCCCACCGGCGGCGCCTGATCGGGATGCTTGACGGGATACTTCTTGTTGTACGCCTCGGTGAGCTGCTTCTGCATGGCTTCGGTATAGTTGCCGATGGCCAGGCCGGGTTCAGTTTCGCGCGGCACGCGGGTTACGCTGACAAAGTTTGAGCCGATCTCCATGGTGCCTTCGGAGCCGGTGAAGATCAGTCCTTCGCTCTCTTCGCCGCCATCCACAAAGTTCACGCGGAGCGCGAGGTTGAAGCCCTCCTTGTAGTCGAACAGGCCCAGCATCACGTCGGGAGCATCGCGGCCGTCTTTCCAGAACCGCAGCCCGCCCGTGGCCATGCCGCGGGTGGGGCCGTGGGAACCGGTGATGAAATGGGTGCCGCTGAAGAGATGGACAAAAAGATCGCCGGCGACGCCGGACCCGTAAGCCTTCCACTTGCGCCACTGGAAGAAGTGCTCGGGGTTCCAGGCGATTTTGGGCGCCGTGCCGAGAAAGCGCGGCCAGTCGCATGTCTCCGTCGAGGCATCCAGCGGAATGGTGTAGCTCCAGGCACCCATGGTGGAGTTGCGGTCCCAGTGTGCCTGGACCATGTTGAGTTGTCCAATGGCGCCCGAGGCCAGCACTTCCTTGGCCTTGGCATAAAGGATTGAACTGACGCGCTGGCTGCCCACCTGGAGGATGCGCCCCGTGGACTTGGACGCCTCGATCATCGCCGGCCCATCGGAGTAGAGATGAATCATGGGTTTTTCGCAATAGACATCCTTGCCGGCCTTCATGGAGTCCACGGCCACCTTCATGTGCCAGTGGTCGGGCGTGCCGCAGATGATGGCGTCAATATCCTTGCGAGCCAGGATTTCGTTGTAGTCGCGGGTGGTGAAGATATCCGCGCCCCAAAGTTCTTTGGCGTGGTCCAGACGGCCGTTGTAGCAGTCGGCCACGGCCACAAGCTTGACGCCGGGAACCTGGATGGCCTCCGCCGTAATTCCCTGGCCCCGCCAGCCCGCTCCGACCAGCGCGACCTGAATCTTATCGTTTGCCGAAACCGGCCTGGCCGGCTCGGCCTGTCCCGCGGCCAGCGCGAAGAGCCTCGGCCCCAGCATGGTTCCCGCCGACGCCGCACTTGCCGCCCTCAAAAATCCTCTGCGATTCAATTGGTTCACTTTTAGCCCCCTCCGGCTTGGTGTTTTTCCGACGCATACAACGATACACGCCGGGGGCGGGGGGCTGTCGGGCTGTGGTGGTCCAGGGGATACGGGCTGTCAGCAGCGGATGGTCTTTCGCTTCTGGCCTACGCGGCCCATGGCTTCAATCTTCTCAATGTACGCGGTGGCCTGAGGCACTTTGCAGGCGGTTTCACCCATATTTACTGAAACCACGCCGATCTGGCGGGCCGCGGTTTTGGCCTGCCGCAGCAGGGGCTTGACGTAACTGCCCACGGCGATGACGAAGCTGTTCATGTTCATTCGGATGCGGTTGGGGGCGGTGTGGATCTGCTTGACGACGGTGTCGAGGAGAGCCTGGATTTCAGCCAGGTCCAGGGCCTCGTCCGGCTGCAGGGCGACGATTCCGGAATACGTGGACCAGCCGGACGCGGCGATGTGCTCCTTTTTCGACTTGATCCACTTGAGCGCCAGGGGGCGGGCATCAAGGTTATCGACCGCTACCCAGGGAACCGTGTACTCGGAGATCATCTGCATGCCTTCTGCACCCTCCGCCCATTGGTTCAATTGCTCGCGGGTCAGCTTCGCTCCGTCGGTGACCATGCCGGCCAGGTACATGGCTTCCATGATGCCGGTGGAGTAGAGTTCGCAGGCCAGGGCTTGCTGGCCCTTGATGGTTTTGGCGATGGCTTTCAGGTCCGAGGTGAGGACGCCGAGGACGCGCTCCGGGTCCATGCCGTGACGGGCATAGATCTTGCGGGTCTGCTCTTTGCCTTTGCTTTCCAGGTCGGCAATGATGGTGGCTACTGTGGGCATGGGTTGCCTCCTTTTGGGGATTCGTGGGGGGCTGGGCTGCCGGGCTGGGTTCACGACGTAAGAGCTATAAAAGACAAAGCTATAAAGCTATAGATATCCCACCTTAGCCGCAAAGACAAGAACGCGGCGAAGGTGGGGCACCCGCCACCCGGAGTGGGGCAAATGCTTTAGCATCCTGAGTGTGCCCGGCCTCGACACTCCGGTAATGTATGTGCGCGGTGTGGGTCCGCGGGTGTCGGAGATGCTTGCTTTCAAAGGCATCCAGACCGCCGAGGACCTGCTTTACCACCTTCCCTTCCGCTACGAGGACCGGCAGCACCCGCGCAGCTTGGACGAACTGGTGCCTGGCGAAACGGCCAGCGTGATCGCCGAGGTGCGCGGCTCAACGCTGCTGCGCACCCGGCGCATGCCCATCTTCGAGCTGACGGTGGGGCAGGGCCAGCGGGCGCTGAAGTGCATCTGGTTCAACGGATCTTATCTTCAGGGCAAGTTCCAGGCCGGGCAGACGGTGGCTGTCTACGGACGGGTCGAGCCGTCAAGGTCCAGCAGCAACTTGAAGATGATTCAGCCGCAGTTTGAGGTGCTGCCCGACGCCTCGGACGATGCCGAGACGCGGCTGCTCGAAGTGGGCCGCATCACGCCGGTCTACGAGTCGCTGGGCGGTGCGCGGCTGACCTCGCGCTGGCAGCGGAAGACGATCTTCAATCTGCTGGAGTCCCTGCGCGGGGTGGTGCCCGAATGCCTGCCGCGCACGATGCTGGCGCGGCTGGACCTGCCGGATCGGGAGCAGGCGCTGCGCGAAGTGCATTTTCCGCCCGAAGGCACGCCCTTCCCCCAGTTGCAGAGTTGGGCGACACCTTCGCACCGGCGGCTGATCTTCGAGGAACTTTTTTTTCTTGAACTGGGGTTGGAACTGAAGCGGCGGCGCATGCGGGAGCGGCCGGGAATCGGCTTTACGCTCGGAGACAAGGAGCGCGAGGCTATCCGCGAGGTGCTGCCGTTCCACCCCACCAAGGCGCAAAAGCGGGCACTGGGCGAGATTGTGGCCGACATGCGAGCCGCGAGCCCCATGCGGCGTTTGCTGCAGGGGGATGTCGGGTCTGGAAAAACCATCGTCGCGCTGCAAGCCATGCTGGTGGCCATGGAAAACGGCTACCAAGCGGCGCTGATGGCGCCCACTGAGATTCTGGCCACGCAACATTTCCTCGCAGCTCGGAAACTCCTCGAAAAGTCGAGCCGTAACCCGCGCATCGTGCTCCTCACTGGCTCTCTGGACGAGGACCGTAAGCGGCACACCCGCGGCCAGATCAACCGCGGCGAGGCGCAACTGGTGATCGGGACGCATGCGCTCATTGAGGAAAAAGTCGAATTCGACCGCCTCGGCCTTGTGGTAGTGGACGAGCAGCACCGCTTCGGAGTGCTGCAGCGGTTCAAGCTGATGAAGAAGCCGAATCAGGCGGAGCCGGACGTACTGGTGATGACAGCGACCCCTATCCCGCGCACGCTGGCGCTGACCCTTTATGGCGACCTGGAGGTGAGCGTACTGGACGAGCTGCCCCCGGGCCGCACGCCCATCGTGACCCGCCGCGTAGCGGGCGAGATGGCGGACGAGGTCTGGGATTTCGTCCGCAAGCAGGCAGCGAAGGGCCGGCAAGCCTATATCGTCTACCCGGTAATTGAGGGAACCAAAGAAGACCAGCCGGAACTGGATTTTTGCCATGACGATCCGGAGGCGGAAATTCAACCACTGCCATTCCATGCCGGCAAGACCACGCGCAAGGGCAAAACCGCGGAGCTATTTCCCAAGGCTGCGCAAGAAGCAAACCCTGGGGCCAAGTCCGGCCTGAAGTCAGCGGTAGAAATGTATGAGAAGCTGCGCACCGGCCCGCTTTCCGGACTGCGCGTGGGCCTGCTGCACGGCCGCCTCGATGCCGACGAGAAAGAGATCATCATGCGGAGGTTTCAGCGCGGCGAAATTGACGTCCTGGTTGCCACCACGGTGATTGAGGTGGGTGTGGACGTACCCAATGCCACGGTGATGGTGGTGGAGCACGCGGAGCGGTTTGGCCTTGCGCAGTTACACCAATTAAGAGGCCGCGTGGGCCGCGGAGCCGCCAAAAGCTATTGCGTTCTCATCACCGGGCCGCGGGTATCCGAATCGGGCGAGCTGCGGCTGAACGCCATGGTCCGCACCCAGGACGGATTTGAGCTGGCCGAGCTGGACCTGAACTTGCGCGGACCGGGAGAATTTTTTGGCACCCGGCAAGCCGGACTTCCTGACTTTCGGGTCGCCAACCTGGTGCGGGACCGGCAGCTTCTGGAACTGGCCAAGATGGAAGCGGCGCGGTTCGCCACGGCCCCCGATGCCGCGGTGACCGAATCCGAGCGGGCGCGGGTGTGGGCGCATCTCAAAGAGGCCTGGCAGCGCCGGTATGGGTTAGTGGAGGCCGGCTAGGCCGCTTCGCCGGTGCGCGAGTGGTGCGCCATCTGCACCGGGAAGGTTTGAATCTCCAGGTCGATGCTGGCTATCTCCGTGCCACACTCATGCTGCTGGCTGCGGGTACACTGGCACAGCTCGGTAAAGCGGATATGGCCGCTCTGGCTCAGTTCAAGGCCGGCGGCAACCAGCAGGCTGTAAATGTCAATACAGGCCTGGCGTTCGAATTCGAACAGCATGCTTACCATGCCGGTATCGTTGGCGCCGCGGCTAAGTACCCAGCCGCCGCAGCCGAGGATTGCACCGGTGAGGGTCTGGACCAACCGCGACGGCTCCTCGGCGGAGATGGCCTTCATCTGCATCGCCCACGGAATGCTCATGGTTTGTGCCGCGCCGAACTCGGGCATGGTCAGCCTCACAACGCTCTTATCGGAGGGTGGCGGCGCAGCTTAATCAATGTGCAGGAGTTGCACGGCTCTGACCAAGATTGACACACCCCGGCCGCCCGATGGGCGCGGCGGTACCCGGTAGAGGTAATTGAACGAGACGAATCCAGGCGCGCCGGAGAGGAACCCGAGGCAAACCGATGATGTAGCTTGATAGACAGAATGATTGTCGGCTCTGGAATCGACATCGCGGAAATCGGGCGAATCCAGCAATCGGTGGATCGCTACGGGCAGCGCTTTCTTGACCGCATCTACACCGGCGCGGAGCAAGCCTACTGCCTGCGGAAACGGAAGGCGGCCGAAAGCCTTGCCGCCCGTTTTGCGGCCAAGGAGGCAGGCGCCAAGGCTCTTGGAACGGGCATCAGTTTCGGGGTGAGCTGGCTTGAGATCGAGGTGGTTCGCGAGCCAAGCGGCAGGCCCACTTTGCGTTTTCATGGGCGCGCCGCCCAGATCGCAGCCCATCTTGGCGTTGTCCACGCAGCGCTTTCGATTACCCACACCGCCGACCTGGCCATGGCCAGCGTGGTGCTTGAAGACGGGTAACCGGCAGCCTATTCTGCTATTCTCAAGGCGTCGGAGCGGGCATTCCTAGCAAGGGGAGTTACGTGCCAAGCCGCAAAGAGATTCAGTGGTCGCAATTGAGGGTAGGAGCGCTGATCACGGCCGCCATGGCGGTATTGATCGGGCTCATCCTTCTGATGTCGGGCTCTACGGGCGGGCTGTTTTCGCGCAAGCTGGTGCTGCGCTCCTACTTTCAGAACGCCGCGGGACTGAAGAATGGCGCGCCCGTTACGCTGGACGGCGTGACCATTGGCAACGTAACTCGTGTGCGCGTGGTGCCGGAGCGCAACCCCACGCCGGTGGAAGTGACCATGCGCGTGGACTGGGAATTCTCGCGGGCGCTGCACACTGACTCAACCTCCATGATCGCCCAAGCCGGAGTTCTGGGCGACAGTTACGTGGATCTAAGTTCGCTGCGCGCTGTTGGCCCGCCCCCGCCCAACAATGCTGAACTGAAGGCCTCGGGATCGCCCAGTATTCAGGATGTCATCCGCACCAGCGACGAATCCCTTGCCGACCTTCAAGATCTGCTGCACAAAATCGAGACACTGGTGGATACGCTGAATTCCAAGCGGGGCTCGGCAGGCCTGATTCTCAACGATCCCCAGCTCTATAACAAGATCGGGCGGATTGCCGACAACCTCGAGACCATCACGGACAGCATTGCCGGAGGCAAGGGGTCACTGGGCAAGCTGATGACGGACGACTCGCTCTTTACGCGCGCCAACTCGGCCGTTGACAGGCTGGACAAGATTATCACCGCCGTGGAAGAAGGCAAAGGGAGCGCAGGCAAATTCCTGAAAGACGACACGCTTTATAACAACCTGAATGCGGCCGTGGCCAACACCAATCAACTGGTGGCCGAGGTGAACGCCGGCAAAGGCTCCCTGGGCAAACTGGCCAAGGACCCCGCCTTTGCCGCCAGGCTGGACGACACCGTCGTGCGCCTGGACAACATTCTGAAGGGCGTGGACGAAGGCAAGGGAACGCTTGGGCAGTTGGTGCAAAACCGCGCGCTCTACGATCACGCTGACCAGACCATGGAACAGACCCACCTGCTGGTGAAGAACATGCGCGAAGATCCCAAGAAATACCTGGTGATCCGGCTGAAGCTGTTTTAGAGCAGCTCTCTTGATGGTGTAGAGGGGCGCATTCCCTCGGGGGCTAAAGCCCGCTGTTTCTTGTCGCCGTATTGCGGCGCGGCTAAAGCCGCGCCCTTTCAAATCCGCTCCACACCAATGGGAGAGATGCTCTAGGCAGAGCGCGCCGCATCGATCTGTACCGGCTGGGGGAACTTACCCTCGAGCCTTTTCGTACTACCTGGGACGGAGGTCACCGTGTTCCCCAGAGCCTTTGTCACAACGGCAGTGGCATGCCTGCTTGCAGCCGCTGCCAGCGTCCCTTTTGTTTTTCTTCCAACCAAGACTGCAATGGCCGCATCCCCTGCGGCGCCTGCCTATTCCAAGAGCGGAGACCTGTTGCCGCCGGCGGACTATCGCCAGTGGATCTATCTAACCTCCGGGATCGACATGAGCTACACCCCGAAGAGCGACGGAATGCAGGATCACTCGATGTTCGACAACGTATTCGTGAATCCCGAAGCCTACCGCAGTTTTCTCGCGACCGGCACCTGGCCCGACAAAACCGTGATGGTTTTGGAGGCGCGGGAGGCAAAGACCAAAGGCTCGATCAACCAGCGCGGGCATTTTCAAGGCGTGGGTGTGATGGACCTTGAGGTGCATGTGAAGGACGAGGCGCGGTTCCCCGGCAAGTGGGCATTCTTCTCCTTCGATTCGCCGCAGGGAAACGGGACGCTGATTCCGCAAAATGCTCCATGCTATGCATGCCACAAAGATCATGGGGCAGTAGACACGACCTTTGTGCAGTTTTATCCGACGCTGTTGCCGGTGGCCGAGAAGAAAGGCACGTTGAGCGCGGCGTATCGCAACGAGAATGCAGATGCGGGGGCCGGCAAGTAGCACGGGGACAAGTAATCCGCAGCAGGCTGTTGTCAAATATCATTCGAGCCATGCGGCACTACAGAAGCTACTTGAATTCGGGAGCCGTTCCAGCTCGCAGGCGCGCCGACTCGCTGACTTGCTGCCTCCGGAACATCTTCCAGAATTCAACGAAGCTTTTCAGCCGCACCACCTGGAAGTAATCGCTGGCCACGAGATAGAAGACGGTGGCCACAACGTAGATGCCGTGCATGGCGTCCGCGCCAAGCTGATCGCTGAAAGGCAGCGGAGCGGCAGAGAGCACCATGGCCAGCACCACGAGCGCCAGGTTCACAATCCCCATCACCAGGTTGACCTCGACCAGCTTTCCGGTGAATGGCTTTCCAAGCCTCAAGCTTCGGACCAGAGCAGTGCCAGGAGAAGTGGCCTCAAGCAGCATCAGCAGCGGAGCAATGGAGAGCGCCCAACTGATGAGCGCCCAAAGAATGAAGAATCCCAGCGACAGAAAAATGGTCCACATGGAGTAGCCCACCAGGTCCGGCTCGCCGTTAGGGGTAATGTGGGTGGCGGCCACCCATTGCATTGCCCGGAACCATCCCCAGCAAGTGCCCGCCAGCAAAACCAGCCACGCGGCCTGCAGCGCAATCATCTCGAGGGGGCGGAATCGAAGGCGGGGCTCAAGGCGCTTCAAGACAAGACTGCGGCCGACGCCGGAAAAAAGCACCCAGCCCAGAATGGCCGCCGGCAGCAGCCAATGCAGCGAGGCCATAACATGCGGTTGGTACTGGTCCCAGGCGTCAGTCAGCTGCACCACGGCGACCCAGGGGTTTTGCGCGTCGAGCGTGGAGAGACCCGCCGCATCCAGCGGAAGCGCGGCCAGAATGTGCCTGGCCTGGACGGCACAAACGGCAAGCAACGGAATACCGAAAAACCAGCGCCAGGCTACTTCAATAAGAGTCAGCGACGGCCGCGCAAATACCCAGGCCATCTGGCCGACGAGCGATTGGGTTCCGCGCAACGGCGCGGCCATGTTACTTCACCACCAGGTTGACCAGTTTGCCGGGCACCACGATGATTTTGACCACCGTCTTTCCAGATGTGCGCGAAATTACCTTCTCGCCTGCCAACGCCGTAGATTCGATGGTTTTGGCGGTAGCATCGGCTGCAACGCGGACCACCTGGACCAGCTTTCCGTTGATCTGCACCGGGATTTCGAGTTCGTTTTCCTTTGCCAGTTCCGGATCGCTCACCGGCCAGGGCGCGCGAAGGACTGCGCCTTCCTCGCCCAGTTCCTGCCACAATTCGGCAGCAAGATAAGGAGCAAATGGCGCCAGTAGCAGCACCAGGGTCCGCAGCAACTTACGCACAACCGTTGCAGGCACCTCACCCGCGGCAAGCTGCGCATCGGCAGCCTGAATGTCGTTGACCAGTTCCATGATTGCAGCCACACAGGTATTGAAGTGCCAGCGGCCTTCAAAATCCAGCGTGATCTTGGCGATTGTCTGGTGAAGCTTGCGCAGCAGGGCTCCGCCAGTTCCACCGGCTCCGCCGTTTGGCGTTTTGGACTGGCTTTGTGCGGCGCGGGCAACCGGCGCATACTTCATCACCAGCCGCCACACGCGGGCCAGGAAGCGGCTCACTCCGGCAACGCCGTCCTCCTGCCAGTCCAGGTCGCGGTCCGGCGGCGCAGCGAACAGCGCATACATGCGCGTCGCATCTGCGCCGTAGCGGGCCACCATGTCGTCCGGCGAGACCACATTGCCCTTCGACTTCGACATCTTGGCGCCGTCTTTGATCACCATGCCCTGGGTGAACAAGCGGCGAGCCGGCTCGTCGTTTGTGATCAGCCCCAGGTCGCGCATCACCTTCGTCCAGAAGCGCGAGTAGATCAGGTGCAGAATCGCGTGCTCCACGCCGCCGATGTACTGGTCGATGGGAAACCAATACCCTGCCTTGGCTGAATCGAAGGGTGCGTTGGAGTTCTTCGCGTCGGTGTAGCGGTAGAAGTACCAGCTCGAATCGACAAAGGTGTCCATGGTGTCGGTCTCACGGCGCGCCGCGCCTCCACACTTTGGACAAGTGACGTTCACGAAGTCCGGCACGCGGCTCAGCGGCGAGCCGCCCTGTTGCGTGATTTCGATTTGCGGCGGAAGAATGACCGGCAACTGGTCGTCGGGCACGGGAACCAGACCGTCCTTGGCGCAGTGAATCATGGGAATTGGCGTGCCCCAGTAACGCTGCCGGCTCACACCCCAGTCCTTGAGGCGAAAGATCACCTTGCCCTCACCGTACGCACTGCATGCGGCAACCTTTTGGAGTAGCTCCTGGGCTTGATCACAGTTGAGCCCGTCGTACTCACCAGAGTTCACCAGCACGCCTTCTTCCGAAAGGAAGGGCAGGCTCTCCGAGTCGTCGGACGGCTCCAGCGGCTTGATCACGCGGCGGATTTCGAGGCCATATTTCGTGGCAAATTCGAAGTCGCGCTCGTCGTGACCCGGTACGCTCATAATCGCGCCAGTGCCGTAGTCGGCCAGGATGTAGTTCGCCACCCAGATAGGCACCCGCTCGCCGTTGTACGGGTTGAGTGCAAAGCGGCCGGTGGGCACGCCGTGCTTCTCGATCGCGCCCAGGTCCCCGGCCTCGCGCGCCTTCTTCTGCTGGTCGAGCAGTTCCGCTACTTTGACGTTCAGGGCCGGATTCGCGGCAGTAAATGCGGCAACGAGCACATGTTGCGGAGCCAGTTGAATGCTGGTCGCGCCAAAGATGGTGTCGACGCGTGTAGTAAAAACGCGAATGCGGGTTTTTCCTGTTCCCTGTTCCCTATTCCCTATTCCCTGGTCGGTTTCTTCCGCCAGGAAGAAATCGACTTCAGTTCCCTCGCTGCGCCCAATCCAGTTGCGCTGCATGGTGCGCACTTTTTCCGGCCACCCGTCCAACTTGTCCAGGCCCTCGAGTAGTTCCTGCGCGTACGCCGTGATCCGGAAGAACCACTGCTCCAGGTCGCGCTGATCCACGATGGTGTCTTCGTGCCGCCAGCAGCGGCCGTCGATCACTTGCTCGTTGGCCAGCACTGTGGCGCACTCGGGGCACCAGTTCACCTTGCTCTTCTTGCGGTAGACCAGGCCCTTCTCATGCATCCTTAGAAAGAACCACTGGTTCCAGCGGTAGTATTCCGGCAGGCAGGTGGCGATTTCAGTTGCCCAGTCGTAGCCCAGGCCCAGCCGCTCCATCTGCCGCTTCATGGCGGCGATATTCGAGAGGGTCCACTCGCGCGGGGGCGTATTGTTTTTGAGAGCCGCGTTCTCCGCTGGCAGGCCGAAAGCGTCCCATCCCATGGGGTGCAGCACGTTGTATCCGCGCATCCACATGTGGCGCGCCAGGGCGTCGCCGATGGAGTAGTTGCGCACGTGGCCCATGTGCAACTGGCCGCTGGGATAGGGCAGCATCTCAAGCACGTAGTACTTGGGTTTGCCGCATGAAACATGCTCGGCTGCGTAGAGCGCGGGGTCCGCCGCCCACTCCTGCTGCCACTTGGGTTCAATCGTCGCCGGGTCGTATCGCTGTTCGATCTCTTCTGCCATATCCTTCCCAGTGTAAACGGGGAGGCGCGCCGTGGCAGGGATCAAGCGTGGTCCCTTAGAACCTGTCCAGAAACTAAGGTGATCGTCGCAGGAGCAGGTGCGCGAATGCGATGTGGATCATGGTTTCGGCGGAGGTGTGGCGAAGTTCGTAGTCTTTGCTGAGACGGCGTGACCAGTTGAGCCAGGCGAAGGTGCGTTCGACGATCCAGCGCTTGGGCAGTACGCGAAACAGGTGTTGTTCGTTGCGTTTTACGATCTTGACGGAGTAGTCAAACATATCTTTTGCCCAGTCGATCAGCTTGCCTGTGTAGCCGCCATCGGCGAAGACAGTGGTGATCGAGTCGAAGCGGCAGAACAAGCGCATCAGCACGGCACGGGCCGCCACACGGTCCTGGATGCCTGCCGAATGCACGATCACCGCCAGCAGGTTGCCTTGCGTATCTACCGCGATGTGCCTCTTGCGGCCCTTGATCTTCTTGCCCGCGTCGTAGCCGCGCCGCCCCCTTTTAGCGCCGTCTTGGCCGACTGCGAATCGATAATCGCCACGGTGGGCGTGGCGTTTCGTCCGCCGGCCTTGCGGCCCTGTTCGCGTAGCGTCTGTCCTACGCGCTCCCACACGCCGCTGTCGCGCCAGGAGCGAAAATGCTCGTGAACTGTTTTCCAG
>OCZT010006393.1_pt1 | contig 11666 bp, 22 predicted proteins | sample 1539031 | NCBI WGS metagenome assembly OCZT01 (sample SAMEA3539308, study PRJEB22396) | soil metagenome | biome: tundra; feature: field; material: soil | place: USA | collected 2010-05 | depth 0.15 m
CCGCAAGCCATTCCCACACTTGCAGACCTGAACCTGCCTCCGCAACTCGCGGAGATCGCCGATCTCAAGAACGGAATCGTCTTGGTCACCGGCCCCACGGGCTCAGGGAAATCCTCGACGCTAGCGGCGGTGCTTGATCGAATCAATGAGACCCACTCGTACCACATTTTGACCATTGAAGATCCCATCGAGTTCATGCACCGGCACAAGCGCTCGATCGTTCACCAGCGGGAACTGCACAGCGACACTCCCAGCTTCGCACTCGCCCTGCGGGCTGCATTGCGACAGGCCCCCAAAGTCATTCTCGTAGGCGAAATGCGAGACAAAGAGACCATCGAAATCGCGCTAGAGGCGGCGGAAACGGGCCATCTTGTTCTTTCCACTCTCCATACAATTGATGCCTCTAAAACCGTGGAGCGAATCATTGGAGCTTTTCCCATGGGGGAACAACACACCATTCGCAACCGATTAGCGAAGAGCTTCCGGGCCATCGTTTCCCAGCGTCTGATACCGCGGAAGGACGGAAGTGGACGCGTGGCGATCGTGGAAATTCTGAAATCAACGCTTCGAACGAGCGAGTATGTAGAAAAGGGCGAGCAGGATGGCAAGACGCTTCTCGAAGCGATGACAGATGGGGACACCGACGGAATGCAGCACTTCGATGGCGAGATCGAAAAACTCGTCCGTGCTGGTGTCGTGGACGTCAGTACTGGCCTTGCCTATGCTACGAATCCTGGGAACTTGCGGCTCGTACTCACAGACATGGGTAGTGCTCCAACGGAAGGCTAGCGCCTCCACTGTGCTTCTGTCGCCCAACTGGAAACTATGCGATTGGCCGGAGGTTTTGGTCAGCGCGGCACTCGATTGTTGTTGAAACATCGCGTCTCTAGCAATGTAGCGGCATTGGCTCGGCGCCGGATGGCCATCTCCGCTATTCCTTTGGCGCCAGCACGTATCTGTATCGCTTCAGGGGCATGATGACCGCGCAGCCAGAGACGTTCTCCATCGCCAAATACCTGGTGCAAGGCATCGTGAAAGACGATCACGGCATTCCCGTGGAAGGAGCGGCGCTGCACGTTGGCAAAGAAGTGGTTTACACCGACGGCTCCGGCTGCTTTTTGGCGCGCTTTTCCAAGCATGGCCCATTTCGGTGAGTGTTGCGCCCGAGGAGTTCATCACGAACGGCGTGTAGGAAGCGGTGTCAGTGCCCGCAGAAGTGAAGGCCGAAACCGAAGATGCAGCGACCAACCTGAAAGTTGTGATCCGCCGCGTGCCGCTTCCGCAAGCGAAGAAATCACCGCCCGACTCACAAAAGGGCACTCTCCACCCTCAGGACTGAACCATCCGTTACGGTTGAGATGGGCCCGGGCGCAGGGACAACACGATTGAATGGTGCTCCCTTGAGCTGAGCAAGAAGCGTAGCTTCGCGTTTGCGAAGTTCTGGATCAGATGGACAGCACGCTACCCGCGTAGCTTTGCCACCGCAATGCACATTGGGAGTCTTTTCGAGACGGATCCTCGCACGAAATAGCGTTAACGATCTTGGCAAGAACTACAAGGCGGCAGCTCATGAGATGGACTCCCTATAAATCCGCGCCAGATGTTCCGCCTGATGCGCCAGCGTGAGCCTATCCAAAATCGTGTCGCGCGCAGCCATCCCAAGATTGCGGCGCCACGATTCGTCACGCAGAAGCATGGCAATGGCCAGAGTCAGTTCTTTCTCGTTGTCCGGTCCTACGAGAAAGCCATTTGAGCCTTGCTGGATAATCTCGGCGATGCCCTGGCCACGGCAACCGATGACCGGTTTGCTCGTGGACATCGCCTCCAGATAAATGTTCCCCGAGCCTTCATAGCGGCTGGGCAGCGCGAACACCGTGCATCTTCGCATCGCTGTGGCAATCTGTAGGCGAGGTTGGCGTCCGAGAAAGCGCACTCGGGAGTCGACTTCAAGTTGCTGAGCCAAGGTTTGCAGGCGAGAGCGTTCTGGTCCGTGGCCGATGAATTCCCAGCGCAGGGCCGGAAACTCGGAAGCCAGGGAAGGTGCCCCACGCACCAGGAGTTCGTGTCCCGCGATTGAAAGCAGGTTCCCAACGCTGAGGATGACGAGCGACTCGGAAGATGGCTCGTCGCCGGGGGAAAACAACTCGGGATCCACGCCGTTGTACACGACCGAAGTCCGGCAACTACGGCCCATCCCTTCCAGCACCTGTTCGCGGACACCTTCGCTCACGCAGATCACGCGACGCGACGAAGCGTACACACGCCGGGAAATGCGGTGGCAGCATGCTCCAGCGCGACCCGCAACCTGCGCCGTAGAAAAGGCATCGAGGTCGTGGACTGATACCACGTAGGGGATGCCCAGTTCCTTGCTTAGTAACATTGCTGCGTGGCCGCAGGGCAACGATGCGTGGGCATGGATCAAGTCAATCCGTCCTAGGCGATGAAGTGCCCGCACTCTCCCGACAATGCGGGCGAAGACGAATGCACCGGCAATGGGAAGTCCGAAACCTCCCGGCAACCCAAAATGACGAAGCCAATCGGCGGGCACCGCAGAGTCGACAGCACGGAGTCTTCTTCGATAAAGCGGTTGCACCGCGAACACCGTGTTGCGGACACCCACTTTCGCGAGCCACGCGAGCGGTTCGGAGACAAAGCAACCACTCGCGTCGTCGTTTCGCGAAGGATAAAACGGCGTCAGAGTTAGAACGTGGATCGGCGTGCGAAGGTCTGTATTCATATCAATGGGGCGCGTTCTGGCCTGCCAGCAGAAGATGGTAGAAGTTCCATTCTTCTTTTCTTTCACTAGCCGGTCTGATCGGTGGCCCTATTCTGACAGGGATGCTGGTCATGTCCAAGAACAAGAAAACTACAGGAGACGGCTCGTCGAAAGGGGAGCACATATGCAGATCCCGTTCAGATTCGCCTGCCCGTTTCTCCAGCCCTTGCTCTGTTCCGCGTCTCGCTTGCGCGCCTCACGGCCACGCGACGGCAACCCGGCCTTCGTCTCCTCCGGAATTCGCGCCTCGGTAAGTGAACATAGGGAACGCAGCAAATGCGCTCGGTCGAACGAGCGCGTGCCACGGTTTGGAAGGGCTGACGGGTTCGTCCCCGCGGCGTAAAGCCCCAGCAAATAAGCGTGCTGGTCGCGGCGGGAAGTTGAGCCATCACGCACCCACAGGGTTGCGTCGGATGCGCCGATCACCTTCTGGCAGCAGGGTGAGCTGTTTCCCTGTAAGAACGTCTATCAAAGCCTCATTTCTCCAGCAACCTGTGAAAGGGTCGAAACATCTCTAGGCACGGGAGTTGTCAAATGGCCATCGAACTCTTGACTGAGGGGGTTTTGGAACTGGTCGAACCGCTTATCCCAATCGTCAAGGCGAAGCCCAAAGGCGGAAGGCCGCGCTTGCCGGACAGGACATGTCTCATGGGCATTGTATTCGTCCTGTGCAGTGGGGATTCCTTGGGAAATGCTGCCGCAAGAGATGGGCTGTGGCTGTGAAGTGAGTTGCTGGTGACGACTTCGCGACTGGCAGGAGCGTGGTATCTGGCAACTGCTCCACTTCATTTTGCTGGACTGGCTGGCGCGTTACGGACAGATCGACTGGTCACGGGCCGTCGTGGACGGAAGTTCCGTGCGCGCGGTTTTTGGGGGCTTCAAACGGGTCCCAACCCCACTGACCGAGCGAAGCTCGGCAGCAAGCGTCATGTGATTTGCGACGGGCGCGGAATTCCGCTGGCCATCCAGGTCACCGGGGCTAATCGTAACGACTCACAGCAAGCCCTCGCACTGGTTGATGCCATTCCACTCTTACAGGGAAAACGCGGCCGGCGGCGCCATCGTCCTGACTGCGTGTTTAGGCGCCGTGGTTATGACGCGTCCCGGTTGGTGAGTTTGTTCGTGGCGTGCCCCATCAGAAACATCTCACCCTTATTTAAGACGTGATTTCGCTCGCTTCGTGTGTTCTTCTTCCAGTTCCTCAAGGCCTCTGGTCCTCCCTTGTGGGCCAGGAATTGCTTGGCCTTCTCTACGGTTGACTTTCTGACTTGTGCAAGTATGTATGCCTTTTTCGACTCTCCTTGGATCAGACTGCATGACTGATACCTCGTTGTCATGAGCCTGCCACACGCTCTTCCATCCCAGTCACTACTTTCATTTTGTTACAAAATCCGAACAGACATTTCTTCCCTGTCAGCGGTTTTCCTTTCTTTGATAACTTTCTCCTCTCTGTGGAACAAGGGTACTACAATATCTCTATTCCTCGGGCGTATAACTATCACAGGATCGTGTAAAGGATTCGACCTATGCAGTTCAGCGGTGCAAGTGCAAAAGACGCGAAAGACACAAAAGACGGTAACCCGTTCAAGAAGAAACAACCGTATATTCGGCCGAAGGTGACGGTCGTCACCCCTGATCAGGCCGAAGCAGAGGTAAGGGCCAAAGCAGCACCACTGAGTCAGGAGTTCGAGTCCTGCTCCGAGCTCATTGCAGAAGCTCGAAAGCGCCAGGAACATGTCTGAGATTCAGGCTCACGAGGCAGGGCGCGCACTGGGCGTGCAGACGTAGCCTGATCTTTAGCTCGACATTGATCTCTGGACTGCAAATTCCCCGCCGCGCTATCGGACGCCCTTGATCGCACGCTTCCGCGGACGGCGCAAGTCATCGTACTTCTCGAGCAAGAGAGTGGGCTGATTGCCGCCCAGGCCGGGTGGTCCGACCGCTATCAGCGCGATCCAGGTGCAATGTTTCCGGAGGAAGTAATATGCGGCGCTGCGGTGCTCCTCTCTCACGAACGAGAGCGCATGCAGGACTGGACGGCGAACCGAGCGCCCCCCCGACTCCCGTGACGAGAACACTGACCGGTCTCGAGCTCTCGCTTACCTAGCTGCCGCAAGGCCCTTCAACGCTTGCGACACACTCTGAATCTGATCGTCCGTCAGTTCCGGATACAGTGGCAGGGAGAGGACTTCATCTGCAGCTTTCTCAGACTGCGGGAGAGCGAGTCGCGCATATCCAAGGTCCGCATAGGCGGGTTGGAGGTGAACCGGCACCGGATAGTGAATACCCGTCTGAATGCCTTCCGTTTGCAGGGCCGCGTGCAGGGCGTCGCGATCGTCAGTCCGCAGCGTGTAGACGTGATAGACGTGCCGGGCCCAAGGCATCTCCGTGGGCCGCTCCACCCCGGAGCCTGCCAGGAGTTGATTGTATTTGCCCACAATTGCGCGCCGAGCCTCGGTCCATTGCTCGAGATGGCGCAACTTGACGCGCAAAATTGCGCCCTGGAAAGCCTCCATCCGGTAGTTGAATCCGCGCAGCACGTGATGATACTTACGGTCCTGTCCCCAATCCCGCAGCATGCGAATCGTGCGCGCATACCCAGCGTTGCTGGTGGTCACCGCTCCGCCCTCACCGTAGGCTCCCAGATTCTTGCCGGGATAGAAACTGAAACACGCGATATCCCCGATGCTGCCCACCGGACGCCCCTTGTATTTCGCTCCGTGCGCCTGTGCGGCATCTTCGATCACGACCAAGTGGCGCCGCCGCGCTACTTCCATGATGGGGTCCATGTCCGCGGGCTGCCCGTAAAGATGCACCGGCAGGATCACCTTCGTCCGGGACGTGATCAACGCCTCGATCGCAGCGGGATTCATGGTGAACGAACGCGGATCTATATCCACCAGCACCGGCCTCGCGCCGGTGTAAACGACCGCCGCAACGCTGGCCACAAAGGTAAAAGGCACTGTAATGACTTCGTCGCCAGGGCCGACTCCCGCCGCTAGCAACGCCAGATGCAATGCGCTTGTCCCGGAATTGAGGGCGATACATTCAGCCGTGCCGCAATAGGCCGCGAATTCTTGTTCAAACCCCGCCACCTCCGTCCCGAGGATAAATTGACAACTATCCAGGACCCCGGCGATGGCTGAGTCAATCTCGGGCTTGATTCTCTGGTACTGCGCTTTCAAATCAAGATACGGCACCTTAATGTTTGCCATTCGAATTCCTATTCAAATTGACCGCATCCTTCCGGCGAGCCTACGCGGCCGCTTGCATCGTGGTCAGGCACATCCTAGCGGCCGGCCCACTGCGCCATCGACTAGGATGCAGTGCAAATCTCCACCACCCGAAGTCCCACGCAGCCGCCGGCGACCGGTGTTCCGTCGGTTTGCGGTACCCGGCATGTCTCCGGGGCGGTAGACGCCAGTCGGTCGCCCCGCAAATCACTGACATAGATGCTTGCGTGCCAAAGGCCTTAAAGCAATTCCGCGCCAGGCTGGGACCTCAGTAGCGATAGCCGATCACGCCAACCCGAATCAAGATTCCTCCCGGTCAACTTCCCGAACTGTCTGTTGTCTGCTTCCGCGGGACGGTGCGCCCCAGCCGCGCGGGAACGCCCTTCGCGATGTGGTGATCAGGCACATCATGAGTCACCACAGCTCCGGCGCCGATCAGCGCGCCTTCTCCGATGGTCACACCCGCGAGAATGACCGCTCCGCTCCCGATCGAGGCGCCGCGCTTCACTCGGGTGGGCACAACCTGCCAGTCAGCCTCGGTTTGCAGCCGCCCATCCTCGGTTGCCCGCGGATACAGGTCGTTGATGAACATGACTCCGTGGCCAACGAATACGTCATCCTCGATGGTGACGCCTTCGCAGATAAACGTGTGCGAAGAGATCTTGCACCGGTTCCCCACGAATGCGTCTTTCTGAACCTCGACGAAGGCCCCGATCTTGGTCTCGTCGCCCACCGTGCAGCCATATAAATTGACCAGATCAGGGTGGAATATCTTTACTCCGTGGCCCAGAACAACGTTGGAGGAAATTGGCATGAAGACTGTGGGCGGCGGTTCTTCATCGTTAGCCGGAAGCGCCGGACGCGTTCCACCGCATCTCAAAATTGGAGTAAATCGCACGATACAACAGATTGCTGCTGGCATCAACTGCCGCTCAAGTGGATGTCGCTCAAGTGGAGTTTCACGGTTACTCTACCTGCCCACGAATCTGTGCGCGTCCGCACCTTGCGGATCGGGCCAGTACCGGGTCAGCTATTACTTGGACTCGACGACCTCGTGCTCAGCTCCCGGGAGTGCGGCGGCTGGCCTGACGATCCGAAACCGGTGCCAGAAGGAAGCCACAAAGTCGTTAGTGCCGGAGACTGGCTTCAGAACCTTGACTTGCAGGTTGCGCAGGGGCTGGCGGATGCGAATGCGGTCCTCCTGGCAGAAGCGGATCAGGAATTGGAGGCCTTGCTGGAGCATCCGGCCCCAGGTGTCATTCCTCGAAAAGTGCAGTTCCTGGTTCTGCCGCTTTTCGCGGCGGCGGAATAAGTGAGGACAACTTGGAAACCATGAGACTCTGCATACTTCTGTATCGCGGTGGACTGGTTTCTCGAGCGAGTACTGCTGATGTTCAGTTGACATGCGAAGGTACTGAGCGGCGGGAACAAGCAGATTGGCAGCGGTCATGGTGCCCTCCTAAGAGGGACATCGACCGCATCAAAGAAAACTTTAGGAGAATTTTGAGAAAAAATCCCTCAAGAGGAGGCTCCCGTCCTCAGCATCGTCTCCCCTCGCCACCCTTAAGCAGGGACGGCAGGTGCACTTGTACTCGGGAACTCCGGGGCGCACCGTGTGGGCGCAGTCGCGGCAGACGAACCGACCATCCTTGTAGGCGATCATCGGCCTGAACTCGATGCCCATTAGGCAATACGGGCAGCGGACAATCAGGGTTGTGTCGGTTAGAGTTGGCATCGGCGCTTCTGCGCAGTACCAAACGAGGTCGCACGCACGATACCACATACTCGGCTTCCGCAGACTGTTGGAAAACAGAGGATCGGGGACACCGGTTCCCAGATTCACAGAGTCCTGCGCCGACATTTCGGCAGGTGTGCCAACCCATCGGCAGCCACACAGCGGGCGAAGGATAAGTATTGTTCTTTCGGACTGGATGTTTACATGCTAGGTTGTCGAATCCATCCGTTCCGGCATCGAAGATGAAACAAACGGAATCTGACGGAGGTCAAAATGGAGCGCACCTTATCAACCAGCGACTTAAAGGCGAAGGTAGACGGGAAAGACCCCGTCAAGGTCGTAGAAACGCTAGCACCTGAACGTTACCTCGAAGCACACCTTCCCGGAGCGGTGAAACTTCCGCCAGACAGAATTAGGGAACTCGCGCCCCAGTTGTTGCCCAAAAAGGAAGTAGAGATCGTCACATACTGCGCCAACAATCATTGACACGCCAGCGAATACGCCGCCCGTGAATTGGTGGCCATGGGCTACCAACGTTGCGCATTACCCCGAGGGAAAGCAGTGATGGATGGAAGATGGAAGCAGGGCTCCCGGTGGAGAAGCTTGCGTAGGGGGCGCTCCTAGATTTACGTCGCTTTTCTTCTTGTTTTCACGGGAGACTCATCCGAAGGGAAATCGTCTCTCAAGGTCCTTTTAGTCCTTTATTCGCTCACAGGGTACCCGGCTGGGCCTGTAAATACCGACCTTAGGCTTATTTGCCGGCGTGAGAGAATCGCTCACGCAGACTTCTGAACCCAATCTTCGGGCGGCATCGGAATGCCCCATACATTTCCGGGCTCATCTAACGCTAAACCCAGCAGCCAAAGTCTCTCGATCTCTCCTAAAGAGATACAGTTGACTACCCGTCCATTGACGTTGGTCATGGCAGGGAGACCTTGCAAGCTGACGGAAACGCCAACCCCCACCGAACGACGGAAGCTGGCTGCGCACCCCCGCAGGTTGACAAGGACAATCCGACACGGCTCGGAAAACGGGTGAGCGGGGTCTAAACTGGTAAGCGTGATGGGAATCTCGCAAGGGACTCGGGTGCCACCCCTCTCCTCCGTCTTATGAAGAGTAGAACTCATTTTCATGGCTTTTCAGAATAGGAAATTTGAAAGAACTGCGAGAAAGGAGTGTGTTCTTGTTCGGGATTCGTAACAAAACGACTAGGCGGGTTCATTCCTCAATCTGGAGGTGATTCTGCATGCCGGGATCGGATTAGGAGAAGAATCGAACAGCCTGACTTCGTCAAGGACAAGAACGTCGCCGACGACCGCGAATGACGACAAGATCAGCACACTCCACAGTTCCGACCGCGAAGGCGCTTGGAGATTGATCTAAATGACGTTCATTGAAACTTTCTTCTACGTAGCCCCGAACATGGAGTGCGAAAAATGTTGGGCCGTTATCCCTCTCCCTTCCCCTGATCTTCCTCAAAACAAATCACGATCAATGGCTCGCAGGAGAACATGAAAGTCCAATGGACACGCTCCCGGATGAATGGAAAGCAACTTTCGGATGCCGCGAATGCGGGCACGTCGATACTTATCCCGAGTGGCACGTAGGGAGATTGGCTCGTTGAGAAACAGACTCAAGGCAGATTCCATAACGAAACCAATTGTTTTGGCACTAATATACAACGCTAACCATTCTGTGATAAGAAAGGATTTCGGAATTATACCTTTGACGTACCCACGCCTCAATCGCCGGAAGGTTGTGGATGTTCGGTTTTCGTAAACACGACAAACACGGCGTGGTGGACGAACTGGATTCTGTGCGAGTAATCTGTTTACGAGGGGGAATACTCAGATGCAGAAGGCGGCGCATGGAGGAGAAGAAGTCGGAAGAAGCAGCAAAAGCCAAGAAGTCTTACGAAAAACCGACTGTTACGAAACTTACGCCTGAACAAGCGAAACTCAAACTCCTCGGCGCAGCCAGCATGGGCGACCAAGGAGCGAAGGACCTTCTGGAAATGATATTCCGTGAAGTGCCCCCGAAAGACTTCAAAACGGAGAAAAAATCAGCGTGAGTTAGCTTTTTTCTTCCCCCTTGGTTTCTCCGGTGGTTTGCTCTCAAGGCTCAACTCGACGCCGAGAAGCGAGTGCGGAAACAGCGGCGGAAACGGACTTCCGGCCAGATCGGTATTACGTTGATCCGCATCGCGTGCTGTCTCGCCTTTGGTAGTGGACACGCTTGCGCTCCTGTGGCATGATCTGCCTGGGCGCGCAGATTTCGAGGCCCGGACTGGCATCCGGGCTTTTCACTTTCTACGGACTATCTTCGCACGACGCGCCGCATCCCCTGTGGAAATCAGACTGAACCCTAGGAATGAGATTGAACCGAGATTGACATCCATGCTAGACTTACACCTGTAAAAATCGCGGAGCATTCACATTTCGGAATAGCTTTTTCGAAATCGGTCCTGTCACCAAGTTGACGTTTTTGTCCTGAACGTACGCAATCCTAAAAATTTGATTGTGGTTAATGCTGGGTTTTCGACCCTAGTGGGCTGCCTCGTCCCGGGCTCACCGAGTCCGCCCCGGCGCGATCAACTGGGCCCGCGTCACGTCCAGTCAGTAAGCCCGCTTTTTCAACGGTGGTTCCTACGCTCCAAGAAAAAATTTTATTGAGGAGGTGCGAACGTGAAAATTCGGAAAACCGTAACGAAAAAGGTGGTCGCTGCGAATAGGTCCAATTCTCGGAAAAGTACCGGGCCCGGGGATACCGGGGCAGTGAGCCAAAATGCCCGGAAACATGGGCTGCTCGCAAAGCACTTGACGTTTCAAAGCGCCGAGGAAGAGTCGGAGTTCGAAGGTTTGAGGAGGCGCTTTGAGCAAGAATACAAACCCTCGGGCGCAACACGGTCGGCACTGGTTGAGGAAGCAACTCTCTGCTGGTGGAGATTAGGAATGTATGAGGGGTGGACAATGGAGGAACTCGCCAATCGGCGCAACGCTGCACAGGCGATTGTGCGGGCCGTCGCTGACAATTCCGACGAAAAGCAGCTCCCGTTCTTTACGGAGGGGAACGGTTCGCGGTCTGCGGCCCAGCTGGGTTGGGATTGCGACGAGTTGGTCATCCGAAGTGGTACGAGCAATGTCGAACGAGAGGAAGCGCTTTGTGAGTCGGACAAAAAGGCCACAAGCGGCCATGTGCTGATCGAAGCGAAGCTCAAACCTTCGGCTGAGACTACAGCACGTTATCGGGCTGACCTGAAGAAAGATTTTTATCGCGCTATTGCAACGCTGCGCGACTTGCAGCGTGAAGGCCTCGACTAGACGCGTGCCCTTGTTTTGGCATTGGTCGCGAATGACGGTCGCGAGTGGGTGAAACCTTCGAGCGAAACAGGTCGCTCGGAACAAAAACAGTTGGTGCAACTAGGCAATCCTGATACAGGTTTTGCCGGGAGGTTTCCATATGGGGGAAAAAAAGGAACACTATCAGACAGGGTCATCCGGCGACCCCGACCGCCATGACACCACGGTAAACCATTCCCACACAAATCACGACGACATATTTGAAGGTTTGCACAAGGCACGACCTTACATCATAAAGTTCTTTGGGCGTGTGGACCGCATCGGCGAGAAAGTTGACGAGGCGTTCGGAGGGCAACCGTTCTGGCCGGACCTGCCTCCGGACGCCCCGGCGAATAAACGACGTTTCAAAGCTTACACCGAACTGCATGAAGAGGGTGTAAAGCTTTTCTCGCGGGCTCTTGAACTTTGGATGCTGTCGTATGGTCTTGTCGTCCAGAGAAACCCAGATTCTCATGATACAAGAAGGTCTAAAAGAGGCCGTATCGAGCCATGCTAAATGTAACCCGAAGGGAGGCTGTCGAGACACGTAGGATGTAACCCGACTCAAGAGACGATTTGAGGAG
>OCZT010006394.1_pt1 | contig 11666 bp, 15 predicted proteins | sample 1539031 | NCBI WGS metagenome assembly OCZT01 (sample SAMEA3539308, study PRJEB22396) | soil metagenome | biome: tundra; feature: field; material: soil | place: USA | collected 2010-05 | depth 0.15 m
GATACCGTCAAGATCGGTCTCGAGGATTCAACAGCACTCAAAGACCTTCAGAACTTGAAGCGTCATCTCAACAACGTGACTGGTAACGTGGTCGCTGAGTTGCGTTATGACCACTCGGCGATCGGCAAGGGCATAATCTGATGGACGAGATCAAGAAACTGTTTCCTTACCAGTTCTCTGGTAAGCGAAATCTTGGACATTCGCTCCCGAAGGGTTGGATTCCAGCGTTCAAGCAACTGTGCATCGATGTAGACAATTTGCTCGGTCCTGATAAGCGCGGATTTTACTGGATCCAATTGAAAGAAAAATTTGGTTCAGCACGTTACTACTGGGAGATGTACGGAGTAAGTGATACCATAGTTGATTTGCACACCGTCGGGAGCGTTGCAACATCGATAACGATTCCGAGTTCCAATGATCTGTTACGAACCAAGCTTCGTTCGTTGATCTCTTCAGCTCAGGATGCTACCAGCGAAAGCTGTGCAGTCTGTGGAGAACCTGGAATTCTCGATTCTGCAGGTGGATGGATTCTCGTGCTATGTAAAGATCATGCTTTACAACGACATCAGGAAATTGCTCATCGCGGCAGGGCAAGTCTCTTAAATCTCTACGAAGAGTAAATGTTCAACACCGTGTAATTAAGTTAAGATTGCTTCTATCAATAGATAGGAGCAATCTTCTTGAAATACTACAACGACGTTAAAAAATTCCATGACAAGTTCGGATTGGTAACTCCTCCGAGCTTTAATCTTGTCCCCCAAGATCTTCATAACTTCCGGGTTAAGTTTTTCAATGAAGAGTTTACCGAGTATGTTGAGTCTTATGAAACGAGAGATCTAGCTACAGCTATCGACTCTCTCCTTGATCTCGTTTACATTACGTGCGGAGCAGCTTTGCTACACGGGTACGACTCAAGCATCTTTGGAACTCACCCACGGTCAGATGTGATCGATGAAACAAATATCTACACTCCGTCGTTTGACGGGTTGTCAGCAACTCCCCATCTACTTAAGAACGATGATCATCATAAGTTAAAAGCCTCGCTTGATAATGCGATCTTAGCTTATCAAGTTGCTTATCGTCAAACCGCTGACGAGGCCGCCGTCAAGATTGCTGATGCTTTCCATGATCTTTTTTGGAGTTGCATCAACGGAGCTCTTAAGATGGGGTTCTATCAAAAACGGTGGGACATGATGTGGGATGACGTACAAAAATGTAATCTTGCAAAAGAAAGAGTGCTTAAAGCATCCGACTCTAAACGTGGTTCAATTTATGATGTACGCAAACCAATTGGATGGATTCCCCCAAAATCAGAAGAATTTGTAGAAAAGATGATTAAAGGCGAACTTTAACTCCAAATCTACCGAGCTTCCAGCCATCCAAAAGATAGGCTGGAAGCTCTTCTTTTTTAATCATCTTTGATTTTATGCCATTATTGATATGAATTTTCCCCTTAACCGATTCTGAGATTTTTCGTTCTCTTTCTCCTTTGCTCATTCCAATAATCCAATTTTCTGGAATAACCGTTTCTCTATGGATATACTTATTTTTAACTCCATCTGTAATACAAATCGTATTTTTCTTACTATCAGATGTTGATTTTCTAATTTTTAGAATCTGTTCTTCTGTATGTTTCTTTCCAAATTGTGGATTATTTTTTCCTATTTTTGAGGATCTTAATCTTTCTTTTACTTCTGGTCGATTCATATATTCTTTAACTCTAGCTGAAAGTCGTTCATGATAACCTGGTGAATTCTCGGTACAATATTTCCAACCTGCTCCACCATCTCCCCCCTTTGTAAGATTTGATAACGGTCCTCGTTTTTCTACTCCGGAAATTATTGCTCTAGTACCAATTTCAGCAATAAGTTGTACTTCAAATTCTTTTGCTTCTTTATCTGAATCAAAAAATTTTACTTGCCGAATCAGAGGCATTAACCCTTGGTTAAAAAGTTTTTGAATAATTCCACTTTTGATTCTATTAAACTTATCCCATTGTAAGTGATCTAGATGTCTTTTATCTTTACCTTTTCCTACATAAAAAGGCCTATAGTTAAAGGAAATTTCTAAATGTTCTTTTTGATACTCATTTCTTGGGTCTTCGTATGTATACACAAAATAGTCTTTGCTCATGATCTCTTTCTTTGAACATCATCTCATAGAATAATTTATAGAAAATAAGCTTTTTGTTATAATAATTTCTTTGAAAGTTAGACTAATGTTTACGACCGACTCTACCATCGGTAAAAATCCTGCCATCGAGGAACGACGGCTAGGCAAGTTTCTTTACACTCATGAGTTCCTCGTGAATACTCCTCCTCAAGCGATCAGAAATATCTTCATGAAGGTAATTCCGGTGAACGTAGAGTTTGACTATGCTAGACAATGTTTTAACATAGTAGCTTTTTCTGAATGCTTTGAACCGATTGAGCTAGGAGAACAAGTTCCTGATTATCAGCTAACGGTCAGAGTAGTAGATTGGGACGGAAAGTCAGTGGGAAAATCTAACGGTCGTGTATCGGTAAAGAAAAAGCTTAAGAAGGTAGCTTACTACATATCCTTTAAGCAGATAGAATCAAATCCGCTTGCGGATCTGTTTTCATCTTCATGATCCAACATTCTTTTACCTGTGTTTGCGGTCAGGAACTCTTTGTGACGGTTTCACAAGTTTATGACAAAGCAGGGAAATATTGTGATAACTGTTCTAGGGTATACGATGTTTGGTATGACGGAAGAGTTGAACAGATGCCACTCCCTAAAGGAGCAAAGGTAAGTCGAAAGGGTATCTTGGGTGGTCCAGGATACACACCGGTTAAAGTGGACTAGCTATGAAAAAATTACTATCTCTTCTCTTATCGATTTTATTGGTTTCTTGTGGTGGGGGTGGAAACGATCCCGTGACACCTCCGCTTATCTGTACTCTTCCCCAAGTTCTTAATGTAACCGGAACAGCATGTGTTTTACCTGTGCCAAATCCCATCACCACATCTAACGAGATAAGGTACAGTACATTGTTAAGCCTAAGCTCGATGCGCTTTTGGGGATACTGTGGATCGAGTGGAAAGTTTTGGGGTCAAAATCATTGGCTTGTATGGAGCCAAATACTGGAGGCACAGGCAAGCGTCCATATACAGCAAGTGGCTGTAACGGTGCCTCCGCCACCACCGGCAGAAAATGAAATTTTGAGACAAGGTAGTTGGACGATCGGTGAGTTGCTATCTACAAGGCTTACCGATGTTGACTGTGCTAAGGTGATGAATCCGGGGTACACAGCTATCGGGGTGTCTTCATTTGGACCACCCGGTAATCCTTTCTGGTCAATTATGCTAGGGACAACAGATTCATCAACGACGCTTATCATCGGTCCTGTCACAGCCTACAGTATTACATCAACCGAAGCAATAGTTTCTTGGTCCGTTACGGAGCCAGCCACGGGTCAAACAGAGTACGGAACGACGACGGAAAATGGGTTGTTCAGTACTCCTGAGAACTCGTATATTTACAAGACACACATCCAAAGACTTTCGGGTCTTTCTCCGGGTACTTTATATTACTATCGGGTACACTCCACAGACGCCAATGGAAGTAGCGCGGTCAGTGCGTACTATACGTTCACAACACTTACTTTATAGAGAAAAATGAAACAATATTTGGATATGCTACGTGCAATATTAGAAACAGGGGACCGTCAAGCCAACCGTACAGGTATAGATGCGGTGTCGATGCCAGGGTACATGTTACGGTTTGATTTGACGCAGGGGTTTCCAGCAGTCACTACCAAGAAACTGTTCTTTGATACCGGAGTAGTGGGTGAGTTGGTAGGGTTTCTCCGGGGTTATGATAATGCCGCTGATTTTCGAAAATTAGGTTGCAACATCTGGAATGATAACGCTAATAAGAATAAGACGTGGTTGGCAAACCCTAATCGAAAAGGAGAAGATGATTTGGGCCGCATCTACGGAGTACAGTGGCGCAGTTGGCACAGTAAGACTAATCTCTATCATCATCCGGATGATAGAGCGTGTGTCTTTATGAAGACGGAATCTCTTGATCAGGTACAGAAGGCACTTGATACTATCAAGAATGATCCAACAAATCGGCGCATCATAGTCAACGCCTGGAGACCGGATGAGTTTGACCAAATGTCTTTGCCGCCTTGTCATATTTTGTATCAGTTTTTGTGTAACGTGGAGCGCAAAGAACTAAGCATGTGTATGTACCAACGATCGTGTGATAGCTTTTTGGGGGTACCTTTTAATATCGCCAGTAGTGCATTGTTTCTGTCAATAATTGCAAAACTGACAGGATACACACCTAGATGGTTTACGCATTTTCTGGCTGACGCTCACATCTATGTTAATCACTTTGATGCAGTCAACGAACAATTGAGCCGATCACCTTTCATATTACCCAAATTACAGCTATCTGATCGTGATTGGACCGTTGACACGATCGAACCCACCGACATCCAATTGATTAACTATCAGCATCATCCGGCAATTAAAGCCCCTATGGCTATCTAAAAATTGTCATCATTTTGAAGCTTTTTAACTATTTTTGATGAAAGATTAGCAAAAGTGTTTACTTTTTAGAGTTGTATGATATAATCCATCTATCAACTCTTAAAGGTAATGTAGTTATGTTGCTCGATGTTGTCCAACTTAAAAGTTCGTTGTTCAATCACTTTCCAAAGACAAAGCGTCTCGTTGCGGAAATTTCTGACACCGGCATTCACTTTTTTCAACAACTGTATGACGATGCAGCTGATGTAGGGTTTTCGGTACGTAACGAGAAAACCGGTAACGTTACCCGTTGGTCTCTATCGGATGAAGTTCGTGACCGCAATGAGAACGAATTGATCGGTTGGACGTTCGTTCCAACCCCCGAATCTCTCCGTGCTAACCCTACTTTGAAGGGTTACATGCTAACTCTCTTGAACGATTGATCATGAAACTAAAAGTCATCAAACAAGGCGCCCCGGTAATCAACGTGAAGAACATAACGTGGTGAAAGAAGGCGACGGATTCCTCGCGGTTGAAGTTGACATGAAATCAAAGTGGTGTATCGTAGATTCAACGTTTTCATCTCCTCCGAACAGTTTTGGTTTTAGCATCTCAACCACCGAGCGAAGCTTAAACTTGAAAAAAGGAAGTGATCCCGAAGACTGGACCGAGGTAGAAATTGAAGGCTGCGCAGGTTGGGAAATTTTTTCGGTAGATTGCAATCGTTACACGGTTCGCTTGGTGATAATTCGTAATCATGAATAAATTCGAGAGTTTAACACGATAATGCTCGTTGCTAAATATAAAATTATGAAAGGACCTATCATGCATCGAATGTGATCTTATAAGGAGAATCCACATGCGTCATGATATGTTCAAAGTCGTCGGCGAACGTCCTCGCCGCGGCGTTGGGTACTATCGTACCCTGCCCAACGAATACCGCGCGGCCAAGCGCTTCAAGTTCAACGATGAACTTGACGTTGACGATGAATACTGCTCTACCAAACTGCCGATGCGTAACCGCAACCTTGGCTGGGACGGTAAAGAAACTAACGAGAACCTCCAACCTCTCCGACGCTTTCTCACGAAGCAAGTCGGTCGTCCCTGGAACGACGTTTATGCCGAGATCTGCTCAACCCCCGGTGTAAACGATTGGAAAAAACCTGCTCATCAACGTCGTCGTAGGATTCGTGATTATGTAGACGGTTACGTCAACGTTAAGACCTACCGCACCGATGACGGTCAACTCTGGGCTGCTGGCAAATACGGACCTACTCCTATCGGTCACCGTGACCTCTACGTTGACGAACACGGCATTCTCCGTGATGCTCAGAAAGATGAACCCTATCGTAACTTCAACAAAACATACCGTGAGCTCCGTGCGGCCAAAGAATGGGCATGGAAACGCGTGATCAACGGGGTCACCTACGAAAAGGAAGCTGATCTCTGGTTTCGTATCGTGAGAACCGAACGTACCTACATGCATACTTACTTCCACGGCGGCGGGATCGCTCCGACCAAGCGACTTGAAACCGCGGTAAGCTTCCGGAAGTGGACCGTTAGCAAAAACGATCTTCGAGATCTTAAACTTATTGCTTAGATTAACTCATGTGGTTCTTGTAGGCATTATCGGTAGCAGATTTTGATATGATTTAAACCAAAGAATTGCTGTTTTCACTTCCTCAGGAGTAACAAATGCTTCTGGTTTAAAGGGGGTCTGTGACCACAACCAAAACTGTTTTTCACGAAGATATTTTCGATCCTTTAATAAATTGATATTTTCTGGATGACCAAAGATTATAGGATCTGATTGTCCCCAGATTACTACTCCAGGTTTTCCTAGATCCCAAGCCAAATGTTGAAAAAACGAGTCCACAGAGCACCATGTTCTGCACTCTTGTAATAGCTCACACAGCTCGGTTAACTTTAGATTTTTACGAAAGTCAGGAACAAGTTGTTTTTCACCTTCAACGCCGACCTGGATGATCGGTTCTGAATCTCCTAGTAGCTCGATGACTCGAGGCCACCACGGATAGTTCTTCGGTTGTGATTTATCTTCAGGTAATTTACGTGCCCACGGTGCGATGATGATCATTTTTCTACTCCGTACATCTTCCTAAAAGCAGATTCCATAGAACCTTTCCAATTGTGTGTGTCCATCCACTTATACAAATTCCACTGAGATAGGTCACCGAACATCTGATAAGCTTCTGCGATGCTGCGTCCCGGGATGATCTCAGGATAGCAAGTAAAGCAAACAGGGTTCTTTATGTCCTTTAACACCTTACGGGCTACGAGATGATCACCCATGCCGTTGTCAAGTACCACGATCGTCTTATCCTTCAAACCGATGTAACTTTGAAAAATTCGTTCATCATGCTCATACATCTGTTGATCTTCGAGAGTCGGAGTTCGAATCCCGCCTTGGCCGAACTTAAGATGCCACGACACGGCGTCAGGTACTACAAGCAACCTGAATCCTCTCTTCTTGAGACCATAGCTAAACAGAGTTTCCTCACGATGTGCTTTCCTACTCAGAGCTAGATTATAGTCCTCCACTCCGGCACGATACAAGAACGAACAATGTAGGTGATCGACCTCATGTATCTGATCGATCATTCCCCACTGTATGTTAGGTTCGTCGTATATTTTTTCGATCAGCCCTGTAGACTTTCGAGGCGTAATCCCCCAGGCGGGAGTTAAAGTAGCTCCTGCGATCGCTCCAACATCATCCTTGATGTAACGTACCAGCTCCTTGAGGACGGTTGGTTCAGGTACCAGATCATCATCCACGCGCCAAACCCACTTAAAACCGGCAGTGTTAGCCATCTGATGTGAGTGATGCTGTCCTTTTTTAAGTGCGTACACCCATTCAAACTTGATACCTTTCAACTCCATCATCTGGAACAGATTACGATATAGCTCGTTGCTTCGTAAGTCTTTTGGATCTTGGTTGTCGTCATAAACGATGATCTTATTAGGGGAAAGAGTCTGGTTAATTACCGCGGCTAGAACCAAGGGTAACGTGGTATCATATCGATTGTAGGTGGTAATCGAGCATAAGATATTATGCATGCTTACTCCAGAATTCTACTTTGAAAGGAATCTCCTTACAGTTGAATCTATTACCTTGCGCATCTACATTCCAATGGTAAATTTGATGTGCAACTTCTAGATTAAATCCAAACTCTCGTAGTTTGTTTTCGATGATCTCAGATCCTTTGTACAAGGGATGCATCTCCAGGTGAATCTCTAATACGATCCTGTTTATCCGATTCATCTCTTCAGGGGTGGCATTTAAAATGATGTCATACTCTGCACCCTCACAATCACACTTCAGAAAGATGTTATCTCCGTCAAAGTGTTTCAATAGAGCACTAAGATTAGTAGATACCACTTCTTCAGAATTTCCAAAGTCTACATTGTAGATACTATTAACTCCACTGAAATCATGCAAGCTAATCTTGTGTAGTTCGCCTATTCTATCTGTTACGACTCTTTTAAGGGGGAGAATAGCAGGAAAGTTCTTACTATTATCCAGTAACATCGCATGTACGCTAGTTACAGGTTCTACCGATACCACCTTTTTAGCTCCGAAATACGCGGCTAAGACCGAGAAAGACCCGATATTTGCTCCGATGTCTAGAACATTTCTGTCTTTCATCTGGTTATCGGTAGTTATCTTGTATTCATCTCCGCATACAACCTCATCATAAAAATTGTCGATGTCATTCTTTAAAAATGCTAGGTCTCTTTTATAGTCTTTTAAGCCGATCCAGTCGGGGTTATACTTTTTAGCCAGCTTTAAGGTATTTTGATAGAATATGTTGGTCCAATCGGGCACTAACGATTTGTCAAATACAGTGCCTTCACCGCGATGATACATCGGAAAGTTCCCGATATGCATACTTGCCTCTTTGTTCCAAGTCATCTTCACACAGGGAGTAACCTCAAAACCAGCATTCTCCGCTTCGATGCAAAATTCGATATCTTCAGATCCCCCTACTCCGTAGTCTAGACTAAGTAGACCGATCTTGTCAAACACCTCACGTTTGATCATCACGCAAAAGAAGATGGCAAAGTTTCTCTTCGTTTCCTCTGAATGTTTGGTAAGAACACATGAGATCCCACACTTGGGATTTGAAAAGGGAGCATCTAACAGATTAAGCCAGGTACTCTTTGGTTGTTCTATCAAGAAGGCATCATTGTTCAATAGCACGATCTTATCACTGGTTGCTACTTCGATCCCTTTGTTGTTTGCCAGGGCATAGCCAAGCGGTTCTTCAAAGTAAAGTTGCTTAAACCCACCGATGGTTGACCGGTGAAAGTAACTTTCTAGATAGTTCAAGTACTCCCGAGTTTCATCCTTACATCCGTTTGCCACGATGATGAGTTCAATATCTTCCAGGTTGGTATATTTGACGATAGCTTCAATACAGGGCTTTAAAAGATCTTGGCAGTGATTATACGTGCCCACAACGATCGAGTATTTCATTTGGTTCCTAATTTTTCTTTGGCCCAAGCCGGGTTATATTTGTAAGATAACTTCAACGAGTTTTTCCAGAACACCTCATCCCAGTCAGGCACAAGTGACTTATCATGTACGGTGCCTTCACCCTTATGATAGATCGGAAAGGCTCCGGTATTCAACCCTGTAGCTGCGGACCAAGTTTGTTCACCGCACTGTAGCATGGTAAAACCGGCCCGCTGCGCTTCGATGCACAGCTCCGTATCCTCTCCGCCCCCTTTTCCATATTCCTCATTTAACAATCCGATCTTGTCAAACACTTTTCGGTGTACCATGACACAAAAGAACACAGCAAAATCTTGTCCAGCCGGGCCAGAAAAGTTTTTCAGAACGTAGCTGATGCCGCAGTTAGGATCACGCTCAAACGGAGCGTTGAGCATCTGAAGCCAAGTGTTTTTTGGCTGTTCTAGTAAGAAAGCATCATTGTTTAAGAGAATGATCTTATCGGTGGTTGCTGCACGGATGCCCAGGTTATTCGCTTTGGAATAGCCAAGCGGTTTACCACTGAAAAGTGGTTTGAAGTCTCCGATATTTGTTCTGCGAAAGTAGCTGTACAAATATTGAAGATATTCCTTGGTCTCATCAGTACAGCCGTTTGCTACGATGATCAGTTCGATATCTTCAAGCTGAGTATATCGCACGATGGCTTCTACACAAGGTTTCAACAGATCATTGCAATGTTGGTACGTGGGGATGATTATGCTATATCTTGTCATGCATGTTTATTTATTTTTAATTCTTGATGATTTTGATGGGTTAACTTGATTGTAACACCGTTCTTATTTCTTGAAAATTAAAAGTGTATTTAAACTCTGCCATGAATGTAAATAGCTGATCATATGAAAACTCCACGATGACGAAGACTTTCAATATTCCCTTCCCGACGGTAATCGGAGATCCTTGTGATCCTCCTCTTGATCCCTCCGTGAAGTTTGCGATAAACGGTGTTGACAAGGGAGCTTTACTTCCAAGATTGACCGACGTCGAGATGAACGCGATCGTCGATCCGGCAAACGGATTGATCATCTATAACACCGATCTTGCCCAGTTCTGTTTCTTTGACGGTAGTAGTTGGTCTCCGATCGGTTCAGGGGGTGGTGGAAGAGGGATTTCGGGTTATTCTGGAACTGATGGAGCTCCTGGTTCTGATGGAGCTCCTGGTTCTGATGGAGCTCCTGGTTCTGATGGAGCTCCTGGTATCTCTGGTTACTCAGGAATTGACGGTGTTTCAGGCTATTCAGGGATTGACGGCGTTTCAGGCAATGACGGAACTTCAGGATTAAGTGGTTACTCTGGTGTAATTGGTGATTCAGGCTATTCAGGTATTGATGGAACTTCTGGTTTAAGTGGTTATTCTGGAACTGACGGAAACTCAGGAGCATCAGGTTGGTCTGGTATCAACGGAATTCTAGGAGACGATGGAGCATCAGGTATCTCAGGTGAAAGCGGCACGTCAGGTATCGACGGAGCTTCCGGTTGGTCCGGTGAATCAGGTATCTCCGGTTGGTCGGGTATCAACGGAGTTCTAGGCGGAGATGGAATTTCCGGTTTCTCAGGTATCGATGGATCTTCAGGTTTCTCAGGTATCGACGGAGCAACTGGAACGTCAGGTGTTTCAGGTTACTCTGGATCTGGGGGATCAAATACTTGGTATCTTGCCTTTGCAGCTGCCCATTAAGGATAAATAAAAATTATGTTAAGATTAGATACAACTACACGTAAACTTCAAGTTTTATTAGGAGGTAATGTTACCACTAATCAACTTGATGTATTAGTTTCCTATTCTGATGCAACGAGTACATCTTATACGGGAGGTACTCAGGTAACAGTTACGAATGATAGTGCTGTAGTTGACATCTGTGATAGTCCCGACGCTAGTATTGTACGCGACATTGACCATGTTAGTATTAGAAACAATGATACCGTTTCTGCTACTATCACACTTCGGTATGATGATAACGGTACTTTTTATAAAATTATAACGGTAATCTTAGATCCAGGTGAAACGCTTGACTACACCCATGGTAGCGGATGGCAAACATTATCTCCGGGAGGGGAATTAAAAAGTATCGGTGCAACCGGTATCTCCGGTTGGTCGGGTATCTCCGGTTGGTCGGGTATCAACGGAAGTATCTTATCTACCCCCTCCGGTGATTGGAAACAGATAACTTCGATGGAATTTAACGATATTACCGGAGAATTTAGATTCTCATATCAATCTTAATCATAAATACAATCTAAGAGTTTTGTAAAACCCAAGTCTTAAGGAGACTAGTATGGCAATCGTAACAATCGTATTTAACCCACTTGATGGGTCAACGGCAGTAGTTAACGCTGCCACCGCGGATAGCAAAGCGGTAGTTGCTGAAGGTTCAGCATCAACGGCAGTAGTCAATGCTTCAACGGCAGTAGTCGATGCTTCAACGGCAGTAGTCAATGCTTCAAACGCAACAGCTGCGGCATCTTCAGCGGCAGTTGTTGCTGCAGCAGCTGCTTCTGACGCTGTAATCGCCGTGGAAGATTTCTCGACCGCGTTGATTGACGTTTCAACTGCTGTGGTAGACGCTTCAACTGCAGCTGTTAGCGCTTCGACCGCAGCCGTAGACGCTTCAACCGCGTTGGTCGGAGCCTCAACC
>OCZT010006395.1_pt1 | contig 11666 bp, 16 predicted proteins | sample 1539031 | NCBI WGS metagenome assembly OCZT01 (sample SAMEA3539308, study PRJEB22396) | soil metagenome | biome: tundra; feature: field; material: soil | place: USA | collected 2010-05 | depth 0.15 m
GTTGTATGTGCAATGTGGGAATAGAAACAGCTCTGAGTAGTGTTTATATAGGTCTTGTGGCTCCATTCCTGTGTCTTGGGATAAGCAGTTAAACCACATCCACATAAGGGCGTTTTGGTCAACATTTCGTTTAGGCTTATTGAATGAAATTTCGTGAGCCCCATTCTTAATGGTTTCTAGGACATTATCAAACTGATGATATAAATTGCCTTTATCTACAATTTCGCCTTTATCCTTTTTAAATACAATTGTTCTCATTAGTGTACGAAAATGCCCCAAATCCAAAAAAGCAGGTGACAGACTACTTTAGAGAATAAGGGGCAAATAAATATATCTACGCTGTCACACGTTTGTTTTAATTAGAAAGTGTAAAGATAGTATAAAGTGATTGTATAACAATCACTTTATATGTGAAATATGACTTAATAAATCATAACTTCCTTACTTTTCAATAATTACAATATTTGGGGCAATTGTTCTAATCTTTGAAATTTCAACATCAATTACACTGTCCCGAACATCTTCAAATGATTGGTTAGCTCCTGGACTGCAAAGTTGAAATGTAATTTCTCCACCCGAAACAGTTGAGTCAAATTCAACTTCTATTTCCTCAGCCGGAACCCCCTTGAATAGTGGGATAAATAAACTGAAATTAGCGGGTAAGTTTGAGTTTACAACTGAACTTTTATTGTCTTTTGTCGAACCGTTTTCAATTTTTTGCTGCTCAACTTTAGAATCAATTGAAGCTTCAAAGTTTTTCAGCAATGTAACTAACTTCATGTTATTTGCTTTGTCCGTGAAAAATGCTCTGTTCATTTTACAGAACTGACCGAACTCATTTGGAGCCCATCTTTTGCCTGAGTTAATTCCGAAAGCAACAAACTTTGGATGCTGTTCTAATTTGCCCGATACGTTTCCAATCGTGTACTCGTCATGCTCGTTTGTTACAAGTGAGATAGATACATTTTCCCTGTCAATAGTAACATGGCATCTGCTTGGGTCAAACTGTTCTGACCCGAAGCGCCTTTGCAAAAATTCAAATACGGACCCAATTGTTCCGACTAGGTTGATTTTGATAGGGGGCTTAATGTCTAAAATGTTCTGAGCTCTACCTTCTAAAACTGTCAATACTGTTTGTCCTTCATTCAGTACTACTTGAAATTTTTCTGTTTCCATTTTTTTTGATTTTTTTTGTGAATTAATTATGTGTTCCTGTTCTTAAAACCTGATGAATAGTTCCCTGTAATTCCTTTTGCATTGCAGGTCGTTCCGAAATCATAGTACCTTCTGAATTGTACGTCCTAACTGCTTTGTCTTCTTGGTCAATGAATGTGTAACATGTTTCATTGATATACTCGGCACGTTCTTTTATCCCTTTAAGACAAAGTTGTTTTTCCTCTTTCAGTGGGTCCATTCCGAATTTGAACGTTTTTTTAATATCGTTCAGCTCTTCTTCTTTGTCATTTATTTCAATTGACACTTCCGCAAGGCGGTCTTTTAATTCAGCAACTTTGTCCGGGCTAAACTGTTTCATGTAACCCATATCCTCTACTATATCACAATTGTCTTTTAAAAACATTTTGCGTTCCTGTAGGTCTGCATACTCTAAGCCTAAATATTTACTCATAATACTTTGTTTTTGCGCCTTACGGCAGTTTAATTATTTGTTATTTGGTTACTTTGATTCAAGTTCTAAAATTCGTTCATCCTTCCAACGGAGCTGTTTTGACATACCTGAGATGATAGACAATAGATAACTGTTTCTTTTAGCTTCTCCGTTGGCTCTTCTTTCCTCTCTGTCAGCCTTTGCGATAAGTTTGTTAGCAAACTTGCCGTTCTTGTCGTGGTGGGCTTTGAATGGCTTCGGTTGCTCAATTGGCTGATTAAATTCTTCGACGTTGAATAAAGTTTCCATCATTAATAAATTTGATTGTGCAATTCTAATTCTAAATCTTTTCGGGCAATTACTATCGGTTTACCTGTAGCTTTTGCGATTGTGTCAAACATTAATTTTGGATCACTGTTTTGACTTGAAAGGTGGAGTAACACAATATTGTAAACCTCACTCAAATCCTGCTGTAGCAATACCTTTTTTGTTGTTTGTAGCTCCATGTGTGAAAGTTGGACCCTATCTCTTACTGACCAATGCAACCCTCTTTTTACACTTTCGGCCAATGCTTCATCTGAATAATTACACTCAATTAAAGCGTGGTTCAAACCTTTAAAATTATACTCACAAAGGAATGAATCGGTAAGAAATAAAAGCGTTCCAATCTTTTCATGCTTGATTAAAAACCCTAAACAGGGGACGTCGTGGGCTGCTTGAAACGGTAATACTTTGAAATTTCCACACATAAACCCTTTCCCTGCTTCAATCTCCTTTGTCCACTTTAAGCCTTTTGCTTCAATAACACTCTTATTTGCATAGACCTGAAAAACGTTTTCAAAGTCTTTTGCAAATTTGGAGTGGTCACCGTGCAAGTGAGAAATTAATACTCCGGAAACCTTACTAACATCAAATTCTAAAACCGTTTTTGCTTTTGTCAAACTCATTCCGCATTCTAAAATTATAGCTTCGTGTTCGTCCTGAATAATGTAGCAATTCCCACTACTTGAAGAGCCTAGTACAGTTAATTTCATTTTGGCTGTTTATTGGATAGATACTTGAAATAAATCCTTGTGATAGCAACTATCATATCAGTAACTAATACTGTTGGAATTGAAAATAAGATTGTTGTCCCAACAAATACCCAAAACCCACTGAATACAAATTTTAATATCTCTAACATATCAATAAGGGATTTCTGCTTCTCCTGTTGGGGGTGTAGTTGTACTAGGTGCTGTTCCTGCTGCTCCGTCTTTTATCTCTGAGAAGTCGGCATCTTCAATGTCAAGTAATGTAGGTTTTACATCGGCAACCGCTCCATCTCTTGTGTCCTCAGCATCTTCGTTGTCCTTTGAAATGGCATCAATCATTTCAATTGATAGATAACCGTATTTAGAAATTACATTTCTCAAACACGTTTTTAATGCCATACTTTCAAAATCTCCAAGCCATCCAACGGCTCCTGTATTTTGTTCGATATTACCCAAAGCCATTAATGTTTGTACGGTAACTTCTTTTTTAGCTCTAAGCCCAGGGGAATAGCGTTTCGCATGTTTCGCCATATTTTCAAGCTCAACATAAATGGTTTTACTAAAACCGTTCATTAATTCGATGTAAGCGAAATATCCAATAACTTTGTCTGAGGTCTTTTTCCCTTCTAAATTTATTTCACCGGATAATTTATTTACTCGTTGAAGTTCGCCTTCATAGACAACATCTGCATTGATATACTTATATTGCCCTGTACGCATTGCCAATTGAATATACCCTTTATATCCGAGGACGAATGTTGGGGTAGGGTGCTTTTCCCAAACTCCTGTGGCTTGATTTTTTACGCTATTGTTGAATACAATAATGTAAGCAAACCCTAAAGCCTTATTGATTGGCAATTTCATAACTGCTGCTTTCAAAGCTTCCATTACAACTGATTTAGGGGTACAACTTTGAAGCTGCGTATCTCCACCGTACAAATCAATTATTGATGCAACAAAACTGTTGCTGTTAGCTCCTAAAGCATTTTTGAACTGCTCTTGAACACTGTCCGCAGACATCATTTGTTTTAATACGTCCACTCTTGTGAGTGAGACTACTTTTTGCTCTTCCATTTTTATTGAATTAAATTGTTCTTTTTATTCTTATGTAAAGATACTAATAAGTGATTGTAATACAATCACTTATTAGCTAAAAATATAGTTAAGAATGGCTAACAGGTGTTATCTTTTTTGCGCTTTCATCAACAACCAAATTGATAATCTGAGTTTCCATTTCAGGAATCCACGAAACACTCTCACGGTTATCGACCCAAATAGGTGCAAATGTATTTGAATGCTTAGATATAGTGTTGATTATGTCAAATCCTGCTCCAACCTGCATCGCATTGTTCAGAACTGAATAGGGAACTCCGTCAACCATACATTCAAACGTTGGGACAATGGTTCCGTCAACTTGCTGATTGAATAGTTTGAATTTAGTAAACTCAAACATCTCGTTGATTCTAGTCTGATACTCAGTACTTTTTGAAAATTCAAAAGATTTCAGAGCAAACTCTTTCTTTTCCAATATCGACAACTCTTTGTTTAGGGACTTGAATTGTTTCTCTAATTGGTCAATTCGTGTATTGGTCCTTTCGAACTCGTCTTTCAATGCAAGTTTCTTTTTTAATTCATCAATTACCAATTGAAGAGCGTTTTTTTCTTCAATGATAGAAACTGTTGAGTTTCCACCTGCTCCGGCTGTTTCAGTCAACAAACCCTTTTGAATTACAATTGCTCTTTCATTATCAACAACTAAAGAGGGTTTTACAACTGTTGAGTTTTTAAGCTCCTCAATTTGCTCTTTCAATACTTGAATACTTGACCCTTGAAATGATTCTGCTTTTATTGGTTCGCTGATAGCCAAAATAGCTGCTTCGATTTCGGCTATTTTTACATTTACACCTTTCCCTTTTGTCTTGTTTCCTTCGACTTTTAAGGCCTTTGCTACATTAAAATTATTGGTGAGTAATGTTTGCTTAGCTTCTATATCGTCCATTTCTAAGGCTCTTTTGCAAGCGGGACACTCAAACACTCCTGCGACAAATACTAATTGCTCAGCGTTGACAGTAACCCACTCCTTGCGTAATTCAGCAAGCTCAGTCTGTTTCTCAACCTTTTGTTTTTCGAGTGCTGCAACTTTTTCTTTGCGGGTGGCTTCGGCTGTTACTGCTGTTTTGCTTTTATTCTCAATCTCAACAATTTTTGCTTCGAGCGTTGCAATTGACTGAGTTTTTTTTGCAGTTTCTAAATTCAACAGCCTTTGGTTTTCAAGTTCCAGGTTATTGATTCCTTGTTGTATTTCGAGCCGTTTATTATTCTCATTTTCTGATCGTGTTGCAGCATCTCCCAACGAGCCTTCAATAACGGTCATTTTAGCTTCTTCAAATAATAAATCTGCTGTCAATTTATCGTAGTCGGGAACTACAACAATTTTTCTTTTCAGTTCATCTATTCTTTCGGGAATACCTTTCAAATCGTCCTTAATAGGTGCTTTTTTTGCAGCCAATTCTTTTTTGTACGCTTCAAACGATACGCCTGTTGTGTCTAAAAGAACCTGTTTGAATGACTCATTATCTCCGGCAATGTCAGCATCGGTTATACCGCCTACCATTTCGTACAATAACCGTCTTTGCTCGTCTTTACTGAGGTTCGGAAAATAAGCAGGGTTGGTAATTGATTTGAAAACCGTTTCATTACACCACTCAGCAACTTTGCGGTCATATTCGCCTTTGCTTACTTTTACGTTATTGACATGGTAACGAGTTTCGTTATCTTTGAAAATTTCAAACTCTTCACCTCGTGGCTTAACCCAATTCTCTGCATAAACTCTTCTGAGGATAGTTTCTTTTCCGTCAATAGAAAGTATTGCTTCAACCTCACATTCTGCTTTGTCGGCTGTTTTACCTGCCTTGTCGAATGTCTTTAGTTGATTGTCTTGTTTCCCTTGATGGTCTTTACCGAACATTGACCAAATAAACGCATCGAACAAAGTTGTTTTCCCTGTTCCATTAGCTCCGTGAATGAATGTTTCGTTTTCAGTAAATACAAAACTTTCGCTGTGTACACCTCTAAAATTCCGTAATGTTAGTTTTTTTAATGCTATTTTCATATTGTCCTTATTGCGCCTTTCGGCTGATTAGAATACTTGATTTAAAACCTTGTCACATTCACTTTTTCTGAATCTAACAATACCGCCCTTTTTTTCGAACTTGATATATTTATCCTTTCGCCACCTGTAAAGAGTAGTAACACTCACTTTCAAATAAGCCTGAGCTTCTTTTGAATTAAGGTAAGAATCTTCTACAATCTCCTTAACCTCTGTTGGAGCTGCCGAATTTTGCAACTCCAAAAACTCTCCGACGGTCAACTGCCAAAGAGGTTTATTTGAATCAATCATTATGAAATTTATTAAGATCGTTTGCATTTGCTTCTACGGTCAATAACAGCTTTTCATATTGAGCTAAACTAAAATCATCATTTTTAAAACTAAGTAACTCAATTTGAATTTCACCCTTCATGGTTCTGATTGTCTTTTCTTTCCAATCTACTACAACCGTGAACGGTTTAATTGTGTGCGACATCGTTTGTTTAGCGGTGTCATGTGATGTTTCGTAATTAAATACTGTGTCCTTTTCCATTATTTGAATAGTTTATTTTTGTGAGCAAAATCCTGAAATTCAATCAAAGAATGCAATCCCAATTTTTGAAGTGCATTTCTTCTGTGGTTTCTTACTGTATGAATTGACAGGAATAAACTATCTGCAATCGATTCAGTTTTACAATTATCAAAATACATTTTCATTACTTCCAATTCCCTTACTGATAGCGTACTATCAAATTGAGGTTGACAAATAATTTTAAAGTATTTACATTCTGCTATCCGAGGACATTTTACCATCTCAAAATTGTAATTGCCAAATTCGTCAATGTCCGGCTGACGGTCGTTTTCTCCAAAGCAGCAGTTAATTACTCGCCTTGCTCTTAGAAAATCGTAATACGGTTTATTTGTTGAGCTTTTAGCATATTCTTTTGAAAGCGCTTCGAACTGTTCAGGATAAAACGTCTGGCTTTTTTCGAGAATCTCAGTGATTATTTCTGTATCTTTTTGTGTCAATTCTTTTACTACTGAATCACCAACTAATCGATACATCGATTCACCATTTATGGGGTCTGTATAAAATTCTGTCATTTTGAAAATAGATTTTCTATTTGAATGCCTGTAAGTTCAGACAATATTTCTAAATCTTTAGGGTCTGATGGTTTAGTTTTTCCCATAACCCAAAATCTTACAGTCGCAATGTTCTTTCCGGTCTTTTCTGCAACTCGTTCTACAAAATCAGTTTTAGGAGCTATAGCCCTTGGTAGCTCTTTGTAATAACTTGTCAGATTTAACTGACTTTCAGATGTCATTTCTTTCATTATGTTCGTTTTTATTGATTGTAATTCAAACACTATATATTATCTTTGTGTTTAATACTTTTGTATTGTGATGTAAAGATAAGCGATTTATTTTGATTAGGAGCAATTATGCTCATAATTTAATGTTAATGATTATTAATTATTCGTATATGTTTGATTTAAAAAGGTTTAGACTAGATAATAAAATGAGTCAGAACGCTGTAGCAAATTATTTTGGCTGCGATCAATCTTTTATATCTCAAATAGAAAGAGGTATTAGACCAATGCCCGATGGATATATGAGCAAAATAGAAGCAGATAAATCAGTAATAGTATATGATTTCAACATTAACAATAATATTTCCACAGTGCAAAATCAAATTTTAATTCCACTTATACCTATTTCAGCGCAGGGTGGCACTTTGACAGATTTTACAATGGCAATAAAAGATTATGATACAGAGAAGATAATATCACCAATTAAAGGGGCTGATTTTGCGATTACTGTAACAGGGGATAGTATGGCTCCTGAATTTCCTAATGGATGCCAAATACTAATCAAAAAAATCAACTGTGATAGTTTTATTGAGTGGGGTAGAGTTTATGTCTTAGACACCAACAATGGGGTAGTGATAAAGATAATTAATGAGATAGAAGAATGTCCTGAATTGCTATGCACTTCTATGAACGCAGACCAAACAAGATATGCTCCCTTTAAAGTTCCAAAGCCGGATATCTTAGGGATGTACAGAGTATTAATGTGTATGTCAATGAAATAAATATTAACTTTTAAAATAAACATTATGATTTGGATAATTCTAGCATTAATTATTTGTGTATTAGTTTTCGGATGGTGGGGTCTTTTGATATTCGCTGTATTAGTAGGTGTATTTTATCTAATCTTAGTCAATAGTAAGCCTATAAAACCACTTGAATCAAGTATTGGAAGTCATCCAACTATAAATCAAACTGAGCAATCATTGGCAAAATGTCCAAAATGTGGTTCTAGTCAACTAACGGCAAACAAAAAAGGGTTTAGCATTGGCCAAGCAGTTGCCGGAGGAATAATTGGTGGATCAATAGGAATGAACAAAATTAAAATTACATGTTTAAAGTGTGGAAATGTATTTAACCCAGGGCAAGGAAACTAAAATTAAAAGCAATGAATCTACAGCAACATGAAAAACTGCTCGTCTTCTATAAGATGGCAGTAGCAAAAAATCTTACGGCAATGGACTTTACGAATGAAATGAAAACGGCTGAAATTCAGCTAGACCGTTCGTTCGTGGAAAACGGAAAAGAAGACATGAATTTAGGTATCTATCTCGAAGAATTAAAAACACTTAAAAAAAACTACGGCAATGAATAATCCTGAAAGCATCGCTATCATCAACCGCTTTTACGAAGCGATTGATGTACTTATCTCAGAACGACAATTACGAGGGGTAAAAACATTTACTGATAAATACAATATCAATCGTTGGAATTTAAACACTGTAAGAAAAAACCCTGAGTCAGACATGTTCCAACTCGTTTGGGTTTCTTATTTAATAACGGACTTCGGTGTTTCTGCAGAATGGATCATGACAGGGAAAGGGTGGATGTTTGGAGTTGAAAGCCCACAGTTTGCAATCTTGAAACATAAAAATGTTACAAAAGCAAATTGACTAAATCAGTTTTCATCTCTTCGTCAATTTCTCTATATCGTGCAAAAGATTTACTTCCTTCTTTATGGCCTGTCAAAGACCCGACTAAGTTTTGGTCCTTCACTTGTTTGTAAAGATTTCCAACAAAACATCTTCTCGCCAGGTGAGAGGATGCAATTAAGTTTAACGGTTGTTTTTCCTCTTCCCTTGTGGTAGGATTGACAACCGTTACCATTCTAGTAAGTTTAGCAAAGGTGAACATTTCTTTTATTGCCAAATTATACTTCTGCTCTGAAATGAACGGCATTAGCGATTCTCTTTCATCGTCCCTATACCGGTCTATAATTTCCAAAGCAATTGAGTTCAACGGGACCCGAACCGTGACAAGGCTACCTTCTTTTGTTTTCCTAGCGATGTACTCGATTGCTCCATTTATAATACTTGACTTCTTCATTTTGTAGTAGTCACCTACACGGCAACCAATCAAACAATGCAGAACGAATATATCTCTCTGTACTGCTAACTTCGGCAATTTTGCCATATTCTTTGCATACAACTGATTGCGTTCTTTTATGTCGATGTAGTATGGTGTTCCGTAAACCGATTCTTCGATAGCATACTTTTTAAATGGGCTTACACTTATCTTTTCATTTTCAACACACCAAAGGAAAAACGTTCTAATTTTTACGAACATATCATTTATTGTATTCTGTCCACGAGGGGACGGCAGCCGACTCTCTTTTACAGTAACCCAAATGTCAGGGAACTTTTTATAAACTTCATCTTCAATTCTGAAAAACTTATCAATATCAGAAAGTACTTTTTCGTCAACCTCTTTCAACTTTAGTGTATAAGCAGGATTCTCTTTTTGTTTGTACAGCTCATACCTTTGGAGTGACCGAAATGATACCTTTATAGAACGGAGCCGTCCGACAGACAATTTTCTATTATCAATAAACTCAGAGAATGTTTCAAAAAATGTCGGCTCCACTGCAACAACTTTGTATTTTTCGGGAAAGTGAAATGTATCAACACAAGTTTCTAGCCATTCCTTTGAAATGATTTTTTTATCAGTTTTTTCACATTCAGATAAAACATGTTTTTTCAACTCGCTTAATTTTGTATTTAATGCAATCAAAAGTGTTCGCTCCTCAGTTTCAATTTTTGGGATAGAAACTTCATTCTTTTTAGTCCAACGATTGACAGATACAAACAGTCCGGATTTAATTCTATATCTTTGCGTTTGGCTTACTGAAAAACGCATTAATATCTCAGACCGATTTAGGGTGTCGAATTTTTCGGATAAACTCAAAGTTATTGTTGCCATGTCGTTTTTATTTGTTCGTGTACAAAGATAAGGTTTTTGTCCACGAAATGTCCACCTGATGCAAATATAACCGAAACGATATGTTACAGTTTGAAAATATTTATTATCTTTGTCCGTCTTTTACAGGGATTTCAGGATTTTAAATATTTCTATGTATAACATAGTATAACGGTCTTCAAACACCTCCTGGGTCACTGATAAACAATTCAATATAATTTATTAACTCAAAATTAACAAAAATGAAAAGGAATGGATTAGTAGCTGTTATTTTAAGCGCAGTTATTTTATTTGCAAGCTGTAGCTCAATGAGCAAAGCTGTAAAGGGTGGTTTACTTGGTGGTGGCGTAGGCGCTGCACTTGGTGCCGGCGTAGGCGCTTTAATTGGAAAAGATGCTAAAAGTGCTGCAATTGGTGCCGGTATTGGTACTGCAGTAGGTGCAACAACAGGTGTGATTATTGGCAAAAAGATGGATAAAGCTGCTGCTCAGGCTGCTGCTATCGAAGGTGCCAGAGTTGACAGTATTAGAGATGCTAATAATTTGAAAGCATTGAAAGTGACTTTTGATTCAGGAATTTTGTTTGCTACAGGTAAAAGTACTTTGAACCCATCTTCTAAAGCTGCATTAACTAAATTCTCTAAAATTTTGGTTGCTAATCCTACTATGGATATCACTGTTTTAGGACATACCGACAATGTAGGTTCTTTGGATACGAACCAAAAACTTTCTCAAGGTCGTGCACAAGCCGTTGCTGATTTCTTGAAATCACAAAACGTTGGTGAAGCTCAAATCAAAGACATTATTGGTAAAAACTTTTCTCAACCGGTTGCAGACAATGCAACTGCTGCAGGTAAAGCTGCTAATCGTCGCGTAGAAGTATACATGTATGCAAGTGCTGCAATGATTAACGATGCTGCTGCTCAGGCAAAATAAGAAATAAAACATATTAGATAAGGCACATGTAAATTTGATTTACATGTGCCTTTTTTTGTGCATTGTCTTCGCGTTATTTCAGTTGCCGAAAATATATTTATGTTTGGACTGAATTTACATTTTGTGCCTAATTGGATAAAAAATGTAAATTTTGTATGGAATAAATTGTTCAGCCTTTTTATTTTATAATTTTGCGAGTCAAAAATCGATACTTACAAAATAAATTTGTCATGATTCAAGAAAATTTTATACGCCTTTTCGAGGATGGTTTTCGTAAAAACTGGAATCTTCCGGGATTCAGTAACTATGGCGAAAACCTTACGTTGAGCTATGCTGATATTGCTAAAAAGGTGGCGGAATTACATATTTTATTTGATCAATGTGGATTAAAACAAAATGATAAAGTAGCACTTATTGGACGGAATAATGCAAATTGGGCGGTTACTTATTTGTCTGTTGTGACTTATGGTGCTGTTATAGTCCCAATTTTGCAGGATTTTAATCCTAACGATGTGCACCATATCACCAATCATTCCGAATCAAAGCTTCTGTTTGTCGGCGATGCGATTTGGGAAAATTTGGAAGAAGAAAAATTTACCACTATTAAAGCTATCTTCTCGCTAACTAATTTTGGTTGTATCACTCTTTTAAATAAAGAATCTAATAAAAATGCCGAAATTGAAGCTGTGATTAAGAATACACAAAAAACGATAAAAGATACCT
>OCZT010006396.1_pt1 | contig 11664 bp, 8 predicted proteins | sample 1539031 | NCBI WGS metagenome assembly OCZT01 (sample SAMEA3539308, study PRJEB22396) | soil metagenome | biome: tundra; feature: field; material: soil | place: USA | collected 2010-05 | depth 0.15 m
GGGCTCCTTGAGGTCGGGCATGAAGATCTGCGGGTGACGGCGAAGCATCTCGTAGAGCGCCGTCGTCCCGCTCTTGGGATGGCCAACGATGAAGAAGTCCGGCACGCGCCGCCCCGCCGCAACCCCCGCAGCGCCGGCCACGCCCTGCTCCCCATCCCGGGACTCAGTCGAGCCGGTCATAACCCCACAACGAGATGAGATCCCGCCCCAGATACTCACTCACCTCAGCCACCTCCGGCAGATAACGACGCCGCAACTCCAGCATCAGCTCCTCATCCACAGGCGGCGGCGGCGCGAGCACGAAACGCTCGCGCACCGCCCCGAGCATCCGATGACGCAACTCACGCGGCGCCACCGCCTTCACCGAAGCCTTCACAGCACGCGAAACCGGACCGCGCCCCACAGACACCGCATGCACCAGCTCATCGAGCTGCTGCGAACGCATCCGCACACTCGGATTCGCCTCCGTCACAGCAACGGGCAACTCATCATCCACACCCAGGAAACCCAGCACCCGACGCACCGTCGCCTCATTGTCAGCACGAAAATCGTCATACACCAACACCAACAACTGCTCCCGCGGAAACACAGCATGAAAACGCCGCAACTGCTCCGCATAACGGACCCGGTCGGAGTACTGCAGCGCCTCCGGCCGCGGCGAGCCCGGGGGGATGTGCCTGCCCTCGCGCCGCGCCCCCTCCAGCGAGAGCGCGGTCCGCAGGTCGCGCTCGGTCTCGATGTGATCCTGGAGGTACTGCATGTGCAGCGAGCTCAGCAGGCTCGCGGGCTCGCGCAGGATCGCGATCATCCGCGCCGCCGGCTGCAGCTCGGCGATCCGCCCGGGCGCGGCGCGCGAGACGAGATACAGCGAGGAGGCCTCCCCCGCCTTCTGGTCGGCGCGCGCCGGCGCGAACAGCGCGAGGTACTCATCGAGCGTCGCGGGCAGCGCCCCGGCGGCGGCGCGCTGGACGCGGCGGGGCAGATCCGGCGCGAGGAACGCGGGCTCCTTGAGGTCGGGCATGAAGATCTGCGGGTGACGGCGAAGCATCTCGTAGAGCGCCGTCGTCCCGCTCTTGGGATGGCCAACGATGAAGAAGTCCGGCACGCGCCGCCCCGCCGCAACCCCCGCAGCGCCGGCCACGCCCTGCTCCCCATCCCGGGACTCAGTCGAGCCGGTCATAACCCCACAACGAGATGAGATCCCGCCCCAGATACTCACTCACCTCAGCCACCTCCGGCAGATAACGACGCCGCAACTCCAGCATCAGCTCCTCATCCACAGGCGGCGGCGGCGCGAGCACGAAACGCTCGCGCACCGCCCCGAGCATCCGATGACGCAACTCACGCGGCGCCACCGCCTTCACCGAAGCCTTCACAGCACGCGAAACCGGACCGCGCCCCACAGACACCGCATGCACCAGCTCATCGAGCTGCTGCGAACGCATCCGCACACTCGGATTCGCCTCCGTCACAGCAACGGGCAACTCATCATCCACACCCAGGAAACCCAGCACCCGACGCACCGTCGCCTCATTGTCAGCACGAAAATCGTCATACACCAACACCAACAACTGCTCCCGCGGAAACACAGCATGAAAACGCCGCAACTGCTCCGCATAACGGACCCGGTCGGAGTACTGCAGCGCCTCCGGCCGCGGCGAGCCCGGGGGGATGTGCCTGCCCTCGCGCCGCGCCCCCTCCAGCGAGAGCGCGGTCCGCAGGTCGCGCTCGGTCTCGATGTGATCCTGGAGGTACTGCATGTGCAGCGAGCTCAGCAGGCTCGCGGGCTCGCGCAGGATCGCGATCATCCGCGCCGCCGGCTGCAGCTCGGCGATCCGCCCGGCAGCCGTCGGGGACCACAGGTAGGTCGCCGAGGCCTCGCCGAGCACCTGATCGGGCATCGCGGGGGCGAACAGCGCGAGGTACTCCTCGAGCGTCGCCGGGGAGCGCCCGCGGTGTGACTCGCGGGGGATCTCAGCCGCGAAGAACGTGGGTTCCTTCAGATCGGGCATGAAGATCTGCGGGTGACCGCGGAGCATGTCGTAGAGGGCCGTGGTTCCCGTCTTGGGGTGCCCGACGATGAAGAAGTCCGGCATGCGCCCGCCACCCGCCCCGGCGCGCGCGCCGGCGTCCGAGCGCGGGAGCGGATGTCCCTCAGCCAAGTTGGTCATAGCCCCACAGCGAGACGAGGTCGCGGTCGAGGTACTCGCTGAGCGCCTCCACCTCGGGAGCGAAGCGCCGGCGCAGCTCGAGCGCGAGCGTCTCGTCGGCGGGGCGCGGCTCGGCGAAGATGACCTTGCGCCGGACGGTGCGCAGCGCCTGGCGGCGCAGCGCACGCGTCGTGAGCGCCTTGACCGACGCCTTCACGGCGCGTGAGGCGGGACCGCGCCCGTCGGAGACCGACTGCACGAGGTGGTGCAGGGGCTGGGAGCGCACGCGCACCGAGGGATTGGCCTCGGTGGCGGCGACCGGGACCTCCTCGTCGACGTCGAGGAACCTCAGCACGCGGCGGGCCGTGCCCTCGTTGTCGCTGCGGAAGTCGTCATAGATGAGCACGAGCATCTGCTCGCGCGGGAAAACCGCGCGGTAGCGCTCCAGCTGCTCGACGTACTTCACCATCTCGGAGTAGAGGAGCGTCTGCGGACGCACGGAGTCGCGCGGGATGTTCCGGCCCTCGCGCCTGGACTCCTCCAGCGCGAGCGCGGTCCGCAGGTCGGTCTGGTCCTCGACGTGCGTCTGGACGAACTGCAGGTGCAGCGAGCGCAGGAAGCTCGCGGGCTCGCGCAGGATCGCGATGATGCGCGCGCCGGGGTCCACCTCGGCGATGCGGGCGGCGGCGGACTCGGAGAGCAGGTAGACGGGCGAGGCCTCGCCGGCGCGCTGCTCGGGTTCGGCGGGCGCGAACAGTTGCATGTACTCCTCGAGCGTGTCCGGCCGTCGGCCCGGCCGTCGGAGGCGCGACTGCAGCTCGGGCACGAAGAACCACGTCTCCTTCAGATCCGGCATGAAGATCTGCGGGTGTCGACGGAGCATGTGGTGAAGCGCGGTCGTCCCGCACTTGGGATGCCCGACGATCATGAAGTCGGGCATCCGCCCGGCGCGATCGCCGCCCGCGGGCATCTGTCTACTCGACATCGTCATAGCCCCACAGCCTCACGAGGTCGCGGCCGAGATACTCGCTCAGTGCGATCACGCCCGGCTTGTATCGGCGGCGCAGCTCTGCCATCAACTCCTCATCGGGAGGATACGGCTGAGCGTAGACGAGGCGTTGCTGGGTGGCATCGCGCAGGCGCCGGCGGAATCCCGCCGGCATGGCGGCCTTGAGCCCCGCCTTCACGGTGTGGGAGATCGGCCCGCGACCGACCGACAGCGCGTGCACGAGATGATGAACTCGCTGCGAGCGAACACGCACCGTCGCATTGGCCTCCGTCGCCTCGATCTGTACGCTGTCGTCCACCTCGAGGAACTGCAAGACCCGTCGTACCACGGCATCGTTGTCACGGCGAAAGTCATCGTAGATCAGCACGAGCACCTGCTCGCGCGGAAAGGCGTCGTGATAACGACGCAACTGCTCGACGTAGCACACCTGATCCGAGTACATGAGCGCCTGGGGCCAATATGTGTACTGGGGAATCTGGCGGCCTTCGCGTCGTGGGCCCTCGAGTAAGAGGGCGGTGCGAAAGTCGGCCTCCGTCTCGACGTAGGACTCGACGTATTGCAGGTGAAGCGAACGGAGGAAGCTCGCCGGCTCTCGGAGGATCGCGATGATGCGAGCGTCCGGCCGCACCTCCGCGATCCGCTGCGCTGCGGTGCGCGACCAGAGATACTGCGCCGAGGCCTCGCCCACGCGCTGCGCCTCACCGGCGGCGACGAACAGAGCCCTGTACTCCTCGAGTGTGCTCGCGGTCCCTTCGGGCCTCGGCGGGGTGCGTTCGTGCAGCTCGGGCGCGAAGAACCAGGGCTCCTTGCCGTCGGGCATGTAGATCTGGGGGTGGCGTCTCAGCATCGTGTAGAGCGCGGTCGTTCCGCTCTTGGGAGCACCGACGATGAAGAAGTCCGGGAGTCGTTCCACGCTCACCGGTCACCTCCCATGCGACAGCAGCAGCACACTCAGCCGCCGTGTCAGCTTCCGACCGAACGTCGCATCAGGAGATCGGTTCCTGGCTGGACGCGCCCGACGCGAGCTTGCTCGCGGAGCGGTAGTAGGCGTTGTCGACCTGCAGGAGATCGATCGTGTCGAACCCCGCGAGCTCGCCACCGACGACAACCATCACGCGGTCGCACATGTCCAGCGTGGACATGCGGTGCGCGACGACGAACAGCGTCAGGTCCTGCTTGAGCGCGGTGAGGGACTCTTGGATGAGCTTCTCCGAGTGCGGGTCCAGCGCGCTCGTGGGCTCGTCGAGCACGAGCACCTCGGGACGCGCGGCAAGGGCGCGCGCAAGGCAGATGCGCTGTTGCTGGCCGCCGGAGACTGCGTCGGCCCGGGGGCCGACGATCGTCTCGTAGCCGTCGCGCCAGCCCACGACGTCCTCGTGAATGCGCGCCAGCCGCGCGGCGCGCTCGACGGCCTCGTCGTCCAGATCTCGGAAGTAGCGGATGTTGTCCGCCACCGACGCATGCACGAGACGCGGCTCCTGCGGCACGTAGGCCACCAGTCGATGCCAGTCGGCCCGCGCGAAGTCCTCGGCGGGCGTGCGATTGACCAGATACCGCCCCTCTCCAGGGCTGCGCAACTGGAGCAGGACCTGCACGAGCGTGGACTTGCCTGCGCCAGATGGGCCGACGATACCGACGGCCTCGCCGCGCTGGACCTCGAAGCTGATGTCGTCGAGGACGGGGCGCTCGGGTCGGTAGCTGAAGGACACGTGCTCGAAGGCGATCGTCTGGACCGCCACGAGCGGGAGATGGCCCTCGGCGGGCTTGCTCTCCGCGTAGCGCCGCTCGGCTTCCTGGAGACGCTCGATGTAGGGCAGCGACTGGCGCAGCGCCTGATAGGAGCCGAGCATCTGCTGTCCATTCGTACCAGCCCGCACCAGCAGCAATATCACCGCCCCCAGCGACACCGCGTGGCCCCTCCCCGCGCTGTAGAGCGCCGCGAGGCCGCCCACGAGCATGAGGTAGATCAGGCTCTGATAGAGGTTCGGCGAGAGTTTGCCGAAGAGCTGCGTCCGGAAGAACAGGGATTGCGCGGCCCCGATCAGGCTCTCGAGTCGCGACCGCTGCGCCGCTGCGACGCCGAAGACCTGCGTCTCCTCCGCGACCCGATTCGCCTCGCTGATGCCACCGGCGTACTCCATCTGTGCCTGAGACAGGGCACGCGCGTGTCGCACGCCGATCGCATTCAGCGGCCGCAGTGCCCCGAACAGGGACACCGCTACGAGCAGCACCACGGCTGCCGCCAGCGCGTTCAGCGCGAGCGCGGAGATCATCAGCACCAGAAACGTGAACAGTGACGTCAGGAGACTCGACGCCTGCAGCGCGCCGCTGGTGGCCGAGATCACCTGGCTCGTCATGATCTCCTGCAGGTGGCCCTCCAGGTCGCGTGACTGCGCCTCCCAGGAGGCACGGCTGAACGCGTCGAACAACCTTCTGCGCAGCGTGGCCTGGACGTCGGCGGCGATCCGCGCGGGCAGGACGGAGATCGGCACCTGGAAGGCGAGCCGGACCAGCGTCAGGCCAAGGGCGAGCGCGATGAGCGCTTCGACGGACGCGTGGGCGTGCACCGGCCCGATGTCGACCTGCACCTCTTTCGCGCCCGTCACCAGGGTGGCCGCGACCTGCGCGACGAGCGCCAGGATGCCGGCTTCTGTGAACCCGGAGAAGATCGAGCTCACAGCCAGCGCGATGACGAGCCTGCGGCGATCGCCGAACAGCGCGGTCAGCCGCGCCCGCGTGATCGCGAACGAGGCCGGCGCCACGTCCTCCCGCGCCCCCACGCGGCTCACGCCGGCGCCGCCTCGGGCACGGTCTCGCGCGGCCATCTTCGGCCTCCCAGCCAGTATGCGGCGATTCCCACCGTGAACCAGAAGAACGGTCCCGCGGCCGAGGTGTCCATGAAGGCCCCGCGCAGGCCCATGATTGCGTAGGCGAACAGGATCCCGAACACGGCCGCAAGATCGATGCGCACGTCGATGTCCTTCACCCGGGGCAGCCGCCGAACAACGAGGATGCCGACTTGGATCAGCAGCCCGACGAACAGGATCAGGCCGGGCGCTCCCAATTCATCGACCACGTAGTTGTACTGCGTCTCAGAGGTGACGCCATGACCTTCCAGCTCCCCCTTCACCTTGCCACCGAAACTGGACGCCGGCCCAGTCGTCGCGAGGCCGAAGCCGAACGGCGCGCTCTGTATGTAGTGAGGAATGAAGCCGAGGCTCTTTTCCTTGTAGCTCGTGGACGTCGTGCTCACATTTTCGGGAGCGATGCTCGTGTACCGCGAGAACACTTCGCCGCCCTCGGCCGAGACGAACAGGATCCCGAACGGCAGCGCCAGCGCCATGATCGCCACGAGAGCGCCCAACGGGCGCGTGATTCTTCGTCCGGCGCTGAGGGAGAGGAGCATGAAGGCAGCCAGGGAGATGACCGAGCCGACGACCGCCAGGCGCCCGAGGCCCGTAGCCACGGCGACCATCGCTCCGAGCGCGAGCATGGCCGGCACCCATCGTCGCCTTTTCGCGGTCGCAAACAGCGCGAGCGTTCCCGCGAGTGCGATCACGCCGGTGCCGCCGCCGAAGCCGGCGTCGGAGCCGAGGCCCGGCGGACGGTTGAGCGCGGTGCCGTTGGCGCTCTTGTATTTGCGTCCCGTGAGGATTTCGGTGCCGTTGACCCGTTCGGAGTAGCCGGGTCCCCAGGCGGCGAGCTGGGCGGGCGTGATCCGCGTCTGGTAGGTGCTCACGATGCCGTTGGCCAGAGCGATGACTCCGAGGATGATGAACATCTTGCGAAAGCGCTCCTTCGAGCGCATCAGCATGTAGCCGAAGAAGAAGAACGGAACCCACTCGAGCTGCTGACGAAAGCCCCCGATGACCTTGAGGGTCCCGGCCGTTCTCGGGTTCAGGGCCTCGGCGAGGACGAGCACGATGAACGCGAGTACCCATCCGAACAGGGGAGGTAGCTTCGCGCGCTCGCGACTGGCGAGCATGCGCATGACCGCACCGAGCGTGACCGCGCCGATCAGCAGATCGCGGACGCCCGACGACACCTGACTGGCGCTCAGGAGCTTCACCGGCCCGTCGAGCATCCCGAGGTAGATCGCCAGGATGGAGACCGATATCTCGAGGCGTGGACTCACGACGAGCGCGACGATGCCGAGGATCCCCAGCGTCAGCGCGAACAGCAGCGCGAAGTTCGGATGCGAGACCTGAAGCGTGATCGCGAGGGCGAGCAGGAGCGGCAGCAGCCCGCCGAGCGCCAAGAGCCTCAGCTCGCGCATCCGACGAGCCATGACTATCGGGTGCCCCCGTCCATGGGCCCCCGGCAGACGCGCGGGGACGGTGCTCATCGCAGGATCGGGTTGCGCCGGCGCCTGCCTGCGCTCACGGCGGAGAAGCCGTACTTCTTCATGTCCGATCTGGTGGCGGCGTTTGCGACGACTCCCAGCACCGGCGCAGTCGCCGTGCGCGCGAGCAGCTGCACCAGTCGTGACGCGGAGGCCTCACGCGTGTGCTCGATACGCGCGACGATCACGATCGCATCCACGGCCTGCAGCAGCGGCATCACGTCACTGACCTGCAGCGGCGGCGGGGCGTCGATGAGGACGTAGTCGTGCCCGCTGGCCGCCGAGCGCAGGAGACCCTGCATGGCCGGGCTGGCCAGGAGCGCGGGTGGATTGGCGGCGTGCCCGCCCGCGGTGAGCACCGAGAGCGAGCCGGGGCCACCGGACTGGACGACCGTCGAGAGGCCGCCGTCGCCGCCGTCCCGCTGCTCCACGGCTGCTGGAGCGGCGAACTGGACACGCTGCACGGCTGTGTCGAATGAGCTCGCGCCGACAAGGACCTCAGCGAGCCCCTCGGGCGAGCTCACGTCCAGCAGCTTGCCCTGCACCGGCCGGCGCAGATCGGCCTCGATCACGGCGACGCTCACGCCGGCGTCGCGCTGGGTCAGCGCGAGGTCGGCGACGAGGCTCGAGCGGCCGTCGCCCGCGTCCGCGCTGATGAACAGGATCACGCGCGGTGAGCCGTTGCCGCCGCGCTCGTGCACGTCCACCATCTGCAGCGCCGTGTTCAACCTCCTCAGAGGCTCGACCAGCGGCTCCGCTGGGCGCACCTGGCCATCGCGATGGACGACGGGGTTCTTCACCGCCGGAAGCGCGGCCAGGACGGGAGATTCGAACAGTGCTTCGATCTGAGAGATCGATCGCAGCCTGCGCTCTAGGCGGCCGATCAGGAAGGCGGCGATCGCGGCCAGCAGAACACCGAGCACGAACCCGAAGATCGCGTTTTTTTTCGGCGTCGGTTCGAGCAGCGTGGCGGCCTTCGGCTTCGCCGGACTCACCTGCTGGACGGTCGCCACCCCCAGGTCCGATTCGAGCTGATTGATCTTGCTCGCGAGGTTCGCGGCCTGGATCACCGCCGAGCCTCCCGGCTTGCTGCCACCTTTGGTGGTCCCACCTTTGCCCGGGACCGCCGTCGGCGTGGAGGCGGCGGATTGCGAGGCTTCGATCCTGCGGAGCTGCTTTCTCTCGTTGGAGATCGCCGCCCTGACCTGGCGCTGGTAGTTGGTGTGCTGGCGCGCGATGTACACGAGCGCGTAGGCGTTCGCGAGGCGCGCAGCGGCCTTGCCCGTTCGCGCTTCGGCGGTGATCGCGACGAAGTCGCTTCCAGCCGCCGATTTCGCGTGGACCTTGCCGCGCACGCTTGCATGTACGTGTTCGGCCTTCAGGCGCGCCTGAACCCCTTCCGCGACGACCCCCGAGGTGATCAGCGAGGCGGCGTCGGCGAGCGAGCGGCTGGTCAGTGTCGACTTGCCGCCGCCGCCGCTGACGAGCTGCTGCGCTTCGGAGCCGACGCCGAGGTCGAGCTGCGTGGTTGCCTGGTACAGGGAGGGCTGACGCTTGTAGTACTCGTAGGACGCCCCCGCAACAACCAGGCCCACCAGGAGGATCAGCCACTTACGCTTCCAGAGCGGGGCGAGGATCGTGGCTGCGTCGGTCGTCTCGTTCATCGAGTTCTGGATCCATCCATGGCCTGGGCACAGCCATCATCCGTCTTTGCGTCACCAAAGAGTAGCGCGCGATCTTCTACATCGAGCACGCTTGCGTGCAACGATGGCGGCATGCGCCAATCGTCCCTCGACCCCGCCCAAGCCTCCATCGACGGTGGAGGTCGAGTGCAAGACGATAGCGGAGAAGGCGGGGAATGTGGGCGACGATTGCTCGTCGTCAGCCACCCCGCCGTGGTGAGTGTCAACCAGGAGGTCTACCGCGAGCTGCGGCGCCGCGGCTGGGATGTGACGATCGTGACACCGAGCAGCTGGCCGTCGGAGTACACGGGGCGCTCGATGCGCCCGCGGGCGCTGCCGGGGATGGAGGACTCACTGCTCCCGATTCCCGTCCTGTTCGCGGGGCGCCCCCAGCGCCACCTCTACCGCGCCCGCTGTGGCTCCCTGTGCGATCGACTGCGCCCCGACGTGGCCTTCATCGAGGCCGAGCCGTATTCGCTGGCGACGGGCCAGTGGTCTTTCACCCTCGCGCGCCGCGGCGTTCCCTTCGGCGTGCAGTGTTATGAGAATATCGACAGGAAGCTCCCGCTGCCGGTCCGCTGGATGCGATCGCGGGTGCTCGGCAGGGCCGCCTTCGTCGCCGCCCGCTCGGCCACGGCGGGCCGGCTGGCTCGTGAGTGGGGGGCCGCCGGCGAGGTCGGCTTCGCTCCTCCCGCGGTGCCCGGCTGGGAGCGCCCCGCGGGTGCCCCGCCGCGCCCCTTCACGATCGGCTACGCGGGGCGGCTGATCGAGAGCAAGGGCCTGCTCGACCTGCTCGCGGCGGTGCGCGAGCTGCCCGCCCCGGTCGAGCTGCTGCTGATCGGCGACGGCGAGCTCAGGGCGCAGCTCGACGGGCAGGCGATCCCCGGCTCGCAGGTGCGCGTGGTGAACGGGCTCGGCCACGACGAGATGCCCTCCGGCTACGCGCAGATCGACGTCCTTGCGCTGCCCTCGCACACCACCGCGACCTGGAAGGAGCAGTTCGGTCGCGTGATCGTCGAGGCGCTCTGGTGCGGGGTGCCCGTCGTCGGCTCGGACTCCGGCGAGATCCCCTGGCTGATCGAGCTGACGGGCGGCGGGCTCGTCTTCCCGGAGGGCGACCGGGCGGCGCTGGCCGCGCGCCTGCTCAACCTGCGAGAGGACACCGCCCTGAGGGAGCGGCTCGCCACCGCGGGGAGAAGCGCGGCCGAGCGGCTGTTCTCTGTGAGCTCGGCGACCGACCCGCTCGAGGAGATGCTGCTCGGCGCCTGCCGTGCGCGGGCGGCCCCGAGCCGAGCCTGACCGCCGGAGCGCTCACGCGGCGGCCGGGGAGGCCAGCGCGGAGTAGAGGCGATCGTGCTCGGCCACCATCCGCTCCCAGGTGAAGGCGAGCGCGGCCCGGCGGGCGGCGAGGCCGAGCCGGGCGCGCAGCTCGGGGTCCGCGGCCAGCTGCGCCAACCGCTGCGCGATCACGCCCGCATCCCGCGTGATCAGGAAGCCGCTCTCGCCGTCGGTAATCAGATCGCGCACGCCGCTGACCGGGGTGGCGAGGATCGGCAGCCCGCTGGCAGCAGCCTCGAAGGTGACGAGCGAGAAGGTCTCATAGCTGGAGGGGAGCACGAACGCGTCGGCCACTCCGTAGACGACCTGCACGTCGCCGATCACGCCCAGCCAGTGGACCGCCTCGCTCACGCCCAGCTCCTCGGCGAGCTCGCGGTAGCTCTGCACATGCCCCCGCCCGGCGACGAGCAGGTCCCATTCGGGCGTGCGCGCGAGGGCCTCGAGCACGAAGCGCAGCCCCTTGTTGCCGTTGCCGACGAACGCGAGCACGAGCCGCTCCGGCGAGATCCCCAGCTCGGCGCGAAGCGCCGCGGCCTCGCGCTCGCGGACGCCCGGCGCGAAGGCCGCGGTGTCCACACCGTTGTGGATCGTCACGACGCGGTCGGCGATCTGCGGGAAGTGCTCACGCATCTCCGCGGCCACGCCGTCGGAGACGCACACGAACCGCGTGGCGCGCGCCGGGCGGTAGCAGAGGCGCTCGCCCGCGCGCGCCATCGCCCGCGCGGCGCCCGCGTACCAGCGGAACAGGCGCGCGCTGCGGTTCGGTATCGCCGGGAAGACCTGGTGGCAGCAGTGCACCGCGACGCTGTCCACGCGGTTGAGAACGATTGCGCCCGTCGCCTGGACGACCCCGCGCCGCCGCCGCCACACGGCGATGCTCCCGGCGAGCATGAACCACGGGTAGGCGATCAGCAGCGGCCGCGAGGGCCCGCGGACCCGGTGGAAGCGCACGCCCGCCGCCGGTGGCAGCTCGCACGTGCGCGCGATCACGGTGACCTCGTGACCGAGGCCCCGCAAGCCGATCGCGAGCTCGGCCAGCTGGCGCTCCATCCCCCCGACCGACCCCACGTCGTGGGCCACGATCGTCACCTCGGCGCGGCCGCCCTCGGCGCCTGGCGCGGGCCCGGGGCGGGCGGCGGGCTC
>OCZT010006397.1_pt1 | contig 11663 bp, 8 predicted proteins | sample 1539031 | NCBI WGS metagenome assembly OCZT01 (sample SAMEA3539308, study PRJEB22396) | soil metagenome | biome: tundra; feature: field; material: soil | place: USA | collected 2010-05 | depth 0.15 m
GAACTGGCACCTGATCAAGGTGTACTCGCTCGCGGGCCTGCTGTCAGGGCTGGGAGGAATCCTCAGTCTCGCGTACTTCACGACGACGACGATCTCCGGACACGTCACGGACAACCTCACGGCGATCTCCGCGGTCGTGATCGGCGGCACCAGCCTGTTCGGGGGCAGCGGCACGATGTTCGGCACGGTTGTGGGCGTGTTCATCCCCGTCGTGCTGGCGAGCGGTCTGGTGATCGTCAACGTCCAATCGTTCTGGCAGCAGGTCGTGATCGGAGCGATTCTGATCATCGCCGTGTATTTCGATCAGCTCCGCCGGCGCGTGAGGTCCAGAAGTTGACCCTCAGTCAATCCAAAGACGCCGCCACTGGCGGCGCCCACAGACAAGGAGAAGTAATGCGTCGAAGAACTCCGACCGCCGCACTGCTGCTGGCACTCAGCGCGGTAGCGATTGCCGGCTGCGGCTCGAGTTCGAGCTCCAGCTCCAGCTCCAGCTCCGCCAAGAGCTCCAGCTCCAGCTCCAGCTCAAGCTCAGGTAGCAAGTCACTGGCCCTGATCCAGGGGACCAAGGCCGACAACTTTTACGTGACGATGGGCTGCGGGGCCAAGGCCGAAGCCACCAAGCTGGGCTACTCGATCAACGTTCAAGGACCGGCTGACTTCGCTGCCCCGGAGCAGATCCCAATTGTCAACGCGATTACCGCGCAGCATCCCGGCGCGGTCCTGATCGCTCCCACTGACACGCAGGCGCTGATCGCCCCGATGCAGCAGATGAAGAGCGCGGGCATCAAGGTGGTCCAGGTCGACACGACGGTCAGCAACAAGTCGATCGCGGTCGCGTCGATCTCATCCGACAACCTCCAAGGCGGAGCCAAGGCTGCGGACGAGCTCGCCAAGCTGATCGGCAGCAAGGGCTCCGTCGTGGTGATGAACGAGCAGCCGGGAGTGTCTACCACCGAGCAGCGCATCCAGGGGTTCCTTCAGGAGATCAAGAAGTTCCCGAACATCAAGCCGCTGGCCACGCAGTACGTCGGGGACAACCCCAGCAAGGCGGCACAGGCGATCACGGCGCTGTTCGCGGCGCATTCGGATCTGGCCGGCGTGTTCGCGACCAACGTGCTCGTCGCCCAAGGGGTGGACACCGGGCTCAAGACCGCGGGCGCGGCAAGCAAGGTCAAGATCGTCGGCTACGACGCGGATCCGACGCAGGTCACGGACCTCAAGTCGGGCGTCGTCGAGGCGCTGATCGCGCAAGAGCCCTACCAGGAGGGCGTCGACGGCGTCGAACAGGCCGTCAACGCGCTCACCGGTAAGCCGACCCAATCAATTCTGACCGGCCTGGCTGTGCTCACGAAGAGCAACCTCGCAGCGATGAGCAAGTACGTCTACCAGAGCAGTTGCTGACGGCGGTCTGAGGCAGAAGACAGCGGGGCGCGGCGCTGGCCGCGCCCCGATCGCCTCACGCAGCCGATGATCGTCATCGCAGGCGAATCGCTCGTCGACCTCGTCCCGAGCGGTCCACAGCACCTAAGCGCAGACTGCGGCGGAGGGCCCTTCAACCGCTCGCGGCCTAGCACGCCTCGGCCAGCCCTTGAGCTTCCTCGGTTGCATCTCTGATGACGCCCTCGGGGTCCACGTTCGCGCCCAGGCTGGCTCCGGACTGCACCCGCAGCGGGCGCCGCGCGACAGCTGCTGGACCGCGGGCCCACGGTCGTCCTCGTCTGGTGGCGAAGCCACGGCCTACGTCGCGACCACCTCGCCGACATGGATGCTGTTGCGGACGCTGCCGCATTCGCCTGCTCCGTTGGCCGGTGTCAGCGTAGCGGCGTGCCGGTCAATGCGGCGCAGCTGGCAAGTAGTTGGTCTTGGACTGTGTGGTCGTGCACGGCAGGGTGGGTTTGCCGGGGCCGCTGGTGGTAGAAGTAGCGGCCCGAGACCAGCGCCTCGGGGTCCTCGCTGACTGCAAGCCAGACTTGCGTGCGCGGCGCGAGAGCGAGGTCATCCGGTGCGCCCGGGCCGCCCATCTTGGTCGGGACCCAACCAGGTTCGAGCGCGTTGGACAGCACATCCGGCCGCCGGCGCGCGACTGCAAAGGCCAGGACGACGTCGAACAGCTTGCTGTCGGAGTATGCCTGGGCACCGTTCCACCGGCGATCGGCCCATTGCAGGTCGGCAAGGTCTGCGCTGGCGCCGCGGTGCATTCCGGAGCTGAGGTAAACCAACCGGTCCGGTGGCGTCATCAGTGCCGTCAGGAGGTACGGCGCGAGCACGTTGATCGCGAACACGTGCGACAGACCGTCGACGGTTTCGATGCGTCGGGGTTCACGGTAGCCGACCGCGGCGTTGTAGATCACGGCGTCGTAGCGGCCGATTGCGTTGGCCTGCTCGGCAACCCCGCGGATCTTCGCCACGCTGGATAGGTCGCCGATCACGACTGCTTCCGCTTGCGGCAAAGCCACACGGGCAGCGCCGGAGCGCTCACGGTTGCGTGCGTGCAACGTCACGTCGTGGCCTTGCTCGATCAGGAGCCGTGCTGCCATCAGACCGAGGCCGTCGGTCGAACCGGTGATGAAGATGCAAGACATCAGACCTTCAGAGTTAATCGAGGCTCAGCGGTCCGTAGGATCCACGCGATCAATCGTGGTAGGCGGGATTCTGCTCGCGGCGAGAGATCCATGAGGCTCGGTCGCGTGTCAAGCGTCTCGAGTACGTCGCTCTCCTGAACGAACCGCGGACCGACCATGGTTCGGACTCTTACGCGTCCATCGACGCCGATGGGCCTCTGCACCTACGCCTGCGCAACTTGGTCGCGCACGAAGGTCACCATCTCTTCGGTGGCACTTGAAAACTCGCGTTCGTTGCTTTGCAGGGATGGGATCTCATTGAACTCATCGACGGGGATCCCGCCTAGGTCGTATCCTTGTTTGAAATACGGGACTCTCCGCAACCTAGCTATGAGGTCGATGGGAAGCTGATCCCAAATGCGTGAGTCGAAACTGGGCGTACCGCACCGCTGAATGAACTCCGTGAGGAATGCTGGGGGTAACGTGAAAACAGCGTCTGCGCCGGCCGTGTGCTCGAGATGCCAGCAGCGGTCAACTCCGTCGACGACCGGACCCATCCTCACTGAACACAGCAGCATCTTGCTCGGATACGCGCGACGCCGGAAGATCCGCTGCGCCTGCTTGAAGATGGCTATGCCAGCCCATCGTCGATCCTCGGCGGATAGCTCGACTCCGCTCTCCAAACCCTGTGTGGCGAAGTCAGGCGCATTTTCCCATCTCGCGCTCATGTCGGTCACGACAGACTTCCAGCCCGTGAGATCGATGTCACTCGCGCGTGCTTCCGCCAGACCGGCCTGCACCTCTTCCGCAGCAGCAACGAATTGAGATACGGTGTACGCGAGCGTGCAGTTCGTAGAGATGCCGCGCCGCGTAAGTTCACGAAGGACTGGCATTCCCTCGCGAGTGCCAGGGATCTTGATCATGACATTCGGGCTGACTACGGCAAGCTCGTATGCTTGGCGAAGCATCGCGTCGGTGTCGAATGCATACCGGGGATCCACCTGCGCGGATATGTGGCCGTACCGGTAACCGGATGACTCGTGAAGTGGCCTGAAGGCTGCGGCTCCAAGCCGGACTATCTCCTTGTACAGGGCCCAGAATATGTCCTCGTCGCTCGCATTTGGATGAGCGGCATGGTATGAACCAATCCAAGCCGCCCAGCGGGTCGGAGCGTCGCGGATCGCTGCCAGCGATAGCGGCGGATTGGTGGTGACGCCACGGAACAGCGTCGCCGCAGGATGCTCTGGGTCCCAAAGACGGAGTAACTCCTCAGCCAGTTCCCAGCGACGGTCGGGGGCTGCTGCGTCCAGCATCTGCGAGCGCCACGTTTCGAATACGAGCGGAGACGAATCCCACCAGATCTCCGTACCGGGGTTCGTTGCAGCGAAACGCTCGAGAATGGAACCGGTGAACGTTCTGTCATCTGTGAGCACCATGATTGCTGTTCCTCTCGTGGATCTCAATCGTGTTCTTTAGGCTTGGGGAAACTTCTGGATCGAGCGAGTCACAAGGTTCAGCCCAGACCACTTGATCTCCAGCTGCGTGCCAGAGCCGTACAAAGCTTCGCATGTCGTCGTGCCGGCGGCTTTACCGGCCAAGATGTCGGCAGCGGAATCACCGATCATCAGCGTACAGCCGAGAGGAGGACGTCGGCGAAGCCTCACCCAGCGCTGATCGCTTGGCGGTCTTCCACCTTCGATCCCGCATAGCTCCGGGAATCTCGACGTGGTTCGGGCGCCTGCCTCCTCCGTCCTGCCTCGAGATGCAGGCTAAGCCTGACTCAGGCCGTCATCCGTTCTCATCAGTGCTCGTTCTGACTTCTGACCATGTCCGCGTTCACACACGTCCCCTCAATCGGGATGACGCACCCGAACTGCGGGCGGCGAGTATGGCTCAATGCTGCTCGCCGACGATCCGGTTCATATCCGATTCGCCTACCCGCACTGCTGCGGACCAACTGCGGATCCTGGGCCGTAGTTGGTGCGGAGGCGGTGGCGGTGCGCCTCGCTGATCAGTCGCCCAAGGCGGCGCGACTCTCCAGCCCCACCGCAGGAGCTTCGTCGTCCTCGAGCCGCCGCACCGTTGCAGTCCGAACGCTACTGCCACTGTCACAACTGCCAGCGGCGTATCGGCACGTCGTCCGGATCCGGCCATTCGGCCAAGCTATCGCCAGCGGGTGAGCTCCGCGGTTTGCTGGGAGACGCTTCCGGACGACGGCCTGGCGCGCTTTGACGGACCAGGAAGTGCGTGAGCTGGCTGTGTGGATCTATCCCGGTAGCTGCTCCGCCGAGTCGAGCTCGTCGGTCGAAGTTGTCGAGCCCCCGACCCACCAGACAGTCGCGAGCCCGCAGACGGCGATTGCGGCCTCTAGGCGCAGACCGGCGTGCAGACCGGCGACGAATCCCACATGCGCTCCTGGGTGTGAGCGAGACACGCTTGTGAAGACGGTCGTGGCGATCGCAACTCCGAGCGCTCCGCTTACCAACTGGAACATGAATGTCAGGCCGCTCCCGAGACCCGTGCGCGACGGATCGAGCGCGGTCAGTGCCGCATTCGTCACGGTCGAGTAGAAGAGTCCGACGCCGATACCGACCACGATCAGCCCCGGCACCATCGTCAGGTAAGGGGAGCTGGTGCCGACGAGGCTCAACAGTAGTGCGCCGAGCGGCATGCATGCGGTGCCGCACAGCAGTGGTAGGCGCGGGCCCATGTGGTTGTAAAGCCACCCGGCGGTAAATGCAGTCACCGAGAACGTAAGCAACATCGGCAGGAAGGCAACGCCTGCACGAAGCGCCGAGAAACCGAGGATCTTCTCCATGTACTGCGGGGCGTAGAGCAAGACGGCGAACCAGATTCCCGAGACGAGCACAATCGTCACGCAGGCGGAGGCGAAGGCCCGGGTGCCGATCACGTCTCGGGGCACGAGCGCGTCTCGGCCTCCGCGCCGCTGCGTGATCACTAGCGCGACGAGGCTCACAACGCTGATGATCAGCAGCCCGATTATGCGAGGGTCGCCCCACCCCCAGTCCGATGCCTGGTCGAGCGCGACGAGCAGCGTGACGAGACCGACCGAGAGGGTCGTGACCCCGGCCCAGTCGAGCCGCTCCCTCGTCTCCGCGGGCGCATCGTGGTCGATGTAGAGGGCAACCAGCGTGATCGCCGCGGCCGCGATCGGAAGGTTCAGGACGAGAATCCAGCGCCAACTGAGCCGGTCGGTGAGAAACCCGCCGACCATCGGTCCGAGCGCGTTCCCGATCCCAGAGACACCGAGCAGCAGGCCGCCGGCAAGACCAGCGCGGGCGGGCGGCACCAGCCCGAAGATCAAGCCGACGACTGATGGCCAGATTAGCGCGGCACCGATCGCCATTGCGGCGCGAGCCGCGATCAGCACGCCAGCACTGCCCGCGACCGCGGCGACAGCCGAACAGAGGGCAAAGACGGTCACGCCCATGAAGAAGGTGCGCCGACGACCGAGTATGTCGCTGAGGCGACCGCCGGTGACGATCAGCACGCCGAACCCGAGCGTGTAGGCGTTCATCACCCACTGGACGGTCGAGACGTCCACGCCGAAGTCTCGCTCGATCCTGGGCAGCGCGACGCTCAACGAAGTGATGTCGTTGGCAATCACGAACACGGCCAACGACATCGCGCCGAGGGCGATGCGCGTGCGCGTGTCGAGGCGCTCAGGCCGATCCGTGCCGGTCATCTAGTCCGAAAATGGCCGCGGATCGACCCTTGGGCGGCGAGCATGCATGAGTCCCTTCACAGTGTGGTCGGCCCGAACGGCGCGCGCTATTCAACCACACGTCTCCCCTCAGCGATCCGGCAGCTCGGCATGCTGCCCGCAAGCCGGCCGTGCGCCAATCGCTCTTGGTAAGGTCGTGCTGCTGCCTTCCCCACCGAGGTGAACGTGATCATTCGTGTTACTGACGCCCAGGCGCGGGCGATCCTGGGCTCCATGCTTGACGTCGCCGTCGCCCACGGCACCGAAGGGGTCAGCGACGCCGACAGCCGCACGATCGACGGGGCCGCCCGGATCGTGCTCGGCTTGGCGGCCGGCGTACCGGCAGACCTCGCGCCGTGCCCGCCGGATGCCCTGGCGCGCGCCATGTCCGGTGACGAGCAGGACGGCATGCAGGCCGTGCGCATGCTGGGGGTGATGTCGTTGGTCGACGGCCGCATCGACCAGGACAAGATCGCCCTGGTGCAGGAGTATGCAAGCGCGTTGAACGTCCACGAGTCGTATCTGCTCGTGCTCGCCGAGGCGACCGCCGGGGAGATTGCCGCGGCCACTGCGTGCATGATGCGAAAGAACGCCGAGACCTTTCCGGGCCTCGACCTGCACGGCTTCGATGCTGATCTGGTGGCTCCCTTTCTTCCTTACCGCGACGGACGGGCAGATCCCGGGTTGGTGGAACGCTACGAGGCGCTGGGTGAGCTCGGGCCCGGCACCTTCGGACACGCGTTCTGGGAGCACTTCAAGAGCAACCGATTCGCGTTCCCAGGTGATCCCAACGGTCTGGCTGAGGGTTTCACGACGCGACACGACACCTCCCACGTTCTGAGCGGCTATACAACGTCGCCGCAGGGCGAACTGCTCGTATCGACGTTCATCGGGGCTATGCACCCTGACCATCCCATGTCAGCCGAGGTGCTACCCGCGCTGTTCTCCTATCACCTGGGCGTCGCCATGAACGACATCGCCCAAGTCGAGCGCGACGCGTTCGAACCTCAGAAGTTCTGGACCGCGTGGGACCGCGGCGCGGCGACCAGCGTCGACGTGTTCGACCCCGCCTGGGACTTCTGGGCGGCAGCGCAATCGCCGCTCGAGGAGCTTCGTCGCGCCCATAACGTCGTTCCAGTCGATCCCGCCCTGCTGGCCTGAGCACGCGAACCGGAGTGGGGGGCCCGGCGTTCCGAACTCGACCCAACGCTTCCCGACGAGACCGCCAACCACCCCCCTTCGCCCGCCACTACAGAGGATTCGAGCACGCCCTCGACCAGCCCATCAAGGGCGCCGCCATCACAGCGTGAAAAGATGACTCAACCGTGAAGGTTCCAACCGCCAAGAGGGACCAGCACGCACAACCACGAGGAAGGAGCGTTCATGTCTGATACCGTGACCGTCGCTGTTCTCGGAGCCGGAGCCCTAGGTGCGGCGATGGCAGTGCGACTCGGCGAAACCGGGCACGAGGTTCGACTGTGGAACCGCACCGCCGAGAGAGCTCGCGTGGCGGCACAGCCGGCTACCGGAGTCACGGCCGTCGACACGGTGGTTGAGGCGGTCTCCGCCGCGTCCGTCGTCATCACCGTGCTTCGCGATGGCGACGCGGTCACCGAGGTGATGATCGATGCGATCGACGAGTTGGACACCGGCGCTGTCTGGGTACAGGCCAGCACCGTCGGCCCGCGCAGCGCCCGCGCCCTTGCTGATCTGGCGCATGGTCACGGCGTCGCGTTCCTCGACGCACCTGTTTCTGGAAGCACCGAGCCGGCACGGCAGGGAAAACTCGTCTGGCTGGTCGCCGGGGATCAGGACGCCCTCACCCGGGCGCGACTGGTGCTGGACGACCTCGGATCGTCGGTGCTAAACGTCGGGAGCGGGGTTGAGGGAAGTTCTCTCAAACTTGCGGTCAACGCCTGGATGACCGCAGCGACCGTCGCGATGAGCGACGTCCTCGCTCTGTGCGATGTCCTGGGGGTCTCACATGCCTCGTTCGTAGCGGCGATCAACGCCGGGCCGCTCGCGATGTCGTACGAGTTGCAGAAGGTACGCATGATGGACGACGGTTCCTACGAGCCAGGGTTTGCGGTCGGACTCGCGCTGAAGGACCTCGAGCTCGCCGCGGCAGCGGCCGTCCCTAGTCCCCTGCTCCAGACCGTCCGCGACCGGCTCGAGCTGGCCGTCGCCGCCGGCCACGGCAACGACGACCTCGCCGCCGTCGACTACCTGAGAAAAAGCGGCCAGAGCTAGTGCTGGCCGCTACGCGCCCAACCGACTAACACGAACCCTCCGGGTTCGTCGATTTCGCGCCGCTGGACGCCGGTCGCCGATTCAGCCGACTGCGTCGGGGATGCCCGCAGCATGGGAAAGTGACCGCGCATACTCGACGCTCGTGCTGGGCCGCTCGGAGGGCTGTTTGCGGAGTGCGACCTTCAATGCCTGTGTGAACTCGGGCGGTATATCGTCGCGCGTGGGATCGGGAGGCTCTTCTCGCAGGTGCGCCCACAGGACCTGCATGCCTCCGCGATCGGCAAACGGTGGCCGGCCCTCGATGCACTCGAATATCACACATCCGAGCGCGTAGATGTCGGTCGCAGCGGTCACCTGCTCGCCACGAATTTGCTCGGGCGCCATGTAGTCCATCGATCCGAGCGCCTGCCCCGGCCTGGTCAGGGCAGTGCCCTGGCTGTCCTTGGCGAGACCGAAGTCCGTGATGTATGCATTCTCTGCGGAGTCGAGCAGGATGTTGCCCGGCTTGATGTCGCGGTGGACCATGCCGGCTGCCCACAACGCCTTGAGGCCGTCCGCGACCTGGGCGCAGATCCGCACCACGGTTGGCACGTCGAGCGGGCCCTCGCGTTCCAGCTTGCGTTCGAGCGAGCCGCCCTCCATGAACAGTGCCGCCAGATACGGAAGGCCATCGTGCTCGCCGGTATCAAGTACCGGGACGACGTGAGGATTGCTGACGGTCTGGGCGATGTGCGCCTCTCGTTTGAAGCGACGCAGGAAGGTCTCGTCCCGCGCAAAGTCTTCCTTGATGAGCTTGACCGCGACCCGCTTGTTGTCAGGCCCGCTGGCCCGGTAGACGATCCCCATCCCGCCGACGCCGAGTACTGATTCGATTCGGTATCCACCGACCTTGCCTCCGATTCGAGACTCGGGACTGAAGTCTCTTGTCTTGTAGCTCATGGTGGACGATAGTCGCCGGCGGCTATCGCTTCGTTGCCGGCTGCCGGCGATGATAGCGCCGACCGAGGCCCCGATCGAGACTCTGCGGTGGCGCCGCTCATGGTCAGCTGGCGTGCCCGCGGCCGGTTCAGGCCGTTTGCGGGAACCGATCGCGGCACCGTCCGGCGCGCGCGCCGGCGCGTCCGCTCAAGGGGTCATCCGCGCGCGTCCGAGGACCCGGTCGGTTGAGAGCTCGTCTGCTCGGACTCCTGATCGGAGCCGATGACGTGCATGACGGCGTTGATCAGAGCCAGGTGCGTGAACGCCTGCGGGAAGTTGCCGAGGTGCCGGCCGGTCTTGGGATCGATCTCCTCGGCATAGAGCTGGAGAGGGCTCGCGTAGGAGAGAAGCTTCTCGCACAATCCCGTAGCCCGCTCGACTTCGCCGATCTCAGATAGCGCCGACACGAGCCAAAAAGAGCAGATCGTGAAGGTCCCTTCCTCGGTGGAGAAGCCGTCGTCGGTGTCCGTGACGCGATAGCGGAGCACAAGCCCTTCTTCGCTGAGCTCATCGGCGATCGCCAGCACGGTGTCACGGATGCGCGGGTCCGCTGCGGGCAGGAAGCGCACCAGCGGCATCAGCAGCACAGACGCGTCGAGTGCCGTCGTGTCGTAGTGCTGCACGAACACTCCGCGGTCGTCGAGCGCGTGCTCGCAGATGTCGGCGTGGATCTTCGCCGCGGCCGCCTCCCAGCGCTCCGCCATCCGTGTGTCGTCGCGGATACGGGCCAGACGCGCACCACGGTCTGCGGCGACCCAGCACATCAACTTCGAGGAGGTGAAGTGCTTGGGTTCGCCCCGCACTTCCCAGATCCCACGGTCGGGCTCCTGCCAGCGCTCGAGCGCGGTCTCCACCTGGCGCTTGATGATCGGCCACAGACGGTCAGGCAACTGGTCGCGCGACTTGGTGTGGAGGTAGATCGAATCGAGCACCGCCCCCCAGACGTCGTGCTGGTCCTGGTTGTAGGCGCCGTTGCCGATGCGCACCGGCTTCGCCTGGTCGTATCCGGACAGATGGGTGAGCTCTTGCTCCTCCAGCCTGCTGTTCCCGCTGATGCCGTACATGACCTGAAGCCGCCCCTCCTCGGCCTCCGCGACGTCGGCGACAAAGTAGAAGAAGTCGTTGGCCTCCTCGTCGAAGCCCAGCGTGTATAGGCCCCAAAGCATGAACGTGGAGTCTCGGATCCAGCTGTAGCGATAGTCCCAGTTGCGATCGCCGCCGGGCGTCTCGGGCAGCGACGTCGTGGGGGCGGCGATCATCGCGCCGGTTGGCAGGAACGTCAGGCCCTTGAGGGTCAGCGCGCTGCGCTGTAGGTAAGAGCGCCATCGGTGGTCTGGAAAAGTGCCGTGCTTGAGCCACTCCCGCCAGTGCCGGGCGGTGCGTCCAATCCAGCTGTCGGCCTCCTCGTGACTGGCCGGCAGCGGATGCTTTGACCAGCCGAGCGCGGCGAACGCCACCTCGCCTTCTCGCAGGATCGTCCGCGCTCGAGCCCGCGGACCTTCGAACCCGAGGCGCATGTCAGTCACGAGGCGCAACTCGATGTCCATTCCCTCCGATCTCGCGATCGCTTCGTGGTAGCCGGCACCCGGATAGCTCCATTCGGCGGTCAATCCGCCGTAGTCGAAGGCCGGCTCGCAGTCGAGGTTTATCTCCGCGGATCCCTCCACGCACTTGATCAGGCGCAGCAAGACATGGTCCGCGTCGTGGTCGGTCGGGGACCGTCGGTGGCTTTGGGATCGCTCGTCATCGTGGTGCCACGGTCCGATCGATAGCGCGTCGCGCACAATGACCCAGCCCATGCGCGTCTCCCAACTCGTCTCAAGCACCATCGTCCCTGGGGTGTAGCGCCTCCCGGCCGGCACGTTGACGTGCGCCGGCCCGAGCCGGAAGCTCCCGGCGTCGCGGTCGAGGATCGACGCGAACACGCTCGGCGAGTCCATCTGGGGCAGGCACATCCATTCAACGTTGCCGTTGGGCGCTATCAGCGCCGTCGTCTCGCAGTCAGACAGTAAGGCGTACTCGGCGATCGGCGGGAAGGCGCTCGCTCGGGATCCGCGTTCGGAGCGGGAGACCGTCATTGGGCCGGGCGGTCCGCGATGCAAAGACGTCGGCGCGATGCGAAATGGGTAGTGGTAACGCTGATGATGAGC